>Ga0114996_10006259_pt1 | contig 13772 bp, 7 predicted proteins | sample ArcticOcean_MG_C_4_FD_87039 | JGI IMG/M metagenome (GOLD analysis project Ga0114996, IMG submission 87039) | Marine microbial communities from western Arctic Ocean - ArcticOcean_MG_CB4_134 | ecosystem: Environmental > Aquatic > Marine > Oceanic | place: Arctic Ocean: Canada Basin | collected... | reverse complement strand
TTCGCGCACATCAGCTTCTATGAACTCTCAGATGAGGACTACGCTGAGGCAGTGAAGGAGCGCGTTGAGAACGAGGAGAAAAGTGGCAGGATCATCATGGACGGAGGATGACGACTTGGTCCACCATTCTGCAGTAAGGAATCCTATGCGACTAGTATGTTGTGGTTGCCGTGGCCTTGTTCTGTCGCTCGCCCTGGTGGTTGCCGGGTTGCAAGGCGCGGACGCCCAAACCCTCTATCTGCGCGGCCAGTCCGTTCAACCGGTCTTCGAAGGATGGGAGCTGAATCCGGACGGTACGTACACGATGTGGTTCGGCTATATGAACCGGAATTATGAGGAAGAGCCGGTCGTCCCTGTTGGGGAAAACAACTTCTTCTCCCCGGGTCCATCGGACAGAGGTCAGCCCTCTCACTTCTACGTACGCCGCCAGAACTTTATGTTTTCGACGGTGGTTCCGGCCGATTGGGGAGATCAGAAGCTAGTTTGGACCATGCGGCACCAAGGTGAGGACCACGTGGCCGTCGGATGGCTCTTCGACCCCGGCTGGGGAGTTGATGAAGGCGTGTGGCGCGCCAATCGAAGCACGGGCATCCGTGGCCGGGGCGATCGAGTCAACTTCGTCAACGAGCCGCCGACCGTCAGAATCCTCGGTGAGGGAACGGTGATGGCCTTCGTGGAGGAGCCCGTCACCCTCACCGCGTGGGCGAGCGACGACGGTGACCCCGGCCCCCAGGAGCCGCGAGAGCCAAGATCCCGGGACAACGAGGAGGCTGAAGCGCTCCCGATAGTTAATTTCTTGCCGTTCCGGAGTGGGGGCCCGATTCAGCAGCAGGTGGTGAATCATCGCACGGGGACCACGACGGGTCTCGCGTTGACCTGGTTGCATCACAGGGGGCCCGGAAAGGTTACGTTCACGCCACAGGCCGAGGCCCTTGAGCCGGGCAACGAAGTTTCGACCAGTGTGATCTTTAGCGAGCCGGGGACCTACATCATTCGTGCCGCGGCAGATGACACGGGGTTCGTTACTTATGTGGATGTGACGGTAGAGGTCAGGAAGCGGTAGCGGCCGCAACGCGGTCGAGCCATGAAGCACCCCAAAGACGCGTGGCCAAGCGGGCCCCCTCAGGACTGAGGGGGCCCGCTTTTTTTGTCCCCCGGCAGAGGGCGCGGGGCGCTCGGTCACTTCAAAAGTGTGAACCGGCACTCAAACAACTCAGAGGGCGGAGTTATTGTGGATTAGCGAAGGGGTGTGAACGATCGCTGATCCGGTTTCTTCCGGGCGTGACCTCAAATGAGATGCAGAGGACCCTACGAAGGGTCCTGCACAACGGACATGAATGCAGGGGGATTCTTGACAAGTCTGCAATCGGCCGGGACGTTACGGCGTCCGAGTGCAGTGCCCCAGGCGGGTCTCCGCCCGCGTTAGTCCCGCATTAGTCCTTAAGTAAGGTACAAGCGTTGAGGGCGACGCCCTCCCCGGCCGGTTAGTGGATGAGCCCGGCCCTTTTGGTGTCCTTCGGAGATGAAAATGACGACCGAGACTGAGACGAAGGGCGCGAGAAGGGATCTGAGGGGCCTCTCGCCTGAGAAACTCCTCGGCTTCTACCGTGTCATGGTGACGGCTCGCCGGATCGATGATCGGGAGATCAAGATGAAGAGCCAGAACAAGATCTTCTTCCAGATCTCCGGGGCGGGGCACGAGGCCATCCAGGTCACCCTGGCTGAGTACCTTAAGCCTGCCCATGACTGGTTCTACTTGTACTACCGTGACCGGGCACTGTCTCTCTGCCTCGGCCAGACCCCTCTCGACCATTTCCTTCAGGCCGTCGGAGCCGCGGACGACCCCGCCGGGGGTGGCCGAGGGATGCCGGGTCATTTCGGGGATCTCCGCTACAACATACCGAGCGTCTCGTCACCCACAGGGAGTCAGTTCCTGCCGGCAGTGGGAAGCGCAGAAGCGGGCTATCGGATGGGCCTCCTGCCCGAGATGCGGAACGTGGTCGGGAAGTTTGCCGAAGACGAGATCATCCTTGTAACGTGCGGGGATGGGGCCACGTCGGAAGGGGAGTTCTGGGAGTCCCTCAACACCGCCTGCAACCTGCGCCTCCCCATCCTCTATCTGATCGAGGACAACGGGTTTGCGATCTCGGTTCCAGTGGAGGTGCAAACGGCCGGTGGAAGCATCTCTCGACTCGTGTCCGGATTCCCCAATCTGCTGGTCCGGGAGTGTGACGGAACCGATGTCCTGGAAAGCTACGAAGCAGCGGGTGAAGTGGCCCGCTGGGTTCGAGAGAGGCGGGGACCGGCTCTCCTCCACGCCCATGTAGTTCGGCCTTACTCCCACTCCCTGTCCGACGATGAGCGGCTATACAAGACCGCGCAGGACAGGGAGATCGAACGGAGAATGGACCCGATCTTCAAGACCCGCCACCTCCTCGTGGAGGAAGGAATCGCCACGGACGAGGAACTGGACCGGTTAGAGACGGAGGTAGAGGAGAACGTGGACCGTGCAGCGGACGAGGCCCTCACGCACTCCCCACAGGATCCGGGTTCGGCCATGATGCACCTCTATTCCGAGGAGGTGAACCCCACTGGACCGGAGTTCGACACGGAGGACTCGCCGGAGTACGCTGAGGACGCCGAGCCGACTACGACGGTGGACCTCTTGAATTTATGCCTCCGGGACGAGATGGAGCGGGATCCGAGGATCGTGCTCTTCGGCCAGGACGTGGCGGATGCCTCCCGGGAGGAGGCTCTCGACGAGGTGAAGGGTAAGGGCGGGGTCTTCAAGGTCACCTGGGGGCTCCAGAGGCAGTTCGGGGGCGATCGGGTCTTCAATGCCCCCCTTGCAGAGGCGAACATCGTAGGGCGCGCGGTTGGTATGGCGATCCGGGGCCTCAAGCCTGTCGTGGAAATCCAGTTCTTCGACTACATCTGGCCGGCCTTCAATCAAATCCGGAGCGAGCTGGCGACGATGCGCTGGCGGTCGAACGGAGCTTTCCAGGCTCCCGTCGTGATACGGGTCCCTTACGGAGGTTACTTGCGAGGCGCCGGGCTCTACCACTCGCAGACCGGCGAGACCCTCTTCACGCATACGCCGGGCCTGCGTGTGGTCCTCCCTTCCAATGCTCTCGACGCCAGCGGACTTCTGAGGACCGCGGTCCGCTGCGATGATCCGGTGCTCTTCCTGGAGCACAAGCACCTGTACCGGCAGGTGTATAACAAAGGCCGATATCCGGGACCAGACTTTATGATCCCGTTTGGGAAAGCGAAGGTCGTCCGGGAAGGAACGGACGTCACCGTCGTGACATGCGGCGCATTGGTGAAGCGCTCACTAGACGCGGCGAAGCTCGTGGCCTCGATGGACGGAATCGAGTGCGAAGTAATCGATCTCCGATCCCTGAACCCCCTCGACATGCGGACGATCGCCGCATCAGTCAAGCAGACGGGCAGGGTGATCATTGTTCACGAGGATTCCCTTTCCTGGGGGATCGGTTCCGAGATCGCAGCCCTCATCGCGGACGAGCTCTTTCACTGGCTCGATGCCCCGGTCCGACGCCTGGCCTCCCTTGATACTTGGGTGGCATACGCGCCACAGGTCGAGGAGCGGACCCTCCCCCAGATGGACGACGTGGTCCGAGCCGTGCGGGAGCTGGCGGCATTCTGAGCGAGGCGAAATAACAGATCTTGGAGAGATCATGTTGACGCAATTCTACAGTGATCTTATAGTTGTTTCTTCCTAAAGATACGAATCGATGCGAGTGCTCCTTGTCCCGTGAGAGGTATTACTATGTTTTCACGTTTGTTAGGTAGCTGTGTCACGATCTTCATCGTCCTGGCGATGCAGTTCTCAGAGGCGAGCGCGCAACAAGGGGGGACCGTCACCGGCCAGGTGCTGGACCAACAGACGCTCGCTCCCTTAGGGGGCATGCAGATCTCTATCACCGAGCTCAGCATCGGCGGATTGACGCAGTCTAACGGACGGTACATCCTGCCCATCGTTCCGGCGGGCACGCATACGCTGACCGTCCAACGCATCGGGTACCGGACGACGAGCCAGCAGATTATGGTCACCGCGGGCCAGACGGTGGAGGCGAGCTTTGAGGTCGGCGAGGAAGCGCTCGGCCTGGACGAGATCATCGTGACCGGGACGCCCGGCGGAACGCAGAGGCGTGCCATCGGCAACGCCGTAGCTCGTTTGGATATGGCGGCGCAAATCGAGGCGGCACCGGCCGTCAACCTGCAGGGAGCGCTCAAGGCTCAGGCGCCTGGGCTCACGATCATGCCCAACAACGGATCGGTGGGTAGCGGCTCGAGCATCCGGATCCGTGGAAACAACAGCTTCACCCTGTCCAACGAGCCCATCGTCTACATCGACGGGGTCCGGATGGATGCGACGCCATACGGAGGGAACAGAGGACGCAATCCGATCAACGAGATCGATCCGGAGCAGATCGCGAGCATCGAGGTCATCAAGGGACCGGCTGCTGCGACGCTCTACGGAACGGAAGCATCGGGCGGCGTGATCCAGATCCTCACGAAGAGGGGGACCCAAGGGGCGCCGGTCGTGGACGTGTCCATGCAAGTGGGGACCCACTACCTACCGCGTCCTGCGCAGAAGTTCGGAAAGACCTACAGCCGGAACGCAGCGGGAGAACTCTTCGGTGTCAACCTCTACGAACACGAGATTGAAAACGGTAAGGGTGCGATCTTCCAAAACGGGCTCCTCCAGAGCTACAACGTCAGCGTCACCGGCGGCACCGATAACGTCCGGTACTACGCCGGCCTCGGCGCCGACGACAACATGGGCATCATCACCCGGGACTATCAGTGGCAGACGATGTATAACGGCCGTCTCAACCTGGGCATGACGCTTTCTCCGACGCTGAACGCCGAATTCAGCCTTGGTGTCGTGCGCAACAACATCAAGGAGATCTCGTCGAGCGTGCAACAGCACTTCACCTCGATGCTCTGGGCGCAGCCCAAACTGTTGAATGGCCCAACCCGCGGCTTCCACGCGCTCCCCCCCGAGGCGTCGGAAATCATCGACATACGCCAACAGATCGACCGCACGATCGGAAGCCTCCAACTGACGCACAATCCGACGGAATGGCTGACGCAACGCCTCACTGCGGGTGTGGACAACAGGAGCTCCTTCGATCACAGGCTGTGGCCCCGTCAGCCGGCGGAGGGAATCAATGGAGATGGCGCCCGGTTCGGCGGAGGGAGAGCCAACGGCCAAAAATTAGTGGACGTCGTGCTCGACCAGCTGGTGACGGCGGATTATTCGCTCACGGTGGATTATGATTTGACGGGGTCAATCAACACCCAGACCTCGTTCGGGGGCCAGTACTACCAGAAGAAGCAGCAGTCTCGGGGGGCTACCGGACTGGTATTCCCCACGGCGGTGGTGACCACCATCAGCGGCGCGGCTACGACCTTCGGATCAGAGGATTACGTCGAGAACGTGACGGCCGGTATCTACCTGCAGGAGCAGATCGGGTTCAACGGGCGCCTGTTCCTTACAGGGGCGGTTCGCTGGGACGACAACAGCGCGTTCGGGGAGAACTTCAACGCTGCGGTCTACCCGAAGTTGAGCGGCACCTGGGTCATCTCGGAGGAGAGTTTCTTTGACATCGACATGATCAGTCAGCTCCGGTTCCGCAGTGCGTGGGGAGCGTCCGGACGCCAGCCCGACATCTTCGCTGCGCAGAAGTTCTACAATCCGAACACCGGCCCGGGAGGTGCCTCCGTTCTGACGCCGGGAACCATCGGAAACCCAGACCTGAAGCCGGAGCGGTCCGAGGAGGTTGAGGTCGGCTTCGACGTAGGTATGTTCGATGATCGCATCTCCGCGGCCTTCACCTACTACAAGCGGAACACAATTGACGCCATCCTCGACAGCCCCATCGCGACTTCCAAGGGCTTCCCGGGGAGTCAGTCCATCAACGCGGGCCAGGTGAAGGCTTGGGGTACGGAGATCCAGCTTGGCGCCGACCTGTACACGAGCGACTCGTTCGCCTGGAGCATGGGATTCACCCACGCGACGATGGCGAACGAAATTATCGACATGGGCGGACTCAAGTCCGTGGGCACGGGTACTAGCTCAAGTGACCCCCGTGCGCATCGCCAGGGAGCCTCCCTCGCCGACCTCTGGTGGTATGAGGTCACGTCGGCCGAGTACACCTCGGGTGGAAGCATCACCAACGCGATGTGCCGCGCCGGGCAGGATAACCTTGACACGATCGTGCCGTGCAAACAGGCGGATAAGGTCAATTACGGCCACACCTACCCCCAGTGGGAGGCAGGGATCGAGAACACGCTCAGGATCGGCCGGGACCTGCGGATCTCGGCGCGGGTCGACTTCCAAGGGGGTGCCTGGGGTGTCAACCACGACCACCTGGCCACGGTGGTGAGCTTCTCTAACACGTTTCACGCAGTGACTCCAGCGACCTATCCGCTCTTCGACTCGTACCGTTCCCTGGTCGGACGCCCCCCCCTGGGCTTCTTCCGCCGCGACTTTGGGAAGCTTCGCACGGTGAGCGCTACGTATAATCTTCCGGATACCTGGACCTCCCGCGCCGGGATGGACCGGGCGTCGATCACTGTGGCCGGCGACAACCTCTGGACCTTCTGGTTCCCGGGCAAGTGGATATCGCTCCGCAACATGGAAGGAGTACTCCAGGGCCCAGGGGACCCGGAAGGTGGCTCCGAACGCACCTGGGACCCCGAGATGGAACCGGTCTCCGAGAGCTTCTCGGGCAACTTCCTGTCGACGTTGCCGGCCACGCGCAGGTTCACCACTACGCTCAGGGTCACCTTCCAATGATGACTGACCCGTTGTCAACTGAATCCACGAACCAAACGAACCAAAGTGTCCGGGGGACTGAGAAAATGGAACTATCGAAAATGAGGGCCGCCTCGCCCAACCATTCGGGGCTGAAGTGGTCAGGAAGCTATATGCGTGGAATTCGTCTTGTTGCGGTCTTGCCTATGGTGATCGCCACGATCGCCTGCGAGAGCCTTTTGGAGGTGGACATTCCGGGTCGGGTTCCCGGCACCGCGCTGGACGATCCGACTCTGGCCTCGACACTCGTCCTAGGTGCCCAGGCCGACTTTGAGTGCGGATGGAGCGAGTATGTTCTGACCGAGAGTATGTTCACGGACGAGTTCATTGTGGCGACCAGCATCGTGACCGTTACGGTGACGGACGCGAGGACCGCGCAGTTGCAGGCGTCCGGCAATAACAGTTGCACGACCTCTCGGAACCGGAGATCCATTTCCCCTTATCGGCCCGTCCAACTCGCCCGCTTCCAGGCGGAAGACGTCTACAAAAGGATTACCGCTTTCGAGGGAGTCGCGAGTAAGGAGAGCCACCTGTCCAAGTTGGCTCTGTACGCCGGATTCATGCATACGTTGCTCGGTGAGGGCTACTGTGACCTGACCACTGCCATCAACGGCGGGCCGCGCGAGAGCAAGGTTAGCCTCTGGAATAAAGCGGAGACATGGTTCGGCACGGCCATCGGTCATGCTGAGGCCGCCGGTAACACCAGTGAGAAGTGGGCGGCGACACTGGGTCGGGCGCGGGTGCGCCTGAACCTGGGCAATACAGCCGGCGCCGTGAGCGACGCCTCGGCCATTCCCGTGGACTTCCAGTACGACGTCACGCGGGACGGCAGCGTTCCCTCCAGGGACAACCAGATCTATCAGCAGAGCGGCCTCCAGAACCACCACTCCCTCGACCCGCTCTTTCGCAACCTGACGATCGATGCGGCGGGCAAACAAACCCAGGGGGATGGAGTGGCGGACCCCCGCGTTCCGAACTACAGCGGCGTGTCGGTTGGGCAACAGTATGGGGAGGACGGCTTCACTCCCATGTGGTACCAGGGTAAGTATACGAGCCTGTCGGATTCTTATCCTCTCGCGACCTGGCGGGAGGCGCTCCTCATCATCGCCGAAGTGCAATTGGGGCAGACGGCGGTGGACAACATCAACATACTCCGTGCCAGGCATTCGTTGCCCAACTACGTGCCGGCGAGCGTGAGCGACGCTACCGAGATCCTCAACGCAGTGATTGAGGAGAAGAGGCGGGAAACATTCGTCGAGGGACATCGCATCAACGAGATGCAGCGCCACAATCTCCAGTGGCAGGAAGGCTTGACCCATCGGGGACTGACCTACGGGGAGTTCCACTGCTTGCCCGAGTTCCACTCCGAAAAAGATAACAACGCGAACTTCTGATAGAGTAGCGGACCGAAATGAAGGGCGGGGTAGCCAGTTCATGGCTGCCCCGCCCTTCTTCATTTACGACCGCTTCGGGCCCGCATGGCTTGGGCCGGGCCGCTCAAACTCGCCCAGTCCGAGCGGTACTCAGATATCTGGGGTTACCATGTAGGCTGAATGAGCCAGATCAGATGGTCCCCTTCATAGACGTCGATGACGTCGCTCCACGTCCTGCCTATCCCGACGAAGTCCGCCTCGAGTTGAATCTCCTCACTTCGCCAAGGCACACGAAACATCTCGCCTGACTTTCCCACAACCATCCCCAATCGCGTCTTGAATCCATTCCAGTGGGCGTAAATCGTGGCGTCGGAGAAGTCGCGGTTTTCGACGTTGATCTGGACGTCAACCCCCTGCCCAGCGGATCGAAAGGGGCTATTACCGGACCTACTCGCGCACGATGCCACGAGGAGAAGGCCTAGCAGGCCAGGCAGGAGACGACTGAGCAACTTTGGCTTAGACACAGAAACCTCACGCTGGTAGAGAGGCGCAAATCCCGGAGACCCCGCCGAATTCTGGATCCGGAATCCCTCAGTCTCCCGGCTTTGGCATACACCAAGATAGGCTCGGAAACCGGCTTCTTTCAACCCCCGGCAACGTTCAAACCAACTTGTTCATCCGTGGAACAACCACGTGAATATCTACTTTGATTCAAATGTTCCACTACTTCGTTGTGCCCTCGCTTGCGTTGCGAACGGGTAGTGGTTACGGTGCCAAAAACAAGGTGCTCCTGAGCCCCAGGATCACGCGACTAATTGAGGAGGTTAATTCGGATGCGTAAGCTCGTTATTGCACTGTTTCTAGCGCTACCGATCGGGATCACGGCCCAGATGGCCGAGGAGATCCCTTTCGAGGCGTCGGCTCCGCTCACGCTACCTCCCGGCCTCAATTTTGGGGAGGGCGCGGGGGTGGCGGTGAACTCTCAGGGTCACATCTTCACGTACACACGGACGGGATCTCCCGGCAACATCGAGCGTCTGAGGGCCGCCCAGCTCTGGGAATTTGCCCCGGATGGAAGCTTCATCCGCGAACTCGGCCAGAATCTTTATTCCAGGGCCTGGGCCCACGCCGTACGAATCGACGCGGAGGACAACATCTGGCTCGTCGACAACGGGTCTGATCTGGGAGTAAAGCTCAGCCCGGATGGCAAGGTCATGAACGTGTTCGGGCGGAGACGGGAGTCCATCTCTCCGGGAGAAAAACACCCTCCGGGAGCGCCGACACCACCCGCCCGGGACGGGTACTTCAACGAGCCCACGGACGTGGCGTTCGACCCACAAGGCAACGCCTATTTTAGTGACGGCTACAAGAATTCCCGGGTGGCGAAGTACGACAAGGACGGCAACTGGGTGAAGTCGTGGGGAGAGTTGGGGTCCGCTCCAGGCCAGTTACAGTCGCCCCATGGCATCCAGGTGGACGACCAGGGAAGGGTGTATGTGGCCGATCGCTCGAACAATCGAATCCAGGTGTTCGACAGCGACGGGAACTACCTCCGCCAGATCACATGGGAGGACGTGCAGAAGCAGGCGCCGGTGCCCGAGGGGTACACGCCAAATATCGCGCACTTCGGTATTCTTCCGGATGGTTCCTATAACTCCCTCTGGCCCAATACCCTTTGCATCACGCCGGGGCCCAACCAGGTGCTCTTCAGCCAGGACATGTTTCCGGGCCGGATCTACAAGATGTCGTTGGAGGGCGAGGTGCTGGGCTACTTAGGACGGGACGGACAGGGGCTGGGCGAGCTCGGCTGGGTGCACGGAATAGCGTGCCCGAACGAGAATGAGGTTTGGATCTCGGAGCTGTTGACCTGGCGGATCCAAAAGTTCCTGTTGTCCTCCGAGGGCCAGATGTCCTCCCAGTGATGTTCGATTGATGGTGGGACGGCGGGTCTCCGAGGACCCGCTGTCCCACCGCCATGGGAGATGATCCTCACCGCTTCCTCTTCTCGATCAACTTCCTCAACCCCTCCCCGCCCAGATCCAGCAGTTCTGCGATCCGTTCGACATTGACGTCGGCGACGATGACGTCAATGATCTCGTTGAAGATGCCAAGTCTTTCGGCATTGGATTTAGTTCACAGCGAGATCGAGGGCCGACTCCCCACCGGCCCGTAAACAAGGAATTCCACGATGTCTCAAGAATCCAAAGAGAGCAGAGCCAGACTACGCTACGGATCTCAGTACGGAAGGAAGTAGAGCACGATCGCCAGAAATGGGATGAGCAAGAGCATCATCGTGATCGCATAGCCCAACATGTCCCGAGCCCGAAGGCCGGTGATGGCCAGGAGCGGGATTGCCCAAAAGGGGTTGAGGAGGTTCGTGTGTGCGTCCCCGACCGAATAGGCCGCAATCGTCTGGCCGTAAGGGATTCCCAACTCGGCGCCGACCATCATCATCGGCCCACCGATGATTGCCCATTCACCGCCGGCGGACGGTACGAAGACGTTGAGCACCGCTCCGGTTAGCCACGCAGTCACGGGAAACGTATCCGGCGTAGCGATCGAGAGTAGCGACGCGGTCATGGAATCGACCAATCCGGTGCCAGTCATGATGCCGATGATCCCCGCGTAGAAGGGGAAGAGCAAGATGACGCCCGCGCTCCCCTGAATGGAGTCGTAAAACTCCCGCAGATACTTGGCCGGGTTGGCGTAGAGGAGGAGGCCGATCATGAGGAACACAAAGTTGAAATTGTTCAGGTCGAGCGCACCGAGGCCCTGAGTGAAAAACGCCCCCAGAACCACTACGACGCCGGTCAACGCGAGGACGCCGGCGAGGACCCTGCTGTTGTCGAGTTTGTCGGCTAGCGCCGGCTTCGCGTCACCCGAGCGGACCTCCTCGACCGGAGCCGTCTCCGACTGAGTACCCCCGTGGTGATCCTCATCGGGGCCGAGATCCACGTAGTGCCCAATCCCCCGGCAGTTCTCCTTCGGTGGGCTCAGCAAGTACAGCATGACTGCGCCGTAGATAACCGACAATGCGGTGAGGGTCAGCGGGTAGGGGTGAAACACCCACTCCGTCGAGGGGATCACTCGATCTATGAACCCCAACTGCATCAATGCGTTACCATCGGTGGCCTGAAGCAGGCCCGCAGAGCTGGACAACCCCCATCCCCAGGTGAGGCCGAGCCCCATGTAACCGGCCACGGCCAAAAGAGGATAGTGGACGGGCATTCCGTTCCTGGCGGCGTACTTTCCTATCTCACGGGCTAGGATCGCTCCGAAGATGAGGCTGAGACCCCAGGAGATCCACGCCGCCAGCATCGATCCCGCACCCACCAGAACGACGGCTTGCCGACCGTTTTTGGGAATCCGCGCGAGGCTGAGGATCGCAACCCTCACCCGCGGGTGGTACGCCACCACGTTGGCGGTCACGAGGATTATCACCATTTGCATCGCGAACTGCAGCAGGCTCCAGAAGCCTCCGTACCATGAGAGGGCGATCTCTGTGACTCCGGACCCTTGCGAGATGAACGCGGCGCCTGCGGCGACGTAGGTCAGCAGGATGGCGAAGATAAACGGGCTTGGCATCCACCGCTCTACCCGGTCAGCGATCACCTCACCAAACCTTTGGATGGGAGTAAGATTCGGTTCACTGACCTGCTCTACAGTCGTCATGCTGGGCTCCTTAGAAGTTTTCAGTGTCATATCATCGTCAAAGTCACGACTTTGTATCCTGTGCGCCACTGCGATGGTGGCTAGACACTCAAAGCGGCCTATTCTGTGTACGCGGTTGTCGAAGCGGCCGCGGGCAAGCCAGCTTTCCACTAGATGGTGGTCTATCTGCGAGGGAGTGGAACGACCTGGATTTGGCCCTGCCCAGTGGACGGTTTTCGACTAGAGAATCAAGCTGCGTGAGTGTGCATCCTTTCGACACTACTTTCCCAAGAAGCTTGATCTCGGCGAGTGCTTTGAGCCGCCGCCGCTCCATGCGTGAAGCCCGGATTGGCCGGAGCCTTGACCTACTCGAGAACTGGGCGCCCCTGCTCGCGCAGGATGAACATTCCCTCCTTGCCACTATTCACGATGATGATCCCGCTCTCGAAGAACGGGTAGTTGCTCCACGAGCCATCGAATCCGGGTGCGTCGGGAGCCCCGGTGACCGTGTCGAAGAATCCTACGACCTCGGGGTTTTCCCGGTCCGAGATATCCAGGATGCGAAACCCGCTCACGTAGTTGGATTGGTACATCAGATCACCCTGGATGTAGAGATTGTGATCCGAGGATGCGTTGTCGGCGAAGTACTCCCTTGCCAGAATCGGATCGTCCAGATCGGTTACGTCCCAGATCAAGGTACGTGTCCGGTCGACGTTGCCCCCGACCTCGTCGAGCTCATCGTTCATGTAGAAGTAGCGGTGGTCTTCATCGAGCCAGCCTTGATGGGCGTACGCCACATTGGGATACGTGGCCGTGGCGAGTGAGACCGGGTTGGCCTTGTCCGTGACGTCGGCGATGCTCAACGCGGTTTCATTGGAGCCGAAGCAGATCTCCTGGCCCTCGTGCGCTGTGTCGGGGCCATGGTAGATGACGCACTGTGCGTCGTGGCTGTAGCCCGTACCCTGACGGCCCGTGCCCATATCCTGAAAACATCCGGCAAAGAGAGGAGCCCGCGGATCCTGAATGTTGATCATGTGGAGGCCGCCGCCGCAGGTTTCTCCGCCCTCACCCGCCCCCACTGCATAGGCGAAGCCGGTCTCCTCGTTGATCACGATGTTGTGAGCGCTCGCGATTCGGCTGTAGTGGGCGTCCTCCTCGAAGGTTACCGGGTCGCCCCTGACGTCCCTCAGCTTGGTGAGGTCGAAGATCTGTATCCCATGGGGCCCCGCTCCATCCGCCACGATGAAGGCATGGTCTCTATAGACCTTGATGTCCCTCCAGACATCCGCTCTTGAGCCATCCGTCAGAGGCAGATTTCCTAGGTACCTGGGGTTCATGGGGTCACTGACGTCTACGAAGGAGGTGCCATCGTAGCGCCCGACGAGCCCATATTCCCGACCCGAGTCGGGGTCGGTCCATCCCCACACGTCGTTCACCTCGACGCCGCGCCCCCCGCCGAGGTCGGCAACGGACAGGAACGACAGCATGTCGAGGTCGCTACAAGTGAACGTGTCCGCTGCCCCCCCGTTGCAGTCCACTCGGCCACCTGTGATCGAGGCCAGCGCCAGCGGCGGCGGCGTGAAAACCTTCGCGACCTCCGACCACGTGCCGTCTCGACGCTCGAAGATCTCGACCGAACCGAGATTGAAGTCGTCCCCGACGACTCCTACCGCGGCGAGGTCGCCCTGGGCCGCCACGGTGGTACCGAACTGATCACCCGGTGCCAGCGCTGACCCGGTGAGCTTGATGGCCCCAGTCCAGTCCCCCGAAGGGTCTCGAGACAACACATAAGCGCGCCCCTCGAAGTTGGCCGCACCAGGTGCGCCGAACCATGTCTCTTCCGGTCCGAAGTGCATGGCCGTCCCAAACTGTGTGCCCGGATTCCCTCCATCGAAGGGCCT
>Ga0114996_10006258_pt1 | contig 13774 bp, 14 predicted proteins | sample ArcticOcean_MG_C_4_FD_87039 | JGI IMG/M metagenome (GOLD analysis project Ga0114996, IMG submission 87039) | Marine microbial communities from western Arctic Ocean - ArcticOcean_MG_CB4_134 | ecosystem: Environmental > Aquatic > Marine > Oceanic | place: Arctic Ocean: Canada Basin | collected... | reverse complement strand
GCGGTGATGCGAAAACATTTCCCGGCCCTCGGAGTCGTCGGCGTTATAGCCAAGTATCTCGGGCTTGTTGTCCTGCTGGTCCCTCATGACCGATGACGTGAGTAGTTCCATGAACTTCTCCCACATCACGCCACGCTCTCCGTCCATCCGTCGCTCGGCTTCGGCCAGACAGGAGTAGAGGATCGTTTCAGCGTGCATCGGCATCCCGGCAACGTAGTCGTTGGCTCCGAGCGGCTTGTTCACCGACACCCTGTAGCGATAACTCACCGTCGCCGTCGAAGTCACCGTCGGCCAAAACAGCACTTCGGAGCGTGTGCCGATATTCGCATCAGTCTTGTTCTTGGCTCTGATGGCTGCAAACTGCGGATCGCCGCTGGCGAAGTTCTGGTTGAAGTCCCGCTGTCGCAACTCCCGTATCCGGTTCTCGCCGACCACCTTGCAGGCGTACCAGGCGTTGTCCTTCTGGGCGAAACTGAACGAGCCGATGATCGAACCAAAATCATCCGGCAGATCGTAATCGTCCTTGTGCAGGTTGTGACTGGTGCTCGCAGCCACGTCGGCACCAGGGTTGTTGTTGCCGGCCAGGACGAGAATCGTGTCGCTCACCCGCGTGGTGATCGCGTAATCAACACCGGCAATCTCGATCATCCCATCGACGGCCCACGACGGCCATGTGCCACCACTGAGGGTGACCTGGCGTTCATTCGTACCGCCCGTGTGGTCGTAGGCGATCGTTCCCGTCGAGTAGTCGTCTTCCACGACAATCGAATCCTGCTTGTAGAGGAACGACCAATCGTGAACCCTTCCGCCAACCGGCGGTGGCTGGTAAACCGTGCGCAGACCCGACTCGCACATCGAATCGATCAGCGCCTTCTTGTCCGCGTCAGTCTCGTCGGTGTACCCGGTCGCTCCCCCGCCCAGGCTTTGCTGGTACACGAGGTTGCGAATTTCGCCCCATGACATCGCTAGGGTGGGTTCAGCCACTGGGGACTACCTCGACCTTTTTCTTTCTGGGAACCACCGGCTGCGTGACAGGCTTGTTCGAGAGTTCGGCAATCAGGGCGAGGATCCAGGGATCGGGGTGACTGGCACCACCAATCACGTCGACCCTCTCCTTGATCCGGTCGTACATCTTCTCAGTGGCTGCGGGAACATCCCCACAGACCAAGTGCCGCATGCGGCTGCGTGTGTGCATATCCATGATGAAAAAAAAGAGGGGTGGGGCGAGGCTGTGTTATCCCCACCCCTCTTTCCGCAGAGAGTTCGGGTTAGTTAGCTTCCGCGAATGCCATCCAACTCATGGTGACAGTCGACGCGGCGTTTGAGTAAAGCGCAAAAAACGGAATCAGGTCCGCTTCTGCTGGCAGATACGCATCGTCCAGAGAGACGGCAAGCCCGATCTGAGCATTGTCGATGAAGAACCGGATGTTGCGTCCGTCGGAGTTCATGCCCAGCTTGATGAACGTGGCATCAAGCATCGTTGCAGCAGTTGTCGTGTGCAAACCGGTTGCCGCAGTTGTCGGAATTGCCGAACCATCGGTCTTGTAGAAAATGTCAACGCCGGTATCTTCCGGCTTGCGGAATCCGAGGAACGACACATTCGTCGTGACCACTTCAGCGGCAGTAAAGATCGCACTCGCTGTGAATGCACTTGCACCCGCAGACGCCCGCGAAGTCAGACCGGCAGCGAAGCCATGTTTGTCGGCATCGGTCAACGCGAAACAAACCTCGTATCCCCAACGACGCTTCTGCGTGAAGTCGGCATTGCAGTTGGGGAATCCGAGTGTAAACGCCTTGTTGGTTGCCGGAGTGATGAGCCACCCGCGATCAGCAGCGGCCAACGCAGTGGTGTTGGAAGCCTCGGCAGCGATGAGATCGCCACCGGTTTCGGCCATGACACCAGCTCCAGCACAGCCTGGCATCGAGATCGGATTGGCCACTCGCCCATTGCCACCGATCAGGGACGTACAGGCCCGCAGCGGAATGTTGCCCCAGACGTTGGGACTGAGTTGACGTGCGACGCTTGTGGCGTTTTTGTACGGCATGTTGGATGTCATCTGAATCATCTCCCGGTACTGCCAAACGCGGAGTTAATCCTCCCGCCCCGCATGGCAGTGATAGCGGGACGGGAGGTAACGGTTCTCAATCAGTCAGTGACTTACTGACTCAGGACGAAATTCCTTCGGCGATCTGTGCAGAAGAAGTTGTAAGTGCAGTCTGTGTACTGCGTTATCGTCCTGTGATGCAGCGGATGCGGCGACACCTTCGTTTCCTTAAGGTATTCTCCTGAGAGGAAACACGGCCGAAAAACGCTCCAGTTAATCCCGTAGACCGGGCTGGTCGTATCTACCGTACCGCTGTTGTTGTCGAAGTACGGCACCCACTCGACAGGGATGCGACGGAACATTACCGACCCATCCTTTGACGCAACGTCGTTGCCGAGGTTGTCGTTCTGCGACTCCAACACTTCTTCCAGGGTGCCCAACACCGTGTAGTCGGTGTAGAAGCCCCACTGGTTTCCCATGTTGTTAAACGGCCCATCCACGGGCGGACGGAACTCGGTTTTCGTAGCAGCTTCCCGCCATTTACGGATTAAATCTGCCTTGCTCACCGAGGCATACTGTCCCGTCCAATTTGCCCATCTGGCGTATGTAGACTGGCTCAGGCCACCCACGTCGCTGAACCCACTTGGGTGTCCACCGTTGAACCCCGTCGTGTTGTTCTTAACGATCCAGTACGGAACGCCGTAGGGCGACAGTTCATCCGAAGAACTGCTGGGAGCACCCCAGAAGTTACCTTCCATCAACTCCGCGAGGTCGGTCATCGCGTCGACCCGCGAGGTCTGCAGAAGCGAAACCAGCCTGGCCGGAGCACGGTTCATCGAAATGATCCGCTCTTCGAGAGCCCAGTGGGTCTCACTGTGACGCCAGGGCACGTTGCCCGTCTTCTGCGTGTCAGCGGTTGTCGGGTTGTCAGTCTCGTTGAGCTTGACGTTCCGAGCCGCGTTGTTGGAGAAAACGCGGATGTTGAACTGGTGGCCGTAACCACTGCCAAACTCCACCGCCTTCTTCTTCAGGATTTTCGGCATAGCGATATGCCGCTGGTTATCCACAACGATATCCGCCCACGTCGTCTTTTCGAGATGACGCAGCGTAGTCGTTACGAGATCTGTGTAATCGTCAGCTTGGTAAGCCATTAAAGACCTCCCCTATTTAGCCAGGGAAAGCGCTGCTGTAGTCATCGGAAGCCCCGTTCTCACTCTGCCAATTGGCTGCGGCACGAACTGCGGCTTCATAGCCACGATCCGAAACATCCCGCTGGCGGGTGGGTACGGCGGAACCTTGTCCTGCGATCTTCCGTGACTGGCGGGACGCTTCCTCCAGTGCGTTTTGAGTAAACTTTTCACTGAACAAAGAATTTGCAGCCCGCTGGGCAAGCTGCGACAGAGAGGGCGGTTGCTCACCTCCCTGAAGGTGAACCTTTCCAAGGCGAGCAGCTTCATTCGCTACCTGGATTCGGTTTCCGCCGAGATCTTCGGGAACATCGTTCAACCGGCCTCGGCCAAAGACTTGCTCGTCCATCGTGTTGAAGATCACATCGAGTTCTCTCGAAGCCACCTCCTGCTGGACGCTTTGGTTCTGTTGTATTAATGCGTGGTTCTGCTGAACCAGTCCGTTCATGTGCTGTTCCAGTTGCTGGAACCGCTTGTTCGTGTTTTCGTTCTGCTTCAGAACCCCGTCGTCGTAATCGTCGGGCTCCTCAAACGTGAAATCCTGTACCAGTTCCGGCTGCTGCTGCGCCTGACCTGCCACGCCAGCCTGCTGCTGCTGTTGAGCCTGCGCTTGGCGTGCAGACACTGCCCGATTTGCCAACCCGCCGATCACCCGGTCAAACGCATCCGGTGTACCGAATGACTTCACGTCCTCGACGCTCATCCCCAGTGCCGACGCCAGGGCAAATTGGTTGTTGGTGAACTCAGCAGCCTGTTCAATCGGAGCCTCTGGCTCGACTTCAACCTGTTCGGGTTCATCTACTGGCTCAAGACGATTGATCGCCGGCTCTTCCTCGATGATGTCGTGTGAAGCTACCGGCTCAGGCTCTGGAGCGACCTCCTCAACCGAAGTTTCTGCGACCTCGGTCGTTTCGACCGGATCATTTTCCACCGGTGCGTTTTCCACCGGGGTTTCAACTGCCTGGGGTGTCTCTTCTGGCATTAGTCACTCGCCCTTGTCTGGGGAGCCTCCTGCTCTCGACATAAAAAAAAGGGGGCCGACGTGGTCTCCCACGCGGCCCCCTTTACGGGCAGCGACGGTAAAGGCGTCTAACGGATCGCGACTTCCGTTTCAGCCTGTGTACGGTGCCGGTGAAAAACCACCGGCCCCCATTGGATTATCGTTTCCTCTTTTGCTTCGACTTGGCTTTTTTGTAGGCCGCCTGCCCCTTAGCTGTGTATGAGAAGTGCTTCACCTTACCACGTTTCATCTTCAGCTTTGGCATAACTTCCCTACCCGAGATATTCCACAGAAAGCGTTACGGTGTCAATGACAGCACTCTTGTACTACGAGAAATATGCGTCCCTGTTCTGCATCCCAATCGTCCGCAGATACGCACGTTGTTGTCGATGACTCGTGAAACGTGGTCGTCCCTGGAGGTCGAAGTCGATCGCAAACCCATGCTTGCGGGCATGCGACTCAGCTTCCTCACGGTCCTTCGGATGCACAGCTGCACCTTCGCTGACGATGATCTGAGACGGTGAATACGGCATGCGAGCCTGCCCAGCACCTTTTGGGTTCTTGTTGAACTCCTTACGGCTGACGGACTCGCCATTGATCTTGTATGTGATTCCCATTGTCTTTCGCTGTTACGGGTACATTGGTCGCTGCTGCAAGGTCGGCTGAAAGCCTCCGGGCAGTTGACCGGGCATTTGACCGGGAAATTGACCGGGAAATTGACCCATCGGACCTCCACCCATCGGACCTCCGCCCATCGGCGGGATGTTTCCGGGCATGGGAGGTGCAGGCGGGAACTGAGCACCCGGTGTCGGCATCGGCGTGAACTGATCACCGATAAACCCGCCGATGTCGTCCAGTGTCGGGAACTGAAATCCACCGCCGCCGCCGCCACCGCCGAATATGCCTGGGTAGTTCAAAGGATCGAGTATCGGAGGTGGACCGGGCTTCATCCCTGCGGGAACTCCAAAAATTGTGTTAGGAACCGGAAAGTCCGTGTTGGGCTGCATTCCTTCAATAAGCCCGCCGATCCCAGACATGACAGCGTTGTCAATAAACGGGTCGACTTCATTGCGATAAATCGAGTCCTGTATCCGCTGCTCGCCGATAGGCTTCAGTAGTTGTCTAGCCCTCGTTTGGTCGAAAAAGTCACCTAGACGCACCCCGCCTGGTATGTCGTCAGCAGTCGGCGTTTCATAGTCGTACATCTGATCGGGCGAGATGAACGGACCACCGGTCTTATACTGATCGTGATAATCCTCGATGGATTGTCTGCTCGGAATGTTAGGACGCGGCCCAAAACGATCTGTGAAATCCGGCCAGAAATTTCCGGGGAAGGTCGCAGGCAACGGTGGACCGTAGTCGGGCAGTTGCGACGGGTCGAACGGCATCGGGTATGGCCCGGTGGCCGGTGTCCCTGGTCTCGCTCCTTCTCCCCGAGCGTCACCCATCTCGCCCGGCGTGCCCGGTGTGCCGTAACCACCACCAGGCCACGGAAAAGAACCGGGAGGCGGTGCCGAATGACCCGGACTAAGACCGGGAATCGGGATGGAGCGACCTGGAGGCTGGGGGGGGTTAGTGCCCCCTCGACCTTGTGATCCAAATCGGCCACCCGGAGTACCGGGAGTCTGCATCGTCCCCGGAGTAGGACCGGGAACAAAGCCCGGCGGATAGTAACCGGGCGGGGTGTCCCCGATTATCACTCCCGTATCAGGGTCAAACTGAACCGGTGTCGTGCCGCCCATGTCGCGATAACCAGTGGTCCCCGGACGACTATAGGTAGTACCTGGACGTGGTGGACGGGGCATTACATCACTCCTTGCATGTTCGGCATCATCATGTTGCCGATGGAACCCAGCAATGGGTTCTGCGGTTGTTGATTGAAGGGTGATGGGTTCCACGGTGGTTGTAGTGGTTGCCCTCCCGGTGGCACTTGACGCTGACCGGGACCGAAGACGGGTGGTCTTCCGGGGAGTTGGCCGGGGCCGAGCGGGACGTAACCACCAGGTTGGTTAAGGCCGGGAACCAGGGGGGGGCTCATTGGTCTAAAGCCGGGATTGATAGGCGGCTCACCTTGACCTTGCTGAAAAGGATTGAAGGGGAACGGCTGTGGAAAGCCAGTTCCGGGTCCGACTCCGGGCCTGAACTCGTTGAACGGTCTAGGCGGAGCCATGTTGGGTTGGGGGGATGAAGATGCAAAAAGCTCACGAGGATGAATTCCCTGTCTGTCGTATCCAGGCCACGACGGGTAAGGTCCGACGTTCCACGGGACGTTGTAGTCGATGGGGTTGTTGGGATAGCTGGGTGCCGTTGGGTCGTCGTCCAAGACCTCGTCTACTCGTGACGCACCCGGCTCCCTAAGTTCCTCGGCATCAGGTACATGCTCAACCGAGAAGCCGGGAGGGTAGATCATTGGGTATTGGTACGTTTCCCCGCCTGGGGGAATATAAAAAGGTTCTGGTGCTGCTGGTGGAGGTTGGCGACGTGGTGCTGGTGGTGCGGTTTTCCGACGTGGTGCTGGTGGTGCAGTTTTCCGACGTGGTGCTGGTGGTCTTCTTGGCGGCATAGTTGTTTCTCCGTCGCGTTCTGTCACCTACATCAATGCGTCAGCTGTCTGGTTAGTCCCAGACATCAACTGGCTGATCATGCTCGAGTCCGCATTCTGCCGGCTCGCCGCACCGGGCCGGTTGACACGCACATTCTCACGACTGGTCACCGGTGACTGGCGAGGACGATTGCGATCGGAACCGGGCGAATCACCCTCCGCCCCTTCCATCGGTGCCTTTTCCTTCTGCTGCACCAGATCCTTCAACTCCGGCAAGTTGGCGTACTTCGCGTACAACTCCATCAACGCCGTCATGTTCAACTCCATGCCCTGCTGCTGAAGTAGCGGCATCGCCGGAACAATAATCCCCTGAACAATCTGGTTGATCGTCTGCAGTCGCTCGCCAGGCGACTGGTGCTGCATCGAGTACGCTTCGATCTCTACCTCGTGATCATAGATCGACTTACCGCGACGGTCTTCAGGAGTGATCTCCATCTCAAGCGGACGGACCCCCTCGAACTCCACCGTCACCGGATACGTCTGCAACGGATCCTCCCAGAGATGGAATCCGAAGTCCCTGATCAGGTCTCGGGTGAACTCCACCACCTTGTCCTGCATCCCGGCAATCCGCTGGTTAGCAGCTGCAAACAACAACTTGTCCTGGCCAACCGTGTCTGACTGCGGACCCAAACCACCCAACGCATCAAGGTTGCCGGCCAACCAGCTGAACAGGTCACGACTCTGCAACATGAACGCAAAGTTCTTCTGGTCAATGCCGCCGAAACTCTTCTCCTGAATAGCATCAGGATTGTCGACCGCGACAATCTCACCGTCACTCGTCTGACGGATGCGTTCCGCATCACCAGCATCAGCACCACGAGTCACACCAATGTTCTTCGCACGGTTAGACTGGCGTTCCAACTTCCGGTACAAGCCGTTGACGATCTGGTGAAGACCCTGCCACAGCATCGCCGGAGCCAACGGCATCGTGTTGCCATCTACTTCGTTGAACCAGAGCATGTGGTACGGCCCCATATGACGATCCGGCCCATCCCAATCAACGATCCGCAACGGCGGTTGGCCTTCCATCGGGGAGAGCGTGACCAGCTTCCTCTCATTCGGAAGCCAGATCTCCCACAACTCGATCGTGTCCTCAAGCGCCGTTTCAATACGGCTACCTCCCGAGGCCAACGTCCCGATTCGTTCGTCGCCACCATGCTCGTTGAAATTGTAGTTCTCCTCTGGACGCAATTCGTCCCGTATCGACTTCTTGAACTGCTTGTTGTCCTTCGCTTCCGATAACCGCATCCGGTATCTATGACCACAGTACGCAACCTCCTCCATGTGGCGTGCCGACATGTCATGGACCCAGTCGTCCAGCAACACGCTCCGAACATACGGTTGAGTACGGGCGAAACTGTAACCCTGGACATCTACCTCGCCGTCCGCCTCGACCCCCACCTTGCAGATCCCAACAGAAAATAACGCCTGCTTCACGCAACGCTGGATCTGCGTGTGGATGCGATGCTTCTTCAACTGCTCGTTGAGCATCCGTTCGTACTTAACGCCAAGAGGACGCAACTCAGGGTTCCGCGTCAGCACCAATGCCTGGGCTGGACGCGCACTCAGATTCCGTTCGTAAATCTGAGACGCCAACTCCATCAGGTTGACGTGGACTGGACGCTCGGCGGCATCGTCAGAGTAGTACACACCAACGTACTGCTCGATCGCCTGTCGATGACGACTGCGAAATGGTTCCAGCTTCCGCCGCGATGCGTCAACCGATCGCCGCAGCCGCTGAAGATCTTCCGTTGTGCTGGGATTCAAATGTCACACCAGCAGCCTCATTCCCACTTGATACTCTCGGCAAGCTCCTGAACCCGTTCCCGACGACGCCACTCAAGCGACATCACCGGGACATGATCCTGGTCTCTCTGCTTGTCCTTAGTCTCACGCTCTCTCAGGATCTTCGCACACAAGGCGTCTGCGATTACCACGTCGCCATGATTGTCTCTACTGTCACTCGGGTCAATGGTCTGTGACGCACCACCATGTTCAACCCTACCACTGGGAAGATAAACGAATTCACCCGCCTGAATCAACGCCTTCTCCGATGGGTTGATGAACTTGCCAGTTACAAGCGAATCACGGTAGTTCATCAACAAGTCCTTCTTCCCCTCACCTGTCGAGAACCAACCAGGCCGATCCGATTGCTTTCGACGCAAACTCGTCTCGTCCGTCTTGAAGTAAATGTTCGCGTACTCGCACTCGTCGATTACCGTCCGACCGAACGTCCGACCCGGACCCGTCGCTTCCCAGATCAGAAACGCACCTCGTCCTTCAACACCCTTGAACATGCGACACAACGCAACGGTCAGTTCGGCAAACCTGTTCGCCGAGATCCGGTTGCTGCAAAACTCCGCAACCTTCTCGCCACTCAACCTGTCAACCACCGCGATCGCTGAATCACTCGCACCAGTCCCCTGGCTGATGTCGCACCCAACAACATACTCCCGATCACGCGGCGGGTTCATGTCCCGGTCCAGGTCACACCACACCTTCAACAACCCAACATCGTCTTCGACAAACTTCGGCTGGAAACCCTCCTCAACGTACAGGCTCCCAACGTGAGTAGGACGACGCACGAAGTTCTTTTTCAACTGCTCCAGCGTCTTTGGATCGAAGAACGGGTAAGCCGACCCCTGGTAGTCAATGTCCAGCTGCGTCGCAATCTCCACCTCGTGAGCCCGACGCTTCTTCTCCCGCTGATACCATTCGCTCTGAGGATTCCCCTCATCGTCGTACCACAGACCAGCGGCCTTCTCGGGATGCTGCGACCAATGGAAACGCATCCTCGGTGTGCCGGCCTGACGCTGCGCGTAGAACGCATTGGCCGTGCCAGCCGGCGTCGAGTTGAAGATCCGAGAGTTCGTCGTGTCAGCTGTCGCACTTAATACGTCGTAACCACCATTCTCGAACGCCGCAAATTCGTCAATCAACATCGCCGTCCGACGACCACCGCGACCAATGTTGTCGGTTGTACTCTCACCCTCGATCTTCGACCCGTTCGTCAGATTCAACAGCTTCAACTTGTTGCGACGTATCTCCGGCATCAACCACGTTGGAATGTTCTTGTGGATGAAGTCCACATGCGAGAACAACGAGTCCCCTGTCCCATCAACCAAACCTTCCTTCCTCGACACCATCAGGAAACTCTGCAGATCCCTGAAATGCCAACACCACTCGAATAGCGTCAGGCAGATCCAACTCGCACCCATGTCCCGGCTCTTCTCAATCAGCACGTCCGTCTTGCCGATCGACTCGCTCAGAGCCAGGAATGCGTCGTCCTGATACGGCCAGGTGATGAACGGCAACTTGGGACTCTGCCCGTCAGCGATCTTCCGAGGGTCATACGTCCACACGAATGCGTTGATGTAGAACAGCAGATCCCGTGAACAGGCCAGCCAGATGTTGCGTTGAGCCTCACGGCTATCCGCAGCCGTCTCAAGCAAGTTCCGCCGATACTCCAGGTTCTCCTCAAACCCCTTCGGGACCGCCTTGTAGCAGGGGGTCTCCTTGGATCCGCTCGGTTCGAGAATCGGGGCTACTGACATGTCAGAGGGACCAAACGAAAGGAAAGGAAACGAAAGGAAACGGCATTCGGACAAACTCAGTTTGTCCGAGCAGTTTGTCCGAGCAGTTTGTCCGAGGGAGTGTCATGACTAAACCCACACCTTTCCACACCTAATGTGTTCATGTTTGATCAGCCCCGCAATGCCAGTGACCACCGTCGATCTGGTAGCCGCTGTAGTCTGTATGGAACCCGAAGATCGGACCCTCCTGACGCATACCGTAGCGACGAGAACCCTCCGGTGCCGGTTTCACCGGACTGGGATCGCACGCCTGTTGACACGCACAGCAGTACGAACGCTTCTCGTCGTGGTGCCACCAATGGTCACCGTCGTGCGTGCATTCACTCATCCCGTCTCGCCTTTCGTTTCAACGTCTCGCGTCTCTTGGGAAGTCCAACCGCGATATTCCTCGCACCCTTGCACGAATTCGAGCAGAAAACAGGGAGTTCACGCCTCACCCTGAGTTCCTGAGAACTTGTGCCAAGAAACTCCAGACCGCAATGATTGCAAGACAGATCGAATCTGCGCTCACGGTAATACGCAGTACGGCAGGCGTCGTTGCAATACAAGCGAGCTACGGCAAGGGGACCATGCTTGAATTCCTTCTGGCACTGCCGGCACAAGGACGTGCTGGCAGTGGACCCATCGTATTCAGCAACACGAAGAGCCAATGCCTTGCTGGAATGCTCCTTCGCCTCAAGACTTCGTTTATGTGGACCGACCGAGGAACCATTGTTCTCAAGAAAAGCAGCAGAAACGCCATGCTTGGCAATAGTCTTCTTGGCTCGCTCAGAGAACATCTTGAACAGGCGAGGAGTGATCAGGCCGGTTTTTTCATTGAATCCGACCATCTTCTTGAACTCACTAGCCGTGATCCCGTGAGTAAAATTCACATGATTGCCAAGGTTCTCGCCAATCCAGTCGCAACCCTCAACAAGACAAGGCAATTCTCCTTTGATCAGGAACTCGTCGTAACACTGGGGCAAAGCTATGCCCTGCGGATCGGCAATCCAGCGATCAAACCGCTTCGCCATGTATGCCCGGTAGCACACCTGGGAGCAGTATTTCTTTGTCTTGTACGCATGAGGCTGCACATAGAACTTCTCGTCACACTCCAAACAACGCTTGGAGGGACGCTCGCCAGGCTTGAGACCGGCCTTGATCCTGGCCTTGTCCGCCCTCTTCTCGTTGCGGACTCGCAGCATCTCCTTCATCTGAGGCGACTTGGCGTAACAGGCGATTGAACAGAACTTCTTCTTCCTGTCGTAGGACCGAAACAATACGTCGCACCCAAGGCAACGGCCCCGAACCGGGCCACGCTTCCCAGCAATTCGTGGTTCGCTAGACACCCCCCCCCCCTCTGCAAAACAAGACGCATGCGGGGAGTGGAGTCAGGTCCGTGCAATAAGAGGGAGGCTGGCCTGGATCGCAGTCCTCGCAGTAATTGGCATCGCTCAAACGATCACTGCTGACCCGCAAAGCAGCACGGCAACGAGCACAGAAGTCGCGGTAATGACGCGACCCAGGTATCCGATGACCCTGCTCCACCACGTCCATCACCACATCCTCAACCAGCACAGCACGCGGGACAACACGCGAAGCAGCCAACTACGCATCGTCCTCCTCCACCCAATACTCACCGCAACGACACCGGTAGTGCTCGCCAACATCGTCAGCAAACTGGAACTCCTGTACAGGCATCTCGCATTGCGGACAGTCAGACATCACTTGACGCCTCTAGCCCTACTGTTCCACGCACCCACTGCACGACTCTCGTCCGTGTACCACGACGTGTGACAACGGGTACGACCCTCCAAACACGCTAACTGGTAATGCAGAACCTCGTCACCATCCAGCTTCTCACTCACCTGCTCACGCATGTCAGGCTGACCACCGCAAAACGGACACGGCAGTATGTCCCACTCACTCAACATCAGCTTCACCCTCCAAACCAAAACTCGGCCACGGATCCTCGTTCAACGACACTCGAGGTGAATCAAACGCCTCCAGTAAATCGTCACCAGGTGCAAAACTTACCCAGCATCGCAATGACTCAGCCTGGTCCTCATTCAACGTCGCTCGGTCCTGTAACGACTGGATCAATACCAGTAACGACCTCCGTAACTCCGGCATCGTCGCGTCGCTCGGAGGTCTCGGAGTTCCCATTACCTTCAACGTCAACTGCATCCGCCAAATCACCTCCCTGTCCGTCATCTCTCGCCCCCCGAATGTTCCGCAACATCTCCGCTATCTCGTCCGTTCGACGAGTCGTGTCCTCGCGAAATCCCTCCATCAACTGCTCCCGGTCGTCCTGACGACTCGAGATGTCCATCCACTTCACATAAAACGACTTCGGATCACTCCTCGCAAACTGCAATAACCCCCACGCACCAGAACTCGGCGCATCACTCACCTTTGCCGATAACACACTCACATGACGGTAAACCCAGTCGAAATCACCTCGTATACCACCACCACCACCAAACTCCTTCTCCACCGTCTGAGAGACCCCCCCAGATGGCCCAGAAACGCCTGTAACGCCCGTCACTCGCGGTACACCGCCCGGATACCCAACATCCTTCGCCGCTCGCCAGTGGGCAGCCTCCGCGTCCATGCCGCTTCGTACATGCAAGTCACGCTCTGCCGTCCAGGCGTCCCAACCACGCGTCTTGTCCAACCACTCCTTCAACAACATCCGACGATCTTTACCCATGCACTCATTCTCCTTCGCAAACAACCTAACCCAACCGACTTGCTATCGCAACAGTTCTGAAACGGCTGGCGCGGCGGACGACATAATTGGATCCAGAGGCGAGCGAGGGGCGGGGGGGTGGTTCGAATCTGGCGGTTGATCGATTGACGCTACAACCCACCCACACACCCTAAACCGTCGCCACACCATCACTGCACCCCACCCCTGGTGCCACTACGCTGCAGCTGCACCCCGTTGCAATGGTTGACCCTTTGAAACGCTATACGGGATTGATGCGGTTTCGTGCAGCTGTTGCGATGGTAGAACGTCTTGTCGTTGTATCGTGGCGACGATAGGTGATGAACGGGGTTTAACTGACGTGCTGGTATCAACGCGTGATCGCCTGGACTAGGTCAACGCGTTTGGATGCGGTTGATCGTGGCCAGCTGCACGTTGTCCGATCGCTAGCAATCGGTCAAAACGTGCTCAGATCGGTCAAAACGGTGCTCGAGGTTAGCTTGTGAGGCGTTTCGATTGCGCTGGCTGATAGATACCACTCGGGCAATCGGCGTCGAAAGAATTCCGGCTGACCCCCGTGCCCGCCTCGTAGGTTAATGTCGTAATCGCTCCAGGTCTACCACTATTTTTTATTCTTAGCGATTATTGGTGTGGCAGT
>Ga0114996_10006257_pt1 | contig 13775 bp, 16 predicted proteins | sample ArcticOcean_MG_C_4_FD_87039 | JGI IMG/M metagenome (GOLD analysis project Ga0114996, IMG submission 87039) | Marine microbial communities from western Arctic Ocean - ArcticOcean_MG_CB4_134 | ecosystem: Environmental > Aquatic > Marine > Oceanic | place: Arctic Ocean: Canada Basin | collected... | reverse complement strand
CGGCCTCCGCTGTCGCTATGGCGTCGCAGATGCCATTGGGCGTGATAAAACATTCATGGATATCCAGAATTCCAACAACCCTGCGATCAAAAATTACTGCAAGCAAGTTGTTGGTGGACAAAATGGCGTTTATTGCCAATGGCCACAACCTCGAAACCGACAAAATGCCGGAGGTGTCGGTAATATCTGGACCTCGCGCCGCAATCATTGTGAAAAGACCTGTAGTTTGGGGTGGAAGGAAGCATATATGCAGAATCATAGGTCGGCGCCGGCAACGTACGAGTTGGCGTGGTGGTGGCGGCTCCAGGATTATGGTAAATGGCACAGCAATACCCAAACTTTTTTTGTCACGCGCGGCGCGAGCGTGGTCCCGGGTGCTGTCATAACGATTCCTGCCAAAAATATTTTGTTAATTGAGCCGCAGGCAGGCGTCGCGGTTCTTCGACATGGGGCAATCATCAACAACGGGACAATCAGGCTGCGCGGCAGCAGCATGAGCAGCAGGGGGCTCTTCCGCGTCGACGGGACAATCACCAACAACAACGGGGGGACAATCAACAACCAGGGAGGCCTTTTTGTCAACGCGGGGAAAATCACCAACAAGGGGAAAATCACCACGGTCGCCGTGCCGGACAGCTACGGGACAATCAAGAACGTCGTGGGGGGGATAATCAACAACAATGGGGAAATCGACATCGGCGACGACGCGGGGGGCGACATCCAAAACGATGGGACAATCAATAACCGGGGGACAATCAACAACTATGGGAGTTTAGTCAACAACCCGAACAGGTTGACCACGCTCTCGGGGGTAATCAACAATAACGGAGGGGCAATCAACATCTGGGATGAGGCACTCGTCGGCAACGGGGGGACAATCACCAACAACAACAGGGGGATAATCACCAACCAGGGGGGAGCAATCTACAACTACGCGCCCGGCGTCGGCGTAGCCGGGGCCTTCAGCAACACCGGGACAATCACGTGTACAGACGGCGCCACGTGGGAGGGGCTGTGCCCCAAGCCACCTGGAACCAACAACTGCTCGTGCGGTGGGCCGTCATAGTATACAAAGAAGATGGGGGTCTGATTACATTTGAGTGCAACGATTGTCGAAGAGAAGAGATCTTATAGTTTATCCCGTATGTTATCTATTAATATCTATCTAATCCTCGTCAATATAAAATGAATAGATGATTTCATAGGTGGATTGCGTATAGCGAATGGTTGAAGTGAGGGGAATATGATGATATTTACAAAGTTGTCGAAGAACGGTAACAAAATTTTTATAATTGATAGATCGTGTTACATAAAACTGTTTCGACGAGTAATAGTAGTTCTTCAGTGAAATACAAAAAGGATCCACGGCTTTTTCTAGACGGGCTTTCTTAAAGGAAGCTTTGGAGAATAAGTAATAATTTTTATGCAACTGGCCATATATTTTAATAAAATCAATAAATATATTTTTTGGCAAATTTTTTTTAAATAGTTGACTCGACATTATATATATATATATAAGTATTATTTTCCCAACTCAATAAGATCGTAGGTAAGGAAGATGAGTTCTATCTCATCCTCATGTAAAGTATGAAATAATGCGATATAGTTACAAATAATATTAATACTTCTATATTTATCAGATTCTGTTAATATAGTGGTAATCTTTATAAATTGGAAATAGCTATCTAAAATATCCATGACAGAATAGCCTTTGTTAAATAAAGCCTTAATGATACATATAGCCTTTTTGATATCTTTTTTATGATACCAAGTATTTGTATATTGTTCAAAATTATAGAAACTGATATTTGTACATATATGGCGCGCTTTATCCAATGTAATATATTCATCAAGCAGATTAAATTTTTCCATATAATTTATCAATAGCCGAATGGAATTATTGCAGATACTCAAAATAAACTGTTGTGCAGCTGAAGATATATTAATTTTTTCTCCAATTCTGATCTTATCTAAAATTTTCTTGAGCAGAGATATCTCCACGGATTTAATTTTAAGAAGAATGCAGCGAGATTGTAAACTTTCAATAACTTTTTGTGTATTAGAACATGAAGAAATAAAATGAACATTATGACTATATTTATCAATACAGTTCCTAAAGACCTGCTGGCTCTGACCATTGATAAGATCGATGTCATCTAAGACAATGAACTTTTTTTTCCCAGCTATATTAGAAGTAGTTCTACAAAAAGTTTTAACTTCTTTGCGGTAATAGGAAATTCCCTGTTCTTTTAAATTATTAATATAGAGCACATTATGAACCGGAATCAAGTCGCACTCATAATATTCACGAATGGTGGCATCTAGAAGAGAAGTTTTTCCGCAGCCAGAATTTCCTACTAAAAGAAAGTTAAGCGAATCCATTGCAATAAGGGTGCGTAATAATTCAATATATTCCGGATCAATCACAAACTCGTCATATTTTCTTGGTCGGTATTTTTTTAGAAAAGGCGGCTTCATACATAATATGTAATTCGATATATTTAAGTAATCTCTCCGCCATTGATATTTTAATCTGTTTCTATATTATAATGGGAGGAAATGGATCTAAAACAAATTCGTCAACAGCAATAACGACGACGAAGCCGGCGCTGATTCTGCCGAAGAAGAAAAAGAAGGTATCGCCACCGGCACCGTTCCCGTCACCTACGCCGCGACCGCGCCCAGCGCCATCGACGCCACCGCTGACAACGGGCGGAGGTAGCCGACGCCGTTCGAGAAGGGCGCGGCGACATCGTCAGCGTTCGCGTCATAGGCGGCGCCGGCCTAGAAAAACAGCGAAAAGAAGGCGTAGAAAGCGTTGTACTCACCGTCGGCGTAAAAGACGGAGATAAAGTGAATTCTTATATAAGTATTTAAATCTATTTAAATACTCATTGTATATGGAAAACTTGTATGAAGTATTGGGCATTCCAGAGAAAGCGAATCCAGAGGAAATAAAAAAAGCTTATCGATCATTATCAATGAAACATCATCCCGATCGGCCAGGGGTTCCATCGTGCGAAAAGTTTCAACAAATAAACGAAGCCTATCAGACATTGGGTGATCCGCATAAAAGACAGATGTATGATATGCAGGGAAATAATCCGCTTTTAGGAGATTTTTCTAACCAAGATATTTTAAATATGTTTTTTGGAGGGGTTGCTGGATCTGGTGCGGGTATATTTCCAGGTAATGCGCGCGTTCATATCTTCAAAAACGGACAACCTGCGCAGGTAGGGGGCGGGCTTCATCGTCGGATGCAAAAACCTTCTCCCATTATTAAGAGTATAGAGATTACACTGATGCAAGCATATGGCGGCATTGATATGCCTATAGAGATAGAGCGTTGGATTCATGAGGAGGGCACTAAAAAAATAGAGAAGGAGAGAATATATGTAGAAATTCCGGCGGGTGTGGATGATAATGAAATGATTATTATGAGAGGACGGGGAAATTCTTTTAGTGATGCCAATAAAGGCGATATTAAGATATTTATCAAGATTCAAAATAATTCACACCTTCAACGAGATGGGTTACATTTGATTTGGACCCAAAAATTAACATTAAAAGAAGCTCTTGCCGGCTTTGCGTTTGATATTAAACATCTTTCCGGGAAAACCTATACTATTAACAATTCCAGTGGAAAAGTTATCCATCCCCTTTATACAAAGGTTCTTCCACATATGGGGATGCGGCGAGTAAGGCCACATCCTGCCTCCCCAATTATTGGGGATCTTATTATTAAGTTCGAGATTGTGTTTCCAACTCATTTGACGACGGAACAGCAGCAGAAACTGGGAGATATTTTATGAGATCTTCATATATGTAAAAGATCCGTGAATATATTATCTATATTGGTATTATATTTTCGGTTCATTTTCTCAAGATGAAGGTTGTGCCTATCTTTGCTTGTTTCATCCATTGCTTTAAAGGGGTGCATAAGCATATAGGTGAAGAGGCTTTTTGTTTCTGGACGGGATACTTGATAATAACAACAAGAACTACACCAACGTTGTTGAAGTTTTTCTGCAAATTCCATTTCGTCTGAAAACAACTGATCAATAATACTAAAAGAGGACTTTAACATTAGAATTTTCTCATATATTATTTTCTTTTCATAATACTCTTGGTCAATAAGTTGTTTAAGATGTAATCGTTTGCGTGAATCTTCGCGTGAATCTTCGCGTGAATCTTCTACGTTTTCTTTTTTAATTAGAATATTATATTCTGTTTTTAATAGTTTGATATCATTTACATGATTACGTATAACGGTAACATAGTATTTTCTGAGATCTTCTATTTTTTTAATGATAGAAAAAACATTAATATTATACATCAACTTATAACGATAGCGAATCACGCGCGGAACTATAAATTGGTTGGTCTCTTTAATTTCCCGAATTTTAGTCTCAATGGTATCTATTTTACTTTTTATTTCGCGTCTAGCTTTTTTCAACATTGTCGTTGGCTCTTCTCCGGCCAAAATTGCGGTATCATCAGACATATCGGTAAACAATAAAAGGGTACCTGAGGAGAATTCGCAAATAGATTGCAATTTATCATACTGATGTGCCGACGTTTTGTGCCCCTCACTTTGCGCATCTAATTTAAGATAGCTAATAATAGCTAGTAAAAAGGATATAATTGCACTAAGAGTGGCTAGCAATGTTGGTCCCCAGGTATATACTTTTAAAGATGCGGATAATACAGATGCCGTTGCAGACAGAAAAATAGAAGGAAGCATTAATCTATTTAAATTGCTTTGACAATGGGCTTCTGATTCCATATAAATAAGTTTTTGACCTTTAACATAACTCGCGAGAATATCCATGGCAGAAGAATAATATTCATTGGGATCATGGTATGTCTCTTTGATTTGCTTCTCAACATCTGAAAAACTCACTTTATTAGGATTAAATCGAAAACTACCGCCAGGGGTAAGGGGGGGGAGAGACGGCGAGGGTGGATGTGGCGAGGGTGGATGCGACGAGGGTGGATGCGTCGCCCTTGGCAGCGTGTATTTCATGGTCTGCGATAATTGAGAATTGGACATTGTAAGTTTTGATTTTATTGGGATGATTATATTGTGCGAAATATCGGACTTATAAGTAGGAATAACTACATTGTCTATATTATTTATATTGTTTGCGTCATCTACGCCCGTGTCCTCCGAAACACTATTTATGGGGGTAATTTCTATTTCGACCGAGCTCATTATAAATTACTAAAGTATTTTATTATGAGACGAATTATGATATACGTTTCGTATCTATTTCCGAACTAACCAGATAGATTGAATTTTCTGTAATTACAATATACTCCTTCTCTACCTTGAATATTTTTTGAATGGGGCTGGTGTATTCATCCACACTCTTTACGAGCAATTTCTCTCCACCATCACGCACACCAATTAATACATCTTTGTCACATGATCCGGCCCAGTAATCAAACATAACGGGCTTATCTTCAACAATGCCTAGTTTAGAAACATGTTGTAATGTAATATTCGAGGGTAGGCGATAATTTTTTTCCTTTTCTGTAGCTTCAGCCATTTATAGAATTAATTTTTATAATCTTTAAATACTTATTTCCTTATAAAATTAATAATAAAGTATAGTCTATGAATAAAAATATATTATATTAATATTAATAATGGTCCATAAATATGAACTGTCAATAGTTAATCATTATCATAAAAAAATAGATGTGCACCAATATAAATATCTATTCAAAAAATATGCTCAGCTTATTTCTGAATTTCTGATATGTGCCAATAATATTAGTTATCGCAATAAAAAATACTATTTATTTATGATTCAAAGAGGGTTGGAAACAATAAAGCATTGTTTTAAGATAATTTTTATGTATACAAAAAATATTGACTTAACTATGCATCACTGTAAGAAAGCTTATTGCTATTATATTGAGTTTATTGGTCAAGTTAGTGAAAATAGTCATGCTTATCTTCAATTAAATTCAAAAGATGCCATACTATTTGTCTATAAAAAAACAATCTTCCGAATTAACAATGACTATAGAAAAAATTTCTTTCTCGAGAAAGAAGAAGATGCCTTTCTGAAATACGTTACTCAATTGTTAGATATATACCATGGAGTTATAATATATAGTCTGTCAAATAATAATATAAATGATGATAATAAACATTTAGCTCTTCAATTTAGCATAGAAAAAAGTGCAATAATTATCTCAAAATTTATAAAGGGTTCAAGTGCATATATAGATTACGCAGTATTATGTGAACGTATTATACTATTTATGAGTATAATGAAGACCTATAAATTATCGGCTGAAGATTTTTGTAGTATTTGCGATAAATTTATAAATAAAATTAAAAAAAAAGAGATCCATATGGCGACATTACAAAAAAAGTTATTTAGTTCTGAATGCCGACAAATAAAGCTCTCATATACTCACCAACGTTTTATTAACTGGTTGTATGCTGCTTAATATATACTTTTTCCAGATTTTTTTTGTCTTCGTTTTAATTATTTTATCATGGGAATGGGTATATATGTTTGGACATTCGCGAGCCAATAAATCTTTAAGGAAATCATATACTATCATAATAACTTGTTCATCACAGTGTCCAACAATTAATACGCTGCCAGTTCGAAAAATCATGAAAGATACGGACAAGCATTGTCCCGGACCCTCGCCTGTCCCCCCTTTCTTACTGCATTTTTCCACACAATTGCACAGCCCGTTCTGTGATGTGTTGTTCTTGTTGTAATAGAATTTGCATTGGATCCCAGGATAACTACATGGATCATAGATGGCCGCGATTTTGTAATTGTATTTAAGAATATTATAAAGTATGTTTCTATCAATATAATAATCACATGAAAAGTTTGAGTTAATTAATACAGTTTCTATTTCCATAGCGTTATAAAATAATGTATTTTCACAAAACGGTTGTAAAATAGTAATTAGTTTATCCAGTGCTTTATACAGAAATATATTTGACTGGATTCCTGGAATTTCCAATTTTCCAGTATTAAATAACTTTAAATGGACCTCTTTAAACTTATCTCCCATCTTTAGACGCATGATTAAAACAATGCAGTTATAAAACGCACCCTTTCTTTTCTTTCGATAGCTAGTTAAGTCTTTCTTGGCAATACCCACATTAATTTTACGAATATCTTTATATTTTATTCTACGGGCATTTGGATTATCTATTTTAGATATAACATCTATTATAACCATCTCTTCTTTCTTAATTCTTTCTTCGAGCCGTTCGGATTCTGCTTGAGTATTGCAATTAATCTTCATTTGCTTTTTTAGAATTCCCTCTTGCCGTTCCTGATATTTTAAAATAGAGAGTTTCCAGAAAATTTTTTCTAAGTCAAACACTTGGTTCATGAACGCGATTTTGGTTTGAGTTGATATATATATATTGCTACATTTAGGAATATGTTTGCAAATCTTTTTTTTTTGAATAATATCTACATTTTTATTTTTTAGAAAATTGTCCCATGCCTTATCAAGATCGGACATATGTATCCATTTATAACACTCTTTAAGTTATTCTTCAATTTATTATCTATGTTTAATAATATGGAAAGACTTGGAAAAAGTAATACCAAGTATGTAATTACCAAAATTACGAAATCTTCGCAAAATACTCTTTTAGAAACGATTCAAAAAGAGTATGAATTAAAGAGAAACTCCTTTTTTCCTTCTATTACATCTCCAAATCTCTTTATGGGTAAACTAGAGTTACGGCTGAAAATATATTATAGAAATTTATACAAGGATACTAAGGAAGCAATGAAGTAATGCATGAGATATCTTGTCTTTACTGTTTCATTATGTACAATAAATTTGAAAAGGGATAACCATTTCTTCTGTAAAGCATAATCTTTATTATTTACTAGATATTGGATAAATTTTTTTATATATTGTTTTCCTTTTATGTTGTGTTTTATAATATCTTTATGAATAGTTTGAATGTTATTTTTTAATGATGTAGACTGTAGTTGTAATATTCGCTTTTCCCATATATGACTACTTATAATTTCAGTAGTAAGGGTATGATCCATAGGACTGTGATTGGATTGGATAAAGTTTATCATGCTACGAATATCTGATTTAAATACATGTTGTATAGTTCGAAGGATTGATGGTGTTAATTGGAGATTCTCTGCTTTCTGAATTTTATCTAGAAACAAAAATATAGCCTTTGTTGGTAGTTGACAAAAACGTAAGCGGATAAATTCGTTTTGTAAAGCTATATCAATGCGACTAATATAGTTACAGATAAGACAAAACCTAACATTATCTGCGTACTGTTGTATAAGATAGCGAAGTGCTTGTTGAGCGTTTTTGGTCATATAGTCAACTTCGTCTAGTATAACAAATTTAACACCATGTCCAAAAAGAGTCTTGGTGTTTACAAATTGGAAAATTTGATTACGGATAATATCGATCCCTCTATCATCGCTCGCATTTAGATGGATCATAAATCGTTTCTGATTTTTTTGACCACATTTTATATGGTAGCTCTTAATCAGGTTGATGATGGTGGTTGTTTTTCCCGTCCCTGGCGGACCATAGAAAAGGAGGTTTGGAAAATAATCGTGTTCTATAATATTGGTTAAAATTTTCTTATTAACATCATCTAATACAATATCTTTAAAATTTGTGGGCCTATATTTTTCAATCCAAGGACAATGGTCCATTTATATATATATGATTATTCCATTTATATATAAACCATGAGAATGTACATAAAGATATAGATTGATCCGGTTATAGAGAATTATGTCGGAAGGATATCTAAAAATAATACTAGGTCCGATGTTTTCTGGAAAAACATCTCAGTTAATTACTATTTATCAGCATAATAAAATTGCAGATATATCGACATGTGTTATTAATTATGAAGACGATAATAGATATCATGACACCATGCTTTCTTCCCATGACAAGCGAATGATATCGTGTCTTAAACTTAGGAAAATATCAGAAATATTTGATGAACATCCGACCATATTAAAGAATATGCGAGCTTTCATTATTAATGAGGGGCAATTTTTTGAAGATCTTTATGATGGAGTAAAAAAGATGGTAAATGAGTATCACAAAATTGTATATGTAGGAGGGTTAGATGGTGACTATCGAATGAAAAAATTTGGACAAATGCTTGATCTTATTCCTTTGGCCGATGAAGTTAAAAAGTTGCGGGCTATTTGCACCAAGTGCAAAAAACCCGCTGCCTTTACTAAGCGCCTTTCGAATGAAACGTCGCAAAAGGTAATTGGAAGTAATAATTATATTCCAGTATGTCGACGTTGTCATCTGATATAAAATTGATTTAAATTTACTCAGATTTGCTGTCAATAATAGCTATGGAAGTATTGGCACAATGTTCGCGTGTTTTATATGATGTCGAACTTCTTGAAGTAATGAAAAGGCTTCGTTATTTGGAGAATAAGGATAAAACGCCCCAAATAAAGTTTGAACATAAGGATGCATGGATGCATTCCAAAACTAATTTTAAAAATGCCGTAAAAGTCTATATTTTGCAACACGTCAATGTGTATAATGCGGTAGTTCCTCTCCAGCCCCCATTGCAAATGGTCATTACATTTTACAATCAGCAACTGAATATTCTGACTCAGAATCTACATTCGCAATGGTGTCGACGAAAAAGCGAAGAACTTCGTCGTCTTCTTACATTGGGCATTTCGGGTCTCCGTCATATTACCAGCGAGGGAGGCGTTGGTACATATCTCTTTCTGAATTGGACATCTAAGACTTGGGCTACCTATATACATGGCATGATTGTGAATTACGAAACCACCTTTGAATGCCATAAATATGGCCATGCACATGGTTGGCTAGAACAGATACCCTATTATGACTGTAGAGTGTGTGGGACACGGGTAGATACTATTTATTTATATTATGGTATGTATCGCTATATCTTCAACCAGCGATGTAGAGATTGTATTTTGCGAACTTTAAATGGGACGAAAACTATTCAAGCTTTATGGAGAGGTTATATGGTGCGGCAGTGCCCCCCCGGTTACTGTCTTCCCCAATTATAAGAAGTTTCGTAGCATTAATACATATCCTGTACGTAATTTTCGGGATGCTGTTGAATATGTTTCCATAATCCCCCGCTTGGTGCCGGCCAAACGCGAGGGTCACGCACACAAGTATCTGCGCAAAAGTATTTTTTCTTGGCATCTTCGAGAGTCCATAATTTTTTAGGCGGCAGTTGTTTTCCGTTAACCATAATTTTATTTACATGGTCGGTAACATTATTATGCGCTTCCACAAAAAATCGTATAAAGTTGTCTTTTGTTCTGGTATCTTCATCTAAATTGCGGCTTTGGATAAATTGGTGTAGATGAAATCCACAATGTCCACAGGGGATCATAAAAGGGAGTGATTCTATAAATTTTTTAGCGTTGACCCTATAAATTGCTGGAGGTATACCATTGAGATCAGTGCCATTGGGAGTATGGTATCCGGCGGCAATCAGATGAAAAGTTGTCCATAAGATGGGGCCAAATACCAATGGATTGGTGGTTGTTCTTTTTGGAAGTTGACAAGAATCCTTTTCTTTTGGTGCTGTGGCAGGAATGCAGTTAGGCGATTTCTGCGTAGAACCTATGATGGCGGTAAAAATAATGATAAGAGAGAGATATAATATGTATATGTTCATATATATATAGTCAATATATATTAATAATATATGGTTATAATGAAACCAAAAATATATGTATCTTTTACGAGTATACCAACCCGTATTAATAATATTGATATATTATTGCATAGTATATCAAATCAGACGCTACAACCAGATAAAATTATAATACATTATCCTCATTATTGTATTCGTTTGCAGAAATTCTATAATATTCATATGTTAGAAGACAAAATTAAACATAGTGTGCTTCGGGATAAAATTATAATCAATCGCACAAAGGACTATGGACCCATTACAAAGATATACCCTATCGCTGCCTTAGATTTTATACAGGATGATGATGTAATTATTATTATAGACGATGACAATTATTACCATCCGTTATTATTTGAATTGTTATACAAAGAATTTATAAGATATAAGCGACATGAAGCTATTTGTATATCTGGGATTTTCTATCCGAGAAAAATAAATAGTTTATATCATATTTTTTCAACCGGTCAACGCTGTGAACTCATGGAAGCATGGGCTGGATATATTATTAAAAAATCATTTTTGAAACATAATTTACGCAAATGGACAGTTGCAAATATGCATACTATATCTGAAATAAAAAAAAAATATTTTTGGTATTCATTTTTAAGTGATGATTATGTTATTTCACGATATTTAGATAAATATAATATCAAAAAAAGAGTTATCGCATCTTATGGTCAACTAAATAGAAATAATTGTATTATGCGGTTAACGTCGTCTGATAATTTAAGCAATGTGCATGGTAACTTGAATAATTATATGAAATCTGAATCAGAACTTATCATGCATAAGTTCTTTAGCAAAGCTACCATAAAACCACTCAAGAAAAGGCAGAAAAAATCGTTACAATTTTAGCATTTATATTATAATTCGTATGTTTAATAAAAGCGTTTATTTTAGAATACTTTTATATTTTAGAAATATATAATGAGTGATAATAAGATTTATGTTGTTGGCGCCAATTGGTGCGGCTATTCGAGAAAAATGTATGCCGAAGTTGAAGCTTCTCCTCATAAAGATAGGTTTGTAATTCTGGAGGCGACCGGGGCGGACAAAGAGCATGAATTTTGTAAAAATATCAGCGGTTATCCTACATTAAAAAATAGCAAGGGTGAAGCGAAACAAGTTGGGTATGCTCCTATTACAGATGCATTACTGGCAAAATTTGATTAATCCCAGTAGTAATATAAACCAAGTATAATAATGCCAATAAACCCTATTGTCATTATAACCATGGAACATAGATATTCAAGCCGCCATCTATTTGAATATTCAATAATGATATGTTCATTTCTATTTCGTTGGGCCTCGCCGGGTGCTGGATACGTAATATGATAGAATGGTGTGTTCTGAATTGTATTTTGAATTGTATTCTGACTGATATCAATGCATTGTTCTATCATTTCACTCATATGTATATGATATGAAAATATATGTATATATCTTTTATCATAAAGTGGGAAGTGGGAATATGGCATAAAGAATATATAAAAAGTATTTAAATTTATACTTTAACATATTATGATAAATGACAGATTCGGCAGTAAAAAGTAGAAAAACTATCAAGAATAAGAAGGAAAACATTAAAAAAAAAGGGAAGAAACGTGGGCGCAAACCAAAGGGCGGGAAAATAGTTCAAAAGAAACCACCACCAAAAAATACGATTGTTAGAAAGCCTAATATTATATTGCATTTAAAGTGTAGTTCGGCCGAACTGAAAAATATACAGAGTAATAAATTTAAAATGGCCTTATCAAGTGAATCTATATTTTCTAGTTCTAAATCTTCACAGATAAATTACAATGAGTATAACTTTCAGCCGAAAGGTAACGCGAATATAGATTCTAATGTGCCAGAAATGGATCCAAGTGATAGTAAAGAAATATGGGAGAAACTGAATCATTTAAAATATAAATTGCATATAAATGATGTTTCAGATAAACGATCCGACTGTTTCTGGTGTACGTATTCATTCGATAATCCTCCTATTTATATTCCCAAGCAAGAGCGCAATGATATAACGGAGGTATATGGATGTTTCTGCAGTCCGGAGTGTGCAGTTGCTCATTTGAAAAAAGAACCTATAGATTCATCAATATTATGGGAAAGATACGCGTTATTAAATAATATATATAGCGGAATTTATAATTATGATACAAATATAAAACCTGCGCCAGATCCATATCATACTTTAGATAAATATTATGGTAATTTAACTATACATGAGTATAGGAAACTATTGAATAACCAAAGCCTTCTTTTGGTAGTAGAAAAACCTCTAACAAAAATCTTGCCGGAACTCTATGAGGAAAATAATGATATTCCAAAAATATATACGGATCTATTAAATACTAAAAAAGTTACAGATAAATTATTTCGTCTAGGTCGAAAACAACCAAAGAAATCTAAAAAAAAAATGTTACATGCTAATTTTAATATGCGTGAAATATAATCTATAGTATATGCTATGTATAGACATTTAAAATTGTTACTATTATCAGTGGGAGGAGGAATCTTTTCCACCTGTATATTCTTACTCGGTGGATACTTATTAGATTCTGTTATGAATCCAAAATACGCGAACTTTATAGCCCTTCTGATCAGTGCTATAATTAATTTTGCGATGCAAACATGGGTCTTTACCGACAAGATGGGGTCCAGTGCTCATATCATTAAAAAATATATAGTTGCAGAAATAATTATTATAACATGTAGCCAACTTGGTCTTATATATTTTATAAATCATAAGAAAGATTATATAAGAAGAATGCCAAAAAAATTACAACCATATTACACAACAGCTGCTCGTATTATTGCATCATCAACTGTATTTTTCTTCATTTCTTTTCCACTACGAAAATTATGGGTTTTTATTTGAATCTTTTTTCTCCTCTGGCCGAATAATTATGTTTTTATCTGGCTGCTGCTGCTGCTGCTGCTGCTGCTTTTGTTTCAACATATGATATGTAAGTATTTTTTTTTTTATAGCTGCCTTTTTTTTCCGCTCCGCATATCCCTGGTTCACCCCATCCATGAAGTATCTTATCTCTGACATAAT
>Ga0114996_10006256_pt1 | contig 13776 bp, 5 predicted proteins | sample ArcticOcean_MG_C_4_FD_87039 | JGI IMG/M metagenome (GOLD analysis project Ga0114996, IMG submission 87039) | Marine microbial communities from western Arctic Ocean - ArcticOcean_MG_CB4_134 | ecosystem: Environmental > Aquatic > Marine > Oceanic | place: Arctic Ocean: Canada Basin | collected... | reverse complement strand
GGTCGACAGCACGTCGCCGTAGAGGAAGAACTCACCTGCCAGCAGGAAGCGCACGAGTCGCAGCGGGAGGAGTGGGTCCTTCGATGCCGTGGCGGCCCGGTGCAGCAGCGTGTCGAGCGCGAACTTGTCGTGGAAGATCACGCCCTCGAACGCACGGAACTCTCGGCGTGCCTCGCCTTGAATCCGGTTGACGAATGACGGCGCCTGTTCGCGAAGCGTGACGCGCGTGCTCTCTTCGAGGACTCGAGCCGTGGCGATGTCGACGGCCATCCGGTCGGCGATTTCCTCGAGAGATCGAATCGGACCCGAAAGCCCGATTCGTTGGATGAAGAGCGCGCGCTGGTCGCCGTCCAGGACCGAGAGGATCTCCGACATCGTCCCCTCGAAGTCGAACTCGGGCTCGTGCCCACCCGCGTCGATGCTTCGGTCGACGCCGATGTGCACCAGGCGGTCCAATGCCGCTCGCAAGTCATCGACGCCGCGCGGCCCGATCGACGAGACATCGCAGAGGCGCGCGAGGGGCGAGCGCAGAAGATCACCGATCTGGACGATGCCCCGGCGCTCGAGAGCCTCGGTCAATTCCGATTCGAGGTGCAGTCCCCGAATCTCGTATGCAAGGAGCGTCTGAGAGAGCAGCGAGAGGCTGTCAGCCGCGACGACCTGTCTGATCCGCTCTGCCACGAGCCAGTACGTGCGTTCGCCGAATCCCTTGACCGCGAGCAGTTCCTCTTTCGGCGTGTCAAGGAACTCGCCGATTGTCGAGATCCCGAGCGACTGGAAGGCGCGCTCGGCTCGAGGGCTGTCGAGCAGGCCGCGGATGGGCTTGTCGAGGTCGTCGGGATCGGGGCCCGATGTCGCGTCCCGCCGCGTGGTCAGGAAGTCACGAACGCGGTGGGCGAGGTCGTCGTAGGTTCGATCGCCACAGTTTCGCAGGCGCGTGAACTCTCTGCGATCGCGCTGAAGGAAGTCCAGCACCGTGCGCACGCCGATTTGGCGGCACGCCCGCAGACCGCGTGCCGTCAATTCCAGGTAGCGGATTTCGTAGCCAAGACGCGGATCATCTGAGTCGGCAATCGGAATCCCCGGGAACCGCGCGGACTCCGAGTCGGCCGTCATCGTCGGCCGTGGGGGTTGATCGAGCGGAACTTGTGAGCGGGGACCACGATCGCCTCTCGTCCAACCGTGGCCTGAGCGGAGATCGCCTCGGTGGCGAGGCTCGACACCGCCTGGTTCCGGCTCCTGGCAATCTGTTTCAGGCAATCGGTGGCGTGGTGACCGGGGCAGCGCGAGAGCATCGCGATCGTCCGTGTCTGGCCCTTCACGCCCCGGGGCATTCCTCTCTCGATCTGGTCAACCGCGTAGGCGGCGTCGAGCTCGGGGATAACCTGCAGGTAGATCCTTCGCAGAGACGAGTTCCGGTCGGCCATGTAGTCCTGCAGCAACGTGGGCACCGCCGAGCGTAGCCGCAATCGGGAGACCGTCTGTATGAGACCGAGTGCGGCGCGGTCGTCCTGGCCGAGCGTCGACGGCAATGCTTGGATGATGCGGTCTCTGTCAGCTTGCGTCGCCAACTCGAGTCCTTTGCGGATCGGCAACGCGATCGCGGCGTCGCGACGGACGCGATCGTTCCGCGATCGCAGGTTCGCGGTCAACAGCGACAATCGTTCGAGGGTGCCACGGGCATTCAGCAACGCGCGGACGTGGCCGAGGATATCCGGGTCGACGTGCACCATGGCACGTGAGGAGCCGACGGTGAGACGCACCTTCCCCGCGCTCTCATCCAGAAACACGAGGTAGCTCGATCCGGCCAGTGTTCCGTGTAGCGCGTGGCCGCAGGCGCGTCCCGCGGTTTCGGTGAGCGTGAACGATCCGCTCAAGCGACCCTTGAGCGCGCGCTGCACCTTGAAGTGGACACGCTGTTGTGTTCCGACGACGCGCGTGTTCAACGCGCGCGCTTGTACGATCGCGGTGGATCGCTCTGACAAGCGAATGAGTGTCGAGCCTTGGTCTTGCGCGGCGAGTGTGCCGGACGCGAGAATGGCGCTCATGCAGGCGAACGGAAATCGCAGGTTGAATCGCATCATGTGTCTTTTCCCGTGTCTCATCACTTCAGCAGGATTCTCTGTGATAGGTAGGCCGCGTTCAGGTCGCGGAATCGATACGTCAGATTGACCAGGGACTCGTAGCCGACCGCCGACGACATGACATCGCCAAGGTTCGGGTAGCTGTTGTGCAGGGAGCGGTCTCCGTGCAGTCCCATTGGCGGAGCACCACTCGATACGAGGCCGACAGTGTGGCCTGTTTCGTGGGCGAGGATCACCGACGTAGCGGACGCCCAGTCGTCAACGGCGAGGAAGACGTCGAAGTACCGGCGCATCTCCAAAGGCGAGGCGTTGGCGAGGTCGAAGTCTCGCGCGAGGACCGTCTTGTCGAGCGAATGGGTGCCAGCTGGGGTGCCGCCCATCTGCGGGATGACCTTCCGGAAGCGATTCGCGAACGTCGTCAGGAAGTACGGGTAGAGACTGAGGTGGGTTTCGACCTCGAACAGGAACAGTTCGCCGCCGAACACGCCGAGCCCCGGACTCGTGCCGATGTTCTTTTCGGCTCGGCTCGAGTTGTATTTGTCGTAGTAGGCTCGACCGAGAACGCCCGATGACTTGTCGGAGTACTTGCGACCGGCAGGGGCGGACGGATCGAGTCCGCCAAAGGCGAGCTCCGAATACTGCATGCCCCGAGGCTGGATCGCGGTGAATAACACGGGCATGGACCCGCCCTGGCTCTTGCGACCGCCGTTCCTCTTGCGCTGGAAGATCGTGTGCGTCTGTGCCAGGATGCCATCGCGCATGATGTCGATCATCCGTTGGTTCGTGCCGCTCGGATCCCCTTCGGAGAGAAGGCCGAGACGGTAGAGGTCGTCGACCGAGTCGGGACGACCGTTGCGGTCGCGGTCGAGGTCGAAACGCACCCACACCACCTGCGTGCGCTCGAACGGCAACACGCTGTAGTCGCTGTCCACGACCTTGAACACGAGTGGCTCGGACACGCCGACATTGCCGGCGAGGTCGGCGACGCGTGCGCGGAGCGTATACTCGCCCGGCTTGAAGGCCTGGTTGAGCGCGACTACGAAGCCGAGCCCCTTCTTCGTGATCGTGCCGCCGGCGAGAATTGCGTCGGAGTCGAGCGTGACGCCCGGTCCGGTGATCTCGACATCGAACGATCCAAGATCGACGTCGTAGTTCACCGGATCGTCGGCGAGGACGGTGAGTTCGAAACCCGACTTCGGCACGGACAGGCCCGCCTTGCGCCGCCTTGCCATGCCGTTGACGGTGACTGTGACGTCCGGCGGCGTTGTGTCGATCGAGTGGCTGATTTTGAAATTGGTTCGAACGGGCTTCTGTAACCAGTTGCCGGAACTTTCTCTGATGCCGTCCACGCCGGATCGAAGGGTCACGGTGTACCACTCTCCCGGGGTGTAGGGGTCGTCGGGTTCGAACGTGATGATGCAGCCGGCGGAGAGTGTCGCCGTGCCGTCTACGACCTTGTTGGACTGGTCCGTGACGATGACGGCGGTCGTGTTGACGCTCGCCGGGTCGAGTGGTTCATCGAACGCAGCCGTGTACGTGCTGTAGCTGGACACGGCCGAGTGGCCGTTCGTCGGCGAGATCGTCATCGTGGGCGGCGTTCGATCGGTGCTGGTGTAGAAGACCGTCTTCAGGTCCGCGCCGAGGAAGTTGCCTGCGAGGTCGCAAACTCCGAGCGGCCCACTGCGGAGCGTCACGGTGTACTTGTGCCCCGTCGAGAGTGGTTGCGACGGCGTGATGAAGATTCGAGCGCTGTTGGCGCCGGTCGTGACCACGAATGGCAGCGGACCGTTCTCGCCGCTGAGTTCGATCGTGTTGTTGTTGAGGCGCGACGACTTCAACTGCTCGTCGAAGTCAAACGTCGGGATGGCCTGGAACGACACGCGGTTCGACTCGTTCGCAGGCACCGACTTCATGAGCTTCGGTGGTGTCGCGTCCGTGCCGACTGTGAAGCTCTCGTTCGCGATGTTCGTGAGGATCTTCCCGCCGGGGTTCTTGATGGCGCCCTTCACGGATACGGAGTACCTCTCGCCGGATCGCAGCGCGTTTTTGGGCACCAGCCGGAGAATCCTCTGGCCTGGGTCCGCGTGGATGACGAACGCGACATCTGATCCGTTGCCGTCGACGAACTGGATCGTTCCCTGGCTCGCCGATGTCACGTCGAGCGAGCTGTCGAAGTGGAGGAACACGTGGGCGTTTGGCGACGCGAGACCTGTGGTGGGCTCGACCTTCAGGATTCGCGGCCCGGAGTCGTCACGCGTCGTGAACGACGTCTCGATGGCGGCCGCGAGCGGATTGCCCGCGACGTCTTTCACGCCGTTGACGTGCAGCGTGTAGCGCGCCAACGGAAGGAGATCCCGAATGAGTTTCACCTGTACGCTCTTGCCAACTGCGAGTGGAGTCACGGCGTGATCTCGACCGTTCGCGTCGAGTAGACGAACCGTGTTCGTCGTGATGCTCAGCGGATCGAGTGCTCCATCGAAGTCGAGGCCAAGCAGGACGTCTTTGAGAACACCCTTCGCGCCGTTGGGAACGGAGCTCGACACCAGGCCTGGAGCGGTCACGTCGACGGTTCGGAACGAGAAGAAGTGATCCTCCTCGAGGAGTCGCTCGTCCAGATCACAGAGCAACGCGGAGAGATGGCACGTGTACCAGGTCTCGGCGAGGAGCGGTTGCACGGGCTTGACGACTATCGACTGGTTGCCGTCAGAGAGGGAGATCGTCGCTTCGATCTGCGCGCCCGTGTCGCGCACCTCGAGGAAGGTCTGCCCGTCGGTGATGGACGCGGCATGGAGCGGCGAGTCGAACTGGATCGTTACCGTGGTCGTCAGAGGAGCGCGGATGCTCTCGGCCTCGGGCCAGTGAGTGATGACGGTCAACGTCGAGGGCAGGGGGCCCTTCGGTAGCCCTCCTCCACGAATGTTGCCCGACCCGCCGCCTCCGCCACAACTCGTCGCGATTGCCAACAACACCAGTGACGAAACCGCCCGCACGACTCTGTCTCCCATTCCTTTTATCCCCATTCCAGCCTCCGTGAGGAGCCTTCGTCACCTGTCGGAGATGTCTTGAAGAAAAGGCGTTAGGTGCGGGAATGGCCCCAATGACATGGGCCCGTGGCGGTCAGTTTTTTGGCGTCGGAATATTCGACATGGGGTGTTGGAAATCGCGACTTCCCTTATTCGGCCAACCGTGGAATCCCAGGGTAGGTTTCCTCTGAGGAAGTTCTCCACCGTCACGCGGTGTGTCGCGGAGTCAGCCCGAGAGGAAGATGAAGACCAACATCACGACCGACACCGAAGGCGTGTCACTCGACCTGCCGGAGGGAGTCACGATCCGCGTCGCCTGCCCGGCGGTCTACGCCAGGATCCTCACCCGGGAGGCGCTCTCGTTCGTTGCCGATCTTGAACGACAGTTCCGATCACGGCGGTCCGCGCTCCTCGCTGCTCGCACTGATGTGCAGGCCAGACTCGACGATGGGGGAACCCTCGATTTTCTCGCGGAGACGTGCGCGATTCGCGAGGCGGACTGGTGTGTTGGTGAAATCCCGGACGACCTGAGAGACCGCACGGTCGAGATTACGGGCCCAGTCGATCGCAAGATGATCATCAACGCGCTGAACTCCAGCGCGAACGTCTTCATGGCGGACTTCGAGGACTCGAATTCTCCGACGTGGGGCAACACGATCGAAGGCCAGATAAACCTGCGCGACGCGATTCGCCGGGAGGTCGACTTCCAGCATCCGGAGAGCGGCAAGATGTACCGTCTCGCGGAGAAGACCGCGACGCTGATGGTGCGTCCGCGCGGTTGGCACCTCAGCGAGAAGCATGTCGAGATCGACAGCGAACCGGTGTCCGCCGGCCTGTTCGACTTTGGACTCTTCTTGTTCCACAACGCCGGCGAGCTGATACGTCGCGGCAGCGGACCCTACTTCTACCTCCCGAAGCTCGAGAGTCATCTGGAGGCGCGGCTCTGGAACGACGTGTTCCTGCGTTCGCAGCAGCGCCTGGGCATCGCCCCCGGGACGATCAAAGCCACTGTCCTGATCGAGACGATTACAGCCGCGTTCCAGATGGATGAAATCCTGTACGAGTTGCAGGAGCACTCTGTGGGGCTGAACTGCGGGCGGTGGGACTACATCTTCAGCTTCATCAAGCGGTTCCGGTCACACCGGGGTTTCGTGCTCCCGGATCGTGGCAGCGTCGGGATGGACCGACACTTCCTTCGGTCGTACAGCCAATTGCTGATCCAGACATGCCACCGGCGCGGAGCGCACGCGATGGGTGGCATGGCTGCGCAGATCCCGCTCAAGGACGACTCGGTAAGGAACGGTCAGGCGATGGCGAAGGTGCACGCCGACAAGAGACGCGAGGCCAATGATGGTCACGATGGCACGTGGGTCGCACACCCAGGGCTCATCGAGATCGCGCGGGCGGAGTTCGAGAAGGTGCGCCCGGCGCACGGTCGGCTCGCAATCATGCGCAAGGACGTCTCGGTGGACGCGACCGATCTTCTCGCCGTTCCAGCGGGCGAGATTACGGAGGCCGGACTGCGGTTGAACTTGAACGTCGGCATCCTCTATCTCGAGGCCTGGCTGCGTGGCTCTGGCTGCGTCCCTATTCACGGTCTGATGGAAGATGCCGCGACAGCGGAGATCTCCCGTACGCAGGTCTGGCAGTGGATCCGTCACGGCGCGCAATTGGACGACGGTCGTCTGATCGACCTCGATCTCTTCCGCGAGACCCTCACCGAGGAAGTCCTCGCGATTCGGACGGAGATCGGTGATCGGCGGTATGCGAACGGCAAGTTCGACCGCGCGCACGAGTTGTTCCAGCAACTCATCGAGGGCGACGAGCTACCCGAGTTCCTGACGATCGCGGCCTACCAGAGCATCTGATTCGAATCACAAACCACTCATTTTCATACCTCTCATTTCATTCACGGACGAGCAGCCATGTCTTCCACAGCATTCTTCGACTACCAGAACGGCGTACCACTCACGAACAGTCAACGATGGTATTCGATTCAACGCGACTACAGTTCGGAAGATGTCCGGCGTCTGCGCGGCAGCGCGAACATCCGCTACACCCTGGCGGAGAAGGGCGCGATCCGCCTGTGGGAATTGCTGAATGGCGAGGACTACACCGCGGCACTCGGCGCCATGACCGGCAACCAGGCGATGCAACAGGTCAAGGCGGGTCTGAAGGCCATCTACCTCTCGGGGTGGCAGGTCGCTGCCGACGCGAACCTCGCGGGTCAGATGTACCCGGACCAGAGTCTCTACCCGGCCAACAGCGTTCCCGACGTAGTCAAGCGCATCAATCAGGCTTTGCAGCGCGCGGACCAGATCGCGTGGTCCGAGGGTGACTCGTCGACGTATTGGTTCGCGCCGATCATCGCGGATGCCGAGGCGGGCTTCGGTGGTCCGTTGAACGCGTTCGAACTGATGAAGGCGATGATCGAAGCCGGCGCCGCGGGTGTGCACTTCGAGGATCAGCTCGCTTCCGAAAAGAAGTGCGGTCACCTCGGGGGCAAGGTCCTCGTGCCGACGCAGCAGTTCATCCGGACGCTGAACGCCGCGCGCCTCGCTGCCGACGTGTGCAGCGTTCCGACAGTGCTCGTCGCCCGAACCGACGCGGACGCCGCCGCCCTGCTGACCAGTGATATCGACGAGCGAGACCGCGCCTTCATCACCGGCGAACGGACGCCCGAGGGTTTCTACCGGACACGTCCGGGAATCGAGCAGGCGATCGCGCGGGGTCTCAGCTACGCGCCGTACGCCGACGTCATCTGGTGTGAGACCTCGAAACCGGACATCGCGCAAGCGAAGCGGTTCGCCGAAGCGATCCACGCCCAGTTCCCGGGCAAGCTCCTCGCCTACAACTGCTCTCCGTCGTTCAACTGGAGAGCCAACCTCGACGAGTCGGCGATCGCGAGCTTCCAGAAGGAACTCGGCGCGATGGGCTACAAGTTCCAGTTCGTCACGCTCGCGGGTTTCCACGCACTGAACAACAGCATGTTCGAACTCGCGAACGCCTACCGCGATCACGGCATGGCTGCCTACTCCGAGCTTCAGGAGCGCGAGTTCGCGAACGAAGACCAGGGCTACACCGCCACGCGTCACCAACGCGAGGTCGGAACCGGCTACTTCGACATGGTCACCCAGGCGATCGCCAAGGGCGAGTCATCCACGACCGCTCTCGGAGGCTCCACCGAGGAAGACCAGTTCTACGGCAGCGAATCTGCCTGACTTCCCGTACGGAAACGCACCCATCCTCCCCGCCGGGAACATGGGTGCGAGTTCGAGAGCTGGCGAGCTAACTGCAGCCCGACGTCGAGCCGCAGGACATGCACTTGAGGCAGGTGCCGTTGCGCACGAGGGTGAACTGCTGGCAGCTTGTGCAGGGGTCGCCCTCGTAGCCCTTCACGCGGGCTTCCTCGAGGAGGCGCTTCTCATCGATCTTGGTCCCGCGGCTGACTTCGACGAGGAGAGGTGCGCCGCCGTTCTTCGTCGCGGGCCCCCCGTTCGTCTCACCTCTGGCCCTATCCGAGGAGGCCTCGGACTTGTCAGGCGGGTTCTCCTCGCGCCCGTGAAAGAAGCCGAGGCTTCCAGGGCGGTGGACGTAGGGTGATGGTGTGCGGGCTTGACGGGGAGGGGCAATCTCCTCTTCCTCCTCGAACTCGACCTTGTTTTTACCCGACCCCGTGGTCGTGTTGCGGAGATCCTCGTCGAGAACCTGGCAGAGGTCGGTGCGCGCGAGGTAGGAGATCGCGAGCTCCCGGAACACGTAGTCGATCACGGACGTGCTCATCTTGATGTTGTTGTGGCCACCGACCACGCCGTTCGGTGGGAAACGCGTGAACACGAACGCGTCGACGAACTCCTCGAGGGGCACGCCGTGTTGCAGACCCAACGAGATGGAGATCGCGAAGCAGTTCATCAGGCTGCGGAACGCGGCGCCCTCTTTGTGCATGTCGAGGAAGATCTCGCCGAGGGTCCCGTCATCGTACTCGCCGGTGCGCAGGTAGACCTTGTGGCCGCCGACCGACGCCTTCTGGGTGTAGCCGCCGCGGCGATCCGGCAGCCTCCGTCGCTTCGCGATGTAGCGGTGGATCACCCGCTCGGTGATCACCTGCGCCACCTGTTGGACGGACTGTTGAGTCTGCGCCTCGTCGGGTTCGACGACATCATCGGTCGAGGAAGTACGGAGCGGTTGCGAGAGCTTGGACCCATCCCGGTAGAGCGCGACCGCCTTGATCATGCTCTTCCACGACAACTCGTAGGCGCGCTTCACGTCGTCGACCGACGCCTCGTTGGGCATGTTGATCGTCTTGCTGATCGCGCCGGAGATGAAGGGTTGCGCCGACGCCATCATGTGGATGTGCGCGTCGAACCGGATGAACCGGACTCCGCGCTTACCGCAGCGATTCGCGCAGTCGAAGATCGCCAGGTGCTCGTCCTTCAGATGGGGGGCGCCCTCCACGGTCATCGTGCCGCAGACGTAGTCGTTGGCTTTGGCGACGTCTTCCGCCGTGAAACCGAGATGTTCGAGGATGCTGAAGTTCCAATCGTCGAGTTGCTCCGGAGTCATCCCGAGCTTGTCGCGGCAGAACTCCTCGCCGAGAGTCATCTTGTTGAAGACGAATCCGAGCTCGAACGCCGAGCGAACAACGTTTTCCAGTCGCTCGAGCGCTTCATCGTCGAAACCCTTCGCCGTGAGCGTCTCGTGGTTGATCGCTGGCGCTCCGGCCAACGTCATCCGCCCGACAGCGTAGTTGACGATCTCGTCGATCTGCTGCGCGTCGTAACCGAGGTTCCTCAGCGCGGGCGGCAGGCTCTGGTTGATGATCTTGAAGTAGCCACCACCGGCGAGCTTCTTGAACTTGACGAGCGCGAAGTCCGGCTCCACGCCGGTGGTGTCGCAGTCCATGACGAGACCGATCGTCCCGGTGGGGGCGATCACCGTCACTTGTGCGTTCCGATAGCCGAACTCCTCGCCCATCTTCAGGGCGCGGTCCCACGACTCGCGCGCGGCATCGACGAGGTACTCCGGGCAGTGTTCGACGTCGATGGGGCGAGGCAGGATGCTCAGGCCCTCGTACTCGCTGTCGGTCGCGGAGTGTGCCGCCCGATGATGGTTGCGAATGACCCGCAGCATGCCTTCCTTGTTCTGCTCGTAGCGTGAGAACGCGCCGAGCTCCTCAGCCATCTCTGCCGATGTGGCGTAGCTCTCGCCAGTCAACAGCGCCGTGACCGCACCGCAGAACGCCGTGCCTTCGGGGGAGTCGTAGGGGATGCCGAGGCGCATCAGCACCGTGCCGATGTTGGCGTAGCCGAGGCCCAGCGTCCGGTAGTCGAAGCTCTTCTGCGCGATTTCCGCACTCGGGAAGCTCGCCATCAGCACGCTGATCTCGAGGACGATCGTCCACAGCCGTACAGCATGGGCGAAGTCCTCGATCAGGAACTCGCCCTTGTCGGTGAGGAACTTGCCGAGGTTCAGCGATGCCAGGTTGCACGCCGTATCGTCGAGGAACATGTACTCAGAGCACGGGTTGCTCGCGTTGATCCGCCCGTCGACGGGGCACGTGTGCCACTCGTTGATCGTCGTGTCGTACTGTACTCCCGGGTCGGCGCACGCCCATGCGGAGTACGCAATCGTGTCCCACAACTCGTGCGAGTCGACCTCTTTGGTGACCTCGCCGTTGGTGCGACCGATCAGCTTCCACGGCTCGCCCTTCTCCATGTCGGCGAAGAACGAGTTCGGCACGCGCACGGAGTTGTTCGAGTTCTGTCCGGATACGGTGAGGTAGGCTTCGCCGTCCCAGTTCGTGTCGTAGGCCTCGGCCTCGATCGCGCGGAAGCCTTGGGACGCGAGCTGCAGGCAGCGCTGCAGGTACGGTTCCGGTACGAACGCGGCGCGAGAGGCGTGCAGTGCCGCGGCGAGGGTCGGGTTGTCTTTCGCCTTCGTGATGACCTTCGACGGCCCTTCTTCCGGACCGTCCGCCTCGACGTGGCAGGCGTTGATCACCATGTTGAGGTGCTTCTTCACGGCCCTGCTACCAGCGACGAGCGAGGCGACCTTGCCTTCCTCGGTGACCTTCCACGAGATGAAGGACTCGATGTCCGGGTGGTCCAGGTCGAGGCACACCATCTTCGCGGCCCGGCGGGTCGTCCCGCCGGACTTGATCGCGCCGGCAGCCCGGTCACCGATCTTCAGGAACGACATCAGCCCGGACGACTGGCCGCCTCCGGAGAGGCGTTCGTTCTCGGCGCGGATCGACGAGAAGTTCGTCCCCGTGCCCGAGCCGTACTTGAACAGCCGCGCTTCGCGGGTCCAGAGATCCATGATCCCGCCGTCGCCGACGAGGCTGTCGGCCACTGACTGGATGAAGCACGCGTGAGGCTGGGGCCGCTCGTAGGCGTTCTTGCACTTCTTGAGCTTGCCGGAGTTCGGGTCGATGAACTGGTGACCCTGCGCGGGGCCTTCGATCCCGTAAGCGAAGTTCAGCCCGGTGTTGAACCACTGCGGCGAGTTGGGCGCGGAGTACTGCGCGGCCAGCATGTAGCTGATCTCGTCGTAGAAGGCCTTGGCGTCTCCTTTGCTGTCGAAGTACTTGTGCTGCTCACCCCAGTGCGTCCAGCAGCCGGCGAGGCGGTGGAAGACCTGGCGGGAATCGGTCTCCCCGCCGGTGACGGGCTGACCGTCGTCGTCGAGGGTCGCTTTGCCCTCTTCGTCGAGCGTCGGAACACCGGCCTTGCGGAAGTACTTCTGGGCGATGATGTCCGTCGCCACCTGGCTCCAGTCCTCCGGGATGTCGATGTTCTCCAAACGGAAGACGAGGGAGCCGTCCGGGTTGCGGATCTCCGAGGTCCGCTTGGTGAACTCGATATTGGCGAAGGGACTTTGTCCCGCTGTCGTGAACCGCCGTTCGATCTTCAAGTGAGTTTCCTCCTAACTCGTTCTTGGCCCCTCGGGTGCGCGACGTAACTGCACATCGTGCCTGGGCTGTGGGCGCATGGACTGTCTGCGCCTGAGATGTTGCATGGGACGGGACGAGATGGAGACCTGCGGCCACCGCGGCGGTCGGGAAACCGTCGCGTGGTGGTTTTTCGCGCAGACCGCCACGCAGATGCGCGCGACGCCTAATCGACGAGGTACCATCACCACTCCCTGTAGAAGACGTTTCCAGCGCCACCCGAAGACCGGTCCGCCCCGCGGGCGACACCGTTTTCCACATGGAACCAGAGGTATCGAAGAGCTCCCCTCGACCCTCCGCGGATCGCGGGGGATTTTGGGGCTGCCCGACGTCCGAGTGTTGCTTTGGGGACAAACCCGCTGCAACCGGTGCCGACGTCGGAAAACACTATCTATAGTGTAGGGCAGCACATGGCAATACTCAATCTTGTGAGTATGCGGTGGAAGGTTGTGGATAACTCCGCTGCGTGCAGGCTGGGTAGCGGCCTGCAGGGAGATGCGGCCTGGGGGCAGTTTTTTGGGCTCCGGGACAGCCGTGGTCGGGACGGACCCCCCCGGAATTTGGGAACCTTCCGGCGGGTCCGCGACGCGGCGCCGACCGCCGTTTTTTGCTTCGCCCGGCACGTGGCCCTGATCTAAAACGACCCGGCACATGGTCATCGGTGTACATCGGCTGTCTGATCCCGATCGCGGGGGTCTGGGGCCCCACGGGTCGGGTTTCGGGTACTTGGGAATCGGAATCACGCTCATCGGAGCTCTCCTCGGGACGGGTGTCCAGGCCCAGTCCCTGGTCGACCTCGCCCGACAGGCGGAGAAGCGGGGGATGCGCACGGGCATCGTCGTGCGGGACCTGAGGACCGGCGCGGACCTCTTCCGCCACCGATCGCGGGAGTCGTTCATACCGGCGAGCAACCAGAAGCTGTTCACAGTTGCGGCCGCGCTCTGGGGGCTCTCGGCGTCGCATCGCTTTCGGACGGTGTTCCGCCTGCGCGGCGGCGTGCTCGAGGTGCTCGCCGCAGGGGACCCCAACTGGGCTCGCGGCGGGGCACACGATCCCGCCGTGGTGTTCCGGCGCGTCGCGGCAGCGCTGCGGAAAGCCGGCATCACCCGGATCCGGGACGTCCGTCTCCTGCGGGGCGCGTTCACCGGTCCGACGCGACCGCCGGGGTGGCCGAAGGACCAGTTCGATCGGCCCTACTGCGCGCCCACCGGAGGCCTGGTCCTCGAGGCAGGTTGCTTCGTCGCCCGCATCTCGGCCGGGTCGGGACGTGCGCGGGTCGACTTGCTCGCGCCACCGACCGATGCGTCCTTCGGCGGTCGCATCAAGATGTCCTCGCGCAAGAAGAAGCGGTTCGCCTACTGGCTGTCCCACCACGGCAAGAAGTTCACCGCCCACGGCGAGTTCAGCACGCGGGCACGCCCCGTCGAGGTGCGCGGCGTGTGCCAGGATCCCGAGTGGTTGTTCGATTCGACCCTGCGGAGCGTCTTGCGGCGCGAGGGCGTGACTCTCGACGCGGATGCCAAAGCGCGAGACCTGCCGGTGCTGACGTGGGAGAGTGGGTTGACGGAGGCGTTCACCCCGATGCTCTCCAAATCCAGCAACTTCCACGCGGAACAGGTCCTGCGGAGGATTGGAGCCGAGAAAAAGGGTGCGGGCACGTTTGTCGGCGGATACCAGGCCGTGCGTGAGATCGTCGGCGCGAAGATCGAGCTGCCGACCG
>Ga0114996_10006255_pt1 | contig 13777 bp, 12 predicted proteins | sample ArcticOcean_MG_C_4_FD_87039 | JGI IMG/M metagenome (GOLD analysis project Ga0114996, IMG submission 87039) | Marine microbial communities from western Arctic Ocean - ArcticOcean_MG_CB4_134 | ecosystem: Environmental > Aquatic > Marine > Oceanic | place: Arctic Ocean: Canada Basin | collected... | reverse complement strand
TACTCCTAAAGACGAACATCATCTTGATGTCATTACTTCTTTGTCAGGTTCAGGGATTGCTTATTTGGCTCAGGTATTTGAAACTATGAAAGGTGTCGGAATAAAACATGGGCTTTCTCCTAAAGATGCTGAAATAATAGTATTAGAAACTGTTGCGGGCGTATTGGCTCTTTATCAACACACAGATTTAACTTTAGAGGAAATAGTTTCCAGCGTTGCTTCTAAAGGTGGAACTACTGAGGCGGGATTAAAAACAATGCACCGAAAAGGATTGGAAAGAGCGTTAAAGGAAGGGTTGGAAGATACTATATCAAAATGTGAAGACTTATCCAAGCGTTAGTTTCACACTAATTGATGGCTAAGGTTCTTATAGTCGTGCAGATGAATAGGGGCAAGTGATACGATGGTTATTCAAGAATCCATAGACACAGTTGAAGATGGCGCAAGAGAATTGGCATCAGTTCCAATGCTTTTGGGCGTTGCGGCTGTTTTGTCGTCAGGGGCTATTATATCCTCTTACATGGGACTATTCGGTAGTCGTTCTAATTTGGTTAGAAATGTTGGACTCGGTGTTTTCGCTTCTGCTCTTGTAGGATATGCGGCTCGCGGAGATACACTCTTTGAGGGTGAGATGAGTCGAGGAGTTCAAGCCTTTAGTGGGACTCTGGGACTTCTGGCTTTCGCGCAACTACTTCGTAACATACGCTCACATGGATTCTTGGCTGAAGGCGACATCTCAGATATTGTTTATCCATCAGGCGACGGCTCAGTTATTGGGCAGACTACTTCCACTACTACTACTGACCCGCTTGGACAACAAGCAGGTGCATCCACACCTAATGATTTGTTCCAAGAGCAGATTGATTACCGCCACGAATATGAAGTAGTGGATTATCGAGATTTAGGGCAATACAATCCTCTTGATAGTCACCGTGCAGATATAGGTCACGCACCTCCTGTGTGGATGGCTGAGACTGTTCCTACTATTCACCAGAATCCAATGATTGTTGACGCGGCGGCTCTTGAGCCAACAGGTAAGTCAGCAGACCCCTTTGCTTCCTATATACTTCCAAGCATTATGATGAATAGTGCAGGGTATAGCGGTCACGGTGTTATAGAGAATTTCGGTGCAGAATATGGACGCATGGGCAATCATGTGAACGGTTCTATCGGCAACGGCTCTGTCATGGGACAGTAAGCCTCACGCGCACACTACCATTAGTAGGGTGAAAGCGGGATTTCAATTTTGAAGCAATTATCTAAGTGGTCTTGAGTTAATTTTCTTGACTACTTGATACGCGATATAACATTTAATACTTCTCTTCAAAAAGCGAGAGTTCATATAGTGCCAAAAGTTGTTATGTATTGTCTGCCAGAGATGGTAGGCATAAAATAAAAAAAGGAGATGAAAAATATGGCCATGAGAAGTCAAATATATGAATGGACTAACCTTGCCCCTGCTGGAACAGGAAGCACCTTGACGAGAGCAATAACAGATGATACTGTTGCTATGACTCTTGCTCAACAAGTTTCTGTGTTCACAGGTGGTGTCGGTTACAACATAACGAAGCCCGCAGAAACGACCGCCACGCAGTTCGTGGTTATTGAGGACATAGCGTGTTCCCCTGATGATACAACCAATCAGGGTGGAGATGTGCAGATTAGAATCAATACCACCGATTACTTCCAGAACCCCGATGTTACACAAATGTCTGGTGTATCTGGAACTGCAAGCCCATACCCAAGAGGTATCAGCGATGGAACCAACAACTTGTTGAAGTCTTTCGACTTATACCCTGATGTTTATGTGCTACCTGGACAAGTATGGGATGTTCTATACACCGCGAACACCGCCCTCACCGCGTCCACTACCGCAGATTGTGTTGCGGCTTTCATCAAATACACTCTGTATGATGGCCCAGACGCACTTATCGCAAACAAACTACTTGAATTGGGTATCACCGTCAACCCCGCAAATGTTGATTGGTATAAGAGAACTCTAATCGAGCAGCAAGCAGGAGGTTTTTAATATGGCTATGAGAAGTCAAATATACCAATACTTAGCAACCGCAGACAGCACCAGCCAAGCCAGCATATTTGTTGGCGGCGATGGTAACAACATCACGAAGCCAGCAGAAACAACTGCTACACAATTCGTGGTTATCGAACAGGTCGCTTCGACCCCTTCGACACCCATCACCCTAACTTCAACAGGCATGGGTGCTTACACACAGGTTAGAATCAATACAACTGATTACTTCCTGAATCCTGACAACCGCCCTAACTACGGAGTTCCTGGAACTGCAAGCCCTTACCCAAGAAGCGTTCAGTTCCAACCGTCCTTTAACCTATACCCCGATGTATATGTCCTACCTGGACAGGTTTGGGATGTTCTAATTGTCGTAACAGGCAGAACAGGAACAGCAGGACGACCAGAAGCATTCGTGAAATACACACTTTACGATGGCCCAGATGCGCTAATTGCCAACAAACTACTTGAGTTGGGAATCAGCGTTTCACCAGCCAATGTGGATTGGTATAAGAGGAGCCTAATATCGGCTCAGTCTGCACCACCCGCACCAGCGCAGGATTAAGCGATTGACCTTGCCGAGTCTTAGACTCGGCAGTTGATTCACCCGCCATAGTGCAAGCGATTGACATAAAGGTGGATGGGGAGAGGTTTAATACCTCTCTCCCTCCATTCTAATTTAGTTATATAGGCTCTGCCTAATGATAATATGGTAAGTTTCTTCGTTTTTGAGGAGTGTCATTTTATTTATTGTCGTGGCTAACGCTCATATAGTGGCTGGCTCTATTTTAATCATGAAGTCAGACCCCTCTATGAAAGTAGCATTGATTACAGGCGTAAATGGTATGGATGGAAGCCATTTGGCTGATTTTCTCTTAGAGAAAGGTTATCAAGTCTATGGTTTGGAAAGACGGACTTCTAAACCTAATCGAACTAATACGGCTCATTTAGAAGCCAACTCTAATTTCCAATTTATAATAGGAGACTTGAGTGACCAGAATTCACTTTTGAGAGCCTTAAATGTTTCTCACGCACAAGAAGTCTATAATTTAGCCGCACAATCCTTTGTAGGTTCTTCGTGGGTCATTCCTGAACAAACAGGGAATGTAAATGGCTTAGGAGTATTGAGGATTTTAGAAGCCATCCGAGAATATCAGACTCAATCAGGGAAAACGGTTAAGTTTTATCAAGCGGCTACAAGTGAGATGTTTGGTAAAATGGTTGAGAATCCCGCTAAGGAAACTACTCCGTTCTATCCTCGTAGTCCTTATGGAGTAGCCAAATTATATGGTTATTGGATTACTAAGAATTATCGAGAATCTTATGATATGTTTGCTTGTTCAGGAATCCTCTTTAATCATGAATCTGAAAGAAGGGGCATTGAGTTTGTCACTCGCAAGATAACTGATGGAGTGACGAAGATAAAATTAGGGTTGGAAGATGACATTTCATTAGGTAATTTAGATTCTTGCAGAGATTGGGGTTACGCTCCTGATTATGTGGAAGGGATGTGGCTTATGCTACAACAGGATGAGCCTGATGATTATGTTTTAGCCACAGGTAAAACTTATTCTATTAGACAATTCTTAGATGTGGCATTCAAGGAAGTGGGAATCTCCGATTGGAGTAGTTATGTCAAACAAGACCCTCGTTTCATGCGTCCTGCCGAAGTGGATGTTTTAAGAGGGGATGCTACAAAGGCACAGGAAAATTTGAATTGGAAGCCTAAAGTCGGTCTGGATGAAATGGTAAAGATAATGGTCGCAGAAGATATGAAAATAAATTCTGCATTTCTATATCAACTCAACAGGTTGGAAGAGGAATGAAAATTGGAATTGTGTCTTTAGGTTGGCCTCCTGTCTGGTCAGGAGGAGAAACTTATCTCTATCGAATAGTTAACGCTTTGAATAAAAAAGGTATAGATTCTTGGGGTATAACTGCTACTCCCGCAGATGATAACTATGATTCAGGAGATGACCAAGTAATACGGATTGTTCCACCTTTTGCCTCTCCGATACTGAAAGATACTATTAAGATGATGTTCCAAGATTCTATCACTCACCGTTCTCTCTCTAAAGATGAACAACTCGATAGAATGCAAATTTGGGCTGATATGATAAATGACAAATTAGAGGAAGATGAATTTGATATTGGTATTATTTATGTGGAGAATTTGACTTCTTTAGCAGAAGTGGATTATCGAAAGTTATTTGGCAGACCGTTTAAGAAATTGATTTCTCTTTCTTTTGATTTAGATTACGGAATGTATTTAGGATTTGAAAGAGATGTAGGGGAAAATCAGTCTTTGTTAGAAAAAATTGAAGAAATAAGTCCTCAACTAAGAATGATGGCTGATTCAGAATATAGAAATTTAACCACTCGGCACTATAATCCTGAAATGGAAGGCATATTACATTTAACTAATTTTAATCAAGATGTCATTAATATGGTTTTTGGTAAAAAGAAATATGAGTTTGTTTTACATCCTATGATGGAAGATGAATGGTTCAAAACACCTATTTCTTCATTTAATTTCAAACAGAAGCCTAAAGATTTTGTTATAGGAATAATAAATCCCATACCCAAGAAAGGGTCGGATTTAATGCTTAAAGTGATTGCTCAAACACCCTATCAATTTAGAATTTTGGAGGGTGGTCATGGGAATGGAGATATTTTTTGTTCTTCATTACAGAAAGAATATAATTATACCTTTGATGACAGAGTGGATATGATACATTATGTCGAGGATATGGTTAAATTTTTTGATGAAATAGATATGTTATTTATGCCTTCTCAAATTGAGGGATATGGACAAGTTGCTCATGAATCCATAATGCGCGGAACTCCTGTTTTGACCAAAAGATTTCCAACTATACAAGAAGCGACTTTAGATAGAGCCTACTTTGTTGAACCTAAAGAATATGATAATCCTGTGAAATGGTTAGAAGGAATAGAAACTATTTATCAAGGCCAACAATTATGGCGAGACTCCACCCTCATAACTCGTCAACAGTTAATTGAAAGACAACATAAGGAAATAAAGGAGTTCATAGACTTTCTAATGGAAATGGAGGAGTCTTGATGAATATTGGAATTGTTACGATAACTTCCATGCCTTCATGGGGTGGAGCAGAAATATACTTGAATAGATTGAATAATTTTCTCAATAAAGAAGGCCATACTTCTCAAATTTATACAGGTATTCCTCAAGTGGAGGGATATGATAATGGTAGTCCTGACCAAGTAAGGCTTATTTTACCTGCACTTACTGAAGGAATTAAAAAGCACGGATTAAAACATGGCGGGGGGGTTATTTTTAACGACCCTAAGAGATTAGAGGAACATACTAACACTTGGTTAGATATTCTTACTGCTCATTTGGAAACTGAACCTAAGAAAGATATTGGAATTATTTATATTCAAACTCTTTATTATCCCAACAATGATGCAAATTTAATTTTAGACCGTCTTAGACCTTATTTTAGACAACTTATTACTACTTCATTTGATATTGAGCCTGATTACATTAGACAGTTATTAATATCTAATTGTGAAAATCCGAAAGAGAATCTGTTAGAGACTTTCGACCGTGTAAAGGAAACTCTTAGGGACTTGGAGATAAGAAACCCTTTTAACTTAATGCAAAAACAAAATATATCTGAAGTTCCATACCATTTGCACCTGTGTCATTTCCATCAAGAAATAATGTCTTATTTGAAACCCTCTAAAGGGCATGATTTTGTTTTACACCCTATTTTGGGAGATAAATGGATAAGTGGTATAGATTATGGAAATCACTATCAACCTGTTATTGAAAATCCTTCTGATTACACTATTGGAGTTATCAATCCTTTATTAAAAAAAGGGAGAGACATAATAGGAAAACTAATTGCACAGACTCCTTACAATTTTTTGATATTACAAGGGGGGTGGGGTGGTGGAGGAGTCTTTTTACAATATCTTCAAGATGAATATGGAACAACATTTCCCGACCGCGTAAGATTGGGTGATTATAGTCAAGATATAATCGGTTACTATGACAGTATCAATACCTTTCTTTTTCCTTCGTGGATTGAAGGCTACGGGCAGGTGGGTCACGAAGCCCTAATGAGGAGAGTTCCTGTTATTACTACGGATTATCCTGCTATTAAACAAGCGACAATTGGGAAAGCAAAATATGTTCCTTTGAATCAGTATGAAGATGTTATGGCGTGGAGGGATGCTCTTAAAGATGTTTTTGATAATCAAGAGTATTGGCATTTTGAGTGTAATGATGCGGCTTTGATGCTTCTAAATCGAACTAAGTTTAATGGAGAAGATTTTATTAGATATTTAGAGGTTATCAAGGTAGTGGGAGAGAAAACCCACCATCACACAGTAAAAAAGTTAATGAATAAACCTAATCTTTTGGAGGACTAAGAATGTTTGATGTTGTCATTCCTGTCTATAAGACGGAACCCAAACATTTACGAGAAGCCATTGATTCTGTATTAAATCAAAGTTACGAAGAGTTCCAAATTTATATTAGTGATGGAACACCTTTGGAGCATGAGTGGCATTCTCAAAAGATTCTAAAAGATTATGATGACCCCCGCCTCCATATTCTTCAACAAGAAGGAAAGGGTGTTTCTAATGCTCGGAACCAAGCAGGTCAAAGAGGAATAAACCCTTACATAGCAACTTTGGATTCTGATGATACTTGGTTTGAATTGAAATTAGAATACTGCTCTCAATTAATAGAAAATTTTTCTGATACTAAATTGATTTGGGGTGAATCTCAAATTCAGGCTGAACTTATTAGTCCTAAAGGAGAATGCCATTCTATCACTTCTTTTGGAGGGGTGTTAAAGGGATGGGATAAGACTTTACCACAACATAGGGGTTTTCGCGTTCTTTGGACTCCTTTAATGACTTCCACCCAGATTTATTCACGCAAGATAATGGAAGAAGTAGGTTGGTGGGATGAAACTTTGTTTTGGGGTGAAGATACAGATTTGAATGTGAAGATTTTAGAATCTTACCCTCATGATTGTATTCAAATTGAAGCCTCAGTTGGAACTTATCGTGTTCATCAGGCGCAAACTACTAAAGGGGGTGCGACACATGGATTAGCAGAAGGATTTTTTATTAAAGAACGCCCTGATACTTTTGAAAATATGATTCAACACTTAAAGCAAAACGAACCTAATATAGATGCTCCCTATTGGGATTGGCTAACTTCGGTAATGAATGAAGAACGCAATTCGGGTGCAACAGAAAGAATTCAATATTCAATGCTGTCAGGAGGAAGAAGTTATGTCTAACTATGTTTGGCCTTTAATGGCAAATGCTATTGGTGAGGAAGAAAAGTCGGCTATGATGCACTTCATAGAAACGAGCAATCGTTTCACTAATGGACTTAAAGTTAAGGAGTTTGAACAAACATGGTCTAAATGGTTAGGAGTTAAGCATTCGGTTTTCGTTAACTCAGGGTCTTCGGCTAATACTCTCTTACTATGGGCTTTGAAAAGAAAGATATTCGATAATTCAGATGAGGAAATGGTTGTTTTAACTCCTGCTTGCACTTGGGCTACTAATATCGCTACTCTTCAACAATTTAACATTCGTTTCGTAGTCTGTGATAATGACTTGTGGGATTTTGGATTTTCTGAAGAAACCTTGAGAGAAGTTAAAGAAAATCATCCTGATGTTAATGTCATTTGGCCTACACACCTTATGGGTTCTCCTGTAAATATGTCTTTAATAGAAAAATATTTCCCTAATGCTTTGATTATCGAAGATTGTTGTGAATCACATGGAGCAGATTTTAACGGCCAAAAGGTAGGAAGTTTTGGGGTTGGTTCGACATTTAGTTTCTATTTCGGCCATCACATGACTACTATTGAAGGGGGAATGATTTGCACTAATGATAGTGAACTTTATCATTTACTTTTAATGCTCAGGTCACATGGATTATCCAGAGAACTTCCTTCTGAAGTGAGAGAGAAATTTCAGAGGGAAAATCCTAATATAGATTCTCGATTTTTGTTTCCCGAAGGAGGTTTTAACTTTAGGAGTGGTGAAATAAATGCTGTCATAGGTTTAACGCAACTACTCCATTTAGATGATTTCATAAAAACACGCAAAAAGAATCTTATTCGGTTCGATAAGATAATAAGAGAATACCCTACATTATTCAAACCCTTTAACTTAAAGGGGAATAGTAGTATGGTTTTACCATTTATTTGTCATAATAGAGAAATTCGTGATAGGGTTCTGAAAGAATTAGAAGAACACAAAATTGAAACGCGGCCATTTTTAGTAGGGAATATTCTTAAGCAACCGTTTGTCAATGCAACAGAAGTGGTTAGCACACCTAATGCAGACATATTAGATGAGTGTGGGTTCTATATTGGCAATAATCAATTTATCGGAACTTCGGCTATGAAACTATTAAAACTCACTTTGAAGAAGTTGGAAAAGAAAATGGGTGAAGAGGGATGAAGATTCTAATTTGCACTATTATCAGAAATGCTGAATTGACTATTCCTCGTTGGTGGAAAAAACTAACTCAAATAACTAAAATATACCCTCAAATTGAATTCAGTCTTTCAGTATATGAAAATGATTCTGCCGATAACAGTAAAAATATGTTGAATGATTTAGTTAAAAATAATTGTCGCAACTATTTTAGCGAAACATTTCTCAATATGGAAGATATTCAAACTACTTTCTATCAGAGTGTTGCTCATGGTGACCGTGTGGTTAACTTGGCAAACGCCAGAAACCATTGTTTTGAACAAGTGACAGACCTTTCCAATTATGATTATGCTATGTCAGTCGAAGTGGATTCTGATTTTGTTGTTACAGGACTTAAACCACTCTTTGACAATGTAAAAAATTGGGATATTCTTTCAGGATGTTCTTATGTTTCTGAAGAAATGAATGACTCATCGGAACAGGCTCTTGAGTATTCTCGATTTTACGACCATTGGGCTACTCGGTTAACTGAGAATGAAGATATGTGGAATTGTGTGATTAACCCGAATCAACCTTTATTCAAAAGTCCTTTATCTGATTTGCACCCTAAAAAATTATGTTCAAAAATAGATGGTATTGTCGAAGTGTATTCCACATTTAATTTGGTTTGCCTGTATCGAATGAAACCTATTATTGAAGGTCATCGTTTTGGAGGTTATTCTGAAAGACTTAAAAGTTTTGATTGCGACACCACAGTAATATGTGAGAATTTTCATAAAGGCGGGTATAGTCGAATTGGAATGCTGCCTTATGTGGAAATCTATAATGACACTTTCTTGCTAAGACAACCTCTTCAATCTGACCCGAATTGTTGTGGGTAGGAAGTGAAAATATGAAAGTAACCTTAGTGACCTCTGGGTGGCCGCCTTCTTTTGGAGGGGCTGATACTCATCCATATCGCTTGTTAGATAAATTAAGAAAAGAAGGGTTAGAAGTTAAAGCAATCGTAGGTATGGACATAGACAAATCCAAATGGAATGGAGACTACGGTGATGAAGTAGTGAAGAGAATAATTACTTCCACACGAAAAATTAAAGATTTTCCAGAGCAAACCGACTCGGAGATAAAAGAATGGTTAGACCTCGTTAAAAGACAATTAATCTATGATAAACCTGACATAATCATTCTATTCAATCAATTCATCAGGGCTTCTCAAGAATGGGTCGAAGAAATTCAATTATTAGGAATAAAAGTAGTGACTTTGATATGGGACATAGACTCTAAAATAAATATCATTGTCGAAGGGATGAAAGAATATGAATGGCTCGATAGTCCTTATCGTCCTGAAGATAATTTTCAAGAGAATCTTCACAAGATAAATCGTCATCACCTTACTCAACAATATCAAGAGGGTGAATTACCTTTCGCTCGCCAATCTTTAGCAGAGATAGCAGATGGAGTAATTCATATTACTCAACATAATATGGACACTTATAATTACATCACAGAATACACTCCTCATGCCATAGTAGTCCATCCATTTTTAGATTTTGACGAGTGGTTAAAGGAACCTAACCAATCCATATTTTCTGAGCAATTCACTATCGGAGTGGTCAATTGTAATCTGCACAAAGGGCAAACTATTATTCGTCAATGCCTTCTCCAATATCCCAATCATTTCTTCCGCGTTTTAATAGGTGGTTGGGGGGGAGGAGAATGGATGTTTAATGTTATGGAGAGGTTTTACAATTATGATGGAAAGAACTCTGAACAACTCAGTTATGTTGATGATATGCGAAACTTTTACGATACTATTGATGTGCTGTTATTTCCTACCTTTTCCGAAGGCTATGGACAGGTTGTTTTAGAGGCTGCTTGTAGGGGTATTCCGACCGTGACTAAGGACAACCCCGCTTTACATGAATCAGGTGGCACAGGAGCGTTCTATATGGGTAAAAAGGACTATCCGAGTGCAGACTTGTGGATGGATAAAATTGATGCTATTCAAGACGAATATCTGACAGCGCAAATGAATGCCTATGAATGGGCCTTAGAAGCCCAAGAAAGACAAGCATTTGAACTCAAGAAACTTACTGAATTCTTGTCAGATATTCTTCAGTAAGAAAATCAGGGCGTTCCACGAATTTACTACCATTCCTATAACCATCAGTTCGTTGAAGAATGTGTAAGGGATGAGTGCGCTTTCCAGAAATCATTTCTCCATTAGAGGAAGCGCGACACTCATGCAATACTTTCTCATACCATTTCCAATAATACTTCCAATGAGGGGTAGGATTATGTGGGCTGGCTTGCTTCATAGACTCTAACATTTTTTGAGCATTAAATCTCCGAGTATTGGGTATGACAGATGTATTGTATATCTTGTGTCCAGAATCTCCATCTTGCATAGTTGACTCAGGATGATTTCTATATGTTCCTAAATAAAAAGGACATTGAATACATTGAGTAGGATAAGACCACATGAATTTCCAATTAACTTCCATATCTTCACCCATTGTCATAAAAGGGTTCCACCCTCCAAAATATTCTAATGCTTTTCGTTCATATAGAATAGTGGAAGTCATTAAAGGTGACCAATATAATCTTAACCACCTATGTTGCGGTTTAGTTTTTTCCCATTCTTCAAAATAACCTGCTCGGTAATGTTCACCTCCATAGTTACTTTGCGCCGCCCCCCACATCATCTTAATAGGTTCAGAAGTATTTTGAATTCTTAACTTATAGTATTCTAACTTTCTTTCTTCCCACAAATCGTCAGCATCTAAAGTGCAAACATAAGGATTTGTCCCTGCGTTTAGGGCTTGGTTTCTTGCATCAGAAATACCCACTCCCACTTGCTGAAGAATATGGAGGCGAGGGTCATCTATATCCTCCAAAGTATTTTTGCTGTGGTGTGGGTGGTCAAGAGGAGAACCCTCAGAAATATAGATTTCAAAATCTGGACAAGTCTGAGATAATACTGAATCAATTGCCAATCTTAAATACACAGGATTACATTTCAAAGCAGGAATGACAACATCAAACATATTATCCCTCCATCAATACTCTTAAGAGGGGGGTATGTTCCTTAAACTTTGTTCCGTTGGGAGTTCCATCCACCCTTAGCAATACATAGTTCTCCCAATCATTTTCTTTAGGATTATCACTTGAAATTCGATAGTCTTGAACTGCATTCTCTAATTGATTCCAATAAGAGTCGGTATATGAATTAGTCGTTGAGTCTTTTAACTTCTCCAAAGTAGTCTGAAATAACTCAGGGCGGTGATTAGGGTGTAGTCCATATTTAATATTTTCATAGTAATGACTTTCATTTACTGTGGATTGGCCTTCATGTTTTCGATAACCTCCCATGTAGGCATTTATTTGAAAACACTTAGAGGGGTAGGCTTGAAGCACCCGCACATTTAGTTCTGTATCTTCACCCATGAATAATTTTTCGTCCCATCCATCAAATTTCTCTAACATTTTTCTTTCAAACACAATTGAGGAAGTTGCTAAAGGTTTCCAATAAACACGAAACCATCTATGTTCATCAGAGGTGATTTTCCAATTTTCAAAGAACCCTGTTCGATAATCAGCATTGTTATAATGCCTTAGTTTCATCGCTGACCAAATCATTTTAGCCTGATACAGTTGTAGGAAGTTTTCTATGTATTCTAACTTACTTACTTCCCACCAATCATCAGCATCAAGTAATGCGACATAAGGATTATCACCTTGTTGAAATGCTTCGTTACGAGCATTTGATGGCCCTACACCTGTTTGTTTAAGAATATGAATACGGTCGTCATCATAATCTTTCAAAGTTTCTTTCACTTGATATGGTGAATCCGAAGGTGTTCCATCACAGATGTAAATTTGAAAATTAAAATAAGTTTGTTGTAAGACTGACTCCACCGCCACCCTTAAAAATTCAGGGTTAGAATTATAGGTAGGGATTATCACATCGAACATAATCTCTCATTTTTATTATGAGGAGTTCCTATTTAGTTGTTCTGCCTTTTAGATAACCAAATCACCATTAACTCATATAGTGAATGAGATAATTAATAGTGATGTCAACCGATGTATCAGAACTCAAATTCGATACAGAAGTCTTGAATGTCATGGGTTCTCCCATAACAGTTCAAAACATAGAGACTTTACTTGACATTATTAATAAACATGGTGAGTCTCACCCTCAAAAAGACACTTATGATGATTTGATTGAGAATTATTTTGACAATCCTAATTATGGTCACACTACTACTCATTATGAAGAATATGAATCTGCTATCATGCGCTTCTGTGCCTATCGAGTCATCAAACGAGATTATGAAATTGAGGAATGCTGGTATATCAAAGAAAGTAATCACACCCAAGAAGCCCGCAAGTTACCTCCTCTTTTTGGAACTTGTGTGATTAAAGATAGCCATACTTTCATGGAAACTAAAGCCCCCATACCTCGGAGAGTAACATTCTTTTGTCGAAATAAGAGAGATAATGAGAAATGGATTTTTCACTTCAATACATGGGATGATGAAGTATGTGAATTTGAAATTTTTACCTCAGCACACCACAGACAGGTAAAAGGAGCGATTGATTCTATTGAGGAATATTTTGTAAAGGAAGGGCCATTAAAGGGCGGTTGTTTTAACCCTCAATGGAAATGGGTAAGTTTAGAACCTACCGAGTGGTCAAGTCTAATTTTACCTGCGGAAATTAAAGATTCATTAAATCTAAATGTGGTTAACTTTGTCAAGAACTTGGATTTGTATGAAAGTCATGGTCTTCCGACTTCCAGAGGAGTTTTATTAGTTGGGCCACCAGGGACAGGAAAAACGCTGGCGATGGAAGTTCTCTTAAACGAATTTAAGGACATGACACGGATTTACGCACCTGCTGAAACTTTAGCACAACCAGGGGCAATTAATGAATGTTACGAGTTGGCTCGTAAATTAAGCCCTACGATTGTTATTATAGAGGATATTGATACTTTGGGGCAAGCAGACGGTCATCAAGACCGTAACATCTATGTGTCCCAATTGCTTTCTTCTCTGAATAGCGTGGAATCCAATAAAGGAGTTATCACTATCGGTTCAACCAATTACCCTCAAGCATTAGATATTGCTTTGCGTGACCGACCAGGTAGGTTCGATAGTAGGATTGAATTCCCTATGCCCAATCCAGATAGTCGGGAGAAGATTCTTCTAAAATATGCTGAACCGTTCAAAACGGAAGATGTGATAGAGTGGAAAAAATGGGCTAAAAAGACTGATAATTTCTCAG
>Ga0114996_10006254_pt1 | contig 13785 bp, 15 predicted proteins | sample ArcticOcean_MG_C_4_FD_87039 | JGI IMG/M metagenome (GOLD analysis project Ga0114996, IMG submission 87039) | Marine microbial communities from western Arctic Ocean - ArcticOcean_MG_CB4_134 | ecosystem: Environmental > Aquatic > Marine > Oceanic | place: Arctic Ocean: Canada Basin | collected... | reverse complement strand
ATCGAAGCTACAACGATGGATTCTAAACTTATTGGGACTACCCGACTCGATTTATGAAAAGCTAACTTTACCCGATGATCCAATTCCAATATAGTCCATACTAAATGAGCGAAAGATCAGTAATAAAGCGTATAAAGATTAAAAGATTTTCTACATTGCCGAGGTACTGGCGGCCGGGACACGCCATAGGATGCGGCGCTTAAACACTCGGTCCAAAACGCAGCTCAGTGCCGTCTGCTACCGTCACCGTAGTCCGCAGGATGCGCGGTCGCACCAACTCGGCTGGCTGCGGTTGGCCGTCGATCCATACCTGCGGATGGTGGCACCACGCCGCCGGCACTTCTGCCTCAAAGGTCAACTCCTTGCGTTCTACCCGATCGCTCAGGCCGTCAAAAGCTAGGCGGTAGTGCTTTTCTGTCTCGCCCTCTGCCACGGTCTCGATGCGCAGGTGGCGCCGACACAGGTGGTAGAACACGACTTCTTCGGGGACGGCACACCACACCGCATCGCCGCCTTCTTCCAGCACCGTTTCAAAACGGCGCCGCAGTTGCGCTTGGGAGCAGTCCTTATTGGGGTGGATAGCCTCTTCGACAGGGCAGTGGCAATAATCGATGATCCAACCGCTGTCTTGGCGTGCGTGGCGAATGTTGCGGAAGGGATCGTACTCGCTGTAAAATGGCTCGTAGAATTGCTCGTGCAGCGCCGTGCGATTCAGCCAAAAGAGTTCGTCGCCGGGCCGGTTGAGCGCGTCAGTCAGGCTCATGGCACCCAAATAACCCAATTGGCGTGCCGCCGCCAACACATGATCGGACATATTGGCATTGTTGCCCGGCGAGCAGTACAGGTGCACTGGCGCCTGTATCGCCTCTTCGATGACCTCGCGCGCCTGGCGCAACTCGCGGTCGAGCATATCCTCTTCGATAATTTCATGAGTCCAGGAATGGTTGCCCACCCCCCACCCCCGCGCTAGCAAATCGCGCATTTCCTCGCCGTTCATATGGCGCATGCCGTTGTAGCTCGACTGACCAATCTGCCGCACCTGGCCCAGCTGGCCCGCCACTACTTCTATGTGCCCGGGAATGCCGTACTCCTCGTGTATGGGAATGGCAAAGCGATGCAAATCGACCAGCCCCTCGTCGTAGGTAATGGAATAAACCCACTGCTTTCCGTATTTCCAATCGCATACGTGTAATGCCATATCACACCTGCTCCAATGCTTTGATAAAGTCCGTCGATGTGGTGCCGTAACCAATCTTCCACTCAAAAAGATGCAGGGCGTAGCGCGTGTTCAAACGCTCCGCAAAACTCTGGGGGGTCTCCACTCCCACGGTGGCGTCGCGCAATACAATGCAGCGATACCCCCGCGCCAGCATAGGCCGTGCGCCGCCCTCGGCCCCCAGCAAACACATATCGGCGGCAAAGCCTGTGTAGAACAGGGTCTCGATGCCGCGCGCCTGCAAATACTGGTCGAGCTGGTCTGTATAAAACACTAGGGGTTCGTCCCCCTGCGGCGAGACAACTTCGGCCCGCTGCATGTGCGCCAGCGGCGAACGAGCCAGATAGTCGACTCCGTGCGCCCGCTCGTCCATGGCCAATTGCCGCGGGTGCAACGACGGCAGCTCGCGTGCGCGGGTGGACTTTACCTGCGGATATTGCTCGTCCATCCAATCGCTCTCCACGTGGCACACCGCCATCCCCTTTTGGCGCGCCGCATCCATCGCCGGCCGAATTACCTCCACCATAATGCGCCCCGCCTCCGCCGTCGCCTGCGGCCATCCCATGCCGACGCAGAAGTCCATATCTTCCGCCGGCCCATCCGGACATCCAATATTCCAACAGTGCATCCCCACCAATGCCACTTTCTCCAGCGACAACTCAAACTCCTCTTCCTCGTACCCAGGATTATCAATCGGCAACGCCCGATAGTAGCGCGTTTTTATCTTTATCGTTCCAGACATTTCCCTGATCCTATAAGTTTGGACCCCGTCATTAGTGTCCAACGGTTGGGCTAAATCCAATAAGTGCCAAATTTACATTCCCGCCAATACCCGAGTGCGCTTGGCGCTGGCCAGCGTCTGATCTACCTCTTCTAGATCCTCGTTGAGTTGCGCCGCCAGCACATTGGCCTGATTCAGCTTCTCCACGGCTTCGGAAAACAACTGCTCGTCCTGCTCCCCCAATCCCTCGAGCACGGCGTTGTACGCTTCTAGGCGCAAAAGCACGACCTGGCGCACCTCCCGGTGCAGCGGCGCCAATAGGGCCGGCGGTTCAATAGCTTCAAGCTCTTCCAATACGGCGCGCAACCGCTGGCACAATAGCTCACACGCCGCCGCTATATTGGCCGCCGTCGCCTGCCCCGACGCGCCAACGGCGGTTTCCTGCACTTCCATCTCAATGGCGTTTATTTCGTCGATGAGCGGATTAATTTGCTCCCGATAAACGCGCACATCCTCCGCATTTCCATACGGCGTTTCCGCCTTGTTCTCGTCGCCGCCACATCCCCACACTTCAAGCAGTAAACAAACCGCTAGGTACCTTTTTAATGCGCCCATTTCACTTTTACCAATTGAAAAATTCAAACCTGCATGCGCAGGTTTACATCGGCCCCTAAAGTCCAACGACGACATCCCACCTCCCGCGCCCCAATACCACCTTCGAAAAAGTACACAAAAAAACCGGCCACCACCAGGCCGGTTTTTTCACTAAACGACCCCTTACGACCGCTTCTCAACCCCCTTTTGCGCCGTGACTTTATCGGCTAATTCTTCGACTAATTCCTCGATCCCCGACTTGCCTACCTCCCACTCGCCCATAGCGTGATAAAATGTCAATTCTTGGGTCTTGGCCGATTCCTGCAGTTCACTAATCTTGCCCTCGGCCCATTCCAGATCGGAATCGAAGAGAATGACGATCTCGTCACCCGAGTACCAACGAGCCACCACGTCACTGCGCCTAAAGGGCAGAGCAAAGGTCTCACGCACTCTCCGGTCCACCTCGGAGTAGCCGTACTGCTCGTTGAGTTTGTGGATTTTGTTCAGGTCAATAAAGGCAACAATGCGTGGGCCACGCGGCATCACATGACAGAACTGCAAAAACGCCCCCCGAGTCCACATGCCGAACGCGTCGTCTAAACTCAACTCGTCGACCTGGCGGCACAGCCGGGATATTTCCGCGTCAAAACCGAATAGTTTGCCGATCCATCTCTTCAGCAAAAAGATACCTCGTCCCTATATTTATTCTGTATTTTGGTGTCGATTAAATAATATATTCAGGAATCACCGTGTTGTCACTTACCCGCCGCTGACGACCTGGTAGAGAATCTGACTCATGGCCTGTACATCGTAGGGTTTGGCGATAACTCCTCTAAACCCATAAGCAGCGCAGTTGGCCATAATGGGGTCGTCAGAGTAACCACTCGAGACAATGGCCCGAGCCTGCGGATCCAATGCCAGCAATTGCTTTATAGTTTCCTTGCCGCCCATGCCGCCTGGCACGGTCAAGTCCATCACCACAGCGTCAAAGGGCCGCCCCTCGGCCCGGCGTTCCTCGTAGAGAGCCAAGACTTTAGTGCCGTCCTCCACGGCTTCAACTTTGTACCCTAAGCGCTCTAGCATACGGATAGCCAGCTGGCGCACGATTTCCTCATCGTCCATGAGCAAAACGCGTCCACTGCCTAATGTAATCTGCGCTTCTCCTCTGGGTGGTGCTACGCTCTCCTCTGGCACGGCCGGCAAAAAAACGTAAAAGGTCGTACCCTGACCGATATTTGAACTAACCGAGATGTGGCCGTCGTGATTAGCGATGATGGAGTAGGAGGTGGCCAATCCCAAACCGCTGCCTTGCTGTTTGGTGGTGAAGTAGGGGTCGAAGATGCGTTGTAGATGCTCGGGGGGAATACCTCCCCCCTCATCACGCACCATAACTTCCACATAATCGCCTTCGGGCAGCGGCAATTCACTGGGTCGCACTCTCCTGTTGACAGCGCCGATGCGCACTGTGCCACCCGTGGGCATAGCCTGCACCGCATTGATCACTAGGTTCTGCAAAACTTGGCTGATCTGACCCCGGTCCACCGAAGCCGGCCATAAATCTTCGGCCAGTTCGTACAGGCACTGCACAGCAGACCCCCGGAGAACAAAATCCGCCGACTCGCGCACCACTTCCTTCAGCGAAGCGGTTTCTTTTACCGGCGCCCCGCCCTTGGCGAAGGTGAGCAATTGCTGGGTTAGCTCCCGCGACCTGAAGGCGGAGCGCTCCACATCGGAGAAGATCTCGAAGAGTTCGCTAGATGGATCTACGTCCAGCTTGGCGACCGAGAGGTTGCCAATGATGCCGGCTAGCAGGTTGTTGAAATCGTGGGCGATGCCGCCGGCCAATAAACCAATCGATTCGAGTTTCTGGGTGCGCTGCAGTTCAGCCTCCAGGCGGCGCTGAGTGCTGACATCGCGGAAGACCAGTACCACGCCAATGATATTGCCGTCCCCTTGGCGGATGGGCGCACCGCTATCAGCAATACTACGCTCGCTGCCATCGCGTGCGATCAGAGCCGTGTGGTTGGCCAAGCCAATGATCCGGCCGCGCGCCAATACCTGATCCACGGGGCTAGGGCAGGGCTGGCGCGTCTGCTCGTTAATAATATCGAATACCTGGCGCAGTGGCTGGCCCGCGGCCTCCTCCTGGATCCAGCCGGTCAACTCCTCAGCCACCTGATTGATCAGCACTACGCGGCCCTCTCGGTCTGTAGTAATGACGCCGTCGCCAATACTGCGCAGAGTAACGACCAGCTGCTCGTGCTCGGCGGCCAGCTTTTGCAAATCCTCTATGCGTTGAAAACCTTCGGAGAGCATGTCGGTCATGCCCTCCATGAGGGTGATATCTTGCGCCGAAAACGCATTGGGCGCTGAACTGCTAAAAGACAATGTGCCGTGGGAGAAGGGAATGTCGATAACCGAACGCGCCTGACCGACCTCCTCTGCCAGCACATCCGCCCTTTCGCCGTACTTGTCTTCGGCTTCTAGATCGGGTCGGTATTCCACCTGGCCCCGGCGCCACATTTGCACCAGAACTTCTGGCCCCGCCTCGGTCTCGGTAGTGATCCACGACTCGGTCTCGGTCATATTATAAAAAGCTACCTTGGGAGACGGTCCGGCATCGTCGACGATATTGATGCTGCAGCCGTGGAAGGGAATGCCCAATGCCACCAACCCCTGACGGATGGCCTGCAGCACCCCTTCTATGTCCTCGGCGTCGCGCATGCGCAAGACTTGCTCGCGCACATTGCGCAGTCCTTCCTGCAAAATTTCCCGCCGCCGCCGCTCGCTGGAATCGCGTACTATCACCAAAACTTCGCGCTTGGCCAACGGCAGCAGGCGCGCTTCAAAGTACTGGATACCACCCTGCATGGGCAAGGTGTACTCGATGAAGACCTGCGCCTCTCCTCCCAGTACTCGATCAATAGCTCTGTTAAACAAATGTCCCACCGACGGCGGCAGCACATCCTGCATGCGCTGGCCCATAAACCCTTCCGGCGGCAGGTACAGGTCTATCACCTGGCCGGCCCGGTAGTCAAGGATGATGCCGGTGGCGTCGAGGCGGAATTTGAGATCGGGCAGGGTCCGAAAAAGAGACTCCATCTCTTCGTTGACCTGGCGCAGCTCGGCCTCGGCCTGCTTGCGGTCCGTGATCTCGCGCACGGCCAGCAGAATCTGTTCGTCCGGCATGACCAGCAGCCGAGCCTCGCGGTGGTGTTCTTGGCCCTGCACTATTAGATGAAATTCTAGGCGAACCATCTCCCCGCTATTATTTACCTGGTCTAGGCCCTCAGCAAACTGCCGCCCGACGTCCGGCGGTAGAACTTCCTGCATGGGACGGCCCATAAAATCGCTCGGCAGCACCTGGAATTTAAAGCCTTTACCGGCGTGGTATTCCAGAATGGTGCCGTCCGCGGCCAGAATGAAGAGCAGATCGGGAAAGGCTTCAAAGATGCCCTCCAGTTTTAGCGTAGCTTGGCGCAACGCCTCCTCCACTTGCTGGCGCGTTTCCACTTCGGCACGTAATTGTTCGACTTCGGCGCGCAGTTGTTCCACTTCATCTAATAGATGTTGCACATCTCGCTGGTTCATACTTCCTCACCTAGGTCAAAGGCGGCTGGACCCGCTCCTGTAAGGAAAAAACGCGCCTGGGCTGAGGCCGGCGGAAAAGCCTCGGCATAAGCACCCGACCACGCCTTTAAGAAAGGTGTTGCCGCAGTCGTTTTTATTAACGCCCACACACTGCCGCCAAAACCGGCGCCAAAGGCCGAGGCAGCCACGGCACCGCAGCTGCGCGCCAGGCGCGCCAGGGCAATGGTTTGCGGCACCTGATTGCCCAGCAGAGTGTGGGTCAACTCCTGGGAACGATCGACCAACTTGCCAAACGCGGGCAGATCGAGCGCCGCCAGAGCGTTGCCAGCTGGTCCAACGATTTCTTCGTTCTCGGCGATAAAATGTTGCAAACGCATCTGTAGTTCCCCACCGGTAAAGCCACCAATTGCGTTTTGTCCCAGGATCTGGTGCAAGTGCTGCGCTGCTTGCGGTGCGCTGGCCAGAATATCGGCTAGGTAAATATGCGACTTGCCCGTAGCCTGCTGCCAGGCGGCTACAATGGTGGCCACCAAAGAGACGGCGCGATTGTACTGCTCTTGAGCGGCCCCCGTTTTTTCTGCCACTATGCCACTAAAGGCAATGGCAAAACTATAACCCTGCGGCATGGAAATGTGGCGTTCGAAGCGCGCCGGACAGTAGGCAAACTGGCCTAGAGAACCTGCTTCCGAGCAGAGGATGGCAGTGTGGTCCTCGCTGCCGCCAAAGGTGCCCACGCCCTTGTCGCCGCTTAGTGCACCAAAACTTTGGCCATTCTCTATGGTACCTAAATACGCGGCCAAACTCAACTTATCATTTATGTGGTTGGAGAACGTTTCGTTTTGTTCCAGGTTGTTAATCGCGGCCAGCGGCAGATAGGTGGCAATCATCATAGCGCTGGAACTGCTCATGCCGGCGGCCAGCGGCAGATCGCTGGCAAAGGCCATACGGGCGCCTTGCATACGTGTGGAAAAATTGCGCGCCAGGCGCCGCGCCACTGTCATAGGGTAATTGGACCAATGGCCATGCCGGGGGTCTAATTGGGACGCAAAGGCGAATTCTACTTCTTCGCCCGACTCTACGGCCCCAACGCGCAACACCGATTCGGCAATGGGCAAGGCAACCCAGCAGAAACCTTGCTCCATAGCGCTGACGATGCTCCGACCGCCGACGTAGTCGGTATGTTTGCCCAGTACTTCAATACGTCCGGGTACGAAGAAGGCCTGCGCTTGTTGGGTGCGGGTAGCGCCTCTATCAAGCAAGTATTGCGCCGCGCCGGCAAAGAGAGCGGCTTTGTCGCTGGCCGCAGTGTCCTTCATACCGCGTTGGGCCAAACGTTGGGGGAGGTATTCCTGGTCTAACAGCTGTTCTAGCGACAGATTCACCAATGCACCTCCAGATTCCGCAGTAGCGCTGCAACCTAGATTGTATTCCGCTTACGGGGCGCGGAACAGGGGATTTTCTCCAGCGTCGTTCAAGTCGAGAGAAGGCACGCCATTTTCATTAACGTGTAGAGTAGCGCGCGTTTTGCCCGCCTCGTCGTACAGGTCTAGGCGCGGTCGGCCGTCGCGGCTGACGCCTAGGCCAATGCGAAAATTTTGTTCTGAATCCAAAAGCGTCACCAACGAGGTGCCGTCTTCGATTACACCTAGAGCCACGCGCACGTTGTCATCGTTGTCGCCCAATTATAGCAAAGTCATACCGTCGTGGCGCACCCGCAGCAGGACGCGGCTATGACCGGCCTCATCGCGCAATTCCAACTCGGGCATTTCGCCCTCTTCGGTACCGGCACGCAAACGCACTCGACCCTGGCTGTCCAAAAAACTCAGACGCGTTGAACCGCTGTGCTACACCCCCAGGCCGCCACGCAAACGACCCCGGTCGTCGTACAGGCCTAGACCGCCTACACCCTCTTCAGTCAGGCTCAAAGCCGCCCGCGTATGGCCTTTTTCATCGCGCAGTTCTAGACGCCGTACCTTCAGAGTACTGCGGCCGTGCAAAAGCAGGGCACAGAACGCCAGGAAACAGGCCAGACCACCCAAAGCGACGGCCAGGTAGGCAAGTTGGATAGGTTCTAAGATTTCACTCAAGGTTTCAGACTCTCGCAATTGCGGCACATTGAATTGGGCGCTATCTTGTGGCGACGCCTGGAGGCACTGCGCAATGATAGGCTTTGCCAGACGTGCCTGCAAGCTGTTCTCCTATTCGTTTTACCGCCGCTACTATGGAAACATTCTTCGACCGCACCCTTTTGCCCGAGGCGCTCTTTGAATTCGTCGTGGTCTCGGACACACACTATATGCTAGATAGTGGCGAGCAACCGGTAGAGTTTGCCTCGCGCCGCTTGCAGAGCGCCCGCGCCCAAGTCGCCCTGCGCCAGATCGCCGCACTGCAACCCGCCTTTGTGGTCCACCTGGGCGACCTGGTACAGGAGTACCCCGAAACCCCCCATTTTGATCGTGCTCTGGACGAAGCTCTGGCGCAGATACGCGCTTGCGGCGTAGAGGCCCATTGGGTAGCCGGCAACCACGATGTGGGCGACAAAACCGACCCCACTATGCCGACTCACCCGGTTTTGTTGCCGCACCTTGAAAAGTACCACCAGCGCCTGGGAAATTCTTGGTACAGTTTCGACTGTGGTGAGTTGCACGGCATCGTGCTCAATTCCCAGATTCTCAACACCGCGTTGGACGCAGCCCAACAGCAGCGCATCTTTCTAGAGCAAGATCTAGCCGCTCATGCCGATAAACGCATCTGTGTCTTCACTCACCTACCGCCCTACTTATACGATCCGGCCGAGCAGGCTTTGGGGCACTATGACAATATCGACTTCCCCGCCCGCACCTGGCTGCTAGACCTGCTGCTGCACTACCGCGTCGAAATGCTTTTTGCTGGCCACGTTCACTTCGCGTTCTGCGATCAATGCGGTCCCATGCGCTACTATATTGCGCCTTCCACCTCCTTCACTCGCCCCGGTTTCAGCCACCTTTTCACCGGTCCCCCTCCCGACGAACAGGGCCGCAACGATGCGGCCAAGCTAGGGTTCTATCTTTGCCGTGTCCGGCCCGAGCACATCGACGTGCTCCTGGTGCGCACCGGTGGCGCAATAGAGCAGCCAGTGGCACCGCCACGCCTACTCACCGCGGCAGTCGGTGCCGCAGCGCCTTTGGGTTTGACTCTGAGTCATCCGCTCAGTCCCGTCGCCGATGTACCTCTAGCCTGGCCCTCGATCGTCCGCCAGAAGGTGCGCAACGATTATCCTTTATTGGCTTGTGAAGAATTGGGCGTTGCCGCCCTGCGTCTGCCTTGGACCGATTTGGAGGACGATCATCAACGCCGCCGCCTGGCCCTGCTACGTCGCCGCGGCCTACGCCTCCAGGCCTTCCTGCCATACTCGCAGCACCACTCCCTACACCGGCTCCTGGATCGGCACCACGACCAAGTCGACTCCTGGGAAATCCAACTGGCGGACGGTGCACTGGCCGACCCCGCCTGCGCCGACTTATTGCGGACCTGTCGCCAGCGCACGCCCTTGAGTCTATGCTCCATCGTGCCCGGTGAGCGCCTGCCCGGCAAACAGCACCCTCGCACCCGCATTGGTTTCTCTCCCGAAGAATTGCCCGCCCTCGACCGCACCCTGGCCGCTCTCGATCTCAGTGTCGAATCCGTGCTCTGTCGCCTAGGTGCCAAGCCCTGGCAAACCGTCCTGCGCCTGCGCGACTTACCACCTCTGCAACAAATAGGTCACATTGAACTGCTCTGCTCTCTGCCAACACAGGACGATGCGATCAACGCCGAACTGGCGGCCAACGCCCTCTTCGCCACCGCTCTATTGCCCAAGAGCCATCTCTATATTGACCCTCTCATCGACCTGGACCGCACTATGGACGTTTGCCACGGCGTCCTCGATACCCTGTGCAATCCCCGCCCTGTCTTCGAAGTCCTGCGCTGCCTCAACGCCCTGCTCCAGCCTCATGGGAACACCACCTGGGAACCCCGTACTATAGAAAAAGGCGACCTAACCCTGCTCCAGCTGCGTTCTCCACAAACCTTCTTCTTACTTCTCCTCTCCAAGCGGGCAGAAACGCCGCTTCCAGCTTCTGTCATTGCCCCAAATGCAGACCTTCTCGCGCTCTACCATCTCTCCCAAGGTAGCGTTGAAAAATGCTCGCTTTCCCAACTCAATGATTTAAAGCTAACCTCTCCAACTCTCGTAGCACCCCTCGCGTAACGATCGATTTTCGACTGTAAAGAAGGACTCGTAACTGCTAACCTCAACAGATAAAATATCTCGTTTTCGCCCAAAATATCTTTCCTACTTCGCCATAACGCGGCACAATCTTCCTTCTACTTTATTATACTCTCTTTCAGCCAAAAAATGTATCCGTATAAATAACAATCAGTTAAAGAAAACTCCTCTATCCTCTCCCATTTGGCACGCAACTTGCACACGCAACTTGCAGTAGTATGAGCGGAGAATTTCTCGGCCTTCCGCTTACCCGAAACAGGAAAACGAAACTATGCTGCAAAAAAAAGACCATCGCTGGCCCCTAGAAAAAGTCACTCTGGCCATATCGTGGTTTGCCTTTGTAGGAGCCCTATTACTTCTGGGCCGTATCATCCCTGTCCTCTTGCTGCCGGCCTAATGCAATCCTCACACTTCCCGGAAGGATGAGACCCTGTGTTTAGCAAGTTCAGAAAACCCCTGATAGAAGACAAAGGAAGTACTGTTGGTTTATGGTTGCTCTTCGCCGCCTTTGTCTACCTCTATGGCCGCGTTTTCCATTTTGTCTTTGACTAAGAACTCAGCGTAGCCAACGATTCCAAAATTTATAGGCGAATCTTGGAACCTCATTTAATCCACCTAGAAAACAGGCGCAATCCGAACAAGCGTTGGCTCTAAAAGAATGGGAGCTGGGCGATTTATGTATGGGCGAGGTCGACGCGAACCGACCGCAGTCCGATAATTGGCACTGGTGGTGGATACGACAGAATTTACTATTCGAGTTGAGCGCAAAAATGACTTATTAGTGACCAGACCTACAGAACAGATGGCGGACAGAAACAAAGTGGCGCCCGTCTTTCCTCACACCTCTTCAACATAACGGGCCGCAACCCAACCTTCCAATTCGACAGCCACTCGGTACCAACCTTTGCGTTTCTCTAGTATATCTACTTCCGTGCCCTGGTTTAGATACCCGGCGACTTTCTCCGCCTGACCGTTGGGTGCGGCGCGCATATTCAGACGGGTGGCTTGCACCTTACCGCGGCGCGCCAGGGCAAGGGGGCCGGGCAAGAGCCGGGCGCGCCAGGCATCTAGCGGAAAAGCCGGTCCGGGATCGACTTTGCGATCTGGGGCAATCTCTTCGTGGCCTAGAATGTGTTTTATACCGTATTCTTCGATCAGCAAAAGGCACAAAGCTTCCACTGTTTGGAGTTGGGTTGCGGTGTAGCTGTGCCAGTAAGTGAGTTGCGTCTGGTTGCGATGCACGCCGGATACGACTTCTTCCTCTGGATACTCCTGGCCGAACCACGATATATATTTGCCGTCTTCTTCTCGCAACTGGCCTGCATTATCAATCTCAAAACCAATGGAGTATTTGTTAAACCCCTCGCGCTCGCCCCACTTACTTACACCAGCGTGCCAGCCTATCACATCAAAGGGCAACAATTGGGCAACGGCGCCATCGCGACCGATAACCAAATGCGCCGAGACCTTGCGTTCGCTGCTACACAAGGTCTCGATAGCCCCCTCGACCGAAGATCCCGCCGTAAAGTGGATCACGATGGTATCCAATTCGCTCTCGGCGTAGGTACCGCCCCTATTGGGCGATTCGATGTGGCGGACACCTTCTCCCACTAAGCGGTGATTTTCTATCCGCATATTTATTTTCCTCGTCTTATATGCGCTGCGCTCGAGTGGGCAATTACAGGTTTTCTCTGCACCGCTGTATGCCTATCTTTTAGTTCAACTTTAGCACCGCGATTCATAGTCAATTGGACCCTACTGCGCATGGATACCGCTAAACTCCGGGAAGACCTCGTTTTCTCCGCAACCCTACGCGGCCACTGCCTAACCTTCCACACCACCTGGGGGGTATTTAACCCGAAGAGCGTCGATGCCGGTTCTCGCCTGCTTGTCGAGCACCTAGAGGTAGCGCAAGATGCCACCTGTCTCGACCTTGGCTGCGGCTACGGCCCTGTCGGTCTGACCCTGGCCTGTTTGGCACCGCAGGGGCAGGTTCACCTGGTCGACCGGGACTTTGTTGCTGTCGAATACGCGCGCCAAAATGCGCAACGCAACGGCCTCGGCCACTGCCAGGTCTACCTGAGCAACGCCTTTAGCCACGTGCCCGCCGATCTGCGTTTTGACCTAGTCGCTTCCAATTTGCCGGCCAAAGTCGGCAATGAGATGCTCACTCTTATTCTGAGCGACACCTGGCACCGCCTCAATCCTGGTGGCTATTTCTATGTGGTCACCGTCGCTGGCCTCAAAGACTATATCAAGCGCAATTTTCGCACCGTCTTTGGCAACTATGAAAAGATCCGCCAAGGCGGCACCTACACAGTGGCCCGGGCCGTCAAAGAATAAGTTGACGCCCACCTTTGTCCGCACAATTAAGTGATGCTCTCAGCTCGGCTCGTCCGCTCGGTCCTCCTCGTCTAGCAGGATGATGTCTAGCTCGGTAAGAAGATCCATGATTTCAGCCGATAGCGCACCAAACATACTGCCCCCCAAGTGGGTCAGATCAGCCTGGGTTTCATCGCTGGACAGGAAGCCGGCAAAAACCTGGCCAATAGCGTGGCGCAGATCTTTGCCACTGGCTTGTACGTCGTTGGTTGCTTCGCTGTACAGCTGTATGCGCTGCTGCAGATCGCGCTGAATTTCGGGGCCCGCCTCACTAGCTAAGCGATCCCAGTGGTTGTAGTAATGGGAGAAGAGTTCGTCCTTTTCCGGCACCTCCCCCAGTGCCATCACCAATGAGAACTCGACGGCAAAAGCACGCAGAAAGAGCAATTCGGCCTGTAATGCATCTATTTCTATCTTTAGGTACGCGGCCAATTCCTGCAACGAATCCCGCTCTTTTTCGTCCTGGCCACACACTGCCTCCATTAGGAGTGCGGCTAACTCTATAGGGCTGGCGTTTTTCCTGGCGTCCATTTGGCTTTATCTGGTGGTGGTGGACTGCAGTGCCTATATTGTAAGATAGGCACTGAGAGGCTTTCTCTGAATAGCTAAATGAACATTATCGAGCTCATTTTCTCCGGCGAAGTCATTTTCGCCCTCATCTTCGTTTTGTCGCTCATCATCGTGGTGCGCGCCATCAGCCTCTTTTTCGAAGAGTCGGGGAATCTGCGCGCTCGGCTCTTCCAGACCGACTCAGAACTCAGTAGACGGCGCGACGAGTTGCCAGAAAAAAAATTGCGGGTGGAGGAAATTAAAGCCGAAGTGTTGAACTTAAAGCGGGATTTCTACAAAGTGCGCACCTTTTATCGCAAGGTGAGCGACATCGAATTGGAAGCGCTACGCCAGGAGGGGGGATGGAAACACGCACGCAAAATGGAGCCAGCACGCGCACGCAAAATAGAGCCACTTTGAGCTAAAGAATAGCGTCTGTATAGGACGCCTGTCAACGAATCGGGCGACAGCCGAATCTGTTCAGCT
>Ga0114996_10006252_pt1 | contig 13792 bp, 9 predicted proteins | sample ArcticOcean_MG_C_4_FD_87039 | JGI IMG/M metagenome (GOLD analysis project Ga0114996, IMG submission 87039) | Marine microbial communities from western Arctic Ocean - ArcticOcean_MG_CB4_134 | ecosystem: Environmental > Aquatic > Marine > Oceanic | place: Arctic Ocean: Canada Basin | collected... | reverse complement strand
GCTGACGACGCTGGCGACGCCGAAGAGTCGAAGAAAGTAGACAAGAAGGCAGCGGCCGGCAGTAGAAAATAAGAGTCTGCTGAGTCAGGCTGAGATGCCCTACGACTTCAAGATGCGACGACAGAGTCACGTATGATTATCCTCACGATTGAGTCAACCTGTGATGAAACCGCAGCCGCGGTGCTGGACGACCAGCTGCAGGTGCTCGGCTCTGTGGTGGCATCCCAGCTGGCATTGCACGAGCGGTTTGGCGGCGTTGTCCCGGAAATTGCTGCCCGCGCGCATGTCGAGAGCATCCTGCCGGTCATAGACGAGGCACTGCGGCAGGCCGGCCTGACGCTGGCAGAACTGGATGCAGTTGCCGTGGCTACCAAGCCGGGCCTGGCTGGCTCCCTGCTGGTTGGCTTGATGGCTGCCAAGTCCCTCTGCCTGGCGCTGGATATTCCACTGGTTGCCGTCGACCACCTGCAGGCGCATATCTTTGCCTGCCAGCTGGATTGCGACCAGGACCTGTTTCCCTGTGTCGGGATGGTTGTCAGTGGTGGCCATACCAGCCTCTACAATTGCCAATCCCCGCTTGAGTTCGAGCTGCTGGGTGGCACGATCGACGATGCAGCGGGTGAGGCGTTCGATAAAGTCGCCAAGATGCTGGGCTTGCCGTTTCCCGGGGGGCCAGCGGTATCGGCGGCAGCGGAGCAGGGAGATCCCGGTCGTTTTCAGTTTCCACGCTCCTTCTTGAATGACCCCGAGCGGCTGGAATTCAGTTTCAGTGGCCTCAAGACGGCGGTTCGATATCAGCTGGCTGGCCAGGGACAGGTCGACTTTGAGCAGCTTGATATCTCTGCTGAGGATGTGGCGGACATCTCTGCCAGTTTCCAGGAGGCGGTGGTGGATTGCCTGGTGGGCAAGGCGGTGCTGGCAATTCAGAAGACCGGGGCAGAGCGACTGTGCGTTGGTGGTGGCGTGGCCGCCAATCGCCGATTCCGCCTGCGGCTGCAGGAGCAGGCGGCCGAGCAGGGTTTTGAGTTGCACATTGCTCGACCAGAATTATGTACAGACAATGCTGTGATGGGGGCGATCGCGATTGAGCGGCTCAAGGCGGGCCTGACCGAGTCGCTGGAGCTGGACATTCAACCGGGCCTGGTGAGAGGCTAGGGGATAGGGACGACACTCCTAACCGGCAGAGACGCCGAGAGCGCAGAGGACGTCGGAGGGCTCGCATGAGTGTGCAGGGCTCCGCGGTTTTCGCCTGCGGCGAATAACCATCGGGTTCTTGCCGTCCGTCAGGGCGGGTTGACGATACCTAGTTACGGTTACCGCCGCCTTGACCCTGTCCACCCTGACCTTGCTCGTCGTCGTTATCCGGCAGACCACGGCCAGCCTGGCCACTTGAGAAATTGAACGTGGTGACAGCACCGACGCCCGAGGCAATTGGCGGGAATGGCGGGATGGAAATTCGCACGTATCGTCGGTCGGGCGAGACAATGGCCGACTGCACGGTCATGTTGGTACCTTCGGGCAACGTCGTGATGATTGGACGGCTACCGACCAGGCCGCGACGCGGCACAAAGAAGCGACCATCCCGGGCGGCCTGTCGGCGGGCCATGGCGAGGTCACGAACGGCCAGCGAACCTTCCAGCTGATTCAGCTGTTGTTCCATCATCGCCCGGCCTGCGGCCCGCTGAGCGACCTGGAAGTTCTCCAGTTGCTGAACGCCGATCGGCTCGAGCCGGCGGCCATGAGCAACCTCGAAGATGACAACGGCGTTCTTGTCGTCCAGTTCGATTTGCTGGTGGATATGAGGTTCCTGGGGATTGCCGGTATAGATGTCGACGGTGACTTTGCCAGCGGTCACTTTGCCCCAGACACGCCGCACGAGCATGCGGTATTCACCGCTGTAACCCTGGGCACAGACGTACGATTCGGAATAACCATTCACCGAAGCCTTGTCGGCGTTGGCAAAAGTATCACCCATCATCACGCCACCGGCGGCAGTTCGCGGGTTACGCAGAGAGCAGAGGGTACCTGTCGGTTCCTGGACTTCCAAGTCGACGTCGGCGTCTCCGGTCCAGGTGATAACCACTCGGCAATCACGCTGGGTGACCGTCTTCAGTTTCTGTTCAAAGGCAGCCGCTTCATCCATGCGGTTATCCTTCTTGAGCTTGATCAGCATCGCTTCAGCCGCCAGTTGGGCACGATACTCGATCGCTCGTTGATCCTTTGGCCATGCCTGGCTGAGAATGCCACAGGTGGCCCACTGAATCCCCTTGTCGTTACCAGCCTTACTGGCCAGTTGCAGTCCCTTGACGTAAGGCTCGGGACGATGAGGTTGCAAGCGGGCAACATTCTGCAGTGTCTTGAGGGCACGCTGTTCGAGCCCGATATCTGCCATGTAGAGAGCTGCATGCAGCATGGTATCGATATCGGTGCTGTAGTCGACAGCCGACATCAATGCCCGTTCTACCTCGGCAAGCGGAGCGTGGTTGGCACGCATAGCGAGACCCAGTCCCTGGTACATCCAGGGTTGCGGCTGGCTGTACCGCAGGGCACTCATCAGCATGGCAACGAGGTTATCGAGCGTTTCCGAAGCCTGCTGGTGCTGGCCTTGTTGGTGCAGGCGAGCCGCACGCTGCATTAACACGCGGGCCGTATGACGGACCTTGTGATTATGCTGCAGCCGGTCTTCCTCGGGCAGCTCTATTTTTTCAGCGAAGTAAGCATTCCAGGCCTGCGTAATAGTCTGGCCCTCGTTAGCCTCGAGCTTGATGGCCTGGACCAGGCTGGCTGGTCGTTCGATCTGCTGGGGCTGTTGGCCTTCGGTCTTAACGGGAACCACGACCGGCTGGGGGCTGGCACTCGTTGGGTTTGCTAGTGAGAGGTCATCTTCGACAGCGAAGAAGCCGCCACCGCCACCACCACCGCGACCGCCCATACCACCGCCACCGCGACCGCCCCCACCGCCGCCCATGCCACCACCGCCCATGCCACCACCACCACCGCCACCCATACCACCCATCATGCCGCCACCACCCAAGGGGCTTCCACCGGAGGTGATTGGCAGGACCAGGTCACCGACGGGATAGACGCGGGTGATCAATTCGTTCTCGGCCTTTTCAGGCGTGGTGAACTTGAGGACCTCGTCATTGATGACATAGGTCAGACCCTTGCCACCGAGCATCAAGCGAAGCCCGGACCGCAGGGTAATACCACGCAGGTTAATATTCACGACTTCTTCCGAGGAGAGCCCGATTTCTTCCAGGGCGGCCTCGTCGACAAAGATCGGGATATTATGTCGTTGACCGAGCTGGGCAGCAACTTCACCAAGCGTGACATCGAAGAACTCCATGATCGACTCATCGTCGAGGGCATCGATGATCCGCTGCTCGGTGGGCGCCGTTCCGGTCAACTCCATGTTGGCGTACTTGCGTCGCCGCATGGTCAATTCCTGCCAGATCTCTGCATCCGGATAGAGGATGGGAGGATTGGCGGGGAAGGGAATCAGTGCCTCTTCGACTTCGTACAGCACGTCAGCAAAGTTCTTGTGGCGCAAGTCCCGGAACTTTTCCATGCCACTGACCTGGCGTGTAAAGCGAGCTAGCCAGACGCCGGCGATCGGCGTGGAATCGAAAGGCAACATGGCCTCGACCTTCTTGGCGATTTCCGCGTCCGCATCGAGGTACTTCTCTTCCTTCATCAGCATGTTGAACTTTTCCATCAAGCTGCTGATCAGCAGCTCGTCCTGGGCCGTCTCTTCGGCCAGCTTACGGAGCCGAGCGGCATTGGCCTCTCGTTCCTGGGCCAGTACACGAGCTTGATCCAGCATCGAGCGGCGAGCACTTGATTCACGCAACGCCGTTTCAATCTGCTTGCGCAGTTGCCGGCGAACCTCGGCGGATACGTCCGTGGCGGACTCGACCAGGCCGAGCAAGATCTTGAGGTCCTGCTTGGCCTTCTCGGGATCCTCGGTGAACAGGTCACGGGCTTTTTTGAGTCCGTTTTCGACCTGGGCTTGTAGCTTGCTGGCCTGCAGAGCTCGTCCTCGCAGGACTTCATTGAGCAAGCCGTCCTGGTCTTCCAGGGACTGGATGCGATTGTCCGGCTCGTCGCCGATCACCACCAGCGGGGCTTCCTCGCCGGGTGCCGCTGGCTGAGCGGCCGCTGCAGCAGGTTCATCCTGCTGAAAGTTCACCGCCACGGGTGAAACCTGCTGGCGCTCGGCATGTGCCTTGCGTGCGGCCTGGCGGACTGCCAGGGCCTGGGGGTTGTTGGGGTCTTGCCGCAGGGCCTGGTTGGCAACGCGATGGGCGCCACGCAGGTCGCCGTTTCGCAGTGCATGCATACTCAGCTTGGCCAGGTTAGCTGCTCCGGATCGCAGTGAGCGACCGACTTCGTCCAGTCCCTGGCTGCCCAGCGTGGGCAACATGATGCCGGCGTTATCGCTCGACATATCGACCAGGTGTGGCAGATAGTTGAAATCCTCGTCATGACCGGTGGCGGCAACATTCCACTTCAGCTCGACTTGCTGACCAGCCATATCGGCTGTCAGCTCGATGGAAAAATCACCACGCGCGCTGAGCGTACCGATCACGATCGAATCGCGGTCGCCACGCAGCGGCGGTACGCTGGCCGGATAGACTGCTGTGAATTCCTCAGGCATCTGGGCCTTGCTGGGCCAGAGAATCGGACTGGCCACGGCACGGGCAAGTTCCTGGCCAGCTCGGCTTGCCAGGGCCTGTTCGTCGCTGTCGACGTAGACCATACCGCCCGTGTTGTTGGCGATCGTGGCCAGCATCAGCACGTCACGCTGGGGGCCAATCGCAAAGCTGGAAATGGAGATCTGCTGCTTTACCAAGGGCGACATAATGCCAGCGAACTCGCCTTCGGCGAGTGCTCCAGCCTTGCTCATACCGTCACCAATATAGACCACCGCCTGTCGTCGATCGGTATCGCTGAAAGCCTTGGGGATCATCCGCAGCATGGCTTCCATGTCGGTCGAACCGAGCGGAACTCGCTGAGCCAACTTGTCCTGCGCCTGGGTCATCGCCTCATCCGTCGGTGCCACGAATCCGTCCGTCATCGGCACGGAATTCAGGTCGACTGCCATCAAGTTGACACGCGTACCCTCAGCCAATTCAGCAATCAGGCTCTTGAGCGCTTGCTGTGCGTCATCACGATATAAGCCTGTCTGGCTGGCAGACGTATCAAACAGCACCAGCAGATCGGTAGCCCGATCGTCCTTGAGCGCTTGATTGGGCTTCACCGAGAGGGCAAAGTAGGTGCTCCCGGTCGCCTTGTCGTAGGTACTAAGTCGAGCGTCCTGGGCCGATGCTATTGAACCGGCATAGAGCACGGTACAAACGACCAGAAAGGACACAACACGAGGCAGCAGACTGCGTTTGGACATGACAAAGAAACTCCAACGCACCGAGGATATGAATGGGCTCTCCCTGTTCCGGCAAGAAGATCACGAACCTGTCTTGCACCGAGATTCATCGGCCCAAGGCACTTCATTCATCGATATTTTATTCTATTCGGACCGATGAAGTGACTCCACAACAAAACCGTAATTTAGGGGGACTTGCGAAAGTTTTCACTCGCCCCAGCTGCTTCCCAGGCTCACTCCAAGGACTCATAACCAGAGCTCGCTGCCAATGATCTGCGGACTGTAGTGGATATGCCAACTGCGCCCCCTCAACGACGGCGCACAACAATGCTATCGAATCGCCTGTTTTTTTCCTGCTGGCTAACGAATAAACCGGTTATCGCGACCGTGGCAGGCGATCTCAGACCGCCACGAGGCTTGGGCAAACCTTGCCATTCGACGCCGCTGCAGCCCTCGGCGGACCTCCTGGCAGGGCCTCTGGCGATCGCCATTTCGTCTCCCGTCAGCCTCCGCTGATGTTTTTTCGGCCCACCGGGTCCGGTGAGACAGTTGGTAGAATTCAGCTGGGCTGGTGTCGTTTCTACTTGCCAATGCAGTAAAGCATCCGATCGGTACGCATTAGTAGCTGGCCATTGTGAACCGCCGGACAGGCGTTGGTTCGACTGTTGTCGTTGCCCAAGCTATTGTGCGACAGCAACTTGAATTCAGGGCTGGCCGCCAGCACGAATGTGCCGTTGCGTTGCGAGCTGCAGTAGATCTTTCCATCGGCCACCAGGGACGACGAATAGACAACCCCGGGACGAGGCGTAAGTCGCGTCTGGAACTTGACTTGCCCGTTGCTGGCATCGAGGCAATTGGCTGTCCCCTGCCGTTCATGGATCCAGTAGAGGTGGCCATCGTGATAGACCGGGGAGCAGACATTGGATCCCTTGTCGGTAATCCAGAGTCGGTGGGAGTCGGTAACTTCACCTCGTCCGCCGGTCCTGACAGCGAGCGCCGTGTTCTTCCGCCCGCCAATGGCATAGACCACGCCCTGGTGTGCGACCACGCTCGGACAGACATAGCCGCGATCGGGGATGCCAATGCAATTCCAGAGTGCTTCGCCGCTGGCCGGATCGAATCCCAGCACTTTCTCCGGAACGGACACCACCAGTTCGGTGTCACCATTCTCAGTCTGCACCAGCAGCGGTGTGTTCCATGACCCGCGAAGACCGCCGGCCCGCCAGACTTCCTTGCCGGTCGATTTGTCGAGCGCCACGATCGCTCCACTCTCAACACTTGCATTCAGGATGACAAGGTTTTCATGGAGTACCGGCGAATTGGAAGATCCCCATCCGCGTGTGCCATTGCCGACCGAGGACTTCCAGATCTGGTTGCCATCGAGGTCGAGGCAATAGACGCCGCTCTTGCCAAAAAAGACATACAGCCGTTCGCCATCACTGACCGGCGTGCTTGAGCTGTAACCATGCCACGAGTTGTTACCGCCGGAGTAGGCAGATTCCGGCAATTCCGGCTTGAAGTCCTTCGTCCAGAGGATCGTGCCGCTGTTACGATCGACCGCAACCACGTGCCGCAGCAGGCTTTGCATCGTGCCTGGATCTTCAACGTTCTGGGCATAACCGCTGTAACAGGTCAGGTAGACTCGCTCATCGACCACGATTGGGCTGGAGGTACCGGCACCAGGCAACTCAGTCTTCCAGGCAATGTTCTGCTCGCCACTCCAGCTCTCAGGCAGCCCCTGCTGGGTGCTGACACCGAGCCCCCCCGGGCCGCGAAACTGTTTCCAATCGGCGCCCCAGGCCGAGCCGCTGCAGACGATGGCGATGGCGATCAGCAGCTGATGCAGGCGGGGCAATGACAGGTGATGTGAGCGGTTCTTCATGATCAGACTCTCCAGGGCGTCTTGATGAATGCCGGGGCCAACTACTACGCTAGGGCCTGGCATGGCTGGCGGCGTGTGCCATCGGTGTCGCTGATTCTAGCAGCTTGTTCTCTGACGGAAAGCAAACACCCATGTTCCGAGTTGGCATTACTGGTTCTGGCTTCATGGGTCGTACTCATCTTGAGGCGGCCCGACGACTGGCGGACGTGGAGCCTGTGGCGGTGGCTGGAGGGTCGCGTGCCGCTGGACTGGCTGCGGACTATGGGATCGACGTCGAAGCCGATCCGCAGTCCCTGATCGCTCGGCCTGACATTGACGGTGTGGTGATTGCGACGCCACATCACTGCCATGTTGATGAAGCCTTGCAGGCAGCCAGCCTGGGGAAACATGTACTGGTGGAAAAACCGATGGCCACCAGCCTGGCAGACTGCGACCGGATGATCGCGGCCTTCGACGAAGCCGGGCTGCATTTGGCCGTCGGCTACCACCAGCGATTCCGCGATTCCAATCGCACCGTCCGATCGCTGGTCCAGTCGGGAGCGATTGGACAGGTTCGAGCCCTGCAGATGTCGGCCCTCTTTGACATCGAGGCGCTGAGGGATGACGAGGGATTCGGTGGTGGCTGGGACTGGTGGAAAGATCCTCGCAGCCTCGCACATTTGCTCAATAGTGGACCCCATAATGTCGATCTTTGCCGCTGGTGGCTGGCCACGGAGGTCCGTCATGTGGCAGCCTGCAAGGGGACGTTTCGCGAGCAGAACCCCAATGAAAACACCACCATGGCATTGATAGTTTTCGAGTCAGGTGCGATGGCCAGCTACTGGTCCTCCAGTGTCTGTCCCAGCCCGGGATTTCCCGACGAGGACTTCCGCTTTCGCATCATGGGCGATGAGGGGCTGATCGATGCCAATCCTTTTGGAGAGATCAAGATTGGCAGAGCTGGCGAGTGGGAGTTGGCCTATGAACAGCCCAAAGTTGCCTTTGATGACTCGCAAGCAGCGTTTACATCCGACGGGCGGATGCAGGCCTACAGTGACCAGATGCAGGGCTGGCTGGACCGGATTGAAGGACGAGAGAGTGTGACTGGCAGTGCCCTGGATGGCCGCGCCGGTGTGGCTGCTGTGCTGGCGATGCTGGAAGCAGCCAGTTCCAACCAAGTCGTGATCGTTGATTCCGCTGAGAGAAAGACGGGCCCACATGAGCAGTGATGACTGGTTTCTTTTCAGCTGCTGCCAGCAGGGGGCCGAACCGGCACTCAAGGCAGAACTCGCTCACTGGCTGCCAGAATCCCGCTTCGCCTATTCGCGAGCGGGCTTCTGTACCTTCAAAATACCTGCCAGCCAGTCAGCCGAGCAGCTTTTCCAGCTACCGCTGGTTTTCGCCCGTACCCGGGCGGTTTCACTCGGTACAGTCCAGGGAGTGCTGCCGGAGCAGGCCGCCGCCGTGGCGGAACTGATCGCCACTGTGAGTGGGTTTAAACAGTTGCATGTCTGGAGTCGGGATTCGGATCTGCCAGGTAATAATGGGTTCGAGCCCGGACCGCCAACCTCGGCAGCAGAGACAGGTCAGTTGCTGGTCTCTTCACTCGACAAGCTCCAGCCCGGTCTGCTGGGAGAGCAGCCAGTGGGGATTAATCGCAATGCTCGTCCGGGTCAGAAAATCCTGGACCTTGTGCAGGTCGAACCGGACCAGTGGTGGGTTGGCTGGCACCTGGCCACCGGCGTCAGCTCACGCTGGGCGGGCGGAGTCCATGCTCGCTCCCTGCCGCCGCATGCCGTCAGTCGTGCTTATCTGAAAATCGATGAGGCCATTCGCTGGTCCCGCCTGCCAGTCAAGGCTGGCCATCGCTGCGCCGAAGTTGGCAGTGCGCCGGGGGGATCCTGCCAGGCCCTGCTGGATCGAGGTCTCAAGGTCGTCGGAATCGATCCGGCAGAGATGGACCCGCGAGTTGTCGCGCTGGATGGTTTCGTGCACATCAAGAAACGACTCAAAGCGGTTCCTCGCCGGGATTTCAATAACATCGACTGGCTGTTCGTGGATGCCAACGTGGCACCCCGACAGATGCTGGACGATGTTGAACAACTGGTGGCCCACAAGTCAGTCCGGCTGCGTGGCATGTTGCTGACGCTCAAGCTGCTGCAGTGGCAGATTGCTGCAGAAATCCCCACGTTCATTGAACGGGTACGTAGTTGGGGATTTCGTGATGTGCGAGTTCGTCAGCTGGCCCATAATCGCCGCGAAGTCTGCCTGGCGGCTCTCAAGAGCCGTTCATTTCGCCGCAGCGTGCCGCGACGCAGCTGAGCTGGCTGGGGCCGTGCAATGTATATGCTTCGCCGCTTGAGTGATGTGCGGGTCAATCTGCTGCCGAAGTTGGTGGATAGCCGATTCCAGCGTGAATTACTGCGAAACTCAGTTGGCATTCTGGGGTTATTCTCCTTGTGGGACTGTTTTTCGGAGCATTCGCCCCATTTTCAGGCCATAATTGGCTTGAAACCAATATGGCGATCGTAGACCATCTACTCCTGCAGTAGTGGCCGCGACGATACGCTTCATTTTTCACGAACTTGAGCAGAACGATGAAACAGCACACCAGCTTGCCCCGCGTCCTGATTCTCCTTTCCGCAGCTCTGTTGCTTTCCGCACTGGACAGCCCCTTGCTGGCCCAGCCCAGCCGAGGCGGACAAAGTAGCCGTGGCGGCCAAAGTAGCCAGGGTGGCCAAAGTAGCCAGGGTGGACCTGGTGGTGGACCGATGGAGTTCCTGCGCCGACTGGATGCCAATGGCAATGGCTCGATTGATCCCGATGAACAGGGACGCGCACGCCCCTTCCTGGAACGATTTGCCAGCCAGATGCGACTGGACCTGTCACGGCCGATTCCGCTTGAGCGAATCTCCCAGGGCTTCCAGCGGATGCAGCAGCAGGGTGGTAGCAGCAACAGCCGTGGCAGCTCAAATAGCCGCTTCACGAACATGAGTGGTGACCGCCAAACCCAGAACGTCGAAGATGAGCCGTTGCTTCCAGGTTTTGGTGAGCCCGAAGACCTGGCCTTGATCCCGGGATTTGGACCGCGCGCAGAATCGCTCAATGTGGAACTCAACGATGAAGACCGCGCCGAAGCACAACAGACAATGCAGCGTTACGACCGTAACCGCGATGGCATCCTCAGTCCGGATGAAATTCGTGCCGGTCGGTGGCGAGATAATCCACTGCAACATGATCGCAATGGTGACGGTAGCCTGACGGTCTCCGAATTATCCGCTCGTTATTCGATTCGTCGCTCAAATGAATCGGATCGTCGTCAGCAGGAAGAGCAGCGACGGCCCACAGCCGGTAGCTCGGGACAGAGAACTTCAAGTGGCGGAGATCGCGCCAGCCGCGGTAGCCAGGGTGGACCTGGAGGCGGTGGATCGCCCTGGGCTCGTGGTGGTGGTGGTGGTGGAGACAGTGGTGGTGGAGATCGTATGGCCATGTTCTCACGCAGCATCATGCAGCGTTATGACACCAACAAGAGTGGTGTGCTGGAGAAGGATGAGTGGAAGGGTTTTCGCACCGATCCTTCGGCGGCAGACAAGAACAAGGATGGCAAGATTACGTCAGATGAACTTGGTGGCTGGATGCAGAATCGGTTTAGCCAGAATCGTGGGGGGGGTGAAGAAGGGCAAGCTGGTCGATCGGGCCGTGGTGGTGGTGGTGGTGGACAGCAGGCCTCGTCTGGAGGCGGTGGAGGTGGTGGAGAGGCTGGCGAACCGTTCACCCGCTTCCTGTTACCGCAGGAACGGCTGCCAGAGGGATTGCCCAGCTGGTTCACCGACAACGATAACGACACAGACGGCCAGATCCGCATGTCCGAATTCTCCAAGACAAAGTGGGATGAAAAGACACTCAGCCAGTACTACCAGTTCGACCTGAACAAGGATGGTGTAATCACGCCAGCCGAATGCATGGTGGCGGTCGAGCAGGGGGTTGTGCGGGGTGGTAGATCGTCGAGCCGTAGTCGATTGTCACAACGTGATGATGGCGATGACGACGATGACGGCGATGATGGCGATGATGGCGATGACAAGCCAGCAGCCGAGAGTGGTGAGATTCCGGACAACTATATGAAGTATGCCGTCAACAAGATCAGGGAAGTTGATGCCGACAAGGACGGTGTCCTGAGTAAGACCGAATGGGCATCAGACTCGACCTTCAAGGACGCAATGGATGCCGATCAAGATGGCAAGATCACGCCGCAGGAATACGCCCGCGCCTTGATGAAACGCTAGTCGCTGGACCGTATCACCGGTTAAGCGATTATGCCTGGTATGACGATAGCTGATTGGACTTCCGACTCCGGGCCGGAGTCGGCCACAGCTGAATGCCGACCTTGCCGAGGGATCTGGCAGCCGAATGCTGGGCACTCTGATCCGTCAGATTCTCTCTGTCGGTGTACCAGGCAGCGAGATTGAGCCTAGTCGAGCCGCGGCCAGCGAGTGGCCCCGCCAGATCTCTGTCCTGACGGTATCAAGGGTGTTGTCAACGGGCGCGCACGTCGCCAGGGGAATGCATTGAGGTGGTGTTCAAGCTCTGGTTTGGCTCCCTGCGGCCAGACAATACCGACCACATCAAACCTGACAGCGCAGTCAGTAAGGCGATGTTGGGCCAGATAACGTCGGGCTGCACGACAGATTCTCAGCTGTTTGGCCCGTGTCACGGCTGCTGCCGGACCCCGGGGTTGCCTTACTCGACGGGTTTTAACCTCCACGAAGACAACCGTCTGGCCATGCAATATGACCAGATCCAGTTCGCCAACCACAAAGTCGACGTTGCGATGCAGCAGCCGGTAACCTTGCCGGCGCAGGTAGCGAGCGGCAAGTTGTTCGCCGCGCTGGCCAAGCCGCAGGTGCGCCGGGCGAAACCAGGGATGACGCCTGACAGCAGCCAGGCAACGCCGCCAAGCGGATCGCAATCGCTGCTGCACTCGTCTGCTCACATCGCGGATTCCTTCCGGAGCGAGTGATCGGATATGCCGCTGCTGGGCTATCGAGGTCGCCAGGCCCAGGTTCTGGGCCGCACGATGCTAGTTGCGTCGACGTTCCTTGAGTCGAGTGGCCTTGCCAACACGATCCCTGAGGAAATAGAGCTTGGCCCGTCTGACTTGATGCGACGTCTTGACTTCGATGTCACGAATCCTGGGGGAGTGCAAAGGGAATTTTCGCTCCACACCCTCGCCCGCCACCGTACGGCGGACCGTGAACATTTCCCGGCTGCCACTGCCGCTGCGGGCGATAACCCGGCCGGAGAAGATCTGGATTCGCTCTTTTTCACCTTCCAGGATGCGGGTATGCACATCGACCATGTCACCTACTTCGAACTCGGGTACCTCGTCCTTCAGGTTCCCTTTTTCGACAGCGTCCAGCAGTTGTTGTCCCTTGAGCTTGCTCATGGCTATTCTCACCCAGTGGTAATTAGGGTCTCAGGTGCTTTCGTATTCATTGTGCGGTGGAGGTTGCTGACGAATCAAGTCAGCTCGCACCGCCCGTGTCTTTTCTTCTGCCTGGGCCTGTCGCCATTGGGCTATGGCCTCGTGATCACCGTTCAGTAATACCTCGGGAACTTCCAGTCCCCGATACTCTCGCGGTCGTGTGTATTGCGGCCCCTCCAGGATTCGCTGGCCCGAGGAGAAGGAATCGTCCACGGCACTGCGCTCGTCACCCAGTACACCAGGTACCAGCCGAATGAGCGAGTCAATCAAGACCATGGCCGCGACTTCTCCACCATTCAGAACATAGTCGCCGACGGAAACCTCCAGCGGTTCCAAGATCTCGATGACTCGCTGGTCGAATCCCTCGTATCTTCCGCAAAGCAGTAGATGACGGGGGCGCGAAGCGAGTTGCTCAACCAGCTGCTGGTCAAGCGGTTTGCCCTGCGGCGAAAGCAAGATCACGTCTGCGGCTGGTCTGCCAAGCTGCTGAACCTGCTCGACACACTCCACCACCGGCTCAACTTGCAGGACCATTCCTGGTCCACCACCGAAGGGTCGATCATCGACCTTCCCATGTTTGTCGGTCGACCAATCCCGCAGGTTGTGAAGCTGTACTTCTACTAGCGAGTCGTCGATGGCCTTGCTGAGAAGGCTCTGACCGAGATACCCGGAAAAGATCTCTGGGAACAGGGTCACAACGTCGAATCTCATGATAGAGCTTCACCACCAGGTCAGTTTCGGTCCCGGTCGCGTTATTCCTCCGTTTTCTCTTCTTCACTGTCTGCTTCAGCAGCTTCTTCCGCTGGAGCGTCTTCTGTACTGTCGTCTGCAGGAGCTTCTTCTGCAGGTGCTTCTTCAGCAGGAGCTTCTTCAGCAGGTGCTGCTTCGGCAGGTGCTGCTTCGGCAGGAGCTTCTTCGGCAGGTGCTTCTTCAGCAGGTGCTTCTTCAGCAGGTGCTTCTTCAGCAGGTGCTTCTTCGGCAGGTGCTTCTTCGGCAGGTGCTTCTTCGGCAGGTGCTTCTTCAGCAGGTGCTTCTTCAGCAGGTGCTTCTTCAGCAGGAGCTT
>Ga0114996_10006251_pt1 | contig 13792 bp, 11 predicted proteins | sample ArcticOcean_MG_C_4_FD_87039 | JGI IMG/M metagenome (GOLD analysis project Ga0114996, IMG submission 87039) | Marine microbial communities from western Arctic Ocean - ArcticOcean_MG_CB4_134 | ecosystem: Environmental > Aquatic > Marine > Oceanic | place: Arctic Ocean: Canada Basin | collected... | reverse complement strand
TAGGAAGCTCTTTTTCGAGCTGCGACTGAACTGCGTTGGTCTTCGAAATCTTCTTCGATGTCAGGCGTGATCGCTCAAGCATGTTGTAGAAGTCAGTGTTTCCACCGAAGTTCAACTGGTAGGTCTTGTCGAGTCGTACGCCACGGTCTTCGAACAATCGGGCAAGTACTCGGTGAACAATGGTTGCACCGACCTGAGACTTGATGTCGTCACCAACAATGGGGATACCGCGGTCAGCGAATCGCTTCTGCCAGTAGGCTTCTCGTGCGATAAATACTGGAATACAGTTCACGAACGCAACACCAGCAGCAAGTGCCTGCTCGACGTACCACTTGGTTGCCTGCTCGGAACCAACTGGGAGGTAGTTGATCATTACGTCAACTTCACGGTCTCGGAGAATGCCAACAACGTCAGCAGTTTCGCCACCTGGAGTGTTTGGATCGTGGTTTACCTCAACGAGGTCTTCAAGGAACTCACCGATTCCATCGTGAGTCATGCCACGGTCAACCTTCACGCCCATGTTTGGAACGTCGAAGAACTGAATGGCGTTGTTGTTCTTGGAAACGAGGGCTTCGGAGAGGTCTTTACCGACCTTTTCCTTGTCGACGTCGAATGCAGCAACGATGTTTACATCGCTCAGGGCGTATCCGCCGAGAACGTTGTGCATAAGGCCAGGAATTCGATCCGAGTTTTCGTCGATTTCGCTGTACTTGTGTAGTCCCTGAACTAGCGATGATGCACAGTTCCCTGCACCGATGATCGCTACATTGATTTTGCCCAAAATTGAGCCTCCAGAAGAATATTTTTTCTTTGAACAGTTGAGACTGAGACGTCCGTGTGCCCGTTCGATCCAATGGCTTACGGCGCTCGCGTGTTCTGTTAACGCAGGTAAGAGTAGAACTACCAATGCGGCGTTATTAGGAACTATTTCGCCAAGAGCACGTAATTAGTTCTGTATAGTTCCGGAACTACGCATCATGTTGCCATGCGATTAGGTAAAATCATCTTTATGAATCTCCGAATTGCGTTACTGGCAACATTGATTGGATTAATCGCTGCGTGCGGTACGTCGGAAAGCGATAAAAATCCGTTCTACGAGGAACTGCGAGAGCCGATCCGCAGAGCCACTGCCATCGAGGACATAGTTGACGCGTCAGTCGATGCCGCAATACAGGTCGCCCATCTCGGATGTGAAGACATTGAAATACGTATGGTTGGGCGACCGGTGAGAGTATTCGTACTCACAGGATCTTCAGTTGTCGGCTACCAATTCGTCAATTCAGGGACTCGACTTCACGGCACAATGTGACCAGGGGGAGAGGGTTATGGAGCAGAATAAATGATTTTTTTTGCCGTAGAATGTCGCACGAAATCGATCGTAAACGGGGTTCCGGGAGACATCATAACTTTCATATTTGCGGAGACGCTTGTGGATCCCGGCTACACCTCTTGCCAGATCGAGTCCGCTCCGTTCGATACGTCCCGTTCAGATCTTGTGTACGGCTCGATTGAATTCGAGGAATATGCCCTTTATTAGCCCTAAACGTCGACGTGCATTGCCTCGGCTATGTCGGCTAGGGAGTGGGTGCGAACGTGAGGATTCTCACCCGACCATATGTAGTCGAAGTGCTGCCGAAGAATCGAAGCGTACGAGCTATTCGTTTGGAACTGGAACATCGGAACGAGTCCGTCGATCGAGCTTCCATCTACAGCGGCGTTCGGTTTGCCGAACTGGTACGTCTCAACAAATGTAGATTCACCTGTCATTACCAGGTAAACCGATGGCCAATGATCGACGAATCGTACGTCGATTCCGAAGTGCGCACGTGATGCCGCATCCTTCTTCATTGCAGCTATTACGTTCAAACTTCTCCAGCTGTCGTTATAGAGCGGGCCAGCCTTGAAACGACTTTCATCGACAAATTGTGCGCCGTCCTCTGCGACAGCTCTGGCTTTCGCAAACTCGCTGACAGGGTTCACGAGAATCGCTCGAATTTGAACTGCCCTATCTTCAACTGCCATTTGTTTGATAATCGCTGTGTGCCCTCGATCCCCGAAGAATTCTCGAAGTCCGATGCCTTGAAGAAGTACCTCGCCATCGGCATTGGCTAGAGCAGAAGCGATAGTCGACGATGTTTCAGAATCGGTCGCCCTTGGACCGAGAATCCCGGCCACGCCCTGATCGACTGCGCCCGAAAGAATGTTTGTGAATCGAGCTAGATGTGCGGCATCATCCCCGGTTGATCTTGGATGTGAAGCACTAGCCGCTCGAGCCGGTGCGGTCGCTGAAGTTTGTGCGGCGGATAAACGCGGCGAGCTGCCTACCGGAGTCGACTGCTTTGGCTCGACGAGCGCCAGTACCGATTCTTCGGTGATGATCCATGATTTGCCGATTCGATTCGCTGGGATAAGCCCGGTCTTCAACCACTTGTAAACGGTTTTCTCACTTACGTTCAGCCGTACTGCGACGTCTCTAACACTCAGACTCATGATTGTTCCCACATGTTCCAGTAGAATCCTAATTATTCCTAATATTTCTCAAATAATACTAGATCATCCTTAATATTCAACCCTCGAAGCTCGACCTCAGAAGTACCCATGAATAAAAAAAGCCGTCGCCACTAAAGTGCCGACGGCTTTGAAATTAGTTATTTGGTTACAAACTAGTACCCGACAGCAGAGCCGTCCTTACGAGGCTCAGAGCCAGCAGTTAGAACCCCGGATTCAGGATCACGAGAGATCACTTGACCGCCACCGAAGTTGGCTCGGTCGTAACCCGATACAACGTTCACTGTGTGTCCGCGCTTTTCTAGTTCCTTGACGACATCAGGAGAGAGGTCTTCTTCGACCATCACATCCTGGTTGCCTTCCACTTCGACCTTGAATCGAGGAGCATCCAGTGCTTCCTGCGAATCCATGTCGTAGTCGATCATGTTCGATGCGACCTGCAGGTGACCCTGAGGCTGCATGAATCCGCCCATGACACCGAAGCTCAGCCACATTTCATCGTTTTTAGTCGCCATCGCAGGGATGATCGTCTGGAACGGACGTTTGTTGCCTTCAAGGTAGTTTGGGTGGTTCGGATCGAACGAGAACAAAGAACCACGGTTCTGTAGCGCCATTCCGGTTCCCGGAACCACTAGGCCCGTGCCAAATCCGTTGAACAGGCTATTGATGAACGAAACTGCAGTTCCTTCGCCATCGACCGCTGTCAGGTAAACAGTGTCAGCATTGCCCATTGGGTCGCCGTAAGAAACATTCGGATCGGCCTGAACACCAGAAATGCCAGCTCGACGACGGTTGGCGTAGTCCTTACTGAGCAATGGATCGATAGGAACCTCGGCAACTCGTGGGTCGGCTACGTACTGGAACGCATCGGCGTATCCGTGTCGCATCGATTCGATCAGGTAGTGATATCGATCTGCCGATTGCGCGCCCATCGATCCGATGTCGTAGCCTTCGGCAAGGTTCAAAGCGATGAGTGCTGCGATGCCCTGACCGTTTGGCGGGCATTCCCAAATATCTACTCCACGATAGTTCGTGCTAATCGCCTCATCCCAATCGGAGTGATGATTCGCGAGGTCCTGTTCGGTAAGCCATCCACCTTCAGACTGAACAAATTCAGCGGTCTTCTTTGCGATCTCACCCTTGTAGAACGCTTCGCTTCCGCCTTCGGCAATCATCTGAAGAGTTCGTCCGAGTTCAAGAAGCGTTACGACTTCGCCGTACTTAGGCGCACCATTTGCAGCGGATCCAGGAAGCAATTCCTTACCTGACGGTCGGTGGTTCAACTTAGCAATAGTTTCGGCACCCCCCCAACTATGAGCGATAACTTCCGACACTGCGTAACCGTTTAGAGCGTAGTCGACTGCTGGCTGAAGGACTTCTTTAAGAGTCATTCGACCGTACTGGTTGAGAGCGGTCTCCCAGCCATGAACAGTGCCCGGAACGCTGACTGCAAACTGGCTTCCAGCACCGTTGTTTGGGATCGACTCGTATCCAGCCTTGCGAACATCGGCAACATTGGCTGCTGCTGCTTGCCGGCCTGAACCGTTGAGTGAAACAACCTTGCGTTCGTTCTTATCCCAGATTAGAGCGAACATGTCGCCGCCAATCCCCGTCGACATAGGCTCAACCACGTTGAGCACGGCAGCTGTTGCGACGGCTGCGTCGATAGCGTTTCCGCCATCTCTGAGCATCTGCAAACCGGCCTGGGCAGCGAGAGGTTGGCTGGTTGCCACAGAGCCGTTCCGGGCGACAACTGCGGATCTACGGGACTTGAAATAACTCATCTACGATGCTCCAAAACACAAAACCACTCACGAATTGCCTGTGAGTTCAGCCATAGTAGCACCACAGAAATACACTTACTGCCAAATTTGACGACCGACACTCGACTCTCCTGTCGAAGGAAACTTATCAATGTCCGAATCTCGCCCACAAGTGGGAATTGTCTGCAACAAAGAAGTCCGCAATCGATACGTCGCCACCATCGATCTCGAACGGCTTGAGCAATTTGCTGACTTCCATTGGCATGAGTGCGACGAAGACACCAGCTGGGACGACGTACCCGCAACTTCAGACTCAACGAAATCAGAAGTTACGGAGTTCGTTTCTAAGCTAGATGCAGTTGTCGTGTGTCACGGATCACCGCGAATCGATCAATCCGTTATTTCGGCTTCTCCGCGACTCAAACTGATCGGTGAGATGGAAGGCGATCGCTTCGCACAACGAATCGACGTCGAAGCCGCGTTGTCGAACGGGGTGCGGGCAGTTGATACCACCCACGGATCGTCATATCCAGTTTCAGAGTGGGCACTCGGGATGATGCTCATCGGACTACGAAACGCTGGCGCACATTTTCGCCGTCTTGTTGCAGGCGAGCAATGGGGCACGCCCGAACAACGTGACTCGACAGCCGAGTTCGCTCAGAACGAAGAGTTGACAGGGAAGACCGTCGGATTGATAGGAGCTGGCTACATCGCTCGACGACTCATCGAATTGTTGAAGCCGTTCGATGTGAAACTCCTGGTTCACGACCCGTACGTCCACCCGGAGTTGGCTAGCTCGCTTGGATTTACGCTGACATCACTTAATGCTGTTCTTTCGAAGACTGATGTCATAGCTTGCCTCGCACCTTTGACGCCGAGTACGCGCGGAATGCTCGGACCCAACGAGATCAATAGCATGAAGCCTGGCTCAGTGTTCGTGAATGTTTCTCGGGGCCCAATAGTCGATTCTGATGCACTTATCGAACGCTTGGAAATCGGAGATATCACGGCCTGCTTGGACGTGTTCGACCCGGAGCCAGTGCCAGTCGGATCGAGAATTCGCCAACTACCGAACGTCTTCCTATCGCCTCATATCGCCGGAACTACCGAACGATCTCGAACCAGATTTTTTGAAGAAATGGTGAGCGAACTCGAACGTCACTTTTCAGGACACGAAACACTTCACGACCTGACTCCGAGAGTGCTTTCTAACCGACGAGGCGAATAGCGTTTCCCTCGGTTCATTCAGCCGTGTACACCTACACGGTAATGGCTACACGGAAACAGTGGTGCGTGATCGGCGCCACAGTCGATACCGTGTAACGACGTTAGTGCTATCAGTTCGTATCAAGAAGGAAGACGTTTCCGTGTAAGTGGTCGCAGATGAGGGACGGCAATGCCATCTGTTCACTAAACCCGGCGCGCCAGAGCCCTCTCCCTAACCCCAGAAAAAGTGCCATTGGCACCACTCAGCGAGCTCGGGGGTTGAGCACGTCGTTTAAGGCATCTCCAACGATGTTCCAGCAGAAGATCAAAAGCCATACAACAATGATCGGCGCGAGCAATTGCTCGGGGTGATCTCGCAGCACTGAAACACTCGCCCCGCCACGAGCTGTGACCTCACCGATCATCACGCCAAGACTAGGTCGAGGTGGTTGAACACCGAGTCCGAAGAAGCTCAAAACAACCTCTGACAATGCGATCGCACCGATACCGAAACTTACCGAAACGATGATCGGGCTTACCACGTTGGGTAGGATGTGCCTAAACAAAATACGAGGCGTCGAAGTTCCCATGGCGCGGGCAGCCTGAACGTACTCAGCATCTCGTAAAACGAGCACCTGACCACGAACCAGCCTCATCATTCCAAACCAACTCAGCGGGAGTAGAGCGATACCGATCACGACATAGTCGACGATCCCGGAGCTAACCAGTCCCGATATTCCCGTCGAATCTTCGATATTCCGCGCTAATTCAATGATCCGAGGTCTCAAAGTAGCGGCGAGCAAGATAATTAACAAGATATCCGGAAACGCCGACACGACCTCCCCGACTCGCATAATCACGGCGTCAATCCAACCGCGGAAATATCCAGCGACTAGCCCAATCGACACGCCCAAAAACAGACTTCCAGTTACGAACGTCGTGACGGTGATGATGACAGTTGTCTGGATGCCCCATACAACGCGGGTGTACAGGTCTCGTCCCGCTCGATCGGTGCCGAGCCAGTTTTCGATGTTCGGCCCCTGCTGTGTCCGTCTCAGGTTGGTTTCCTGATAGTCGTGAGTCTGAATGAGCGGCGCAAAAATACCCAGTAGATAGATGAACGTAATCAGGATCAAACTTACGAGCGCGAGTCGGCGGCGACGGAATTTGGACCATACGTCACGCCAATGGCCGCGTCCACGTGCCGCAGCAACATGCTCTAGCTTAGGATCTGTCCCTTTCGGGCCTTCAAATGTTGGGTTGTTCTCCATGCGATTACTGCAGCCTTATCCGTGGATCGACGATCGTGTAAGCGATATCGATTGCAAGGTTTGCGAGTACCAACATTCCGGAACTGAGCAGCACTAAAGCTGTGAGCACTGGGAAGTCACGCTGGAATATTGCATCGAGCGACAATCGCCCCGCACCAGGAATTCCATAGATGAGTTCGACGATCAGCGAGCCACCAAACATTCCTGCCAGCGTGAAACCCATGATCGTAAGAATCGGTAACAGCGCATTTCGAGCGATATGTCGATAGTTCACCACGAAGTTCGACATGCCCTTCGCGTGCGCCGTGCGGACATATTCTTGTCCAACAACTTCAAGGGTGCTCGCTCGCATGTGTCGAACAAAAATCGCCGCTCCTGGAATTCCTATGGTGAGCGCCGGAAGGATTATTTGAAGAGAGAAGAATCCGTCCCATCCGGCGGCCGGGACCCAATGAAGTTTTACAGCGAAGAACAGGATCAAGAGTGGAGCAGTAAAGAATATTGGCATGGCGTAAAGAATAAGCATCGAAATTACGATGGCAGGATCACGCCCAGTCCCTTGTTTTTTTGCAGCATAGAAACCAAGTGGCAATCCGATGAGGACAGCGACGATCAGAGCAGCAATATTCAGCTGAACCGAAACCCATAACTTAGGCAGGAGGAGTTCGAGTACCGGACGACCTTGATAGTGATAGCTGTCGCCAAAATCGCCTTTGAGAATACCATTGACGTATTTTGCATACTGGAAAAGAAGCGGTCTATCGAGTCCGAGTCGAGCTCGCTCCACTTCGATGCGCTCGGGTGTGGCTCTCGGTCCAAGTCGAAGCTCCGCAGGATCTCCAGGGGCGCAAGTCCCCATGAAAAACACAAAGAACGCCGCTATAGCCAGCAACACGGGAGTCCATAGTAAACGTCGGACAATGTATGCCAGCATGTGCGGTTACAGTCCTTCATTGCGACGAGCGGTAGTTGGTTCGATCAAATTGTCGATCGGTCGGTGATAAATAATTGCCCCGGCACTCGGCTGGCAAGCCGAGTCACGACATATTACCTATGTCATGTTTTACCGGGGCAATCTTGTTTCTAACTGAGTGTCAGCCCTACTTATCGAGCCAAACGTCCTTGAACTTCGCAATCGTTAGCGACGAGAACTGGTAGTCCTGAACCCAAGGCTTCACAAGCGCCTTCGAGTCGACTCCCCACCAAAGTGGGAGCCATGCAGCCTCAGAAACGACGAGCTGTTCAGCGTCGTTATATAACTCGACTCGCTTGGTAGCGTCCTGCTCGGTCTGTGCCGCCACAACGTATTCGTCGACTTGCGAGTTTGAGTAGCCACCGTAGTTGATTGCGCTGTTCGATCGGAAAAGCACATCAATGAACGTTTGCGGGTCTGGGTAGTCAGCTTGCCAAGACAAGCCGCTCCATGCCTGCAAACGGCCTCGGTGTAGGTCCTGAATGTACGTTGCCCATTCAACCTGCTGAATCTCAATCTCTATACCTAGGTTCTGTCGCCACATGTCGGCAACGACTTCGGTCGTTAGACCAGGTGATCCACCAGTACCAGGAACCGTAAGAACGATTCGTGGTCGGGTGCTAGGGTCGGCGTATGCCGACTGATTAAGCAGATCCTGAGCGAGTTCAGGGTCGAATTCAAGTCCTTTGATTTCAGCAGAGAATCCGGGGAATCCGGGAGGAATAATTCCGTACGCAGGTTTCACAAGATTCGAGAAAACTTGATCGGCGATCAACTGTTTGTCGACGGCGTGGTTAAGCGCCTGACGGAAATTAGCATCGTCGAACGGAGCTTCATCGATGTTGAAGCCAACATATGAAACTGCAAAGTTTGGTGGAACTTCAACGAGGTCTTTGTTCAAATCTTCGGTAGGATCCTGCACACGTTCAAGGTCGGCAAGACCAACGCCAGTAACGTCAATTTCGTCGTTCTCATACATTGCCATAGCGACACCACCGGCGAGGTTGAATACAACCTCATCGAGATAAGCTGATCGGTCCCAGAAGTTGTCGTTTCGAGCAAGGCGAATGCGCTGGCCGATTCGGTACTCCTTGAGAGTGAACGGACCTGTACTAACCGGTTCATCAACCCAGTTTCGCCCCAGTGATTCGACATTGTTCTTGTTCAGTACGAACGCCGTTGGGTACGTGAGTTTGGCGATGAAATATGCCTTTGGAGCGTCGATAGTGATCCTGAGAGTTCGCTCGTCGACCACTTCGATTCCTTCGGCGGTTGCTGCGTTGCCATCCACGATATCTTGGATACCAACGATGTCACCCAAGAACTCTTCAGCGACTGTGGACGCTGTGTCAGGATGAGCAGCCCGTTCGAACGACCATTTGAAGTCCTGAGCAGTAACTGGGTCACCATTCGAGAAAACTAGGCCATTTCGGAGCTTGAACTCATATATGGTTCCGCCTTCCAGCACCGACCACGACTCAGCGAGGTCAGGCTCAAACGGATTCGCCGGGTTTGATCCCAATCGAACGAGTCCAGAGTAGATTTCGATCACAATTCCGTACGATGTTCCGTCTGTTACCAGATGCGGATCCAAAGTTGGAGGATCGCTCCAGAGAGCGGTGAACACACCGCCCTGTTTAGGATCATCACCACCCGCTACATCCTCTGTGTCAGAGGTGTCTTGCAAATCTGGCGCAATCGCCGGTTGATTTGCACGCGCCGCTGGAGGTGTCGATGTTGGTAGTACGTTCGACTCTGCTGGAGAGTCTGAACCACCACTGCAAGCAATTGCAGCTATCAGGACAAGGCCGAGAGCCATGCCAAAAACCGTTCTTCGCATCAATTTAGATCCTGAATTCAACTTAGTTTCTCTGTTCGACGAGATCGTCTGATAATCGTAGTGAGGTATTAGTCGTCAAGTGGTAGTTACGGAATTTGTGCACTGTTGGTTTCTGGTGTCAAGCATCAGATGCATACCTTTTCCGTTCGGTTTATTTAGACGTCGAAGTCATCATATGTTCATGATCCAGACTCCGCTGAAGCTGACGCTGATTCCACTTGGGAGCTCAAATACGATTTCAACAGGTCGTCGAGATCGCCATCGAGCACCGATTGGGCATCGCCAGTTTGAAAATCCGTTCGATGGTCTTTGACCATCTGATACGGGTGTTGGACGTAGCTGCGAACCTGTCTGCCAAACTCGGCAGAAACATGTTCACCTTTGAGCTTGGCTCGTTCTTCAGCTTTTGCTTTCGTGTCCAAGTCTACGAGTCGTGAAAGCAAAATTCGCATTGCGATTTCACGGTTTTGAGCTTGAGATCGTTCGTTCTGGACCGCGACGACGAGTTTTGTCGGCAGGTGGGTGAGCCTTATCGCAGTTGAGTTCTTCTGGACGTTCTGACCGCCATTGCCGCTTGCGCGGAACACGTCGACCCGAAGATCATCCGTATTAATCTTCACTTCTTCTGACTCGTCTGCCTCAGGCAGAACCTCGACCCGAGCAAAGCTCGTGTGGCGTCTGTGATCGGCATCAAATGGGGAAAGCCTAACGAGTCGATGTACACCGACCTCTGATCGCAAATATCCGTAAGCGTATTTTGCGTCGACTTTTATCGTGCCACTCTTTATTCCCGCCTCGTCACCCGGAGTCAGATCTACCACCTCAGCATCGAAGCCGCGTCGCTCGGCCCAACGGGTATACATTCGCAGGAGAATTTCAGCCCAATCTTGAGCGTCGACTCCGCCTGCGCCTTGAGTCACTGTAAGAAATGCGGGACGGGCGTCATTAACGCCGCTGAGTTGCAGTTCAAATTCGAGAGATTCGACAGATTTTGAATATTTCTTAAGATCAGTTGCTAACTGTGCGCCAAGGGCGTCATCGCCTTCTTCGACAGCGAGTCCGAAGAGTTCAACAGTGCTTGCGACTTCACTCGAAAGGTTAGTCCAAGTTTCTAGCTCGCCACGAACCGCAGCAAGTTTGCGCATAACTGATTGAGCGGCGTCTGAGTTATCCCAAAAGCGTGGTTCGATAGTCTGTTTTTCTAACGAATCGACGTTACGTTGAAGTTCAGCAAGGTCAAAGTCGCCTCACGATCTGCTCAACGCGCGAGTTAAGCTCTTCGGCATCGCCCAAAAGAGTTCGCATGTTCGAGGTTGTGGATTCGTTGTTAGCCATCGGTATCCTGTGCAAAGTGGTTAGTCATATCCGTTGCTGACTTCATCATTCCTTTGCGCAAGCAAAATTATACCAACCACGTTGTTCAGATTACCTACGACTTCACTGAACAGATTGACCGATAACCCAGACCATTTGGCGCGCCTGAATGTTATCTTTGGCTCATCGGGGCGTGGCGCAGCTCGGTAGCGCGTTGCACTGGGGGTGCAGAGGTCACAGGTTCAAATCCTGTCGCCCCGACCATATATTCGGAGATAGAAGATCCACATATATTGTGGGTCTTTTTTTGTTTAATTCCGAAATATCTACGAAGGACTACGTACGCTATTTTCAGGCAACAGGCTCCTTGTGAACAGGTTTCTTGACAGTTAGGAACACCATCGAAGCAGCGATAAGTAGACCTGCCCCGACCCACAGCACGATCTCATATGAACCCGTTTCGTCAAACACCCACCCAGCGGCGACCGGCATCGTGAACAATGCGACGTTGTAGATCGGAGAAAGCAGCCCTCTGATCGTTGCAAATCTCCTGCGACCGAAGAGATCACCGACCAATGCCCAGTTGAGACCCGAGCCGATTTCGGTTCCGGTGAATAACAGCAGTGCAACGAAGATCGGCCAGGTTCCATCGACAACGTTCAGTAGAGCGAGTGCACTAGCCGCCGAGATATAGCAACCAGCGAGCATTTTTTGTCGCCCAAGCCGATCGCTGAGCCAACCGAACACCAGAATCAGCGGCACGGAAACTAGTGCCATCAGACCCAACAGGTTCGCACTCATTTGCTGAGATTCACCCTTCCAGACCATGATCGGGATGAAGTGAACGAAGATCGTGCCGTGAACCGACATTCTGAGAACCGTTCCGAGTGCGAGCGTCCAGAACGCACGAGTCCGAATGGCATCCTTGGCGGTCCAGTCGTCCTCTGTCTCGGGAATTTCTCCGGTATTCGCCTGTCCATCTTTGTCACTTGCATCCGTCTTAGCGACAACTTTCAGCGGGTCACCGTCGGGACCGACTCCCATTGATTCAGGAGATCGTTTGTACATAATTCCTAGCGGCGCTATGAATACGATCATCCCAACGCCAACCCAGATCGCAGTTGTCTCCCAACCCCATCTAAGAACAGCGACGGACAAAAGCGGCACCATGAACGCTCCGCCAAGTCGGAAAGCGGCGCTGTTGATCGACATCACTAACCCACGCCTACGCGAAAACCAAGTGTTCAGTGCAGTTGTCGAGGCCTGCATGAAACTTGTCGACGACCCCAACGACACGACAAACACGTAGACCAGTAAAAACGAGAAAAATGTGCTCATTTGCGAAAGCAAAATGTAGCCAATTCCGGTCGCAAGAGTGCCGAAGATCATTAATCTGCGCACACCATATTTATCGAGTAACCAACCGGTCAACGGACCTACAAGACCGTTCTCAACTCTAGAAAAAGCGAACGGCATTGCCATTTGGGCTGTCGAGATGCCTAGGCTCTGCGATATGGGTATGAAAAATACCGTGAACCCTTGCCAGTGAACCGATCCACCGAATCCGTTCGTGAGTGCTGAGGCGATGACAATGTTCCATCCGTAAAACCGTTTTTTCTTAACGGGTTTAATTTCAGGAGCAGTTGTCTCTATGTCAGGCAAACTCATGTATTGCTGTTCCTAGTTAGCTTCGCCAAGCGGTCGTACATGACGATATTCACCGTCATACCCAGGTTCAGTGACATCAACGTAGGGATTTTCACGACGTGTTCACATTTGGCGAGGATTTCCGGACTCACAGAACCGTTTTCAGGTCCGAATATGTAGCAAGCTCGTTCAGGATGAACGAACGTTGTCAGATCGACAGCGTCGTCTGTCAGTTCCACTGCTATGGGCACGCAATCTTGCGGCAAAACGTCGAAAATATCGGGAACTTCGAGCACTGGAATATGCCGGTACGCCCTGCCTGGATCGGTCGAGAGTTTTCGAACGTTTATAGATTCGTCTTTATCGCCAAGAATCACCATTCGAGCAGTGAAGCCTAGAGCGGCACGCAGTGTATGGCCTACATTCACGCCGTCCTGCGGACGATCAAGTGCGATACACGCGAATCCGCGTTGAGTTAGCGTCGACTTGCGTTTGATGCGACGATCTAGGTTTCGCTTCGAGCGCGGTGTGTATCCGGAAGTCAATTTGGTACTGGGATGTCCGTCGGTGGCCGTTGATGCCAGTTAGTAAGTTGTTCAAATGCGTGACCTACTCGAAGAACAGTTGGTTCGTCGAACGGGTGACCGGTAATCATCATGCCAATCGGCGTTCCGCCTGAGGTGAAGCCACACGGTATTGAGTGTGAAGGTTGCCCAGTTACGTCAAACACCCCGGTAAACATCGCAAGCTCACTTCCTGCGACGGATTTTCCTGGCGAAGGGGTGCAATCGGCGATCGTTGGAGCCTGGATCGGAACGGTCGGGGTGATGAGCACATCTACGTTGCTCATCGATTCTGCCATCTGGTGGTTGAACCATTGCCGGGCTCGCTGAGCACGAACATAGTCGATAGCAACCACGTTCAAGCCAGATTGAATTCGTGCACGAACTGCTGGTGTGTACAGATCGGCGTGTTCGCCAATCATTTTCTCGTGAATCGAAACTGCTTCAGGAAGGATTATTCCGAAGTTGATTGGCCGTCCTGTTCCAACCCAAGGCATCGAAAGTTCGACGATCTCTGCACCATTTGCGTCAAGCAGATTGATTGCTGATCGAACGGATGCTAATACTTCGGAATCGACAAACTCGTCGAAGAAGTAGTGGGTTGGGATTCCAATTTTGAGTCCGTCTAACCCTCCGCTAAGTTCAGATGTGAAATCTGGAACCGTATTAGATGAGGAAGCAGAGTCGCGCGGGTCGAAACCGGCGAT
>Ga0114996_10006250_pt1 | contig 13793 bp, 13 predicted proteins | sample ArcticOcean_MG_C_4_FD_87039 | JGI IMG/M metagenome (GOLD analysis project Ga0114996, IMG submission 87039) | Marine microbial communities from western Arctic Ocean - ArcticOcean_MG_CB4_134 | ecosystem: Environmental > Aquatic > Marine > Oceanic | place: Arctic Ocean: Canada Basin | collected... | reverse complement strand
ATAGAACAATTCATGTACTAGGTTTGAAATCTGCTAAGAATAGACTTTTGTATTCATTGCCAACATTCACCGATACTTCTCTTGTCCTTTCAAAGGATAGGCTCTTCGTATCAGATAAGGCCGGCCGTTTACGTGGATTAGATTGGCAGAAACGAGAATTATTTTCCTTCGAAAGGTTTTTAAGGATGGTTAATGCGCAACTCTTTATTTGGGGAATGTTAGATATTCCCCCAATACCAAAGGGCTTTGTGTGGATTTTTAAAGATAAAGAAAGACAAGCCTTTACAATGCCAGCGGTCAATCATGAGCAGTTGGTTATCGGGTCTCTATCTGGATATATGTATTCATTGAACCCTGTCAATGGTGAAGTATTATGGGAATTGAACTTAGGATCTCCTATAAGCGCAGCGCCAACTATTGCGGGTGATTTAGTACTTGTAGGTAACCAAGATGGACTTTTATATTTCTTAGATATAACTGATGGCAGGATAATCAAAAAGATTAAAGTAGATGGAAGTAGTCATCAAAATCCATCTTATGGTATTTCTTCTCCTCCAGTTATAGCAAATAAAATTATATATCTAACTACACAAATTGGTACCTTATATGCCATTAAGTAATAGTTATCCCCACGAATAGGAGTTTTCCAATGAGTACTAAGAATCTTCAAGCAACAACTTTAGCAGGTGGATGTTTTTGGTGCCTTGAGGCAGTATTTATAGAGGTATATGGTGTGAAGGAGATTATTTCTGGGTATACTGGTGGGAATGTTGTAAATCCATCTTATGAAAATATTTGTTCTGGCTCGACAGGACATGCAGAAGCTGTGAAGATAATCTTTGACTCAAATCTAATTTCGTTTAAAGTTCTTCTGGAATTGTTTTTTATTATGCATGATCCTACAACGTTAAATCGTCAAGAGTCTGATATTGGAACTCAATATAGGTCAGCAATCTTCTTTCATAATTTAGAGCAGAAGAATGTTTCTAAGCAAGTGATAAACGAATTGGAAGAATCCAGATTATGGAAGAATCCAATTGTAACTGAAATTGAACCAGCAATGGAATTTTATAATGCTGAAGAATACCATCAGCAATATTACAAAAAGAATCCTAACTTAGCTTATTGCACAATCATGATTTCTCCAAAGTTGTCTAAGTTGAGGAAGTACTATTCAAAGATGTTATACAGAAACATGCCAAGTTAACCTATTTAATATTGGTGTAGATATATTTATAAGGTTTGTATTTCATATAGGCACGCCACTCTAGTAATATTTTCCATTTAACTAGTAGACTTATTATCAGCTGCCATTTCTATCTTGGCTTTCCGTACTGCCTTGAATTTAAAGCTGGAATATATTACAAGTATCATAGTGGTTACCCCCCCCACAAGGATTGCAATGGGGCTTCCGTATCTGTGTGCTAAGCCACCAGCTATTAGACTCCCTATAGCACGCAAACCAAAATTAAGTGTATAAATTCCAATAACACGACCTCTATATTGATCAGGTGTTATTGTCTGGAGTAATGTATTATTGGTTGTCATATAGTACATGTGCGCTGCTCCTAGGAAAACCAAAACAATCAGAGAGACTGACATCAATGTTGTTTGTGAAAAGAAGACCATCAATAATCCTGCTAACACTGCTGATGTTATTAATAGCAAACCTCTTCGTTTAACATTACTGAAAGAAGCAAGTACTAGGGTGCCGAGCAGGCCTCCTGCTCCAAGAGCTGATAAGAGGAATCCAAGGCCATCTGGTCCAGCATCGAGTACTTCTTCAGCGAAAACAGGCATAAGACCGGTAATAAATGGCATTAAAAAAATTGCTGGGATTAGAGACATAGATATTAATCCAATAATAGTCTCTTCCTTAGATATGTACTTTAATCCTTCTACGAAATTAAATAATATTGGTCTGCGTTTGCTATTAGCAGATCTTTTTTGAGGTACATTAATTGGTGCAACCATCAATATTACACCCAGGAAACATATAGCCTGTATGAAAAAATTGGTGGCTGGCCCCAAGAAGGTTATAAATAAACCTCCTATGGCTGGTCCAATAAATCGGTTTATATTAAATCCCATGGAATTTAAAGCTATAGCATTCGCTAGTTTATCTCTTGGAACAGAGTTTGCCACAAGAGATTGCCGTACTGGTGTATTAAATGACCATCCTATGCCGCTAAGAAATGTGAATATGAAAAGGTGCCATACTTGTGTTAATCCGTTTGCTATGATTATCGCGAACAAAATAGCAATTAACGCTATGAATAGTTGATTGAACATCAAGAGTTGTCGGCGGTCTATAGTATCTGAAATTACTCCTGCAATCGGAGAAGAAATCAAAAAAGGGAGAAAACGAACACCATGTAATGCGCCAACTAAAAATGCGCTATGGGTCATATCAAACATAAACCACCCAAGGGTGATTTGTTGGATCCAATTACCCGCACTCATGAGTAAGGTTCCGCCCCATAGGAATCGGAAATTCCAATATCGTAAAGATGAAAAAGTACTTATGCTTAAACTATTAAAAAATTTACTAGGAGATTTAATTAATTGGTCTTTATTTGAGGAGATAGGCATTCAGAAGATATTATCATATATTAGATTAAGATAGACTTCTTTAATAAATTTGCTGAAAGGAGATTTGGCCAATGGACGAAATAATTATTGGTTTATTGTGTTTGTTATTTTCTATCTTGTAATAAAAGGGGAGTCATTAAGATATTTAAAAGGCAACCAATTGTGGCAATCTTGTGTGTTATTTTCATTTGGCCATTTATTGAATTATTTACTGGAACTATTGAAAGGGGTAACTTGCCAGTCAGAAATACAAAGGGTTATGTTACGAATCATCAAGGTTATAAATAACAATATAATAACTACATATAGAATCAACTATCACCTCAAAATTTTGCAGGGGGGAAATCATGGAAAATAATATTTTATTACATAAAAATCATGGTTTTGATTTTTAAAGTAATGCTCTATAGTCCTCAATTATTTCTTGGTCGTTAGGGAAAGGTAGCTTTGGCAACTTGTTTAAAGGGAACAGTCCAATTTCCTGGACTTCGTCTAAAGCCTCTAATTTACCTCCTATCATATTGGCAGTATAAACAATTAGGATTACTTGGTTGCCACTTTGGGAGTAAACTCCTAACAGTTTGACTAGTTCTACATCTAAGCCAGTTTCCTCTTTGACCTCCCTAACCGCTTCACTTTCCACGTTTTCAGATCTATCCACATACCCTGACGGAAAACTCCAGTGTCCAATATATGGATTAATGTCTCGCTTTACTAACACTAATTTACTTTTTATCTGGATTAAGACTACTACAGCTACTTTAGGATCTTGAAACACTATAAATCCGCACACATTACAGTACGGCCTTTCTTTATGATCGACTTTCTTGCTTGATAGCTTTCCGCCGCATTGTTGACAAAATTGGGGTTGTTTCAAGTCTATATCTATCTCCAAAAAATAAGCCTATGCTATACTATGCTATATATAAAACTGAGTTCTGTCCACGGTATATTCATAAAATTCCTTATTTTAAATTCCCTTATCCTTTATCTTTATGGGTACAAAAAACACAACACAACAGATTGCGGATTTTGTGACTACCTTTCAGTACGAAGGGCTTTCAGCTGACCTTCTTTTGATGGTAAAGAGATCTATGCTGGATGGTTTAGCAGTGATGATCGCTGGCTCTGTAACTCAAACCTCTAGGTTGATAAGGAAATATTTAGAGGATACCAAAGTAGATGGAAAGTCTAGGATTTTAGGTAGTTCAATTTCTACATCGTCTCAATTAGCTGCCCTTGCAAATGGAATTAGTGGGCATGCTATGGATTATGATGATACACAACTTTCCTCTCTTCCCAATAGAGTCTATGGACTTCTTACTCATCCTACAGTGCCACCTTTAGCTGCTGTTTTGGCGTTAAGTCAAGAAATTAATTGTACTATTGATCAAATGTTATTGGCATATTGTATTGGCATTGAAGTTGAATGTAAGATCGCTGAGGCAATAAATCCAAATCATTACAAAAGAGGATTTCATACAACTGGGACTATAGGTATCTTTGGGGCTACCACTGTGGCAGCAAAACTATTTGGTTTGTCAAATATGCAGGTTCGCTATGCCTTAGGCATCGCTGCAAGTAAAAGTGCTGGTCTCAGAGTTAATTTTGGTACTATGATGAAACCATATCATGCGGGAGCAGCTGCAGAAAATGGAGTAGTTGCAGCCAAGTTAGCTAGATTAGATTACAAGGCTGACCCCAACGCATTAGATGGGGAGTGGGGTTTTTTTCAAGTAAGTGGAGGAGGAGTGGACACTGATTTAATAAGAGGTAAATTAGGTAATCCATGGTCAATTCTAGAACCAGGAATTTCAGTTAAACCATATCCTTGTGGTTCTTTAGCACATCCATCTATGGATGCTCTACTAGACTTGGTAGTTAAATTTGATATTACACCAGATCAAATAGATGAAGTTAAATTGGGTACTAGTTCAAATGTGCTAGCTGCTCTTCGATATAAGGAACCTCAGAATGAATTAGAAGCTAAATTTAGTATCCCATTTTGTTTGGGAATATTAATCTTAGATAGGAAAGCTGGGATAGAACAATTTACATTAGAAAGGGTAAAACGCTCAGACATTTCAAATATGATGACCAAGATAAATGCTTATCTTGATGAAGATATTGAAGCTATGGGATTTGAACGTATAAGAAGCTTTGTTGAGATCAAGTTAAAGAATGGCAAAATAGTTCATGCAGAAGCAGCTACTTCTCGTGGTACCCCAGAGCGACCAATGTCTATTGAGGAATTGAATGAAAAGTTTAGAGAATGTGCCTCAGGCATATTAAAATCTGATGACATTGAAAAATCCATTGAGACAATTTGGAATATTGAAAATGAAAAAAACTTAGAATACTTAATTTCCATGTTGACACTTTGAAATCTAAATAATAGCTCTAGAAAATATATAAAGAGGATTTTCTCTCTAATGCTAAAATTAACAACGACTATTAGGACGACCCCAGAAAAGATTTTTGAATATGTTACTCTTTTTGGAAAAGATGGTCCTCTTGACAAGCTTAGCTTTACAAAAAAATATGGTGAAATTCAAAATCAAGAAGGAAACGTTTATTGGACAGTAGATGAAAGAGATAATGTTAAATGGAAATGCACTTTTAATTATCCGGAAATCCGTATTATGGAATCTGTTAATTCAAAATGGTCTGACAGAAGGGATAAATTTGAAACTACAGTAAATGGTACTAAGTGGATTATAGAATGGGCCTCCAAATCTCATGGATTAAAGTCGTTAATTCAATTAATCTATTTTAAAGTTCAGGGGCACAAAACCTATTATAGGATGATCATTAAACCGCTTGAAGACTATTTCAATAATATCAGGTAAATTATTTATATTGGCAGGCACTATTTTAGCAGTTTAGCAATAGATCGTTTAATTTTGGATGAAAATTCAGAATTACTTTCTTGATATGATAGGTACTGACTGTGGTATATCTATATATAGTGTAGTTTCTGAAATTAGCTGCTTACCAAGATTAGCTGTGATATACTCCGAAAATCGAAACTTGGGTTCCAAATTATTTATTCTAAGAATGAGGTATTAATTTCATGAGAATCATTTTTTTACAGAATGTCCTTGATGTAGGTAGAGCTGGTGATATTAAGGAAGTTAAAAATGGGTATGCTCGCAATTATCTCATACCCAATGGTCTGGCGGCTCAGGCTACCAGTAATGAATTACTGAAAATAGAAAAACTTAAAAAGATTGGAGAAGAACAATCTTTGAAAGAATCAAAGCACTGGGAAGAAATAGCAGAGGCCCTAGATGGTAAAATCATTACTTTGAAAATGAAGGCTGGTGAAACAGGGCAACTTTATGGTTCTGTTACTAATTCTTTAATTGCTAAAGAGTTAGCAATTTTAACTGAACGTAAAATAGACCGTCGTAAAATTGTCCTTAATGAGCCATTGCGTGCATTGGGAGAATTTGATGTCCTAATAAATTTACACACCGGTGTTAATGCTACGATTAAAGTAATAGTTGAGGCAGAAGAGATATAGGGAGCAATGTACGCTGAACAACTACCTCCACATGACGTAGATGCTGAAGAAGCAGTAATTGGGTCACTCCTGATAGAAGGAGAGTCAATTACTAGTATATCTTCTTTTCTAAAGCCAAGCGATTTCTTCTTAGAAAAGAATCGTTGGTGTTATGAGGCATGTCTAGCACTTTTTAATAGAAATGAAGCTATTAATCAAGTTACTCTAGCCCATGAACTGGGACTTCAAGATCATCTTGAGCCTATCGGTGGGCATGCTTACTTAAACCATTTGGTATCAGAAGTTCCAACGTCAGTTCACATTGAACACTATGGTGCCATTGTTAACAGAACATCTATTATGAGACGCTTAATAGGAGCTGCTAGCCGTATTTCAGACATAGGCTATGATGGAGCTTCAGATGTTGAGGCTGCTCTAAGTAAAGCTGAGGAAATACTATTTCGCGTTCGTTCAGGCCAAGGTGGAAGAGATTTCCTCCATATAAGAGATGTCTTAGATAGGTATATGGAGGATAGTGCTAACCTTCAAGGAGGGCCACTTAGCCAAGGTATAGCCTTTATCCCCACAGGATATTTAGATTTAGATAAATTATTAGGAGGTCTCCAGAGATCAGACCTTATAATTCTTGCAGGTAGACCTGGCTTAGGAAAAAGTACTCTGGCCATGAATATTGCTCAATATGCTACCTCTCAGGGGGCTGTTGTAGGGAGTTTTAGTCTTGAAATGAGCGCTGAACAGCTTGTTATGCGTCTTTTATCAAGTGAATCGAAAGTTGATACACAGCGGCTTAGGCAGGGCTTATATAATGAAAAAGAGGAAAGTCGGATTTTTGATGCAATAGGTATGCTGTCTGACCTGTCTTTATATGTAGATGATAGCCCCACTCAAACCATTATAGAAATGCGAGGGAAATGCAGGAGATTACAGGCTGAGAAGGGTTTAGATTTACTTATAGTAGATTATTTACAACTTGTTAGGGGAAATGGAAATGGTCGGAGCGATAACCGAGTCCAAGAGATGAGTGAAATATCACGGTCTTTAAAAGCTTTAGCAAGAGACTTGGATATACCAGTATTAGCTTGTTCCCAATTAAGTCGAGCTGTTGAGCAAAGACCAAGTCATAGGCCTCAATTATCTGATCTAAGAGATAGTGGTAGCATAGAACAGGATGCCGATATAGTAGCTTTCATATATAGGGACGATGCATATTATAATGAAGAACAATGGGCACAAATGTACCCTAGTAGACCGTATCCAAAAAATATTACTGATCTGATCGTAGCTAAACATAGACATGGTCCTGTCGGCACTATTAACTTATACTTTCAACAAGACTTAGCAAAATTTGAAAATTATGCGATTAGAGGAGAAAGGTAATGACTTTCTCTGGCTTTCCTTTTAAGGCTCAATTCACACCTGTTCCTAATCCATTTTTTGGCTCTCTTTTAGAAGATATAGATAATTTAGCTGAATTAAAATTAACTATGAGGATCATTTGGTTAGTGAATCAAAAAAAGACTTTTCCAAGGTTGATTTCATTGGGAGAACTTTTATCTGACCAGACACTTGTCAGGTCAATATTTGTTAAATCTGAAGATATTACCATAACCATTAAAAGAGCGTTGGATAAAGCTGTTGAGCGTAGTACGTTAGTTCAGACTAAAGTAAATTATAAAAAGTCTCAAGAAGTTGTTTATTTTATAAATACTGAGGTAGAACGTCAGGCATTTAACCGCAGTAAATTTAAACACTATGAAATGCAACCTGTTTTGAAGCCTGATCCATGGATTAATGGAGAGGTACGTCCAAACATATTTTCACTTTATGAAACTAATATAGGTATGCTTACACCTTTGCTGGCTGAAGAATTAAAAGAGGCAGAGTCCAACTACCCGAATCAGTGGATAGAAGAGGCCTTTAAGGCCTCAGTTATCAGTAACAAGCGTAGCTGGAGATATATTTCTCGCATTTTAGAAAGATGGGATCAAGAGGGCAGAAACGATGGAGAACATGGAGAGCCTTGGGGACATATTAAAAAGGCTGACCCAAAGAAATATCTTCGCATCTAATAAAGACTTGAATAATTCGTCGGAGCAATATCAGGACTCTCAGGCGATTGACTGTAAAATATGTGGAGACAAAGCTTGGCTTACATTTGGGGCTCCTGTAGGGCATCCTAATTTTGGGAAGGTCCTTCCTTGTGAATGCCAGGAAGAACGACTTCAAGAAGAACGAGTTGAACGCCTTCTTAATTTTAGTAATTTAAAACAATTATATAGGTACAATTTTGAAACAATTGATCCAACTCGCATCGCTGAAACTAGTCAAGACGAAAATCTATATAAAATAGCATATGATGCTGCCAGGAAATTTGCTGATAATCCTACTGGGTGGATCATATTAAAAGGGGCTACAGGGGTTGGGAAGACTCATTTAGCAGCGGCAATAGGGAATCAACTTGTTACTAACGAACACCCAGTATTTTATGTTTTTGTGCCTGATTTACTAGATCACTTGAGGTCTACATATGGACCATCTAGTGAAGTTTCATATGATGATCTCTTCGAACAGGTTCGGAATACACCAGTTCTCATCTTAGATGATTTAGGTGCACAAAGTTCAACTCCGTGGGCACAGGAGAAATTATATCAATTACTTAATCACCGGTTTAATCTTGAAATGCCAACTATCATTACATTGGAAAAATCTTTATCAACATTGGATGAACAGATTGCAAGAAGGATTTTAGACAAGCGCATTTCAACTATTTATGAGATGGATAAATCTATTAAAGCTGTACATCCTGCTCTAGATACACTTGATATACAAATGCTCAAACGGATGAAATTTGAAACCTTTGATGTTAATGGAAATAAAGCGGACATTCAGGGCCGTGAGACGCTGGACGCTGCTCTTAGGGCCGCTAAAAGTTTTGCCAAATCACCTGAAGGATGGCTTACTTTTGCTGGCACGACCGGTTGTGGAAAGACTCATCTGGCTGTGGCAATGGCTGGTGAATGGCGTAAACGAAATCTACCTTTAGTATTCACTTTTGTCCCTAGATTACTTGATCACTTGAGACGTACCTTTAGCGCAGACAGTCGTATTAGGTATGATGATTTATTTGAACAAATAATAGCAGCGCCTATTCTTGTTTTAGATGATTTAGGTGCAGAGAGCTCCACATCCTGGGCTGAAGAAAAGCTTTATCAAATAATAGTACATAGACATAATTTAAGACTGCCAACTGTAATAACATCTCGGGACGTTTTCTTCAAAGATACTTCATATACCGAACCTATTGTTTCACGTATTAAGGATCCCACTGTAAACATACTTATAAAGATAGGTGCCCCAGATTATAGGAACAAAGATCGTTATCCAGATCAAAAACCAGATAAGCTAAGAAGAACTAATGCTAGATGATACTTAATCTATATTTTCTTAATCATGTTATCTAGAGTATTGATTTTATGATGTTCATTCTGGAGGGTAGAGAATGACTAAATTTAGCATAATGGCGGCATTAAATCCTCAGGAACCAGTTACTAGGGCAATAGAATTTGCGAAAGTTACTGAGGAGCTGGGGTTTGATGGGTTTTGGCTTTGGGATACCTGGATTGCTAAAGATAGTTACATTGGCCTAACTTTGGCAGCCATGCATACAAAAAATATCTTTTTGGCTCCTGGAGTTGCTCCTTCTCCTCTTAGACATCCTGCCTTACTATTGAATACTGTAGCAACTTTAGATGATATAAGTGGAGGTAGAGCAATTTTAGGTTTGGGTAGTGGAGGACAAGCTACCGCTGGGCGTCTTGGCATTCGTAAAGCCAGGATGGATCAATTTCGACATGATCTTCAATTATTAAAAACTATTATTCAAGATGGTGAGTATACAGAAAACTCAACCCAGTACAGAGTGGAATCTGTAAATAGAGCGATCCCCATTCATGTTGCAGCTTGGGGCCCTCGTATGTTAGAGGTAAGCGGAGCTTTAGCAGATGGTGTAATTATTATGGGGCCTGAACAAAAAAGTGTTATGGCTGATAAAATCCAGAAAATTCGAAAGGCTGCTAATATTGCTGGGCGTGATCCTAAAGAAGTGAAAATAATTCTTCATGCTACTTGTGAATATAATGAAGATCCCACATTTATATCAGATAGGTCAAAAACTTTAGTAATTCATCATTTACAAAGGACCGGATATGAGAGTGAATACCCAGAAAAATATTCTGAAGTTTTCAGGAAGGTGCGTCAGGAAGTTTCAAAGATTGCCTTACCGGTGGGGCCTACTTTAGGTACTGAGCTAGTTCCTGATGAGCTTGTTAAGTATTCTCTAGTTATTGGAACGGAGGAAGAATGTCTAATTCGTTTAAAGGACTTACTTACCCTTAAACCTGATGAAATAGTGTTTAGTATCGGTTGGGGGAACATTAATAAAATAGAGAAGTTAGCCAGTCTGGTTTCGAAGATTTGATACTATGTAAAAAATAAACAATCATCTATCAGAATAATGGAATTAGGAGCAATATTTGACTCAAGAAAAGTGTGTGTTTTGCAATATAATTAATGGTACGGAAGTTGCTACTGTTTTATATGAAGATAACGAAATCATAGCTTTTAACAATCTATTGGATTGGGTACCAGTTATGATATTAGTTATTCCAAAAAAACACTTTACTCAGACAGAATTATGGACGAATGCAATAGCTTCAAAGGTAACCCAGCTTGCGGTGAACCTTGGTGGAAAATATTGTCCCAATGGATTTCGATTACTTTGTAATTTTGGTAAAGATGCTATGCAGAGTCAATCTCATGGGCATCTTCATGTACTTGGAGGCACACATATGGGACCTTATGTGTAATTAATTATAAAAAATCTTTTATCCTTTTAAATGTGATAGAATGTTATTAATGTGGTTAAACAGTGGTATATTAATGAATTTAAGAGGCTTTTTAAGATTTTGTTAAAAGTAGAAGTATATTGCCTCCTTATCAGTTAAATACATTCACTCAGATGCTGTTTTGATTCGAACTTATAGCCTTAAAAACTAATCTATTTTTAACCTAAGATCTAGAGGTAAACCCAAAATGCAACTTGATCAAAACACAACTTTGATAAATGCCCTTGGCGCATATATGACCAAAACTGTTGATGTTAGTAATAATCAGACACAGCAAGAATTAACAAAGTTTGCCAGATGGTGTGGGTATGACCGTATGATTGGTAGTTTAACTCCATCAGAAGTAGGTAAATATGCGGAAATGGTAGGATCTTATGTATCAGATTCCTCGGAAAAACTAGAAATCATTAGAGGGTTTTTAGGTTTTGTAAATAAAGAAGGATTAGCTGAACAGAATTTAGCTCAACATGCCAGATTTAGAAAAACAAGAAACAAGAGACTAATCGGTTCTAAGATAGCTCCACAATCTTTGGTAGAATTAACCGCTGGAGGACATTCTAAGCTTAAGAAAAGATTAGAGTTACTGAAGACGCAAGATATTGGAATAGTAGAAGATATTAGGAAGGCTGCTGCTGACAAGGATGTTAGAGAAAATGCTCCTTTAGATGCGGCCAGAGAGCAACAAGGACAAATTCAAGCGCAGATAAAAGAATTAGAAAAGACTTTAAGATCCGCGGTAATTATTTCCAAAAAGCGTGATAAAAAACAGCAATTTGTGAGAATTGGTAGTTTAGTAGAATTAAGGGATTTAAGAAATAAACAACGTGTAAAATACCATTTGGTAAATTCTAATGAAGCAAATCCTCTAGATGGTAAATTATCAACGGTTTCTCCTGTAGGTAAAGCTCTTTTAAATCAGCAATTAGGCACTGAAATTGAAGTAAATACTCCAGGTGGGTTAGACCGATATTTGGTGCTAAAAATATCTTAGTATCACTTACTTGTTACTACAGTTAGAGTGGACCGGAAATTAGCTTAGAATTTTTGGCACTTCATTTATCTCAATAATACTCAGAACATGAGTCAATTTATAGAATTGTGAGGTACTTGAATAATTAAAGGCTGGGCATACATAAGTATAGCTATTGCCGGAACAATTCCAGCAGTAGGTTTAAGATGCATAGAATTATTTAATCCAAATTATTTGGTATTAAATCCTATTCTTAACACATTGGTATTTGGATTAGGAATAGTATCTGCAGCTTTTTTGATTTCCTGGGCTTGTGAAGCCGTGCAAAAAGATATCAGTAAAGCATTGGCAATCGCATTTGTCGCACTTATCGCTGTATTGCCCGAGTATACGGTCGATGTAATTTTAGCATGGAAAGCTGGTGCTGATCCGACTGGCCCTTATATTCATTATGCTGCCGCTAATATGACTGGTGCAAATAGATTGTTAGTTGGGCTCGGATGGCCATTGGTATTCTTTTTATATTGGGCGAAAACTAAGAAATCGTTAATTTTTGAAAAGTCTATATCTATGGAACTGATACCATTGACTATTGCAACCTTACTATCATTTTTAATTTTCTTACAGGGTGGGATTGAAATTTGGCATTCTGTAGTTCTTATTGGAATTTTTATTCTCTATATTTGGATGATATCACATTCAGAAATTGAAGAACCTGATCTTTTAGGACCAGCTCAATCAATTGGCCTGTTAAAGAAAAACTTTAGAATTTCAATAATTGCCTTTCTGTTTATATTTAGTGCTTCAGTCATATTGAGTAGTGCAGAACCATTTGTAGAAAGTCTCTTAGATACTGGAGAGTCATTAGGGGTTGATAAGTTCATATTAATACAATGGGTAGCTCCTCTCGCTTCTGAAGCCCCTGAATTATTGATAGCCTCTTTGCTTGCATTTAGAGGACATGCATTGTGGGCAATGATTGTTCTGATATCTTCAAAGGTTAATCACTGGTCTCTTTTAGTTGCTTCTTTGCCTATAACTTATAGTATTTCATATGGTGTCCCATCTCCTCTACCACTGGATGCTAGGCAACTGGAGGAGTTTTTATTGACATCAGCTCAATCATTGTTTGCCATTATATTATTGATCAGGTTACGATTAAATTTGATTGGTAGTATCACTTTGTTTTTGCTTTTTATCACACAGTTATTTTTTACTGAACCTAATGCGAGATATGTATATGTGTTTATTTACCTAGCACTCAGTTTATTTTTATTATTTAAAGATAAAAAAGGTATCAAACAGATTGGTGTCTTATTAGAAGATTTTCTTAATAGGATTAAAGGATCAAACATGAAAAAACTTTATTAATGAGTTTAATATAACTGGGAATTGTCTGAATATGCTAAATGAATTAAAGAAGCAATAAAAAATGCATTGGAAATTAGAGAATGAAAACTGAACATCAAAATCTCGAAGAAGAATTAAAAAGACATTTATCAGGTGAAGTACGCTTCGATAAATATTCACGTGTCCTATATAGTACTGATGCAAGTATTTACCAGATAATTCCTATTGGAGTAGTAATCCCTAGAAATAAAGAAGATGTTATTGCTACCATTGAATTAGCTGCTAAATCTAGTGTTGCTGTTCTCCCACGGGGTGGTGGTACTAGTCTGTCTGGGCAGACAGTTGGGCATGCAATAGTCATTGATTTTTCAAAGTATATGAATCAGGTCGTTGAAATAAACTCAGAAGAGAGATGGGTACGTACACAACCTGGCATAACACTAGATAATCT
>Ga0114996_10006249_pt1 | contig 13794 bp, 12 predicted proteins | sample ArcticOcean_MG_C_4_FD_87039 | JGI IMG/M metagenome (GOLD analysis project Ga0114996, IMG submission 87039) | Marine microbial communities from western Arctic Ocean - ArcticOcean_MG_CB4_134 | ecosystem: Environmental > Aquatic > Marine > Oceanic | place: Arctic Ocean: Canada Basin | collected... | reverse complement strand
GTCGTCGAGCACGACGAGTCCACCATTCGCGAAGCCGACTACGTGATCGAAATGGGGCCAGGCCCGGGTATTCACGGCGGTGAGGTGGTCGCCCAGGGAAAACTCGATGACATCCTGGCGTGCGCCGAATCTCCTACGGGTCTCTACCTGTCCGGTAAGCAGTCTATCCCCAATCCCGAGACCCGTCGTGCGCGTACCGACAAAGCACTCGTCGTGCGCGGTGCGCGCGCCAACAATCTCAAAGATCTCACCGTCGAGTTTCCACTGGGACAGTTCATCGCGGTCACAGGTGCCTCGGGCTCGGGCAAATCGACCCTCGTCAACGACATTCTGCAGAAGCAGCTGTGGAAACAGCTCGTCGACACACGCACTCTCGCCGGCGAACATGATGGCGTCGATGGCATCGACCACGTCACGCGTGTCATCGCCATCGACCAATCCCCCATCTGCCGACCTCGCATCCGTCCGAATGGCCTCGATCACCGTCTCCGGCAATACCTTCTTGCCGTCCTCGTCGTCCTCGAGATAGAACGTCAGATAGGGAAACCATCCTCCCAGCTGTTCAGCGACGGACAGAGTAGGGTGGTGCATGGCACGTCAGACCGCGTCCTGCCACTTGCTATGCAGAGCCGATCTTGCCTCACCTTCGAGGTTCAGCACACGATCGATCTCCTCCGGCCAATAGGCCAGATAATCCCAGCAGGCGAGGACGAGTTCTTGCGAATCGAGAATCTGGCTCAACTGATTGGGATCTGTCTGCGTGGCATCATCCTGCGCGGAGGACTCTGACTGCAGGACCAGACCCTGCAGATAGAGTCTGGCGCTCGCCTCTGGATCGGCGCCTCTGACACGAGCAGCCAAGCGATGAAACAGTTCCGGGGAACTGCCCTCTGGCAATGCCTTGTGATCCTGGCCCCACGAGTAGTACGCCAGCTGCTGATAGTCTGATGCCTGCAACCGATTCGGGTCACTCAGTGCCAGCTCCACGAGCATCGCCGTCGGCCGCATGTGATCAAGACTCAGTGCCAGGACCCGATTGTAACGATCGATGTCGATACCGCCGGGGATACGAGTGATCTCGTCTCCCGCCGGGTTGAAGACGATCATCGTCGAATACCCCTTCACACCAAAGGCCTCTCCCCAGGTTTGCGCCTGCTCCGTATCGCCATCCAGATACACGGGAATGGATTGCTCAGTCTGGGCGATGAACTGCTTGCTCTTGAAGACCGTGTTCTTGATCTCCTGGCACGGCGGACACCAGACGGCCCCCCAGTAGAGGTAGACGGGACGCTGCTGCGTCTGTGCCGCAGCAAAGGCTTGCTCGACAGTGCCCTCGAACCACGCGATGTCGGCAACCTTCACCTCAGACTGGTGTGTCGGCAGCTCGGCTGACGGGCCGGAATCGTCACAGCATAGCAGCAGGAAACTGGCACTGACAACGAGCATACTTTGCGTGAGGCGAAAGTGTCTGACCATGATCGGCTCCATTGGGGATTTGACGGCAAGCTACGGATCCGGCGTGCCTGGTCAAACCCCCGCGCGCGTCGACGGTTGCGTGCAACGGCCTTCGAAGTCTACCCTGAATGGGATAGAACACTCATCCCTTGGCAAAAGCGGAAGAGAACTCACGATGAGCACTTCCAGTATCGACGTAGGGCAATATCAGGATGTGGGCTACACCGTCGTCCCGGGACTCATCCCGACGCAGCAGATCACTGCAGTACGTGAGCGTGTGGACCAGATCGTGACGACTCGCCCCGCATGGGATCCACGGCGTTTCCAGGATCTTGATCCATCCCGCTGCCCCGATGCCCCCCCCGTCGCGGCCGGCATTCAGCGCCCGAGTTTAGAAGAGGATGTCTTTGCCCAGGTCGCCGGGCACAGCCACCTCGGCGCAGCGATGGCGACACTTCTGGGTGGTCCCAGCGAACTATTCACCGACCAGGTCGGCGTGAAACACGCATGGATCGACAATGAGCAGGGCGGACGCAGCTACTTCCATCAGGATTCCTGGTACTGGAAAGTTGCCCCGGAACTGGGCTGCAACTGCTGGATTCCGCTACACGAGGTCGGCGTCGATGCGATTGCTCTGGCCGTCATGCCCGGCTCACAGCGAGGCTGGCAACTGACGCCCCATGAAAGCTACCTCGACGATCCATCGATGGGGCGGGTTGTGGATGGCAAATTTGATCCCTTCAAACGTCACCGAATACCTGACAACGCCATCGACTTCTCGCAAGAGCATCTTGTCGACATGCAACCTGGTGATGGTCTGTTCTTCAGCAACTACACATGGCATCGCAGCGAGCCGAATCGCAGTGGACGGACGAAAGCGTTCTACGCCATCGCCTGGCAGCGGACAGCATCATAGGGGGAAGGTGCGCGTGGTGAGATATCGGGCCTACAACAAGCGTCCCTCGAGCGCTTCGCCTCCGTAGGCGCCAAAGATACCACGCCCCCAGGTCAAAGATTGGGCGACAACTGCCTCTGGCCCGGTGACCGACGACGATTCGATCGCCACCTCTGCAAGTAGGCGGTCGTCCTGCTGAATCGACATCGTTTCTTGGTCGATGATGAACTCGAGATGGGTCTCACCTTCCGTCCAGTGAATCGGCGTGCTGATGACGTCGGGCACCGTGAGGCAAGTAACCGTGCCGTATTCCTTCCACTTTTCATCACCAACAAAGTCAAAGGCCGGTTCCCACAATGTGGGCGCCTTCGCAGACGTAGAGATGAACATGCCGGCACCATTGGGAACGAGACTCGTCACGCGCTGCCCCCACTGGTTGAAGACGAGCCCAGCCGCGGCTGCTTCCTGTTCATAAGGATGATTCGTTGTATCGGTGACAGGAGGTTGAGACATCATGCGGCGTACGAAGATCCACTCGCTTGAATCTGGATTCAAGCGCCACAACTCTCCCCAAGGCCATACGCCGACGTAGAGTTCACCGCCATAAATCGCCAGGGTCTGTGCTTCGCGTGCTTGTGTCGACACACCTGCCATGACCGGGGGCCAGCCACCGATCAGAGAGACCTCGGTGCCGGCATACTCAAACAGCTGCCCCGTGGGATACTGGGATAGCAAGAGCCGGTCGTAGAAATTGATCATGGAGTAGACCTGATAGCTGGTGTCGATGTCCGGCGCCACGATCGTTCGCCAACTCTCACCATCGAAGACATACACGCCGCCGATATTAGAGCAGGTGAGGACCTCCTGCTTGTATTGGCCATATGAGAACGGAACCTCACCCACAACGGGAAGCGTGATCACCCTGGCCTTCGTCAGATCGACGCGACCGCTATCCGGGCTCCAGGGGCAAGCGTAAAGCTTGCTGAATCCTTCACCATCTGTGGTGTGCAGGCGAGCCTCGCTCTGCTGTGCCCAATAGGTGTGGTAGAAGAACAGGTGACCGTGAGCATAGAAGAAATGGTGGTAGAGTCCCTTGTCGGGTGCAGACAGAAGAGGAACGCCATCGCAGGTGGCACTATCACCGGTGAAACTCAGCAGACTTGAGCCAAGTCGCATGCGCTCGCGCGCATCGCTGGGATCAGCGACCCAGTCTTGCGAAGAGACATCCCAGCGACGCACGTCTTCGCTACTCGAAAACACTGCTCCATCGAGATCGAACAGATAGGTCCCTGCAAGATCTGTCGAGCGCGGCAGAGTCTGAGTCTCGAAGCTGCGAGGGCCGCTGCCAGGACGCATGAAAAACTGCAGCACGTGGCGATCTGTTCGGTGATAGGTATTGTAGACGCCCTGGAAACCGGCGCCGATCACCGAGCCATCGACAGTGGGCACTTCGAAGAGCGAGCCGAAGTTTTGCCCTCGGTCTGCACCACGTTTCAGCTGGAGGTCGAATCTCATTCTACGATGCCTCGCACTATAACTGCTTGAGCAGTTCGTCGACCTGGTCTGTAAAGACCTTCTCCCAGGACGCATCGACCAGGCAGTCACTGTCCTCCTGGGCGCGGCCACGATTCGCTAATTGCTCAGCCGTGGGAGTGTAGTAGAGGTAGCCATTGGTCACACCGGAGACGAAGGTGTGCGTGTGCGGCGAGGACGCCTTGATCCGCAAACCAAGCTCGACGGACAGTTCACCAGGGAAGGTAACCAGTACGAAGTCACCGACGCGCAGCGCCATCACTTCGGCGTCGATGTACCCTGTCCCATCCGCAACAAATTTTGCCTGGTGATTGCGCAAGAGATTCAGATTCACCTGACGCCTTGTCAGCTGCTCCATCGTGTGGACATTGTCCGCGTAGACTTCCATCTGCTGCAGATTCTTGGCATCCAGTCGACGCAGGTCGTCACGCCCCCGTGTCTCCTCGTGCAGATAGCGATGTGCATCGTACGACGGAAACTCCGGTGACAGACGATGTTTGATCAGCAGCGGGATATAGCTCTTCAAATTCAGATTCGTCGGCCGCAGCGAAGCCAGCAACTGCTGTTGTTCCTGCTCCATCTCGACGATGCGCTCTGCCAGATCTGCCCGGGGAATCTTCAGGGTCTTGTGCTCAATACACAGGCGGTCATCCTCGTCACAGGCGACAGTGCGAACACCACGCATCGTGCTTAAGCCCAGCTGTCTGCCGTGGGTGCGTGCATCCGGTGGATTGTCGAAATCCCGATACAGGATTGGATTGATATCTGCGCCGCATCCTTGCAGAAAGAATGCTACGGCGCCATCGGCGAGTTGCTCCTCGATGACACGACTGGCAAATCCGGAGATATCAGCTGTGTTGCCACCACTCGGCACACCGATGATCGGATGACAAGCAAAGTGGTAGACGATGGCCAGGGTTGGGCCGTCGTCTTTGTCGATGCGCAGAATGCCAATCTCTGGATCGACAGGACCCACAGTGTCGACCTGTTCATCAGGGGGCAAGCTGTAGGCGTGGCGCACGTCGGCGACATGGCCATTCTTCAGCCGCAGTCGGCGATTCTCCATGATACTCGACTCGTGGCCCGTGCCCACTCCGACCCGAACCGGTACTAAGCACGCGCTCGCCAGACGCACAGCTTCGATCGTTCGCTCAGCCACATTCTCACAGACGACCCCATGACAGTGACTGGCATTCACCAACACACTCGAAGGTGCGATCTGAAGCTCGGCCTGTAATGCTCCACGCACCCGCGCCAGATAGTTGTTGCGGATAGAGCCGATCTCTTCAATGGCGACAGCATCGATGGTGATCACTACGGCCGTCGTCGTCTCGTGGCGCAGAACCAGAGCCTTCACGTACAGACGATCAGTCCCTTTGTCCGCCTCGATACGGGAATAGAGCGGGTCATCCATTTGCTCATCCGCCGTACCCGTAATGTCTACAGCGGCGACACCTGCGAGCAGACTTCCCCGCCTACCCATCCTGTGACTCTTTCTTGTCCCTCGAGTTGTCCTCGCCGCCGTCCTCTTCCTCATCATCGCCCTTGGCGCGATGTAGTTCAGCCTCGACTCGCTCTATCTTGGCGCTCAGGGCTTCTGCTTCCTTGCTCATACCTTGCCTGTCCGTCTCAAATTGTTCGAGACGAGCCTCAGAACCCTCCAGCTCCGTCTCCTCGTGCTCACGCTGCTGCCGTAGATGGCGTTCATGGGCGATGAGTCTGCTGCATTCGGCCCGAAGCTGCGTCAAGATCTTGCTTGTATAGGCTTTCACGAGAGCGAAGGCGACGAGCGCCGCAAGAGCGACGGTGCCGACTACTTCCTCCACAACGAGTCCTCATTGTCGTTTTTGTCGACTTGCCGAGTCTTTGGTTTCACCCGTTCCAGCTGCGCTTCCAGCAGCTTGAGATTTTCTTCGGGTTCTCCGATCTGACAATCCAGTGCGTCACACTCTTCTTTCTTAGCGACGTTCTGCTCTCTGACTTCCTCGGCACGTCGTTTGAGTTGCTCGAGTCGCTTTTCGTGCTCAGTGACGAGTTCCTCCTGCTCCCGTATGCTCTGTTCCAACTGCTGTTGGCGCAGCGTGAATTCCATCCACGTGCGTCCCGTCAGAATCAGAAAACCAGCACAGACAGCTGCGAAGACCCATATCAGCATAGTGACAGTCGTGTAAGGCCCTTGTACAAGTCGGGGCGGGTTGACGTGATATTCCTAATATGCAGAACGGATGCCCCCCGTCACACGCCAGAGTTCGCAGCGATCAGGGGCTCCAGTAGTAGGCCAGCTTCAGTTGCACCGAACGATCCAGCTGATGCAGGCTTCCCTCTGTGTCGAGAAGATGGTTGTAGACGATGAACAGATCGCTGCCCGGTAGATACCGATAACCAAGCAATAGGTTCCCGCCAACGACATGTCGCTGGCTGTTCCATTGTGCCAGTCCGCGTACGTATAGATCGGTGGAAAGTGTCAGCAGCATGCGCTGACTTGCCCGATGCGTTGTGAAGGCTCCTGCGGGCAACTCGATTCTGTTGATCTCGTATCCCGACTCCAGACTGATGCGTTCACTTGCTTTGAAGGTGAGTTCGCCATCGGCACGTCGACGTGTGCCGCCAAAAAAATCACCTAGAGCGATCTGGCCACCGCCACTGATAAGACGTGTGTTGCTGAGAAAGACACGGAAACTTATTTCGGTGAACTCGAATTCACCCCCGGGAATGTCGACACCGTCGTGGATCTCGAAAGAGTCATCAAGGCGTTCGAATCGATCTGTGACCTCCACACCGATCCAGTCACCGGCCTCGAGATTGGCAAAGAGCGACGCCGTGACGCGTCGTGTCCGCAATTGGTTGTCACGATCAAGCAGATGCGTCCATTCCGCGCCCGTTGAATAGAGACGGACCCAGTCGCGAGCAGATCGTGGCCTGTATCGAGCGCGCGTCTTAAAACGGCGAACATCATCGCGTGGTACGAAACCAACCTCCGGATTGAAATTTTCGCCGACATCGAGAAAGGACGTATTGAACTCGACCACACCCGACCTGCGATCGAGTTCTACGTAGGCGACCCGATCTTGGTCCCTCAGACCAGGCGTCCAACTCTTGGCAGCAAAACCTGTCACATTTGTCGAGCCATCCAGGAACGAAAGATTCGCATCCACGCCCATCGTGCGATTGTAGTCTTCGTCTTCTCCTGGAGACCGATCAGCGAACATGATGCCCATATTCGATTGCCCAAGAATGTCGCGCTTGAGGCGGGCTACAGTGAAAACCGTTCGCTCCACGTCCAGCGTGTCGATCACATCGAGTGTCATCGTGTCCAAAAAACTGAGTGCGTCACGATCACGATCGGTTAACTCGTCGAGATCATCATCGTTCAACCAGTCCCCCGTATCCGCGAGATACCGATCTTCCTCGACCTCGTCGTGGAACAGGACAGGGTCGGTCATCGTGTTCAGCAGCCCCACCTCGTAGGGACCCACTCGCCCCGTCAGTTTCGCACCGTACGTCACGGGAATCTCATGTCCATCCTGGATGCCCACGCGGCGGCTGTAGAACAGGACCGTTGGCGGTCGACCACCGAATTGCTGCCGACGCTCGCCGAGGGCGAATATCCCCGCCCCCTCCAGGAAGAAGCCGCGCTGCTCGGGCAGGAACAGGTTGAAACGGGTCAGATTCACCTCTTCCTGATCCGTCTCTACCTGAGCAAAGTCGGTGTTGTAGGACAGATCCAGGCTCAGGCCACCAAACAGACTCGTGCGGACGTCGGCGCCGGCATCCACGAAGGGATCCTCCGTGGGATCAAGGCCCTCGAAATCACGCCTGGTCCCTGGCAGCACATAGGGTGTCACCTCAACCTGTCGACGGCGCTTCAGATCGGTCAGGCCGCGCAGAGACACGAGGCGTGATGTGCGATAGCCACCACTGAATCCGAAAGCCTGTGGGGGCGGTGCCAGATAGATCTCCTCATTGCCTCGAGGAATCCGTCGTCCCACGTTGATTCCCCAGACGCCGTCGCCGCCAGCATCGTAGCGCAACTGTCCGAAGGGGATCGCAATTTCTGCCGTCCATCCGAGACTGTCTCGGCTTGCAGTTGACACCCAGACGGCATCCCACGCCTCGTTGCGACTTCGGCCTTCGTCGATGAGCAGTGCATCTCGCTGGGCACCGAGGGAATTCGTGCCGAAGTAATACCCGCCGCGGCGATTGTTGTAGGTGTCGAGGACGATATCGATGGAATCATCTTCGAAGAGGCGATCGTCTCGACGCATGTGCGTGGCGATGATTCGATCGGGGTCGGTGTCATAGTTCCGTATGCCGAAATACAGATGGTCGTCGTCATACAGGACTCGGATCACCGTGCGCTGACTCGGGTCGCCACCTTCGACCGGTTCTCTTTGGGTCAATGCCGAACAGGGCTGAGCGCTCTGCCAGGCAACATCCGTTAAGACTCCATCAAGGATCGGCGCTTCGGATGTGAACACGGCCTGCAGATCGCCATGCGTGGGAGCGACGACGGCACCCAGTACTATCACTGCCACCAGCCCGTTGAAGCGACCCTTTTGGGCCGGATCGTTCAAATCGCCGTCGTCGGTCATTTTGGATCGTCTTCAACGGGCCAGCGAGGCAGCCGCTGACGACGCGCAGACTCCTGGGCGTTGTAGCGCCGTACATATTGATCGCGCGCATCAAAGGCAGGCTGCTCGTCCCAATGGGGTGGGTCGCCGACCTGCCAGGCCTCGTTGATTTGCCGCCGCCGCTGCTGAGAGTCCAGTACGGCGCTTCTTCTGGCGGCGGGATCCCAATTGTCATGGACAGCTGCATGCATGGAGGCAGTCACGGTAGAAGTCGTCGGATCGTCGATACGATTTTCGACTTCATCGGGGTCATCTGTCAGGTTGAACAATTGCGGTGCTTCATCGTGCACGTAGACGTATTTCCAACCGCCACCGACAGCCATGCGCATAGGCTGACAGGCGCCCTCACTGCAGTAGTCACTGATGGCCAGATCCTTTAAACTCGGCTCATCTCCCGCAAGAATGGGCAGCAGACTGTCACCATCGAGATCCGCAGCGACCTCATCTCGATCGGGTAACTCTGCCACATCGATGAATGTCGGCGCCAGATCGACAAGACTCACCGTCTCCCCATGTCTTGCACCACAGATCACATCCGGTCCCCTGACGATGAGGGGGACCCGCGTCGATGAATCGAAGTAGGTTCGCTTGAACCACATGCCATGTTCGCCGAGCATCTCCCCGTGATCTGACGTGATCACGACGAGAGTGTCCTGGGCCATCCCAAGTCGTTCGAGTTCGGCTGTGAGACGCCCCACCTGATGATCGAAGTAGCTGACCATCCCGTAATAGGCATGTCGTGCATTGCGAACCCACTCTTGTTGCGGTGGATACACATCGATCATGTGATGGGTCTGCAGCCACTGATCGTAGGGGTGCATCTGTTCCAGGGGGCGCGGCCCAATCCGTGGCAGATCAATCTGTGCGTGATCGTAAAGATTCCACCACTGGGGAGTGATCGTGAAGGGATCATGGGGATGCGTGTAGGAGGTGCACAGGAAGAAGGGTCGACCATCACTCGACCGGCGGGCCAGATCACGCAGTGCTTCCAGCGCGCGGAAGCTAACTTCCTCGTCATAGTCGAGTTGCATACTCCAGTCACACAGGCCTGCTTCACCTAATTGATCGACCGCCGTACCCGGATTTGCATAGGCGCCTTGGCGCCAGTCGGGGGTCCATGTGAAACTGGACGGGTAAATCTCAGGCGTCAGCCGCCGCTCGAAGCCGTGTAGTTGATCGGGACCGACGAAGTGCATCTTCCCCGACAGCATGGTTTCATAGCCAGCACGGCGTAGATGATGGAGAAAGGTCGGTTGACTGGCCGCAAAGTCGGTGCCATTGTCCCAAGCACCGATCTTCGAGATATGACGTCCCGTACACAGACTCGCTCGCGATGGCCCACAGATCGGACTATTGCAGTAGGCAGAGTCGAAGACAACCCCTTCGGCGGCAACTGCGTCGATGTGCGGTGTCCGTACGCAGGGGTGACTATAGGTCCCCCCTGTGGCTTGGGCCGACAGCTGATCAGCCATGATGAACAGGATATTGGGTGTCGACATGAGGGTGAAAACTAGCGTCCCGCAACCGTCAGGGCCAGCCCACACTTTCAATAACCGGCCGCAGGCACGCCACAGAAACAGGAGGTTATCGTGGAAACAATCCAGGACCTACAGCAACTGCGCTCGATCGTTGGCGAGCCGTCAGAGATGACCCAGAACAAGATGTACGACCACCTCAATGAGCAGGCGACGGATTTCATTAGCCGCTCTCCCTTCCTGGTGCTTTCCACTGTGGATGCCGAAGGCATGCCCACATCCAGCCCCAAAGGCGACGTTCCCGGGTTCGTGTATCAGGCAGACGCCCACACGCTCTACATGCCCGAGCGCCGTGGCAACAAACTCGTCGTCTCCTACCAGAACATCCTGGCGACGCAGAAGGTGGGCCTCATCTTTCTGTTGCCACGCTGCAGTGAAACACTGCGTGTGAGCGGTCGCGCCGAGCTGGTCATGGATAAAGAGTTATGCAAGAAGCTGGATTCCCGCGGGCCGGCGATCCTGCTGCTGAAGGTGACGGTGACAGAGGCTTATTTTCACTGCGGCAAGGCTTTCATTCGCAGCAACCTGTGGAGCCCGGAGCACTGGCCAGATGAGTCACGCGTCTCCTTTGGCCGCGAAATCGGCAACCAGATCGGCAAGGGCACAGATTTCGTGGAGGATCTTGATGCCCAGGTACTCGAACGCTACAAGGACTCATTGTAAGTGGGCTGACAGGAAGCGGGATATTCGAGGAAGGCGAATCCAGTGAACCCTACGAATCGAGTGCTGTCGATCGACATCCTTCGTGGACTTGTCGTGTTGTTGATGCTGTTCGTCAACGACCTGGCGGGTGTAGCCGACATGCCTGCGTGGCTCAAGCACATCGATCCGTCGAAGGCGGACGGCATGACGCTGCCGGACTTCGTCTTCCCTGCCTTCCTCTTCATCGTCGGTCTCTCTATTCCCTTCGGTATCGAAGCGCGTCGTGCCCGTGGCATGTCGTGGCTGCAGATATGGCAGCACATCCTGGTGCGGACGGTGAGTCTGCTGGGTGATCGGTGTTTTCATGGTGAATACACCGAATCCCCAGGGCTCCCTCGACCCGCACCTTTGGTCCTTGCTGAGTTTCACCGGGATGATCCTCGTCTTCAACGACTGGCAGATGCCCGCGCCGCGCACACGTGCAGTGCGGGCGATCGGTGCAGTGATTCTGCTGCTGGCAGCCATTGTGTATCAAGGATCGGGTGAGGAACGAGTATTCGTCGAAATGACGACGCAGTGGTGGGGAATTCTCGGCCTCATTGGCTGGGCCTACCTGGTCGGCTGCCTTGTGTACACTCTCGGCCATCGTGAGCCGGCAGCACTCATGGGCGCAATGGCGCTACTGATTGTGTCCGCCTCGTCGCCAAGGAAGGCGTGTTCAACGACTGGTGGCTCAATGGTTGGGTCAGCTACGGCGCGGGTTTGATCTGCGCCGCCGTGTTGCTGCATGGACTGAGTGGGTTGAGCGATGCCTTCTACTACAACAAAATGATGGGTACACCACCTGGTGCCCTGCTCACAGCGGGGCTCACCACGTGGCTCTGGGTGATCGTCTATGGTCTCGTTGATCGTGGCAGGGACGCGAGGTGGAGCACCTGGGTACAGCCTGCGGGACGGCACGCCCTCTTCATCTTCATTTTCGGGCCGATCCTCTACCACTTACTTTGGTGGTCCCCCAACCTGACAGGTGGCTTCGGGATTCACAGCTGGTTGAGCTCACCACCCTACCTGGGTGTGGCACGTGCCATCAGCTTTGTGGCCCTCGTCGTTTGGGGCTCGCTCAGTGGCTGTCGACCAAAGGTCTGCGGCTGCGCTTGTAGAAGCTATACCCTCCTACAAGCCTAGACTCTCCAGAAGAGCGATTCCTCGGACACCTGATACTCCACGTTCATCTGTGGTGTGGGAATCACGATCTGGTCCTGATAAAGCGAGTCGACGCCGGCAACGACCATGCCCGAAGTGAGCAGGGTCCGCTGCACGGGATAGTTGGCCCGCTCATTGATCATCAGATCTTCGATGTGGCGCGTTAGCGGGTTGAAGAAGTCTGCCGTCGTGGAGCCTCGACCCGGCATGGGCAGATACATCTGGCAGGAGATGATCTCGCCCGTATCCGATCGGTGACCGGCGTAGTTGAAATCGCGGATACCGGTGAGGAACATGGCCGTGCGAAAACCGTCTCTGTGCTCGATGAAATAGGCCGTGATACGATCAAAGACGCGCTGTGCCCAGTCCAATGTGACAGGCTGAGAAGGATACCCTCCATCTACCGGTAGATTGTGGCTTCGCATGAGTGCAGAGACGAAGAGCTCGCGTGTTTTTCGACACTCTTCACTGCGTAGCCGTGCCCAGACGCTGTCACCGCGCAGGGCTTGCACCTGTGTGATCCCCACTTCACCCCCCTGCCGGCGCTCGGACATGCACTGTGCCGTCTCGAGGGCGTGGATGTCATAGCTGTCGACCCCACCGTAGGCGACACAGACACTCTGTGTCAGTGGCGCACCATAGGGCATGTCGATGGACGGTAGACGCCAGGTGACCGGCAGGGACGACCCCGCGAGAAAAGGAAAGCCCAGACGCTCAGAATCAGCAACCATCTCGGCGCACTCGTCCCAGGTCGTCGACAGATGTTTGTCATTGAAGACGGGCACGGAATGCCCAGATGCCTCGAAGACCTTCACAACCTCCTTGAACCAGTCGTAGCGCGGATAGCGGGTCTGCCCCTTGTCATTGCGCGGATACGTTCCATGCTCAGCGATAATGACCACACCATCCACGGCCAGTGTCGACCCACCCAGACACAGCGCCTCGGCGATCGTCGGATACAGCTTGAGTCCATGGCGATCTACCCGTTGGTGGGCAAGATCTCCCTCTGCGGGAAACTGATCGATATAGACAGAGGCGACTTCGACTCGCGGCTCGAGCCAGCGTCCACCCCATGCTTGTCCTGCTGTGAGACGATCGAGAAAATGCTGGGCGTGCGAGTGCTGCCGAACCACAGTGCCGAGGAAGGCGATCTGCTTGGGGCCTACGGCAGCGCGACCAGGGATACCTGTCAACATCAAACCCGCGCTGGCAGCAAGAAACTGGCGACGAGAAACCATGGCTTGCCTACTCCCGATATCTTAAGGGGTCGGTGATTGAGATGGGGTGGGCGGCTGCGACGTTCCCGGATGCCGGCGCGCCTCAGCTCCAAACAAAAAGGACAACAAGGTGAAACGTTTGCCCACCGTCACGGGGATGACCTCGTGCAGCATGGAGCAGGCAAAGATCAGGGCCTCACCCGCCGCCGGTCGATAGAGAGCGTCACCGAACTCCGGGAAGCGCAATTCACCGCCTTCGTACTCGCTATTGAGATTCAGGGTCATCGCGAAGCGTCGGTGCGCTGTGGCGGGACTCAGATTGTCGCGATGGGCATGGAAAAAACCACTCGCCGAGGATTCATAACAGGAAATCTTGAATCCCTCGAAGCGGTCTGCGTTGAAACCAAAGATGCGACGAACTTCGGGAATCACTCGACGTCCGACACTCTGTGTCAGGTTGCGCATCAAATCGGCCTCTTCCACAACATGGTCGGCACGACGTTTTGCCTCAGCTTCGATGACTTCCTGTCGTGTTGTATCTACCGATTGTTCGACACCGGTTTCGGCATGAGATCGATCCCACACTTGTTGCAGATGGGCGCAGATCCCTGCCTCGAGGACTCGTGGGACAAACATGACCGGCGCCTGAGCGGTAATCGTATCTGCTGCGGTCGCAGGCAGTT
>Ga0114996_10006247_pt1 | contig 13800 bp, 10 predicted proteins | sample ArcticOcean_MG_C_4_FD_87039 | JGI IMG/M metagenome (GOLD analysis project Ga0114996, IMG submission 87039) | Marine microbial communities from western Arctic Ocean - ArcticOcean_MG_CB4_134 | ecosystem: Environmental > Aquatic > Marine > Oceanic | place: Arctic Ocean: Canada Basin | collected... | reverse complement strand
TATCACGATGGGCATTTCGCCGGCCTCAGCCTACGACATGCTGATGGACCAGAATCCGATCCTCAGAGACGCCGTCATCCGCATCTTCTCTGGTAAAGCGGTCGAGGAAATGGACTCACCGGAGGAACGTGAGTTCATAAAGGATGAAATCAAATTCGCTGCCGATCAGCTCCTCAGCGTGCCGGGCCTCAACCCGTCACCGGAAGTCCTTCAAGTCAATTTCATAGAGTTTGTCATTCAGTGACCTACCACCACTTCCTCCACACAGCCGACTTGACCCACGCGCACATCCTCCTTGCGTCAGCTTGCAGCGCCCCCCACCCGCCCCCTGATCACGCATGAAACTACGATCTGTTCTGAGCAGGCAACCGCTCCCGGCACTTCTGAAACTCGCTAGAAAGGTCGGCATTACCGAACCGTCGAAGGGGAAGGCGGCGCTCATGGATGAGCTGTGCCGCGGCCTTCCAGACGTCAGGGGCGTGGCCGATCGGGTCAATGATCTCGACCGCGAAGCGAAACGATTCTTGGGCTTCCTTGCCGCCGAAGGAGGCGAACTGCTCTGGGCCGATGCCCGGAAAGAGGGCGGGAAAGATTTCGACCTTCGCCTGGACGCCGTTCTCAAGGAGCTGTCCCTCGCCGGTCTCGTCTTTCAGGAGGAGAGTCCAGGCGGCGATCAACTCGTCGGCATACCGGAATCTATCCTTAGAGTCATGTCTATTCCGGCCGCGCAGCGGGGCAGGCTCCGAAGCATCATGCAGGGGATGTCGATTGGACTGCTCCGAACATTTGCTAGAGATCTGGGTGTGTCTCATGGAAACGGCTCAGCCCCCACTCTAATCGGTGATATCCGGGACCACCTTCTGAACAAGGACAACCTGAAGGCCTTCCTGGCCTCCCTGACTGAAGAGAAGCGAGCCATTCTGGACCTCTTCCTGAAGAAGAAGAGCCTGAATCCTGCCGATATCGCAGGCCTTCTGGGTGACACCGTCAGCAGGGATTTCGAGGAACTGCGTTGGAAAACACCCCTCTTCTATGTTCCGGAAAACGGGGACCAAGCAGACGCGTCTGTTCAGCTTGCTGCCGACCTGCTGGAAGCGATGCGGGGGCTCGCCCGCCGGCAAGGAGGGCAGCTTGAGTCTCGGCCCGAGGAGGCGCTCCAGGAGGAGGTTACTCCTCCCTCAGACACCCAGAACAATATCACCTCTCTCCTGCAAGACCTCTCCACCGTCATTGCCACCATCGATCGAAAACGACCGCGCGTCCTGAAGAAGGGCGGAATCGCGAAGGCCGAACTCCGCGAGGTGAAGTCCATATGCAGGGGTGATCAGGATCCGGGCTATCCGCTCTTCCTGATGCTCTTTGCCGAGCAGGAAGGCCTCATCACGGTCCAGGGAAGCGCCTGGAGGATCAGTCCAGACGCAGGCATGGCGCTTACTCAAGGCCCTCGCGTCGTTCGCAATGCATTTGCCTTCTGGCAGGGAACCGATTACTGGAACGAATGGACGGAAGATCGCCCTGGCTCAGACAGCAAGCAGGCTCGGATGGAGGAGTTGAAGAAGCTCCGATCCGAAGTCTTGGAAGGACTCCGAAAATGCCCTGAAGGGCAGTGGATCTCCTATCAAGGATTTTACCAGCACATGCTTCGATCCTCCGAAGCATTCCAGACCCATGCCCAACATCCGGCGTCCGGCCGATCCCTGGCGTCGGGTGGCACCACCGCCGACGAACTGCTTCGCCGGATGCTCCGGGGCGCGCTAATGTGGTGCGGCGTTGTCCACCTCGGAACACCGCAGGCCTTTGGGCAACCGCTGGCACGTGCTGGCAAAGCGGCTTTCCAGATCACCAAGGTCGGGGCGGCGCTGCTGAACCGCGGAAAGGCATCCGTAATTAAGGAAGCCCTGCCGCCATCCAACAAAGACGCCCGCATTGTCATCCAGCCGAACCTGGAAATCCTCTCGCCTCCTGACCTCCTCTACAGCCGCTACCTCACCCTGTGTACATTCGCAGACCTGAACTCGATCGACGTAATGGCTCATTTCCGAATCTCGAGAGATTCTCTCCAGGATGCCCTGAACCAGGGGCGATCTCCAGGAGAGATTCGATCATTCCTCAAACGATACAGCGCGACCGGAATCCCACACATGGCAGATGAACTGATCCGCGAATGCGAACGCAAGCATGGCGAAGTCGAAATCGTCCCTTCGGCCGGATACATTACGGTTGCACAGTCTGGCCTTCTGGACGAACTCTATGCACAGAAGGGAGTATCGGATCTCCTCGGGGAGCGGTTGTCGCCGAAATCCGCCTCCTTGAAAGCCGACACCAGCGTCGACCGCCTGATGCAGACGCTCACCCGGCAGGGCTACATGCCCAGCCTCTCAGAAGAGACAGAAGAGGCGAGCGACGGCTATCATCAGATCATGCTTCGCACCTCCGATCTGGCTGAACTGGTGGGATTCGTGGAAGCCGCCGACGCCGCCCTGCGAGACCGGCTCAAAAAGCGCTATACACGAAGAGATGTCGCTGCCATTGCCAGAAAACTCAGACGACAGCTCCGCAAGTCGCCTGGGGCCCCGGTAAAGGAGGCGCGAGATGAAGCCACGGTGGCGTTCAACGCTCTGGCGGAAACTCCTGGAGAGAAACGTATCGAGGCTGTGCAGGATTTCGACGGGGCCGACCCGGCATCCAAACCAAAGGATGTGCGTGAGCTGATCTCATACGCCCTGGGCCAGGGACTCTGCATCGTCATTGACTACGACGCTTCGGATGAAGAGAAATCGGGCAGACGGATCGTGGAACCGATCTCGGAAGATCACGCCATGCTCTTCGCCTACTGTCGAGACCGGAAAGGCGACCGGGTCTTCCGCCTCGACCGCATCCAGTCGGCAACGCTTACTGCCGAGCAGATTCGGCCATCATAGACAGCCGATCTTGCAGGATATTCCATGCGCCCACTCCCGCCCGCTTTCCGGTTTGTCGTCCTGCTCGTCACCCTCCTCGCAGGCAGCGCGTTCGCTCAAACCACCGGCGAGGTTCAGCAGCTTAGCCTGGTCGGAGGCAGCGCCTCCATCACCCTCGATTTCACCCAGCAGGATTACGAACTCATCCTGTACTCCGCCGTAACCGATCCGGCCGACACATCCAGCGCCTACTCCTTCACTGTATCCGGCCCCAACGTCGCAGCGAAACCGATTGTATTGAAGGCACCATCTTCGGGCCCCGCTACAGATCGGGAGCGGCTCGAGGAAGTTTTGCGCGCCAGGGAACGTGACCTTGCGCGTCGAATCCGGGAAGCGGGTTGGAAGCCATCGGCGACCAGGCCACAGCCGCTACAGGCTCAAAACCGGAGCTTCGTCTTCGAGGAATTCGGCAACGTCACCTCCGACCAGACGGTCAACGCCGCGCTTGTCGCCTCAAACAACGTCGTTCTGGCCTATCTCGATGACGACCCGCAGTCCCAGGGTGTGTTTACGGTCGCTCAGATCCAGGAGATGATCGACACGTTCCAGAACGAATCCTATGAGACGATCACCGATCTCTTCGGCGAAGCTTCCGACGTCGACGGCGATGGAAAAATCCTGTTCCTGTTCACTCATCTGGTCGACCAGGTGGGCGGCGTCGCCGGCTTCTTTGGCTCCAGTTCCGTGGTGCCGTCCAACCTCGGCGGCGACGGCAACCTCAGCGATATGATGTACATCGGCCTGGACGGCTCATTAGACTTCTACAAGCCGCTGCTTGCGCATGAGTTTCAGCACCTGGTCAACTACAACGAACACGCCCTTGTTCGGAACGGATCCGGCGAAGACAGCTGGCTCAACGAAGGCCTCTCGCACTATGCGGAAGATCTCGTCGGCAGCCACGTCGAGGGCGACCTCCCCCGCCTCTATACGCCTTTTCTGGAATCTCCTCAGACCTTCTCGCTCATCGGCCCGGCTGGGGCCAACAACGGAATCCGCGGAGCCGCCTACCTCTTCGTCCGAACTCTGGTAAAAGACTTCAGCCCCACCATCGTATCCCAGCTCGTACAAACCGACCTCGCCGGTACGGAAAACGTTGAGTCTGCAACAAACTTCACCTTCGTTGAACTCTTCAATGACCATGTTGCCCGATTGTTTCTCAGCGGAACGGGCCTGAACGACTCTCGCATCTACAACTACACATTCTCCTTCTTCACGGAGGCCGGAACCGGGAAACGGTCTCTACCAAACCCACGTGAAGTGGGGGTGCCTGCCGCCGGGGCGCCGGTAACCGGCACCCTGCATCCGCTCTCGGCCGGCTATTTAAGGCTGATGGGTGACGCTGCCTCTCAGACCATCTCAATCGATTCAGATCCTGCGGGCGAATTGAACGCTCTCCTCATTCCCATCCCCAGGGACTACCATCCAGACCGCGCGCTTCGAGGTGATTACTTTCCCGCACTCACATTCGACACCGCCGTCCCGGGCCTCTTTACAACCGCCGTTCCCGTCGAGTTTACCGGGCAAGTGGCCGATTCCGACATCACCCAACTGCTCTTTCAGTTCGTCTCAACGGATGGCGCCGGACGAGAGATCGAATTCTTCACCACCTTGATCCAGTCCGGCTTCAGCGAATTCATCATCTTCCAGGAAGACCAGGCTGGATCCTATGACCTTGAGATTTACGGAGGCCCGTTCAACGAATCGTTGCCTTTTGTTGGCCGATTCCCCGTAGAAGTACTTCAGGGCACTCAGACGGTTCGGCTGCCCGAAGGGTTCTTCCAGGGCATTACGCTCGACGACGAATTCGAGACCTCCATTGCAGCGGGAGCTCCGATTCCCTTCGCCGGCATGGTCGTCGATCCATCCGTTTCCGAGGTGCAGCTCCAACTAGACGCTCTTGGACAGAACGAAGACCTCATCATCCGTACCGATGTGCGCTCCAACCGGTTCAGCCGGGGGTTCGTATTCGAGCCCGGGTCTGAAGGCGATTACGCTGCAACGCTCTTCACCTTCGACTCACTGGGTAACGCAACGAGTCTAGGAAACTACGAACCCATTACGGTAACCGGGGCAACGACGGACTGGACGGAATTGCCCACCGACTTTTTCGAGGACATACTGCTGGACAAACCTCTCTCGACGACGTTTTTCGCCGGGGGAGATGTACAGGTCTCCGGCCAGTTGTTAGACCCTGGGCTCAACCGGGTCGGCCTCTTCCTGATCGACAAATTCGGGACATCCGTTCTGGATGAACGCGTTACCACCGACACCGGCCAGTTCACGATCGAACTTACAGCGCCAATTCTGAATCCCGACGACGGCTTCGAGATCGTCATGATCGCCGGCGTGGATGGCGAAACCCTCTTTGGGAAAGGGAGCTACGGCAGTGCCCGTCTCCTGAACCCGCAGCCTGCCCTCCAACTGCTTACCGAAACCCTCACCTTCGCCGAAACAGCTGTGGGCGAAACCTTCGACCAGACACTTGGCGTCGACAACATCGGCACCGAGCCTCTGACACTATCCAACTTCTCCACCACCGGCCCCTTCTCGTCTCCAGGGGGAAGCATCACGATACAGCCTGGAGAGAGGGGCTCCATTGTCATCACCTTCCAGCCTGTCAGCCCAGGTGACACCACAGGCACATTCCGGTTCGACTCCAATGATCCAGACCGGCAATCGGCCCTCGTAAACTTCGCGGCAACGGCAACCGGACAGCCCCTGCCAACGATGAGCGTCCAGGAGCAGGCTGTGGCCTGGGGGCAGGTGACTATCGGCGAGTCGGGCACCCGGGTGGTCCACATTGCCAATACGGGAGATGGAGATCTCCTTGTCAACGAGATCTCTGTCGGCCATGCAGACTTCAGCGTTGGAGCGACCTCCGCCACGATCGCCCCCGGCGATACGGCCCTGGTCAGCCTCGTTTTCGAACCCCGATCCGAAGACGCCGTAGTGACTTCCCTGACAATCGTGGGCAATGATCCTGTAAATGCCTCCGCTTCGGTCGTTCTTTCCGGCATCGGAATCCGGCCCGCCACTCCTGTGATCGACGTGGAAGGAGACGTGCTGAGCTTCGGCAGTGTCACCGTTGGACTGGAAGAGACTCGCGGCCTGGTCATTTCGAACATTGGCAGCAGCACGCTTGAGATCTCTGCCATTGCCCTCACCGGAGACTATCGCACGGCCCTCAGCACCCTTACCATAGCCGCCGGAGACAGCATCCTCCTGCCCATCGTCTTTGCGCCTTCGGAAACGGGCGGGGCAGAAGGCACCCTCACCCTCACCAGCAACGATGGTGAGATGCCGAACCTGGAAATTGCTCTGGCTGGAACGGGCATTCAGACCCAGACCTCCCTCTCTCCCGATTTCAATGCCGATGGTGTCGTCGACTTCCAGGACTTCCTCGCGTTCGCCCAGGTTTTTGGAGGAAGAGAGGGAGACGGCAAGTACTCGGCAAGGTTTGACCTCACCCAGGACGGAAGTGTCGGCTTTTCCGACTTTCTCGAATTCGCCGCCGCCTTCGGAACACGCGTCGACCAGCCGTAGCAAGCAGTCCGTCTCTGGCATCTGTCCGACCTTTCTGTTATTTTGGACAGATGTAAGAAGTTCGATCCCAGACACTCGGGAGCCTCTGAATGAACCTGCCGTCGATTGAAGTGCAGAACGGAACGATGCACCGCCTCAACGCCTATGCCAAGAAGCGGTTCATTGGAAAACGGGGAATAAAGGACGTCCGCGGCACCTTCAAAGCCAATCACCTGTTCCTGGAAGTTGTAAAGGAGGAGAGCAGCGGACTCCTCGGCCGCTTTATGGGAACGGCTACGGTGCGCGGGGCCGGGCGACTGGCCAGGCTGGATTACCTGGGCCCCAACAAATGGAAATTCCTGATCTACAAGGCCGACATCAACAAGTACGGGCCCTATTCCCAATTCTCCGAAGGCACGATTGAAGAGTGCTTGGAAGCCGTCGGGGACATCTACCTCAGCTAACCTCAATCCGTCAAGAACATGGCTTCTCCAAAGCCAACAGAGTGGTGCAGGATTGAGGTCGTAGGCTTAAACGGTGACTTTTCATAAGCTACAGGTTGTTGCGTATTGATAGCCTGCTTCAGCGGGCTTGTATTCCCGGTCGAATGACGGATTACTGCTGATACTCGCCCGTTGTCCAGAGGACTCCAGATGAAGCTGCGTTACTCCATTCGCGAACCGATGGCCCCGGGCACAACGCTCATGGAGAAGTTCCAGGCTCTGGCGGAAATCGGTATCGCCGGGATAGAGATCACGGCCAGCAGCACGCTGGCCCACGTCGATGAAATAAACGAGGCGTCCCGAGCAACCGGCGTCGTCCCGAACATCGTGTCCACCACGGGCGGAATGGGTATCCTCGACGCTCGGCCGGGGGAACGTCGCAATGCCATCGACGCCATCAGGACAGCCCTCACCATCTGCGGCGAAGTCGGAGGGGTCGGTGTCGTCTACCCCCCGCTGATCGGGATCCGAATGGGCGGGGGGCAGCGCATCCCGGACCTGTCTCCCCACGCGTCTACCCACCAACTGGAAAGCGACCTTCTGGTCGCCATCTTGAAGGACGAGATCGCCCCCCATGCCGAGGCCTGCGGCTGCAGTCTGATCATTGAACCTCTCAACCGGTACGAGCAGTGGTGGCCGTGCAAAGTCTCTCACGGTGTCGACATCTGTGAGGCCGCCGGCAGTCCGGGGATAACGACGATGGCCGACCTCTTCCACATGAACATCGAAGACGCCGATCTGTCGGAAGCGATCCGAACCGGGGGGAAACACCTGGCGAACGTCCACCTGGCCGACAGCAACCGTGTTCTCCCCGGCTTCGGGCATACCGACTTCGGCCCTCCCCTGCGGGCGCTACTTGAGATGGAATACGAACACTACTGCGGATTCGAGTGCGGTTTCCCGGCCGGGAGCGATCACGCCGAATCCCTGAAAACCTCCATCAACTACCTCGAATCCCAGCTATAGGCAGGAGATACAGTGGACGCCCCATCAGAAAAAAGCCTGAAGCGCATGCAGATCTATGTTGAAAAATACATGGAAAAGACCGGGACAACGGGGCACCCCGATAAGGGTGTGACCGAAGTCGTAATCAACGGCCTGGCTGCACACGTTGACCAGCTTGGCCGCCCCCTCTGCCCGTGCAACTTCTATCCCGACAAGGAAGCGGAGCTCGAGAGGAGCCGGGAGTGGGTCTGCGCCTGCGATGAGATGAAACGTTTCAAGTACTGCCACTGCCTCCTCTTCGTTACTGCTGAAGGTTTCCCCATCACCGAGTACCTGCCGGAGGATCACGAAGGCCGCCAGGTCTACGGACTGGTGAAGGATCCGACCCCGGACAAGGGGCGCGAGGCCCTCAAGCGAGCAGCCAGAGAAGAGAAGGAATAGCCCGTCTGGGAAACAACAAGCGCTCCAGAATCATTTCCAGAGCGCCCTTTCATTGAGAGTGTGGAATGTCTGAACTATCGAATTCAATTACAGCAATCGATGCGGCCGTCGGCGTCTGTGCGGAGCACCTGGAGACCGGACAGCGGATCGACATCAACGCTGACGACCTCTTCTTCACCGCCAGCACGCTGAAGGTACCCCTCCTCGTAGAGCTCTACCGCCAGGTGGACGCGGGGAAGGTGTCACCCACCGACCGGGTGGAAGTTACCGAGGTCCTGAAGACTCCCGGATCGGGCGTCCTCAAGGAGTTCGACGGTGGTGTACGCCCCACGGTGAAGGATCTGGCAATGCTGATGATCATTGTCAGCGACAACACCGCCACCGACCTGGTCTACGACCTGATCGGGCGCGACAACGTCCGGGCAATGCTCGACGAACTTGGGCTGACCGCCACGCAGATCCCCATGAACGTGAAGGAACTTCTCTACATCTCCACAGGCCTCGACCCGGCCAACCCCGAGCATACATTCCAGGAGTGCTCCAGCCGCCTGTTCGCCCAGGACTGGCGCCTCGACTCAGACGCGTACGACGAGGCGAAGTCGGACGTCTCCACACCGCGAGAGATGTGTGCTCTTCTGCGACACGTGGAAAAGGGCGATCTCCTGAGTTCATCTTCTCGCGAAGCCGTCCTGGACATTCTCAAGCGCCAGCAAAACAAGACCGTCATCCCCGGCCTCCTCCCCCCCTCCATCTCCATTGCTCACAAGACCGGCGGCGTCCACACCGTCCGCTGCGACGTCGGCATTGTCTACGCGCCCAACGGTCCTTACACCGTCGCCATTATGGCTAAAGGCATTACCGGAGAGCGCATCAACATCGACTTGAGCCTGGCGAAAGTGTCGAAGGCAGTATGGGACGAAATGACGGCTTAGGCTCTGCATCTCGCGTCTACCCAATCTACTTCCCAACTATTGAAAAGGCCGCGACACCTGTCGCGGCCTTTTTCTGTCCCAATATAGTGGGAGAATCGTCACCTTCAGAAACAAACAGCAGTCGTTTACCAGCACGTCTCCACGTGGGGATAGTCCAGGATCCGTCGATCTGCCGTCAGGATCGCAAGCCCGTGCGGTCGCGCAGTGGCCACCAGCATCCGGTCTGCCGGATCGGCGTGGAACGGAGACGGCAGCGAAAAAGCCTCTTCCATAATGGACAGGTCAACGGGGAGAAAGGCCCACTGGTAAACTACGTTTTCTAAGAAACAATATGTTATTCAACATCTAAGGAGCTACGGCCTCTTCGCCAATGTGATCTCTGATCCAACTCCTGAGCGGCACATCCTCGTCCCGAGGAGACGTGTATCCAAACCCACCAGTGCCGCATCCCAGCAACTGCCGCCTGACCGGTCCGCACGCATCGACGTATCGCCCGACTTCCATGTCGTCCCTGGGACGCAGCCATCGGTAACTGTAGCCATAGAACAGTACCTTCCGCGTGGTCTCCGAGATATTGGGACTTGACGCATGCCATATTCTTCGATCGAAGAAGACGGCGTCGCCCGGCGCGACCAGCACCTCCAGGGCCCCATCCGGCCGTCCGCTTTTAGGTCGGTCCAGATCGTTGATGAGATGGCTGCCGGGTACGACACAGAGATTTGCACGACCTGGTTGAGTGGAGTCCGACAGGAAATAGGCCACCTTCAACGAAACCCGGGGGCGGGGACTCCCCTCCAGTTCCCGGTTCAGCCTCCCGGTGTCCTGATGCCAGCCCAACGGACGGTCGGCGCCCTCCGGGGTGGGAGGCGAAACGATCACATGAGTGTGGTAGAGTTGAATGTTCCACCCCAAAATGCCCCACACCTTGGGAAAGGTCGTGGGGCAGTCGATGAGGTCCAGGTAAGACTCGTCCCTACTGATGAAGTCGAGAATGTTTACGACCTCACCCGGACCCTGTCCCTTCTCCTTACGACGCTCAGCCACCACCCGATCGGTAACCTCCAGGTAGGCGTCCACCATCGAAGCCGAAATCGCATCCCTGACGATCAGGTAGCCATCTCTATCGAAAGCCAGCCGCTCCTCTTCTGTGAGCAGATGGTCCAGGCAGCGCTCATCCATCTTCACCTCCTCGCGTCAGGGCAACGGCACAGGAAAGGCATCTTCCGTTTCAAAACTCCAGTCGGCCAACCGGCGTATCATCTCTGCTCTAACATCTGCGAACTCCGGGTTTCCGGCCAGATTGGTCAACTCCCAAGGGTCCGCCGTTAGATCGTAGAGTTCATCCAGATCGCCCATCGAATCGTGAACGAATTTCCAATCGGGTGTCCGCACCATCTTCCGCCGACCCTCCGCCTCTCTCCATTGGAGCGACTGGAAGAGGGCTCTTCTCCCGCTTGCCCTCACGCTCGCCAGATCTTCCATCGTAAACGGCCGACCACCGGCGCCATACTCTGAAAAGGCTGCTTCTCGCGGCTCTGCGCCAGTCACCTTCGGCAGCGGGCGCCCCTGCATCGAGCGCGGGACGTCCAGGCCCTGCAGTTCCAGCACAGTGGGCACCACATCGACCAGGTTCGCCATACTCTCGTCCGTCGCCCCACCGTCGATCATTCCCGGCCAGGCCACTACCAGCGGCACGCGGGTAAGAGCATCGTAAAACACGCCCCCTTTGCGGGCCATCTGATGCTCCCCCATGAGATCCCCGTGATCGGAGCAGAATACGACAATGGTATTCTCTCTGAGCCCGTTGGCGTCAACAGCATCCAGAATCCTGCCGAGCCCATCGTCCACAAACCGCGTCATTCCATAGTAGCACGCCATCAACTGCTGAACGTGCTCGGGATTATCCTCTTCCATCCCGAGCATAGCGTGCAGCACCCGGTTTCGCTCGGGAGCCGTTCCATCCGTGAATTCGCCCTCCCGGAAGGGCGGCATCACGATCTTCTCCGGCGGAAACATGTCCGCGTAGGCACGAGGACACTCCCAGGGCTCGTGGGGGTCCGGGAAGCTTACCCAGAGTGCGAACGGCCCGTCCCGATGCGTCTCCAGAAAACGCTCTGTCTGTGCCGCGACCAGCCCGGATGAGTAGTCCTCCAGCGGGAAGTCGGTTACGGCGCAACTGAACCGCGGGCTCACGTTGGGCATGTTCCGGCGCACCGAGTGCGCTTCGTCGATCGCCGAAACAGGGCGCACCCATTCCATGCCCTTCGTCCGTCCATCCTTCGGCAAACCCGCGTGCCCGATCTCACACCAGGTGCCGAACAGCGCCAGGTCATCCGCCTGCTCGAAACAGTGGTTCTTCCCGATCAACCCCGTGTGGTAGCCGGCCTCCTTCCAAAGCCTGAACGCGTGTGTCGCGCCCGCCGGCATCAGCGTCTGGTTCCGGCGTCCACCGTGCGAATGGGAGTACTGCGACGTCCAGAACGAAGTACGGGCCGGGGCACAAAGCGGATGAGGCGTGATCGCATTTCGGAAGAGCACGCCAGACTCGGCCAGGCGCGCCATCGACGGCGTTTCGCAGAACGGACTGCCGTAGAGGTGGCTGGCAGTCGCCTTCATCTGGTCGCACATCACGATGATGACGTTAGGACGTGTGGAAGCCATGGAAGCAAGATGTCAGAAGTTAAACGTGAGAAGTGAAACGAAGGCTGGATCTATAAGCCTTCAGTCGACCTAGCCCAACTCGGCAACGCCCACGGGTTCACCCCGTTCACCGCTTAATTTGGCAGCTTCGATCGCCGCCATACTTGCGCGTACGGAGCGACCGTTCGCGTCTGGTTCACCGCCATGCAGACAGCACCTTGCGAACTCGGCGATCTGCCTGGGCATACCCACGTTCGCGGGTTCTACGTCAACTGTCTCCCCGTTCAGACTGAGCGAGCCCGTCGTCAGCAGCATCGACCCCTTGCTCCCAATAATCAGTTGGTCACCGGCATACCCGTGGCTGACCACCGACTGCGACACAACGCTCACGGTCCCGTTCGCGTGCGTCATCACCGACGTTCTGGAATCGAACTGGCCTGGGTAGATGTCGGTACTCGTCGTGCCTGTTGACGAGACACTCACCACGGGTGAATCGACGAGCCAGGGCTGAATGTCGTACTCGTGGGGCCCGAAACAGTATAGGATACAGTCTCCTCCGATCACCGGATCTGCGTACCAGGCCGGGTAGGTGACTCCGGGCGCCCCGGGGTTGAAGTAGCTGTAGCGTCTTCTCAGCATGTGGCCGACGCTTCCGACAACGCCTTCCCGTATGAATTCTCTCGCCTTCACATGAGCCGGGAAATGGCGCAGCACCTGCCCCACCATCAGAACGACCCCCGCCTTCTCACACGTGTCGATCATCCGGTCACAATCCGCCACGGAGAGGGCCATAGGCTTCTCCACCAGAACGTGCTTCCCTGCTGCGGCCGCCGCCACGGCCTGGTCAGCATGAAAGGCGTGCGGCGAACAGATGTGAACTGCCTGGACGTCCTTGTCTTGAAGCAAGTCGTCGAAGTCCGTCGTCGCCCTCCCTCCGTACACCGACGTCGCCTTCTCTGCTCGATCCGCATCCAGATCCATGACCACGGCCAGACCGACATCGGGGTTGTCCTGAATCGCCCTCAAGTGAGATTGTGCGATCCCACCCGATCCAACAATCCCAACCTTCAATACTCCACCCATAACTCTCACCATCCCCTCAGTGTGTGAAAAACGATGCAAATCCGTCAACCTGCAGGTGCGGAATCATCGCGTGTAACGCATCAGATTCCCGGAATCAAGAGACGAAGAATCACATCCATTACCGAAATCATCACAGACGCCACGAGAGTCCCAACAAACCCCTTGATCTCGAACCCATCCAGAAGCTTGTCGGTTATCCACAACAGGAAGGCATTGATGACAACCAGGAAAAGCCCCAGCGTCAGGAACATCAGCGGAAACGTAAGGATGACGAGAATCCAGGTGAACAGATACTTCAGGACCCCATATACCGCCGCCACCACGACCGCCGTATTGTAACTTCGGACGTGCACGAACGGCATCAGCCGCGCCACGATAAAAACGGACAGGCTGAACGAGAACCACGCAAGCAGCATCGACACGGAAAGCCTCGAATAAGCAGTGATCAGTTATCAGTTATCAGTTATCAGACGTCAGAAATCAGCTGTCAGAAGCCAGTCGAAGGCAAAACCAGACTCTGGTCTCCCTCTGCCTTCTGCCCTCTCCCCTTACTTATGCCATAGAAGCGGATTCTGCTTCTCGTCGTCCAGAAGATCCCCTTCCGTCAGAGACGCGTAGTACTCTTCCGGCAGAATGTTCTTCGTTCCATTGAACGTTGCGCCGTCAGGCATGAAGGCACAGGTCATCGCGCGCCGATCGCGGCGGGACATGTTTGCACCCGCTCCATGGGCAACCAGGCCGTTGTGCCAGACCAGGGAGCCGGCCGAGCAGGGT
>Ga0114996_10006240_pt1 | contig 13811 bp, 13 predicted proteins | sample ArcticOcean_MG_C_4_FD_87039 | JGI IMG/M metagenome (GOLD analysis project Ga0114996, IMG submission 87039) | Marine microbial communities from western Arctic Ocean - ArcticOcean_MG_CB4_134 | ecosystem: Environmental > Aquatic > Marine > Oceanic | place: Arctic Ocean: Canada Basin | collected... | reverse complement strand
CTCGCACACCATCGATCCGCGCACCGGAATGCCAGTGAGACATCACCTAGCATCGGTCAGCGTCATCGATCCTCTATGCGTGCGTGCCGACGGTTACGCAACCGCGTTGATGGTGATGGGAGAAACCGCCGGATACCGCTTCGCCGTGGAAAACGAATTGCCCGCGTTGTTCTTAATTCGCGACGATCAGGGAGGCTTCAGCAGCAAAGCCAGTCCAGCTTTTGAAGCACGCTTCGGCAGTAGCCCGTGACATATCGTGAGCAACCCTGTAGCGCGGAAACCTTGCAATGGCCCGGCGGCGGCGTGGACGCAAGTCCACGCTCAGCAACCGCCCTCAGAGCCTTGCAGGGGCTTCGGTTCGCAAAAAGCCATTCAGCCTAAGATCGATAATAAATGACGCTCATCCTGCTAACCATCGCAACGATAGCCATCGCCATGCTCATCATGGCCGTAGGAGTGATCTTCGCCAAACGCTCACTGCGCGGCTCCTGCGGAGGCATCCAAGTCCAGGGTCCCGGCGGCGAACCCCTGAACTGCGATGCCTGCCCCTATCGAGATGATAATCCTGACTGCGACAACCGCGAGCCAGCATCTCAACTCGCAAGCGCGGAGGCAACCACTGAACCCGAAGACGCCGTCACGGCCGGCACCCGCCAGCCGTCCTGAAGCCGAGAGCCCCGCCGCCAAGCGGACCCAACCCCGAGACGTTATAATCTGCTGAATGGCTGCTTCGCCAGTTCGCCTTCAATATCTCGAAGTCGCCGACCTGCGCCTGTTTCGCGGCAGCGACGTGGCGGAGCTGCTCGATCAGCAGTCCGCTCGCTGGGACAAGGAGTTTCACTGGGACTTCAGCCCTTCCAGAGACCTGATCCAGCGCTACATCGATATGCGCAACCTCTACGGTTACGCATTGATGAAGCACGGGAGGCCGATCGGATACAGCTTCTACATTCAAGAAGACCGCAAGGCTCTCATCGGCGACCTGTTCATCTTGAGCGAACACCGCAGCGAGCTGGCCGAGCGCTTCCTGTTCCAAAGTATTATTAAGTCGGCGGTGATGTGTCCGGGCGTGCGCCGGATCGAGGGCCAGTTGCTGGCGCTCTCGTTTAATCCCGAGGATGAGATCATCTACGGCCGCGGATTGCAGGTATTCGAGCGGCACTTCATGTACTGGAAGGATGCCGCCCAGCCTCTCGACCCCCGGCTGACACTGCCTCATTTGCAATACCTGCAGTGGTCGGATCATCATCTCGAAAGCGCGGCCCATCTGATCGCGAGGGCTTATAGCAGCCATGTCGACAGCCGCATTAACGATCAGTATCGAAGCTATTCCGGCGCCCGGCGATTCCTTTACAACACCTCGCAGCATCCCGGATGCGGCCTCTTTTTCCGGCGCGCCGCTCTCGTGGCTAACTATCCGGGTTCTGGTGAGCTAGGCGGGGTCTGCCTCGCCAGTCTCGTCAAAGATGACGTCGGTCACATCACGCAACTCTGTGTCGCTCCGCACCTGAGCGGGCAAGGGATCGGATACGAGTTGCTGCGGCGCTCGATCGGCACGTTCCGCAACCACGGCTGTAAAGGAGTCAGTCTCACCGTCACGGGCGTGAACCAGGGAGCCATCAGCTTATACGAGAGAATCGGCTTCCGCACGATTCGAAAGTTCAACGCATTCGTGTGGGAAACAAGTTGAGCCGGCTCACGCAAATGAAAGGTGAAAGCCAGGCAGTGGCCGGCGTCTTCGGACTGGTTGGCGTGGCCGCTATCGCCCTCGCGCTCCTCAATCACTGGCTTTTGTTCGGAATCCTCGTATGGCTGATGATGGCTCTCGCGATGGCCATCGGTTTCGGCCCTGAATATCGCCGTCCTCCAATTCTGGCCACCATCATCGGCATCTTCCTCGCCTACTCGGCTCTTTTGCTATTGCTGGTATCGCTCGATAAACCGGGCGAAGCACCGCACTTGATTTGGGGCTTCCCGGCCGCCACGGCTGTTCTTGTGTTCGGGATCTGGCCGATCGGCATGGTGGCTGGTTTGCTCTACGGACTAGTGTTTTCCCGGTCCGTTTTGCCCGAGGAAAAACTGCGGGCATTTCTGAGCAAGTTCGGAAGTTCGGAGCCCGAACGCTAATGCCTGTCTCCCAATCCCCGACGATCATCGCCTGCGTGGTGATCTATCTCGCCGCCTGTCTGGTCATTGGCTTCTGGGCGATGAAGAGAACACGCACGATCGCCGATTATCTGGTCGCCGGCAGGACGCTCGGCCCCTTCGTCATCATCATCGCCGCCATGTCGAGCATCATGAGCGGGTTCGGATTTGTTGGGGGACCGGGCCTGGTGTTCGAGTCAGGTACCAGCTCACTTTGGATGACGTTCCCGTCGACCTTTAGCTTCGCGCTCTCTTGGATACTGGTCGGGAAGCGGCTGCGATTGCTCGCCGTGGTTCGCGAGATCCTCACTCTTCCCGACGCGGTCGAGGCACGCTACGGAGGGCGCTGGCCGAGACTCATGATGGCGCTGGCGATTCTGCTGGGCGTGCTGGGGTATCTGGGGACTCAGGTGCTGGCCATCGGAATGGTGCTGGTCGCCGTCTTCGGAGTGACCCTGCCGGTGGCATTGATGATCGGCTTGGGCGTGCTGGCCTTCTACAGCGTCGCTGGCGGAATCTTGGCGGGCGTTTACACGGACTTATTTCAGGGACTGCTGATGATGGTCTCGGCGCTGGCGGTTCTCTATTACGCGCTCGAGGCGGGCGGGGGCATGTCCCGGATCAGCACGACTCTTTGGGAGATGGATCCCGAGTTCATCGGTCCCTGGGGAACACGCGGCCCGCTCACGTCGCTGAGCTGGTACATGCTGTTCGTCATTGGAGCCGTGGGACAGCCGCATGCGATCACGAAGTTTCTGATGTTGCGTGATGTTCGGCAATTGAAATGGGGGGCGTTGCTGACCGGCGCCAGTTACGCCGTGCTGAGCTTGCTGTGGATGAGCGTCGGCTTTTCGATGCGCGCGCTGGTGGCTGGCGGCGTGCAGAGTCCGCTCGATTCACCCGACCTGGCCGCTCCGGTTTTTCTTCTCAGCTACACGCCGGAATGGCTGGCCGGCATGGTCTTCGCCGGGTTGCTGGCGGCAATCATGTCCACCTCCGACAGCTTTCTCAACATTGGTGCGGCCGCAATCGTGCGGGATATCCCGATCGCTTGGCGCGGCCGGCCGGTCGCCAACGAGCTTTTCTGGACCCGTGTCTTTACTGGAGTGCTGCTGGTGGCATCGGCGCTCTTCGCCCTCTACATGGAGAACCTGATCGCGCTGCTGGGCACGTTCGGTTGGGGGACGTTCGCCGCGGCGATCGTGCCCAGCATTGCGATTGGGCTGAACTGGAAGCGGGCCACCGGCTCGGCCTGTGTTCTCTCGATTGGAATCAGCATTGTGCTGAATTTCGCCCTGGAGCTCTCAGCACGGCACGGCATCTATGTTTTGCCGCACGGCATGGCCGTGGGTTGCTTTTCGCTGCTGGTGTCGATCGCGGTCTTCGTCGGCGTTTCTTGGTTCTCCGGCGAAAACGACGAGCGAAAGTTAGCGCCCGACGTCGCCGCGGCGATGGAAGTCTAGCCGCGGCCGCCTCTGCTACAATCTCGTAGGTTCATCGACAGAGGGAAGCCATCCATGCGTCGCCTCACACCTTTTTTTCTAACAGCGTTGTTTCTTTTCGCAGCCGGGTTTCTGGCGGCCCAGAACACCTCCCGCGTTTATCAATCCCACGAGCGCCCTCGCGCGCTGGCGCTGATTGGCGACCGCTACCATAGCCCGGTGCATATCCGCGACGGCATGGCGCCGGCTTTCTTGCGTGAAAACATCCCGGTTGTCTTCATCGAAAACGACAAGGCACTGACCGCCGAGGCATTGAAAGATTTCGACCTGCTGGTCATCTACAAAGACGGCATGATCTGGCCCAACGGCTTCGAGCAGCCTCACGTGAAATGGATGACCGAGGGACAGCAGCAGGCCATCTGGGACTTCGTCCACCGCGGCGGAGCTTTCCTGGCCATGCACAACTCGCATGGAATCTACCCGCCCGGCGGGCTCTATTACAAGCTATTTGGCGGCGACTATGGCGGGCACCCGCCTCCGGCTACATTCACGGTACGCGTCGAGGATAAGAATCACCCGATTACCCAAGGTGTCGAAGGCTACGAGATCTTCGACGAACAGCACACCAGTAAATTCTATTTGGACGACAAGCATCTGCTGCTGCGAAACATCGCGCGCGACAACAGCGCGGCGGCGGCCGGCTGGTGGCGCGAGCTAGAGAAAGGCCGATTCGTCTACCTATCGCCAGGACACACGCCGGAAGGGCTCGGTCATCAAATGACCCAGCGGCTGATACGCAACTCGCTGCGCTGGTTGCTGCGTTTGGACTAGTAGGGGGGCTTTTTGCCCATCCGATCGGCGGAACAATCGTTCGCTGTCTACCGCTTGCTGACGCGCGCGGCTCGAGTCTCCTAGCGCGGCAGCGGCCACTCTTGGGAATCGGTCCGGGCCGTCTTAAAATACTTCTCAAACTGCTCGATGACAGCGGCGTTGCCGGCGGCGACATTATTCGTCTCACCGGGATCTTGCGAAAGATCGTAAAGCTCGAGCGGCGCATCACCCTTGATCCGCACTGCCTTCCAATTATCCCGGCGGGCCGACTGCTGAAAAGTCTTCGAACGGATCTGTTCCCAATAGAGAAAGCGCTTGCTCAAGTCTTGCGATTTCCCTAGAAGAGTCGGCAGCACGCTGACGCCATCGAGTCCTGGAGGCGTCTCCGCACCCGCCAGATCGGCCGCCGTCGGCAAGAAGTCGGCGAAGTACCAAGCCGTGGCGTCATTGGTCTCACCCGCCGCCACGCGCCCCGGCCAGCGGACGATCATCGGGGTCCGAATGCCGCCTTCATAGACCGATCCCTTTTGCTCGCGAAAAGGCCCGGCGCTATCGAAGAGCCCGTCATAGCGCGCTGCCGCCCCGTTGTCGCTGGTGAAAAAGACGATCGTGTCGTCGGCGATCTTCAGCTCATCCAGCAAATCGAGAATGTAGCCGATGTCGCGGTCCATGCGGGTGATCATCGCGGCGTAGGCCTTGCGCTCTTCCGGCCAAGGCTTGCCGGCATACGGAGCTAGATCGGGCACCTCGAACGCGGCGTGCGGAATCGTATACGGCACATAGAGGAAAAACGGCCCTTCGGCCTGATGACGAATAAAATTCAGCGCGAAGCTGGTAAACAAATCATGCGAGTACTGCTGGCGGCGTCCGTCATGATTGCCGGTGAGCTGGAAACGATGCTGGTTCAGCCAAAGAAACGTCGGGTAGTAGGTATGCGCTTGGCGCTGATTGACGTGTCCGAACCAGTGATCGAAACCTTTGCTAGTGGGATAGCCACTCGTATTCGGCTCGCCGAGTCCCCACTTACCGGTCATGCCGGTTGTGTACCCGGCCTGCTTCAAGACATCGGCAACCGTTCGGTCCTCGGCACGGAGCGGGATGCGGTGCTCACCGCCGCCGAGTCCGGTGACGCCCCCGGCCACGCCGAAATTTCCTCGCACGCGCGTGTGTCCCGTGTGCAGTCCGGTCATCAGAACGCTGCGGCAGGGGGCGCAAACCGACGCTCCGGCGTAAACCTCCGTGAATCGCAGCCCCTGCGAGGCGAGGCGGTCAATATTTGGGGTTTGTATCAGCTTTTGGCCGTAGCTCCCGGCGTCGCCGTAACCCATGTCGTCGGCCATAATGAAGACGATGTTGGGCTTGGACGCGCGGGCGTGCAGGGGGCCGCATAGCCCGGCGGCGGCGACCGCTAAAAGCAACAGTTGCAAGCAGAGCCCCGCCCCGCGCGGGCGTTCAGCAAGACATTCGTGAAGGTTCATAGAGGTTCCCTAGCAGCTCGTCGTGAAATTCCGGGGACGAGAAAAAAGTCGGCGGAAAGGTCTGAAAAAATCGGGGACTGCCACAAGCGGCCATTCCTAAGTCCCTGTTTATCAGTGATGCCATTGGCTGCGGTTGGCTGTCCCCAGCATTTTTTCTCACCTTCCAGTCAGCCAGTTTCCTTTCGATGAAACGCAAACTTTTGAATGAGTTAGGAAGACCGGAAATGGTTGGCCGTCCCCCTTTTTCGCATAGAGATTCCTTTGGCTGCGCCAATTTCCTTTGTGACCGATCGGCCCGCCGTCACGCGAACCTCACCTCCGCGGCCCCAATCGGCCCAAAATCCGCGACAACGTGATCACCCGCCTCGGCCAGGTAAACATCCGTTGTGACGCCGGTAGTCACCCAATGGCCTTTCTTCAAGCCGAGTCCGCGCGCGTGCAGGTTGTCAACAAGCCAGCGTATCGCGTTCAAAGGGTGGCCCAATACGGCCGCTCCCGAGCCTCGATGAAGCACTTCCCCATTCACCACCAAGCGCACGGCTTGCGCGGCAAGATCGACGCCGCGCCAGTTCGAGACCTCCGGTCCCTTGACCCACCCGGCGTTGCAGGCGGAATCGGCAATGAGAGACGGTGCGCCAACGGTGGTCCAGCTCGCATACCGGCTGTCGACGATTTCGATGGAAGGAATCGCTGTCTCGATGGCGTCCGCGATGACTTCCAGGGACAGCGGTTCCGAGCCGGCGGGCAAGTCGCGGCCCATCCGGAATGCGAACTCCGCCTCCATCACTCGCACCGAATAGTTGGAAGCAGGAAGCTGAGCCGGACTATCGAAACAAACCGCGGACATCAGGCTGCCGCAAAACGGACCGTCCTGGTTGAGCAGCTCTTGAGCCAAGCGGTTCGTGCAGGCGACCTTGTAGCCGACAATCGTACCGCCGTAGTGCTCCAAAAGCTGTTTGACGACCTGGTCCTGACACTCATACCCGGCTTGAGAAGTCGCCGGCCTCACCTCGAGCGGCAGCTCCGCCAGTCTGGCGCCAGAAATTCTTGCCTGGCATATAAGTTCAGCAGCGCTTTTCGTCGTGGGTACATCCATTCCTAAGCTCCACCTCTTTTCTCGGAGATCCTCGGTTCAGAGGAGCCTGTATCCTCCTCCCGTTGCCGCACCACCTCAAACAGCACGACCCCCGCCGCGACCGAAACATTCAGCGAAGCGATGCGGCCGGCGATCGGAATACTGATCAGCGCATCGCAGCGCTCGGCCGTCAACCGATGAAGCCCCTGCCCTTCCCCGCCCAGCACCAGCGCCGTAGGCTGCCGATAGTCGCCCCGGCCGTAGGTCTGCTTGGCCCTCTCGTCGAGTCCATAGACCCAGAAACCGGCATCCTTGAGCTGCTTCAAAGCCCGGTTCAAGTTTTTGACGCGGCAGACGGGCATGTATTCGATCGCGCCGGCCGAGGCTTTGGCAACCGTCTCACTGAGCGGGGCGGAGCGCCGTTCGGGCACAATGACCGCATCGGCTCCGGCGGCATGCGCGGAGCGAACGATCGCCCCTAAATTGTGGGGATCTTCCACGCTGTCAAGAACGACGATCAGTCCCGGCTTTTCAAGTTTCTCAAGGACTTCGGTCAACCTCGCGTAGCTTGCCGCCGAGCAGATCGCCGCGACGCCCTGGTGGTTCTTGCCGCCGATGAACCGGTCGATTGCTTCGCGGGTTTCGAAGCGAACGGGAACGCCCGCCTGCCGGCAGGCGTCGATGATCGCCTGGAAGCGCGGGTTCTTCCCGCCGCGAACCACGATGACGCGCTCCAAATGGCGGCCGGAACGTACTGCTTCCAAAACGGGGTTGAGGCCAGCCAGCCGATCCGTGTTCACGAACAGCCCCCGGTGGCGGAGACGAGACACGTTCGATACAGTGGAAAACACTTACACAAACGCATTTGATGATCGCTATCCATTCCACTCATCGTATCGGAGTTCAGCCATGAGATCACTTCTCACCATCTGCTTCGTCCTCGCTCTAGCCTGCCCGCTGACCATCCCCACTCAAGGTCAAATCCTTTCGCTGAGCCGGGACGAGATGATCGAGCTGACCAAGCTCAACTGGCAGTGCTCTCGCGGCAGCTTCGGCGAACGGCCGGGATTGGGTATCCGGGTCCGCGCAAGAGCCGGCATGAGTGCCGGCTCGGCAAACTAAGAGCTTGCGCCACGTTGCCTGGAGTTCCCACATGTCAGACCAAACTCGCATGCCAAACCAAACCCGCTGCAGTTGGGCCAAGACTAAAATCGAGATCGACTATCACGACCAAGAATGGGGCGTGCCGCTTCATGATGACCGGAAACTGTTTGAGTTTCTTATTCTCGAAGGAGCCCAGGCCGGGTTGAGCTGGGTGACAATTCTCAAGAAGCGCGAGGCCTATCGCAAGGCTTTTGCGGGCTTCGAGATTGCGAAGGTGGCTCGATTTCGCCAGGCGAAGGTCGAGAGTCTCATGGGGAATGCCGGGATCGTTCGCAACCGTCTCAAGATCGAATCCGCGATTCGAAACGCCAAAGCAACGATGGCTGTTCAGGAAGAGTTTGGCTCGCTGGATGCCTATTTGTGGCAGTTCGCCGACGGCAAGCCGATTCGCAATCATTGGAAAACCATGCAACAGGTTCCCGCCACCAGCGATGAGTCTGACGCCTTGAGCAAGGACCTCAAAAAACGCGGGTTCAACTTCGTGGGATCGACGATCTGCTATGCCTTGATGCAGGCCGTCGGGATGGTCAACGATCATACGACGGATTGCGTCCGCTACCGGGAACTGGGTGGCGGCGGCTGAGGTTGCTATTGGCAGGGCTGTGTTGAACTTCCCGTGGCCCGGGACTCGTCAGAGATCCGCGTCCTTGCTTCGGGCCACAGGGCCATACCCGGGCGGGACCTACAGCCCGGGCACCGGCGGCTGCACGGGCTTCCACGGGAGCACTCCTTTTCGGCGCATCTTGCGGCGGAACACCTTGTCACCCGCCGTGGCGTAGAGCGTGCTGAGCCCGGGTCCGGCGAACACCACGTTTGACAGCGCACCGGGCTGGGGCTTGGAAATGATGGCCACGACCCGGCCGGGTTGATCGCAAACCTGCAGCCCGGAATCGGTCGCTACGTAGAGGTACCCCTCCGAATCAACCGTCATGCCGTCGGCGCGGCTGACGCTGGAGCTGTCCGAGGTTTCGAGACGGTAAAACGCCTGCCCGTTCCCTACCGAGCCGTCACCGAGAATCTGATACGACCAAGTCCATTTACTCCGATAGTCGGCCACGATCAGCAACGATTGGTCGGGGGAGACGAGCACGCCGTTGGGCCGCACGGGTCCGGCTTGCACATCTGCTGGACTCTCGGGCCCTTCAACGACTACACGCGGCATTTTCCCATCCTGAATCAGCCAAACCTTGCCGTTTGCCGGGTCGGTGAAGTAGATGTCTCCCTTCGCGGTCACAACGAGATCGTTACAGCCCGAAGCGTTGGCCACGACTTCCTCGTTTCCATCCAGCCCGTACCGCACGAGCCGCTTGCTCTCGCCCTGGCAGGCATAGAGATTGCCGTCAGGGGCGAACATCAGCCCGTTGGCACGGTGAGTCTTGTCTTTGAAAAGCGAGACCTCGCCGCCTGCGTCGATCCTCCAAATCTTGCTCACCCGCAGGTCGGTGAAGTAGACGTCGCCGTTGGGAGCGATCGCCGGGCCCTCGGTGAACTCGTGTCCGCTCGAGACGACTTCCCAATCTTCGCCGGGGTCGAGAAACATCTGAACATACTGGCGTTCGCCGACGGTCTTGGACGCTTCGATCGGCTTCTCCCAGTCCCGCCACAACCATGTCAGGGCATCCGGGAGAATCGCACGGGGATGGCGTTGGTTGTGGCCCTCATCTCCGACGACCCACTGGAGGTCGTAGCCCGCGTATTTCAATGCCGCCGCCATGCTTTGGTTCGCTATCCACCAGGAACCGGAGTAGATGTTCTGATCGTTCTTGCCGTCCTGCAGAAATACTCGTAGCGGTTTCGGCTCCGACTTGCGGATGAGCGAAGGGTAGATCTGTCCGCCTCGCAGATTGACGTAGCTGCCAATGAAACTCAGCACCCGGCGAAAAGCATCGGGGCGGTTCCAGGCCGCCGTGAAGGCGCAAATTCCTCCTGAACTCAAGCCGCCGATCCCGCGCAGATTCGGGTCATCGGTGAGGTTGTAGTCCTTCCCTGCCTCGGGCAGAATTTCCTCAAGCAGAAAGCGGGCGTAGCGATCACCAAGTCCGTCGTACTCAAAGCTGCGGTTGTAGCGCTCTCGTTGATCGGCGCCCCGCGCCGGCAATACCCCTGGAGGAATAAAAATACCGATAGTGACGGGCATTCGGCCCTGGTGGATCAGATTGTCCAGAACGATCGGGGTCATCATCCGCCCGTTTTCCGTGGAGACCAGCACTTGGCCGTCCTGAAACACCATGACCGCGGCCGGTTCGGATGAGCTGTACTGTGCGGGGACGTAGACCCAATAGTCGCGAACGGTTCCAGGGAAGATTTCGCTGGTCCAGACGTGCTTGGTTATCTTGCCGCGGGGAACGCTGGCTTGGACCTTTGAGTCGGGTCCCAACTCGTACTGCTGCGCCAGCGCAGGGGCAACGGTGGTGACCAAGAGTGCAACGAGAACCCGAAGTGTGCATGAAACCATGCCCAGACTCTAGCAAGAGTCAACGCCTACTGTCCGATCCAGGCAAAGTGGACGCGCCGGCTCAGCCGTGGAGCGCACCACTTGGGCTCTGAGGCTCTACAATGTCAGGTTATGTCTGCCGCCCCTGCTTCAAACGACTCCAACTCTCAGCCCCGCTCCGTCTATGCGCTGCTTCAATCGCAAGCGGCGAAACAGCCGAACCTAACGGCGATATCGTCGGTCAGTTCCCCGCCCTTGTCCTACCAAGGTCTGCTCGCCCAGGTGAACCGGACCGTGTCGACTTTGAACCGTCATGGGATCGGCCGCGGCGATCGGGTGGCCCTGGTTCTTCCCAACGGACCCGATCTCGCCGTCGCTTTTCTGGCGGTTGCCGCCGGCGCCACTTGCGCGCCGTTAAACGCCGCCTATCGGGCTGAGGAGTTCGAGTTTTACCTCTCGGATCTGAATGCGAAAGCGCTCATAGTCCAAAGGGGAGCCGACTCACCCGCGATTGACGTTGCGCGCGCGAGCGGCATAGAAGTTCTGGAGCTAAGCCGAGACGATCACGAACCGGCCGGGGCGTTCGCCCTCGAAGACGTGACAACCGGCCCCGGCCCCGGCGCTGGTCCGGCCCGCGCCGCGTTTTCCGAACCCGACGACATCGCCCTGGTGCTGCAGACCTCCGGGACGACCGCTCGCCCGAAGATCGTGCCGCTCACCAGCGCCAACGTCTGCGCCTCGGCCTTTCACATTTCGGGGACTCTCGCCCTGACCCCGCAAGACCGCTGCCTGAACATCATGCCGCTGTTTCACATCCATGGCCTGATGGGAGCTGTGATTTCGAGCATGGCCGCCGGCGCCGAGGTCCTCTGCACGCCGGGCTTCGCCCCCTTGAAATTCTTCGGCTGGCTGGAAGCTTTCCAGCCTACCTGGTATACCGCGGTTCCCACGATGCATCAGGCGATCCTGACTCGTGCACTGCGTAATCGCGATATCGCCGACAAGTCGAAACTGCGGCTGATTCGCTCCTCGTCGGCGTCGCTGCCGCCGCAGGTGATGGCCGAGCTGGAGAATGTGTTTCACGCGCCGGTGATCGAGTCCTACGGCATGTCGGAGGCGGCCCACCAGATGGCCTCAAACCCCTTGCCTCCCGCTGCCCGCAAGCCGGGTTCGGTCGGGCCTCAAGCCGGGCCCGAGATCGCCATCATGACCGGCGCGGGCAAGATTCTCGGCGCCAACGAAACCGCTGAAATCGTCATCCGCGGACCCAACGTCACCACCGGGTATGAGAACAACCCCGGCGCCAATGCCACCGCCTACACCGACGGCTGGTTCCGCACCGGCGACCAGGGATATCTCGACGACGAAGGATTCCTCTACATCACCGGGCGCCTGAAGGAAATCATCAATCGCGGCGGAGAGAAAATTTCACCACGCGAGGTCGACGAGATTCTGATGGACCATCCAAGTGTCCTGCAGGCCGTGACGTTCGCCATGCCGCACCCGAAGCTAGGAGAAGAGGTAGCAGCGGCGATCGTTCTCCGCGAGGGAGCCGAGGCAACGGAAAAGGAGATTCGTGAATTCGCGGCCACACGGCTGGCGGATTTCAAAGTCCCCCGGCGAGTGGTATTTCTCGATGAGATCCCGAAAGGCCCGACCGGTAAACTGCAACGCATTGGGCTGGCCAAGAAATTGGGCCTTGGGAAGTAGGCAAAGCCAAGGCCGAAAGCCTGTCAATCCAGCACGCCGGCTGGCGACGGATCGTGCGGCCGTGATTCACCGCTTCGCACAATCGCGAACTTCGTACAGATCGGGCCAATCATTTCGTACACCACGACCGAGGCCAGCACCACGGTCGTCACCACTTCGCGGTACTCCACAAAACGCCGGTCCACCGCCAGCGCAATGCCGATAGCCAGACCCGCCTGCGCCATCAGGCCAAAGCCCAAAAAACGCTGCACGGCCGGTTCGAGGTTCAATCGCCGCGCTCCCCAGGCAGCCCCCAGAAACTTTCCAGAGGCGCGCGCAACGAGGTAGAGAACTCCGAGAGCGCCCATCGAGGAGATCAGCCGCACATCGAGATCCGCCCCGGCGATGACGAAGAAGATCGCATAAAACGGCGGATCGGTACGCGTAAGCGTGGCAAACAAGCGCTGGCTACGGGCGGAAAGGTTGGCCATGGTCGCGCCGACAGCGAGACTCGCGACAAGCGGTGAAAGGTCCAGCATCAGAGCGACCCCCACGCAGAGCAGAACGCAGCCCGCCAGCAGGATCTGCGCTTCGCCGTGTTCGACGACGTTGCGAGCCCAGCCGGCCAAAAGCAGGCCCACCAGATAGCCCAGCGCAGCCGACCCGAGAAGCTGCCACACGAGCGGGAACAGGGCTCCGTAAAGCGCTTCGAAGAGCGGTGTCGCACCCCCGAGACTGGCAGTAAAATCGATCATCGAGGCAACAACAATGTAGGCGGACAAGCAGAAAATATTGTTCACCGCGATGATCCCCAGCAGCGTGTCACTGAGCGGCCCCTTGCTGTTGCACTCGCGAATCACCATCAAAGTGGAAGCCGGAGCCGTGGCCACCGCAACCGCGCCAAGCAGGAACGCGACTTGCCAGGGCTGCCCGGCCAGCAACATGCCCATCGTGACCAGCCCCGCCGCGAGCAGCGATTCGGCCAGCGTCAAGTAGAGAATTTTTCGGCCAATGCTCGCGAACCGGGAAAATTCGAAAACCGACCCAATCGAGAACAGAATCAGGCCGAGCGCGACCTCGCTGAGAACCTGCAAAGCCGCCAAGTTCTCCGAACTCACCCACCCCAGCGCCGATGGCCCCAACGCCACACCAGCCAAGATATAGCCGGTCACCTCCGGAATCCGCAGGAGTTTCACCACGTGGCCTGACGCCAGAGCCAGCAGCAAAATAACGCCGAGCGAGGATAGTTCGTTCATCTGATGGCGGGTGAGCTGGCTTTGAGCGGAAGCAGCCCCAAGCCGATCGGTCTGGGCGCGCTTCGCCGGATCAATTTCGCCGGATCAATTTCGCCAGATCGATTTCGCCAGATCAGTAACGACTGACCCGGGCACTCTCCTCAATCGTAGAACATCGCGCCGCGCATAGCTGCCGACAGAGTTGTCCAATACAAGATGAGCCTGAAGAGGAGGAGTGTTTCCAGCACAAGATGAGCCTGAAGACAAACAGGACGGATCCGGGCACACTGCGGGTGAATGCAAGTCACCATGCAGGAT
>Ga0114996_10006238_pt1 | contig 13813 bp, 12 predicted proteins | sample ArcticOcean_MG_C_4_FD_87039 | JGI IMG/M metagenome (GOLD analysis project Ga0114996, IMG submission 87039) | Marine microbial communities from western Arctic Ocean - ArcticOcean_MG_CB4_134 | ecosystem: Environmental > Aquatic > Marine > Oceanic | place: Arctic Ocean: Canada Basin | collected... | reverse complement strand
TGTGCCGATACGAATTGGGGCGGTCGAGGTGAAGCCCGGTGACTACATCCTGGGAGATCGCGATGGGGTGGTCGTCATTCCCGCGGGAGTCGCCGAGGAAGTGATTGCCAAGGCAGAGGATGTTGTCAAGACCGAAAATCTGGTTCGCGGTGAGATTTTGGATGGTGTTCACCCGCTGGATGCCTACAGGCGGCATGGGCGGTTTTGAGTCCGAGGTCGGGTTCGCCCCAATGCTCTTCACTTAACCCGCATGTCTCAGCACCTGACGGGGGCAGCACGCAATAGGCCGGCCAGTCTTTCGTTGCGCTTGCTCGTGGTGATCAACGGGCTGGCGAGGTAACGTCGGCCCGGAGGCCGGCGCGGCCCGCCAGGAGGCGCGCGCCACCTCAAGCGGCGTGTGTCCCGTAGTGACGCGGCTCTTACGCACTTTGCCTCGCCACATGGCGAGAAATGCAGGCTAGCGATACACCCGCGTGATCCACTCAGCGACCGCTGCTGGTTTCGGCGAGCCATCCACCTCCACGTGAACATCCCACACGAATTGATGTCCGCCCTGGATATCCTGGACTGATTTGAGTCCGACGCGGCCCCGCACTTTTGAGCCAGCGGGGACCGCCGCCGGAAAGCGGACCCGATTCAGCCCGTAGTTAATCGCCCGGTTGAAACCGGCGTTGATCACGACCACTCCTCGAATCAGCCCGGATAACAGCGAGAGGGTCAGGAAGCCGTGAGCGATGGTTGTGCCGTAGGGGGACTGCTTGGCGGCTCGCTCGCGGTCGAGATGAATCCACTGATGATCCTCCGTGGTATCGGCGAAAGTGTTGATGCGCTGCTGGGTCATTTCAACCCAATCGCTGACGCCGATCTGCTGGCCGGCCAGTGTTCTGAGCTCTTCGATGTCGGTGATGATTCGAGCCGCCATGTGGTCCTCCTGAAATCGCTAGGATAGCCGACGCTCGGTTTCACGGGGGGGGGGATCGTGGATGCGCTACCTGGCCGGTCCCCGCGGCTAGCCCGCATTTCTCACCACCTGACGGCCGAAGCACGCAATAGGCGCGCCAGTACTTCGTTGCGCTTGCTCGCCGTGCTCAACGGACCGTGAGAGTACGCCTGCGCCCGTCAAGCGGCGCGCGCCTCGTACTGACGGGCCTCTCACGCACTTCGTCTCGCCACGTGGTGAGAAATGCGGGCTAGTGACCGCTTTCCGATGGCGGTCCCAAGGCATCGACGACACTCGACCGCACCCCTGCGGGCGCGGCTCTGTTTGGGCCAGAGCGGATCGCGCCACGAACGCGCCGATGACACCCGAATGACAGCTGGAACGGCATGGCGGCCAACAAGAGCGTTGATTCAACAGCCGGACGAGAGTAGACTAAGCGACATACTCGGGAATGAACGAGAAATCTAGTAAAAACGTTCACTTAGTAAACTAGTTTTTCGGAATAGTCGCCGAGGAACGAACGATCGAGCAATAAGCCCAGGAGACGCCATGATCGAAATCCCCAGCCTGAGACCAGAAACTCGTTACGGAATGCCGACGGCCGACCGCATCCTGTTCAATCGGCAATACGTCGTTGGATATTCCTATCTTTTCCGGCAGCCGCGATTTGCGCTGGAATTGATTGATGACCAGACCATGCAGATGGAGGACGAAGATCTGAAACGGCTCAATAATTTCCGCGAGGATCTCAGAATCGACGACATGTTTCGCGCCACGCTGGATGACTACGCGGGCGCTGGGTATGACCGCGGTCACTTGGTTTCCAGTGCCGACCGCCTCGGACGCACGGTCGTGAACAGTGAAACGTTCTTGATGACGAACATGAGCCCGCAGAAACCCGGCTTCAATCGCGGCATTTGGAAGAATCTTGAGTCCGCGGTGAGGAATCTGGCGGCACAGGAAAAGTACATTGAGGTGTACGCGATCTGCGGCCCGCTTTTCAAGATCGGCGACCCGATCGACGTGATTGGCGATAACCATGTGGTCGTACCGGATGGGTATTTCAAATCGGTCCTCGCCGAGGAAAAGAAAAGCGGGAAGCTTCGGATGTGGACGTTCGAGTTCCTGAACAAGAAGACCGATCAGCCACTTTCGAGCTTCCTGGTTCCGACAGAGGACGTCGAGCGCAAAGCGGGATTGATGCTGTGGGACCGTTTGCGGGGCAGCAAGAGCGATAGTTTGCGCAAGACCAAAGGCAGGATGTGGGCGCTGACTTGAGTGGTGCTCGAGAAACGCGGGCGCTGGCGTGGCGAAGAACCGCGAGTCTCTCGGAGCCGCCCGTTAGGGGGGATTCGAGTTGGTTTCGCGGGTAACCCCCGGGCCGGTTACGGTCAAGCGTGCGGTTCTATTGTGAGCTTGCCGATAGAATTGGAACGTGGCTCCGAACTACCAGACCTATATCTTCGATTTCGACTATACGCTCGCTGATTCATCGCGCGCCGTTGTCGAATGCGCGAACAACGGCTTGCGAGGGCTAGGACTTCCAGAGGCCTCTCCCGACGCCATACGGCGAACCATCGGCTTGTCGCTCCCGGAAACATTGGTTCGGCTGGCGGGCGAGCAGCAGCGTCCGCTGGCGGATGAGTTTCGGCGGTTCTGGCGACAGCGATCCGACCAAATCATGGTGGACTGGACGGTGCTTTTACCCGGGGCCCCGGAAGCGGTTCGCGAGCTGCGGGAGAAGGGCTTTCAGACCGGCATCGTGTCGACGAAATATCGCTCCCGCATCGAAGAGGTCTTGCGGCGGGAAAAACTGAGTGATGCCTTTGAAGTGATCGTCGGGGGCGAGGATGTCGCCGCCCACAAGCCCGATCCAGAAGGCCTGCTGCGGGCTATTGACGAGCTAGGGGCTGCCCCGGAGGAAACCCTCTACGTTGGTGACAGCATCACCGATGCGCGGACCGCCGAGCGGGCGAACGTCTCTTTCGCCGCGGTGCTGACCGGCGTGACGCGGCGAGAGGAATTCGAGGGCCTTGCGGTGAGCCGATTCCTCGCGAATCTTGGCGAGCTGAGCTTCTGAGTATTGGCGTTTCTCGAAGCCGCTGCGATAACGGATCTAGCTCGCATTTCTCACCAGCTGACGGGCCAAGCACATGAGGGGCCCGCCATTACTTCGTTGCGCTTGCTTGCCGTGCTCAACGTACTGTGAGAGTATGCGTCTTTGGTCAAGTGGGGGTCGTCAAGCGGCGCGCGCCTTGTACTGACAGGGCTCTCATGCACTTTGCCTCGCCACCCGGCGAGAAATGCGGGCTGGTTCTTGACCGGGGCTGGGCTCGATCACCAGCTTAGTGGCGGAGATCGAATCCCCCTGCTTACATCGGCAGCGGGGCGCGCAGCACGAAGTCGAGACGGGTTTCCGAGGGAATACTCAGTTGCTTGCCTCGCGAAGCGGAAACGGCCACACCGGCGCCGGCGCCAGCTCCGGCCCCGATCGCCGCTCCCTTTCCGCCTCCCAAAATTGCACCCAGGGCGGCGCCGATTCCGGTCGTTACCGCCGTTGTCTTGGCGGTACTCTTGCCTTTTCCGCCCGTTTTCACTTCGGCGTAGTTGGTAGCGATTTCGTACGATCGGCCATCAACGGTGATATCGAAAAGCTTGAGCGAAATCTCGTCGCTGCCGCTGATCCTCCCTGATTGTGCAACCCGCACTACCTGCACGGTTGCATCAGCGTTGCGCGGAATCACGACCTGGTTGTCGACCACGAGCGGGTCATCGATGCTGGCGCGAAATCTTTCGCCCTCGCCGGTGACGTCGGAATCAATGGAGTCGATCATGCGTACGGTAATGACCGTCCCGGCAGGGATTGTCATTCCCGAGGCAGCGCGGGGCGGTGGCGCACTCACGGCTTGCGTGGCTCTTGGCGCCCGTGCCGGTCTTCGAGCAGGCGCGGGGGCCGGCCTTGACGCGGGCGAAGCTGCCGTGGCCGCTCCGGACACGAAACTGACGTTCGCTACATCGGCTAGCGAGTAGGTCTCGACGTTGCCATTGGAATCGAGAAACCGGATGGTTCGCGTGTCGCCGCCGAGGAATGTTCCGTCGACGGTTTCGCCGCTTTTCAGCGCGAGGGTGTCGGCGGTCAGGGGCACGGCCATCAAACCCAAGGCCATCAAACAGATGACTACTAGGGACAGAATGGAAACTCTTGGTGTCATTTGATCTCCTCGCTGATGTGAACGAACGGTCTTTTTCATCATGTCAAGCCTCGCGTTGGTTGCTCGTTAGACGCAGGCGCGGAAGAGGCGGTTCCTTTGGAGTTGGTGGTGTCCTGTTTGCTTGACCCGTTCGCTTGCTTGTCGCGGTTGCAGCCACTTGCTTGACCCACTCACTTGCGTTCGGGGCTCTGATGGCTATTCGTAGGCTAGGGCTTCGATGGCGTCTTGGCGGGCGGCGCGGGTTGCCGGATAGATCGTGCCTAAAATAGACCCGATCAGAGAGATGACGGTCGCCCAAATGATGTGGTTGGGCAGAAACTGGATCACCACCAGCGGAAAATTGCCGTGAACAAAGGCTCGCGCGCCATAGGCTACCCCTATTCCAACGATGATTCCGCAGACGGTCATCCCAATCGCCTCTCGCAAGAAGATTTGCAAAATGTAGTTTCGAGAGCCCCCCAATGCCTTGAGTATTCCCACTTCCCGCGTGCGGTCAAGAACCGCCGTATACATCGCTAGCAGCACCACGATGAACCCCGCCGAAATTGCGATTCCGACGATCACCGCAATGAACTCCGACCCCATGGCCTTGGTCTGAGCGGTGAATAGAGTAATGAATTCCTCCATGGAGTAGACGGGGTGTTTCGGCAATATCTTCCGTAGCTTGGCGACCATCGCCTGAGCTTGTCCAGGGTCGTGCAGCTTGACGTAAATTTGACTCAATTTGCCGCCGAGCGCCATCATCTCTTGCATCGTTTTCAGGGGCACAAAGATGCGGGAGAGTTTTCCGGTCTCGGTGATCCCGGTAAGCCGGAAATCGCGATTCATGACACGCAAGGTGTCGCCGACCGCCAGCTTCTTCTGCCCGGCGTAGGAGGAGTCCACGAGCACATCGTAGGGCCGCTCGAACGGACCGCCGCTGAAGTAGCGCAACCCGCCCGACATGCGGCCGAATCTTTCCAAGTCAACGCCGGTCACGGTGTTAGAGTCCGACTGCATCTGCACGGTTGTGCCGACCACGACGGCGACCTCGGGCAGGGCTTCGATCGTTTCGATCAGTTCTCCGGTGAGATCGGCCCGCCCCAGTCCGGTGGTTGCCGTGCTGGTGGAGGCGCGAATTAGAATGTCAGCGCCTACGCCACGCTTGCGGCGGTTGGATTCTCCGACGAGTCCGTCGGCCAAACCCCAGATCAGCAGGATCAGGGCAACCTCGATCCCGATCGCGAGAACGGTAAGGACGGTGCGCAGAGGGCGGTGGCGAAGATTGCGGGAAACGACGAGATTGATCACTGCGGTCCTTTATGGCTTGTCGTGGACTGGATGGAGACTCGGCTGCGATGAACTGCTCAGCCTGATTTCAAGGGCGTAGCCCGGGGGCTCAGCGTGGACTTCGGTCCACGCCGCTGCCGGGCCAATCGAAACGTTGGGTATTTTCGCTATTGGATGTAGCCGAGAGTTTTCAAAACCTCTGTGTCGCGTTTGATCAGCTTCGACTCTCCGGCAGTGAGGTCGGTGGCCTTGAACCATTGCGCCAACGGCCTGGCTGTCGCACTATATTGGGCATGCCTGTGTGAAAGGATCAAGGGGCTCATTTCAAAGGGATCTTCATCGATATCGAAAACAGAGAGCGATCTTCCCGTTGGGTCCCAGACCATCTTTTCAGAGCGCAGGCTTTGGCCAACCCGCAGCGGCTTTTCGTCCGGCGTGACCCACACTTGGGAGAGCCAGCGCGGCATCCAGCCCTTCTTGCCCGCAAACGTAATGTAACGGATCGGCCGCACCGGGATCGGCTCTTCACTGATCATTGCCGCGGCCAAACTGCGTCCGGCGAACGAGGTGGGAAGGTCCTGGTCTCGCTGCGGGCCGATAGCGAGTTCCAGAATGGTCGGCGTCGCGTCGAGCAGCGAAACATTGCGCGAAATAACTTTACCGGCGGGCAACCTTTCCGGGTAACGCATGATCAGCGGGACATGAACGATCCCCTGGGTAAGCTGCCGGCCGTGACCAACGTAACCATGTTCACCAAGACTTTCGCCGTGATCGGAGGTGAGCACGACGAGCGTCGATTGCTTCAAGCCAAGCGCGTCGAGCCGGGCGAGCAGTTTGGCAATGTGAAAGTCCGCATAGCCGATCTCGGAGTCGTACTTTTTGACGCGATTGGCCATCTCGGCATTGAGCGGCTCTCTGGTGGATCGAGGGTGGCCGCTGGCCTCGGGGTCCGCGAAATCCTGGCGCAGGTTGTAGGGAGAGTGGGGATCGAAATAGTGAACCCAGAGAAAGAACGGTCCGGCGTGGTTTTCCTCCAGCCAGGAGACGGCGAGCGGCGTTACATCCTCGGCGTATCGGCTTGAGTTGAAGACTTGATACTGACGGGTCAAATCTTCGTCGTAATGGTCAAACCAGCGGTCGAGATGCGTCAGCCGGGCCGTCAGCGGCCAGGCACTGATGAAAGCGCCATTCTGGTAGTCGAAGCGCTTGAGAATCTGCGGCAGAGACAGCCACTTTGAATCTGTGGGGGCGGCAAAGCCGTTGATCCGGGCGCCGTGCTCTTGCGGGAAACGGCTCGTAAAAAGTGATGTGTGCGAAGGCCCTGTCAGCGGGATCGGCGAATAAGCATTCTCGAAACGAACACCCTCGGCAGCTAATTTGTCGATTGTCGGGCTGGTTTTCAGATGGTAGCCGTAGGAAGAGAGGTGGTCGGCGCGCAGCGTATCAACGGTGATGAGAACTATATTTGGGTGGTTTTCGGGTGGCGGCGGCTTCACCGCAGGTGCGGCTAGGGTCGAAAAGACAAACACACCCAATCCCAACAGAAGACGAAGACCCATCTCACAGATTGTAGCGTGCTTCGGCCGGCGGCTTCAAATGGGGGGTTGATCGTTGATTGGGCGAGCCGCCTTCGGCGGCTAGGACCGGCAAGAGTGCCGGTCCCTACTTTTCGGGGCGGACTTCCTCTAACGGCGGACTTCCTTGCCCGTTGGCGGCTGGAATCGCTCTTTCACGAATGCCAAGGCAGCTTCTTTGCTCTGAAGCACTCCTTCCAGTTGGGCGTCTTCGGCCCGATTGAGAATCTCCTTGAAAGCCAGTCCGGGACTGTAGCCCGCGGCAATCAGGTCGCCGCCCGTCAACAAGCGAGGCGGACGCAACTCCTCGACGGGCGTTTCCTCTAGCTTCCGCCGCACGAACTCGTAGTTGTCCAAGCTGCCGTGAGAACCGCGACAATCGAGCCGGTGCAGCTCCAGGTGCTCATCGAAGCTCTCGATTCGCATGAACTTTTTCAGCGTACTGCCGCGCATATCCATGACGTTCATGAATCGCATGTGGTTGGCAACCAGAGCCATCACTTGATCTCGATCGTCATGGGAGAACCGCAAGCGCTCGAGGATTTGCTCGGCCATCTTCACGCCGGCTTCCACGTGACCGTCGAAGCGGATGCGCTCAGCGAAGCGCAGCGTCGGGGGCTTGCCGACGTCGTGGAGCAGTACTCCCCAAGCAAGCGGGGCGGATGGGGTCTCCATCTGACTCAGCATGAGCAAGGTGTGCAGCCAAACGTCACCCTCGGGATGAAACTGCTTCGGCTGCGGGACGCCTTTCATCGCAGCCACTTCCGGCAAGAGGACTTCGAGTAAGCCTGTTTCGTCGAGCAGTTCAAAACCGCGCCGGGCCCCGCCCTCGGTCAGGATGCGATTCAGTTCGCCGCGAATCCGCTCGGCGGAGATTTCCTCGATCTTTGCCGCCTGGTCCTGAATCGCCCGCAGCGTTTCCTCTTCTATCGTGAAGCCCAGGCGTGCCGCGAACCGGATCGCCCGCAGCATTCGAAGCCGGTCTTCGGCGAAGCGCTCCCGCGGCTTACCTATGGCCCGCAGCAAGCCGGCTTCGAGATCGGCGCGGCCCCCGACGAAGTCCAAGTAGCGGGCTTGGGCGGGATCGAACAGCATGCCGTTGATCGTGAAATCCCGGCGTTCGACGTCTTGTTTCGCGCTGCGGGTGAAGCTGACGCTTTCCGGGCGCCGGCCGTCGAGATAGTCGTGGTCACAGCGAAATGTGGCTACCTCTACTTTGGCGTCATCGCCGAGAACGAGAATCACGCCGAACTTGGCGCCGACCGCAACGCTGTTGGGAAAGTATTCGAGAATCTGGCCGGGAAGCGCAGCGGTTGCTACGTCGTAGTCTTTCGGCGTGCGGCCGAGCAGCCTGTCCCGGACGCAGCCCCCGGCCAGATAGGCTTCGTGGCCGTTTTGGTGCAGCCGCTTGATGATTTCGTCGGCTAGGTTCTCGTTGGTCACTTCAACCTGTCAACCCGGGGATCGATTTCTTTCGACTAGGCGATAGACTTCGCTTTTGGGAACCCCGTACTCTTTCGCTGTCTGTTTGATCGCGTCCATGCGCCCGGCGCCATCTTTCAGTAGCTCGGCAACGCGTTCGTGGATTGGCTTGTCCGGTGGCTTGACGGCCTCGGCCCGTCCAATCAGCAGGGTGATTTCCCCCTTGGTGCGATTCCTGGTTTTCAACTCGGCCAAAATACTCGACGCCGTTCCCCGCAGGAACTCCTCGTGGAGTTTCGTCATCTCACGTGCGACGACAACGGGCCGTTCGCCCAGGATCTCGACGATATCAGCCAGGGTGGCTTCGATCCGGTGGGGCGCTTCGTAAAAAACTATGGTCGCCGTCTCAGCGGCGACGTCGCTCAGCGCCTTCTCTCGTTGTGATTTGCGCGAGGGCAGGAATCCTCCAAATCGAAACGAATCCGTCGGCAGACCGGAAACGACCAGTGCGGTCTCGATAGCGACCGGACCGGGTATCGGCACGATCGTTATGCCAGCTTGAATCGCTTGTTGGACCAACTGAAAACCGGGGTCGGAGATTCCCGGCATGCCGGCATCGGTAATGACGGCGACGTTGTCTCCGGCCTGCGCGCGCAGAACCAGCCCTTTTGCGCTGGCCTCTTCGTTGTGCTCGTGGTAGCTGAGCAGCGCTGCGTGAATCGCGAAGTGATCGAGGAGCTTGCGCGAGCGCCGCGTGTCCTCACAGGCAATCACGTCGGCCTCGCGGAGAATCCGCAAAGCCCGCAGCGTGATGTCCTCCAGGTTGCCGAGGGGCGTTCCGACGAGATAGATCGTGCCTTGCATGGTTTTTGGTCCGGCTCAATGAGTCTTGACGCAGTGACCGCTAGGGGACGTCAACGGTCGGGAGGCTCGGTAGCGTGTGACCGTACGCCCAGAACCGTGCGCCAAGAAATGCCCCGCGCCGAGTGAAGCCTCTGACTCATCATCGCAATCCCGCCAAGATCGTGAGGCACCGGGGATATCAGCGGTTGCTAGAATCGAATTAGAGATCGTCGTAACTTGAATGCGATGTACGCGCTTCTAGAACAGGAAGGGGTCGCTCCCTGGGTCCTCCAAATGCCTGAAGGCTTGGACTTGACCGACGATCAGTTCTTCGAATTCTGCGTCCTCAATCGCAAGCTGCTGCGGATTGAGCGGACTGCCGAGGGAGAGATACTGATCATGAGTCCAACCGGAGGCAGGGGGAGTAACCAGAATCTGTGGATCACGATGCAACTTGCTCTTTGGGCCGAGAGTGACGGCACCGGAGTTGCGTTTGATTCAAACGGCGGGTTTACGTTGCCGAACAATGCGATGCGCTCGCCCGACGCCGCTTGGGTGGATCGACGCCGGCTAGCACCGTTGACGGCAGAGGAGAAAGGAAAATTTCTGCCTCTTTGTCCCGATTTCGTGGTCGAGCTGCGGTCCCCGTCCGACCGTCTTGCGGACCTGAAACAAAAGATGGAAGAGTACATCAGCAATGGGGCGCTCCTCGGTTGGCTGATCGAGCCGTTCGAGCGACAGGTGTTTGTCTATCGCCCGAACCAGCCGATCCAGCAACTGGACCAGCCCGCGAGCGTAGATGCCGGGCCGGAGCTGCCCGGGTTTGTCCTCGACCTGACTAAAATCTGGGAACCCGATATTTAGCGGGTCGGCTCGTCTTGGCGCCCGACGTGATAGGACCCAACGTCTTATCGCGCAGCGTCTCACCGCCCAACGTCTTATCTCCCACGATACGCCAACTGTCAGCCATGTCCGCGCGATCCAGCGAAAGGGGCCTTTCCTCCCAAGGCCCGATCGGAATCGCAGGTGCTGGCCGAATGGCGCAAGCCCTCGGCCGCTTGCTTGCCGAAGCCGGTGAGCCTGTCGTCGCGGTCGCCAGCCGCAACTCCGCGCGCGCCTCGGAAGCAGCCGCTTTCGCCGGTTCCCAGGTTAGGGCGGTGTCGCTCCAAGAGTTGCCGCGGCTGGCGAATCGAGTGCTGATCGCTGTCTCCGACGATGCAATCGCAAGCGTCGCCGCCACGCTGGCCGAAGGCGGCTTGGGCGGAGAGAATCACTGCATCGCATTGCATACTTGCGGAGCCCTCGGGCCGGAAGCGTTGCAGCCGTTAGCCGCGCAAGGTGTTGCCTGCGGCGTAATTCATCCATTGCAGACCGTGGCGACTCGCGAGCAAGGCCTAGCGGCCCTTCGTGGAATAACTTTCGGTATCGATGGAAATGTCCAAGCGCTGGGGTGGGCGGAACAGATCGTGCAACGACTCAGCGGGAACGCGCTTCGAGTCAGCTCCCAACATCGCGCGGCCTATCATGCCGCCGCCGTCGTCGCCAGCAACTACGTGGCCGGCACGGTGGACGCGGCTGTGCGTCTGATGGAGCAAACCGGCGTGGATCGTGAGATTGCGCTGCGGGCACTGGCCCCGCTCGTCGAGGCCAGCGCGCTCAATGCGGTAACGATTGGTCCGGCGGAGGCTCTGACGGGTCCGATCGATCGCGGCGACATCGAAACCGTTCGCTCGCATTTGGCCGCGCTTGAGAAAAGTCCCCAACCGATCGCGAATCTCTACCAAGCGATGGGCCTCTACCTGGTGGACATGATTCGTCGGGATAGAACCCGCCGAAAGCAGGGCACTGGAGATAAGCTCTCCGAATTAGAGAGAATGCTAATAGAGGGAGTTCACGCCAATGCCGGACAAACTGAAGAAAATCAACGCTCCTGATTTGAGGCGAATGAAGAAGCGCGGCGAGAAGATCGCCATGCTCACGGCCTATGACGCGACGATGGCGAAGCTTCTCGACCGCGCCGGAATCGACGTCATCCTGGTCGGCGACTCGCTGGGGATGGTTGTGCTGGGCTACGACACGACCGTGCCCGTGACGCTCGACGACATTCTTCATCACACCAAAGCCGTTACGCGCGGAGTCTCGCGTCCGCTTGTCGTGGCGGACATGCCTTTCCTGACGTACAAGATTTCGGTGCCGGAAGCGGTCCGCAACGCCGGGCGGCTGATACAGGAAGGCGGTGCGTCCGCCGTCAAGGTGGAAGGGGGAGAGCCGGTGATCGATGTAGTTCGCCGGCTGGCCGATGTGGGAATCCCGGTGATGGGCCACTTGGGTCTTCAACCGCAGTCGGTTCACCAGATTGGCGGCTTCCGGCGCCAGGCGCGCAATGAAGACGAGGCTGAACAACTCATTAGCGATGCCCGTGAATTGGAAAAGGCAGGAGCGTTTGCGCTTGTACTGGAATCCATCCCGAAAGCGGTAGCCCAGGCGGTCACGGCTCAACTGCGCATCCCGACGATCGGCATCGGCGCGGGTCCTTACTGCGACGGGCAAGTGCTCGTGAGCCACGACGCATTCGGGCTCTACGACGAGTTTGTGCCGCCGTTCGTCAAGCAGTATGCCAAGCTGGCGGACCAGATCGTTGCCGCGGCCGGCGAGTACGCCGAAGAGGTGCGGGAAGGAAAGTTTCCCGCTCAAGACAAGCCCGTGCCCATCTCGACCGCGCGTGACAAGAGCACATGAGCGTCAAACTCATCTCGACGATCGCGGAGCTGCGCGAGCATCTCAAGCGGGAGAAGGCCACGGGCGCCATCGTGGGCCTGGTCCCGACCATGGGGGCGCTCCATGCCGGTCACACTCGGCTGATCGGCCAGGCGGTCCAGGAATGCGGCCACGTCGTCGTCACGCTGTTCGTGAATCCGATTCAGTTCAACCAGCAAGGCGACTACCAGCGCTACCCGCGCACGGTGGATGACGACCTGGAGGTCTGCGAACGCCATGGGGCGCATGTTTTGTTTGCCCCTTCGCTCGAAGAGATGTACCCGCACGAGCAGCGCGCCTTTGTCGAGGTGACGCACCTGGGCGACCATCTTTGTGGTGAGCACCGCCCCGGTCATTTCCGCGGTGTCACAACCGTGGTGATGAAACTATTCAACATTGCTCGGCCCGATCGTGCCTACTTCGGAGAGAAGGACGCTCAGCAATTGGCGCTGATCTCGCGCATGGCCGGGGACCTCAATCTTCCCGTGACGATTGTCGCGGTACCGACCGTGCGCGAACACGATGGGTTGGCGCTCAGCTCCAGAAATAAGCACCTGGACCCGGAACAGCGGCGTGTGGCTGTGGCGCTTTACGAAGCTTTACGGGCCGGAGAAGCCGCGATCGCGCGAGGCACGCGCAATAGCGGCGAGGTCATCAAGGAAGCCCGGCGGGCAATCGACCAGTACCCCGAAGTTCGCCTGGAGTATTTCGAAGTTGTCGACCCGGAACAACTACAGCCGGTGTCTGAGATCACTGGCCCCGTGCGCCTTGCCGGAGCGATTTGGGTCGGTTCCACGCGACTGATCGACAACTTGCTGTGCGCACCATCCAAGCTGGAAAACGAGCCGGTGCCGAAACTCGCCGAGAGTACCTTAAACTAGGAGAGTAAGCGTGGCCGGGGTTCGCCCCGCGGCGCCGCCGGAGGCCACGGTCAGCCCACTTATGTCTGAATCTACTTCGACCTTGGCGGTACTTCCTTCCGAGCAGGAAGAAACCACCGTCGGCAACTACTTCGTCTCGAACTATCCGCCGTTCTCCCTGTGGACCTCCGAGCGTGTGGGCGATGCCCTCGATCAGCTCGAGCGTCCAGGCAAAGCTGGGACCCAGCTCGGGATGTACGTTCATATCCCGTTTTGCCGCAAGCGCTGCGACTTTTGCTATTTCCGGGTCTACACCGACAAGAACAGCAAGGACATCGCCAACTACCTCGACGCGATGATCGCCGAAGCCGGCCAGCTAGCCAAGAAACCCTTTACGCAAGGCCGCAAGCTGCAGTTCTGCTACTTCGGGGGCGGTACGCCGTCCTATCTCTCCGAAGCACAACTGACGCGCTTGTTTAGTGGCTTGCGGAAAGCCTTTCCGTGGGATGACGCCCAAGAGATCACTTTCGAATGCGAGCCCGGAACTCTGACGGAAAAGAAGGTTCATGCGATCCGGGGACTTGGCGTCACTCGCTTGAGTCTCGGTGTGGAAAACTTCGACGACGGCATACTGGAGGCCAACAATCGGGCCCACAGATCGAAGGAGATCTACCGCGCCTACGAATGGGCGCGCAATGCCGGCTACCCGCAGATCAACATTGACTTGATCGCCGGCATGGTCGGAGAAACGGAGGACAACTGGCGGCGCTGCATCGAAGAAACCATCAAACTGTCGCCCGACGGCATCACGGTCTACCAGATGGAGGTGCCCTACAACACGACCATCTATCGCGACATGAAAGCGCAGGGCAACGGCGCGGCGCCCGTCGCGGATTGGGCCACGAAACGCCGCTGGGTCAAGGAGGCTTTCGAGTC
>Ga0114996_10006237_pt1 | contig 13815 bp, 11 predicted proteins | sample ArcticOcean_MG_C_4_FD_87039 | JGI IMG/M metagenome (GOLD analysis project Ga0114996, IMG submission 87039) | Marine microbial communities from western Arctic Ocean - ArcticOcean_MG_CB4_134 | ecosystem: Environmental > Aquatic > Marine > Oceanic | place: Arctic Ocean: Canada Basin | collected... | reverse complement strand
TGTTGCCGCTGCATATCAACTTTCTTTTTCATGACGACTCTCCTTTGTCTTTTAAGAATCCCGAGCCTATCAAGGCTCGATCGAGAGTCGCTCCCTTTCTACGATCTTCCGGACATCGTCGTGGCCCCAAGCGGGACCCGTGATTCTTTAAGTTGAAGAGTTTCAACCGATAGGAGGCCCTTGCTTTTTGCCTGAACTTGAGCAGCGGACACGAGATCTGAAGGGGCTTCAGCCGCGTGATGCAACCATTCCACAACCACGGAACTCCGCTGCGAAGTTACTCGGGGTTCCTCGACGACATCAGAGTAAAGATCAAAAATGATTCTCGTATTGCCAAAGCCATCTTCGGCGACGCGGACAAGATGAACCGGCGGCCCGTCCGGCGACAGGAGCCGTCGCTCGAGATTCGGATCCACCTTCGTGTTCCGCAGATCCAGATGCCACTGCGTGGGAAGTAAACCCTCTCTCGTTGTGAGCTCAGGGGTGCCATTCAGGTGTAAGACAACACGGGTGGAATCCGGGCTAACGGAAAGATCAACCGCGCTCAACTGAGACGGAAATTCTCTACCCGCGGACACCCCCGCCCAGCATGGCGCCGCGAGCAAGCCCGCGAGAGCCAGCCGTCTCACAACGTCTGGGATCCGCATCATCATCGGAGGATGGCTCCTGTTAAGTTGTTTCCTGCTTTTCCCGGCTGCATAACCCCTTGAGGGGCGTCCAGATCGATTCTGGATACATGACTTCGAACCGCACTTCGGACCGTCGCAAGCTCTCGCTCCCACTCGTTCAGCCCCGATTCGGCGTGAAGCAGCAAACTGGCTGCAATGCCGGTGCCCCGGATTGGAGAAGGTATTTGCACGCCAATCTGAAATACGTGGTGGCCCGGTAGAAAAAGAGCAGGACCTGATTGAGAGGTTCCAAGGCTTGGCGCTCGTACTCACTCGAAAAAACGTGCTGCCAGCGAGTCGCTTGTTCTAGGGAAGCTAGCCCCTGAAGACTCCGCAACTGCAGGTGAACCTCGAAGTTGGCGATGTCGATCTCGCGGTGTCCGTAGGTGAGTTCGTCCAAGTCGATGAGGGCGATGCGGTCTCCATCGATCAACAACTGTCTGTCGTAGAAATCTCGATGAACGGGAACCGTGGCCGCCCGCGGCAACTCGCCGACGAGATCGCGAATTCTGGATCCGGTTAACTCGAAATCATCGTCGTCGTAGCCCAGCCGGGCCAAACGTTCGCAAGAAGTGGAGATGGCTTTCATCTCGTCTTCAGGTCCGTGACGGTTCTCCAAGTCGAGCGAATGGTTGTGAAGAACCGCAACGACCTTTGCGGCGGCGGCCATCTGTGCATCCCCAGCTTCTCCGCCCTGCAGCAGCTCGTAAAGCGTACGGCCGGCCGCCTCTTCCTGCACCACCATTTGCCATGTCGGCAGGTAGGCCAGCGGGCGAGGCGCGGTCAGTAACGGGTTTCCCTGTCCAGCGAAGAGCCCTGCAACCTGGAGCATGGATTGATAGAGTTTTCGGCCCCGCTCGCGGCGAAAGGTCTTCGCGTAAACCGACAGCCCCGCACCTTCGTTATGTCGAAACGTATAGCGAAGCTGGGATCGTTTCATGGGTATATGCCGGACCGGTTCGACGAGACACTCTGGGAGCGATCCGAGCTTGTTCAGAGGTGAGTTTTCCTCCATGGAGAAGTACTTCCGAACAGTCCCCGGATTGGCGGCGTCAGGAAGATGAGTGATCTTTGTGTCCAATGGGAAGGGATAGATTAGTAGCTTGTCTCTTGCCGAGCGGCCCACGAGTTGGGGCACAACTGGGTCCCATGCCCCAACCGAGTGGGTCATCTTTTCGATCCGAACGGCCTCTTTATCGAATTTAGAATCTGAGAAGTGATGGACAACGAGAACGCAGGGTTTAGTAACTCCGCCGGCAACGGGCGATAGGTGCAGGCGGTAGACAACAAGCCAGTCGTCTCGCACGAGGACGTCACGGACCGTCAGATCAAGATGCGCGTTCCCACGCTGCTGAAACAGCGGCAAGCAGTTTGCGAAATAGGATCGCGCCGTCGCTGCATCCAGGAAGGTGCTCAGCATCGCGCCTCTCCGGTGGCGGTACCGGCCAGATCCAGTACGGCTTGGACGCGGCTGGGCCAATCTGGAATGAACTTGCGAAACGGCAGCACCGCGAGCTTGAACAGGCAGGTGCTCAAGTGCCAGCGAAAGCTCACAACCGGAATCGATTGCCCGGCGGCAACTTGGTACTCTTCCAAGAACTGACTACAGATCCAGTCGCCGCGAGAGTCGTCGAGATCTCCCTGCGCAGCCAGCAGTTTGACGTGCGCGCAGAAATTGGCGATGTCTTCGACGGGGTCGCCCAGCGCCAGCTCATCCAGATCGAGGAACTTCGTCACGCCGCGGTGGAGCAAGATCTGGTCGTAGTAGAAGTCCCCATGAATCAAAGTTCGCGCGCCGCCGGCGGCCGGGACCGATGCTTCGAGTTCGTTGGCGAGCTCCGACGCCGAACTTAAACCGCCGAGCAATGAATCAACCGCCAGCCTGGCGCGACGAATTTCCGCTACCCTGCTTCCGCGCGGAGGGGCGTCCGGCGGCGGCACGAGAGTGTGCCAGTGAGCCAACGCCGCGGCTGCCGTCTTGATCGCTTCGAGCAGGACAGCTTGCGGCTCCCGGAAGAATCCTTGTAAAGGCTTGCCGCTCTCCCCGTGGAGCAGCAACACTCGCCGTCCCGCGCTATAGCCGACGCAGCGAGGAACCCTGAGCTTCAAAGCCTCGGTATTGCTGAAGTACCGATGCCACTCCCGTGTCCGGACACCTTCGCCGGGGGCATAGAACCGTGCATAGAAGTTCTTGTCGGCATTCCGCCGCGGGCTGCGGTAGATGCCTCGCATGACGCAACGGCGCTCGGGTTTGTAGCGGATCGGCTCCCAGCCTCCCCATTGCTCAACGAAGCGGCTCCTCCTGGAAGCGCGAACGGTTCGGGCGAGGAGTTCGCCGGCTTGCTCGGGGTCATTCGCCATCTTGAGGGCTGGCATCTCGAGATCAAGGGGGAATCGCATCAGCGCCATGCGGTGGCGCGGGTCGTAAACTGTCACACGCGACGGGTCGGAGGTTTTGAGATCCGGCTCGTCGGCAAACAGCTTGGAGTAGGCCCAAAGTGGCGGGCCGCTCTCCTGACGGGATTCATAGAGCACAATACAATTGGTGCCGGGCTTATAACGAACGTAGGCAACTCGCAAGTCCCTTTCCGTCACCGAGCCGGGAAACGGCAAAAGGCCGAGGTGCATCATGCGCCCGGGGTCGAGCGCCGTCTCCAACTGCGGCAGCCCTGGGTCGGCAGGGACCGCCAGAGCGGTTGAAATCGCAATTGGAGAGGCGCCCGTCACTGCACGACTCCTCCCGGGACGGACCCAAAGAGATTTTCCAGGCTGTCGGAACCGAATTGACTTTCAGCCAGCGACCGGAAGTGTCCCTGTCGATGCAAAAGTTCTTGGGGCGGGCCAACTTCGACGACTCTCCCCGCTTTCATCACAATCGCCAGGTCGGCATTCAGCGCGGTTGAAATTCGATGGGCAATGACAAAGGCCGTTCTGTCTCGCAACAAGCTGTCGAGACCCTTGAGGATGAGTGCCTCCGACGCCGTGTCGACGCCCGTCATCGGCTCGTCCAGGACGACGATCGGTGTGTCCCGCAGCAGTGCCCTTGCGATCGCAATCCGCTGCCGCTGACCGCCGGAAAGCTTGGCCCCGCGCTCGCCGATGGCCGTGTCGTACCCATCTGGCAACTGCTCGATGAACTCCTCGGCCTGTGCCAAGCGCACCGCCCGCAAGATCTGCTTTTCGTCGGCGGAGGGGTTCCCATAGGCGATGTTCTCGCGAATCGAGGAGCCAAAGAGCACCGGGTCTTGCGGCATCACCGTCACTTGGTCGCGCAATGACGCCAGGGTGTAGCGGCGGATGTCGACGCCGTCGATCAGGATCGCTCCTTTCGCCGGATCGTAAAGGCGCGGCACGAGAGAGATCAGAGTGGACTTGCCGGCGCCGCTGTGGCCCAGCAACGCGACGGTCGTCCCGGCGGGGATACGGAAAGCAGCGTTGAGCAGCACGGTTTGACCGGCTTCGTACTGGAAGCTGACGTCGCGAAATTCGACGTCCCCTCGGAAGTTGGGCGCTTCGATCGCGTCCGGGGCGTCCTGGATCTCCAGTTCGGTTTGGAGAATTTCCATAATCCGCTCGGCGGCGACCACGGCTTTGGCTGCTTGCACGCTGACGTTCGCGATCTTCCGGATGGGCTTGTAGAGACTTCTGAGATAGGCGAGAAACACCAACAGATCACCGGGCGTGAGCATGCCTGAGATCACGCGCCGCACGCCCCACCACAACACCAGGCAAGTACCGACCGCCGTGACCATCTCGACGCCCCGCAGCAGCTTCCCTTTGCTGCGCAGAGCTCGCAAGTCGGCTCTCAAGCTTGCCCGGCTTTGCTTGCGGAAGCGGCGTTGTTCCTCCTCCTCGCTGGAATAGAGCTGTATTTCCTGAATCGCAGCGAGGGTCTCGCTGAATAGCGACGCCAATCGGCCTTCCCGCTGAAGACGCTTGCGGGTCAATCCGCGGATCTGCCCGCTGAAATGTACGATCAGAAAGAACAGCAGCGGAAACAAGAGCAGGCTGAGCAGCGTCATCCGCCAATCGAGCGCCAGCATCACGGCGATCAAGCCCGCCACGAGAATGACGTCTCCCGCGAGTTGCACGGCGGATTGGCTGAGGAAATCCCGCAGTTGGGCGACTTCCTTGATCATGCGGCTCAGCAAGTCTCCCGAGTGGCTGCGAGTGTGGAACCCGAGCGAAAGTCGCTGAATGTGGTTGTAGAGGCGCAGCCGAATCGTGTAGATCATCTGCTGGCCCGCGCCGCCGGCAAGAATCAACTGCAGGTACTGAAAGCTGCCCTGAAGGGCCGCGATGATGATTACCGCACAACAGGCACCCAGCAGAATTGTCATGCGGTCATAACCGAGCAGGAAGTCGAGCCCGGCGTTCTTCTTCGACTCCGGCACTAAAACGAAGTCAAAGATGACTTTGAGCGGCCAAGGCCGCGCCAATTGCATCACAATAGCGACGATCAAACACACGCCGGCCGCACTCAGCTGGCCCCAATGCTGCCTCATGTATTCGACGAAGTAGAGCGCGACGTCGGACGTTGAGTTCTCGGTATCCCGCCTTCGCGCACGACCGGCCATTGCGGACGGAGTCTTGTCGTGCTTCTTCCGCTGTTTGGAGCTAGTTAGCATAGGCGTTGACGGGTTGATTCTCAGGCACAACTTCAGGTCGTCCGGAGGCGGGCGAGGCGGCGGACACGATCTCCAGCACCAATCGAACGCGGCGCTCCCAGCCATGGAGTTGGAACGCTTCACGATGCGCGGCCAGGCCCAGCCGTTGGCGCAGGTCCGGGTTGGCGCGAAGCAGACGGATTGATTCGGTCAGCTCGTCCATGCTGCCTGGGCTGACCAGCAGTCCCGTCTCACCGTGCTGAATCACATCGGCGACCTGGCCGATGCGGGATGCCACGATCGCGCGCCCGGCGGCCATGTATTCGAACAACTTCAGCGGCGAGAAGTAGAAATCGTCCAAAGCGGGATAGGGGGCGGTGGCCACATCCATGCGCTCCAGCAAGCCTGGGATCGATGTCTTCTCTACACCGCCAGTAATCTCGACCCGATGGGACAATCCGTTTTCGCGCGCATAGTCCTCGATCCATGAGCGCTGCGGGCCGTCCCCGACGATGAGTAGTCGATAGTCGGGGGACTCCTGCACCAGCCGCCGAAAGGCTTTCAATAACGTTTCGAGGCCGTGCCACGGTTTGAGACTGCCGACGAACCCGATGGTGAAACTGTCCCCCGGGCGCGCCGGTGTAACTCGCGAGAAAAGGTCCAAGTCAACGCCATTGGGAACGACAACGGTCGCCGGCCGGCGGTGAGAGCGGCTGTCCACGTAATCAGCCACCCGCTGTGAGACGCCGACGACCACGGTGGCGGCACGAAAGACAAGATTTTCGATCGCCCGCGCCGCCGGCTCCAAATTCAGCGTGCGATAGTTTTTCTGTTCAACGCATAACGGACTGTTGACTTCGAGAACGAACGGTACCCGGTGGCGTTCGGTAAACTCGAGCGCTCCAAAACTCCACAATGAATAGCGCTCGTAAACCATGTCAAACGGGGCCTCGCCGTGTGCCTGTTCGAGCGTTCTTTGCAGAACTTCATTCTGATCAAGAGAGGACACTTCGCCTCCGGCTAGACCCGAGATCTCCGCTGATCTCTTGGATGCCTTGACCTTTCGAACGACATAGGGAGTTTGGCGCTCGGACTTCCCGACTCGCGTGCAGAAGACTTCCACCTCATGCCCCAAGCCGCGAGCCCCGGCGATGAATTCCCGAACATGGTTCGAGGCGCCTTTGTGTCCCAGCAGTGGTATACCCCGGTCCAGACAAACGTATGCGATCCTCATGCGGTCACCGCGTCCTCAACGACCCGGGCGCATTTAGGTTCTTGCGATCCAAAACTCTCGCGAAATAGGGATCCAACTTGCCCCGCGCTTGTCCGCAGATTAAAGAGCCGCTCGGCTTTTCGCCGTCCCGCGCGGCCACAGGCAGCTCGCAGCTCGGGGTCGCCCAATAAGCGATCCATGGCATCCGCCAGCCCCAGGCTGTCGCGTTGAGGTGCGATCAAACCCGTTTCGCCGTGATCAACGATTTCAGTCACTCCAGACAAGTCGCTCGATACGACCGGACGCCCCAGTGCCATCGCTTCGAGCATTACGGTCGGAAGCGCGTCCTGATTGCCGTCTTCACCCACAATGCATGGTAGAGCTAGCATGACGCCGCGAGTGACCGCAGCCTGAACGGCGTCGCTCGATAGCGGCCCGGTCAGCGAAACAATGTCGGTGAGGGCCAGATCGGCAACTTGTTGGCGAAGTTGCTGCTCAATCTAGCCTCCGCCGATGATCGTGCAACGGAAATCGCGGCCGCGGTCTTTGAGCAAGCGGCAAGCTTCAATCAAGTACGGGAATCCCTTCTTCTCGACAAGCCGGCCGACGGAGATAATCTCGGACGGCTGAGTTCTCGGCTGCGGCTGAGGAGAAAACCGGTCCAAGTCGATGCCATTGTAAATTCGCCGGATCTTTCCCCGGGACCGCGGGCTGCACTCTTCAAGCCGGCCAACGTTGTAATCGGTCACGGTGACGGCGAACTTCGATCGCTCCAGTGCGTCCGCCAGTATTTGCTGGTTGACGGACCGGTGATAAATGTCTTTCGCGTGAGCCGTGAAGCTATAGCCAATGCCTGACAACATGTGCGCCAGTACCGTGATCCGCGTTGCCAGGCTGGCGAAATGCGCGTGAAGATGTTGAATTCCCCGGCGTTGCGCCAAGCCGGCGAGCGCTAGCGCCGGAGGAAAGACCTTCAGGTACTCCTTGCCCTCATCCTGCAGGCACTTGAGGAACGCTCTTCCGGTTGACGCCGGGTCTAAGTCGAGGTTCGAGGCTTCTGCTTCCGCTGCTTGCGCTCCGGTAGATTCCGTCTTGGAAAGATAAGTGATCGGGGCCCGGAGCTGGCTCAACTGGCCGTGGAAACGTGCTTCCGTGGGTGCCTTGATCGAGAAGATCTCGACCTCGAAACCCTGACGCTCCAACTCCAGGATTTCGTTGAGGATGAAGGTCTCCGAAAGTCTCGGGAATACCTTCAGCACGTAGCCGATCTTAGGCTTTGGAACAGGCTTCGTCATCAAACTGCCTCCATCGTTAACTGCCTCTCGACGCTGTCGTTCACAAGTAGCTGCATTTCGTCTCCTAGACGGTCCATTCCTCGAAAGTCCAGCGTCGGCATCGATGGTGGCTCGGTGGAGTCAAGCATCGCGAGAATCCGGTCCGCAAGCAGTTCCGGCGTGAGATTCGATGGATGAATCATGTGGAGCAAGCCCAGCTCATGGAGCCTTCGCGCCCGAATCAACTGCTCCTGCCTGGGACTGGTTCTCGGAATCACAATGGCCCGCTTTCCCAGAGCCATGATCTCGCTCACCGTGTTGTATCCCGCCATCGAAACCACCAGGTCAGCTGCGTCCAGGTAGGTAAGCGGGTCATCGCAAAAGCCAACTAGCCGCACCTCGGGCTCCCCGGCCCTGGCCTTGAAACGCTGAGCTTCCCGTGAACCGATTTCAGAGCCCAGCAGCACCACGCTTGCAAGCGAAGTCTTCTTCATCACGAGCGGTAGTGCTTTCAGGTAGGCATCGATAATCGGAGCGCCGTCTGACCCGCCTCCGACCGTCAGGACGATGAACTTGCCATCTCGTATCTGAAGCCTCTGGCGCAATCGTTCCGACGCCTGCTTGTTCACGGATCGGGGGATGTATCCACAGAAACGGGATTTACTCCGTACTCGATCCGGGAACCCGTACTCCTTCAAAGGATCGAAAATTGCGGGTTGGCCATAGATAAAGATGCGATCGTAGAACTTCTCGAGCACGTCGTACACGCCGTACTGACGCCACAGCGGCACGACGTGGCGGGCGGAATCCACAATGTCTCTGAGGTTGAGGATGACGCGGGTGGCGGGTAACTCCTCGCGGATGTACTCAAGCGTTTTGCGCAGCTCGCCTTTCATCCCCAAAGGCACGTTGTCGACGAAAAAGAAATCCGGCTGGTAGTGTGAAACCGTTTGGAAGATAATCTCTTCCCGAAGCGCCAGGGTCTGCTGGAATGGAATCGGCAAGGTTCGTGATGCGTAGAGTTCGTTGTCAAGCTTGACTACGCTCGGCATTTTCACGTAGTCGACCCCCTGGGGCATGCGGAAACCATGCGCCATCGGCGAACCGGTCACAATCAACGTCGAGAGATTGTCGAGCCTCTTCCCAAGCCCCTCGCAGATGAGCATCGTCCGTCGGAGGTGCCCCAGCCCTACTGTGTCGTGCGAGTAGAAAAGCGCTCGCCGCGGCAATGCGGCATTGCACTTGACGCTCAAATCCAACATTCGAACTCCCTGTTTGTCTTCCTGGAACCTAGCCGCGCGCCTGGGTCTGTTGTTCGCTGCAGACCGGGACCCGGTCCTGTTCTCCTCCGGAGCGCGGTACCGGTGGTCTTGCTCGCACAGAGCGAAACATGCTCGGGATCGCTGGAAAGGGATCGGTTCTCAAACACTGCTTGCATCTCCTCGGGATTACCATCGCCTGCTGGATAGTCAGATTCCGCTTTCTACTCGCGAATCGCAACTAAGCTACCTTTGCAATCCGTCTGCCATTGGGGATGAGGAATAGTAAAAGCTCTCGGCCTTTGATGCGCCGCAATGGCCTTTCGTTTCATAGCTAAGTAAAACCTATCATGGCCCCTAGACCTGTAGTAATGATGAGATGTCCTTAGATACTCTTAGTCCAATGTCCTAATTACTTGGTACCGAGCCGGCTGGGCCGGTTGGCTGCTAAAGTATGACCTTCCCGCCAAGTCTCAACGTGTTACCCTTGTCTTTGTTGTCGCATATCAGCTAATATTCATCGGTCTCTCGAGTCTTTCTAGTCCTATCGCCTTTAGTGCGCGGTAGTACGCCTGGGCGTAGAGGACACTAGTATAATTCCCTAAACTTTTCACGGGTCGCGGTCACCGGTAGGACTACTGTTCTTAGTACTTTTCCGATACCCGCACGATACGTCACGGTACTCTTCGCAAAAATTATTTCAGCCTCAAGTGAAAGACAAGTCGATATATGACTTTCACCTAGAACTATTTGTTGTGCGGTTTCTAACACTTCCAGGCATGTTTCTTTCTTCCCGCATAGATATCAGACAATTCCACGAGGCCTGCGGTACAACTTTCTGGGCAGCCATGGCAAGGTTTCCCGCGGCGCCTCACGCCGAACAGTGAGCATTCTCCGGACGGCGCCACAACTCAGGGTGTCCCGTTTTTCGGGGCCAGGATTGTGTAAGAGTGCAACGATCCGTTCCGGACGCGGTTGGGGTCCATGTTCGCGACAGCCAGCCGGTAAGTTCACTGCTAGCGATCGTTGCCCCACACAGCAGGTGGCTCACTCATCCACATCGGCAAGAACATTCTCGAAGCAGCTATGATGCGTGACGGACGTTGTTTCGCAAGTGGCCGGATCCGTGCGGACGAGGAATGTCGCCTTGGGATGGTGGTTATGCCGCAGCTTTGTGGTGCGCCCTCAGCGGCCGCGGCTATTGTTCTGCCTACGTCGACTCCCGCTCGGCAGAAGCAGCCGGTCTAGACGAGCGGATGGCCGTGATGTTCAGAGCAGCATGGGTGTATACTGTGGCCGTGTCAAGACCGAAACGGAAATCCGGCTAGAGTTCGAGTAATCATACTTCGCGCTGCGATTCGGGATCGAGTTTTCGCCGATAGGTGAGCTGTACATCTTCCGACGAATCATCTTTCTCGGAGCTTCACTGGCCGGCACAACAGGCGATACCGCACGTTCTCATATATGCCATGAACACACTTCAGACTGGCGATTCAAATAGAATGGAGACGGAGAGATCGATGCACCCACACGCATTGGTATCCATTGTTGTGCTCACCCACAACAGCCTGGACTTTGTCGAAACCTGTCTGGATTCCATTCGCCGCGCCACCATCTACCCCTCCTACGAAGTCCTCGTAGTCGACAATGCATCCACGGACGAAACCCGTGAAAAACTGCAAACCTACGCGGACAGTGATCAGCGGATACATCTGATTCCTATCACGGATAACCAGAACTTCGCCGCCGCTAACAATATCGGGGTATTGCACTCGCAAGGTAGCTACTTGGTTTTCCTCAATGTCGACACGGTGGTGACGCCGGGCTGGTTGGGAAAATTGGTTGGACACGTGCAAAAAGACGAATCCATTGGCACGATCGTGCCAGTAACGAACTGGGCCGGAAATGAGGCGAGAATTGAAGTTCCTTATCACGATCTTTTCGAAATGGAGCACTTTGCGGGTGTTCTAGCGAAACGCAAGAAAGATGAAACCATTGAGATCAAAGTGGCGCCCCTTTTCTGTGCTCTTATTCCCCGAAAAGTGTGGGACGAAGCCGGACAGTTGGACACGCGGTATGAAGTCGGCATGCTCGAAGACGACGATTATTCCGTGCGAGTCAAGCAGCTTGGACTGCGGATCGTTTGCGCGGAGGATTGCTTTGTCCATCACTTCGGGCGGGTATCCTTCGAGAAAATTGAGGCCGGCCGCTATCAACAGATCTTCGAACGAAACCGCGCAAGGTTTGAAGCCAAATGGGGTCGGCCGTGGGCACCCCACAACTATCGCGAGGGTGTTACTGCCGAGCCTCGCAGGTTCCGCCCTGAGGAATTCCTATGTCACCCTCATTCCCGGAAGATTTCCGAGAAGAATCGCCAAATTGCTGAGCTCTCGCAGAAACTGGAGGAAAGCCGGGAACGATCCGCCAGGGAGCTGGAGGCGGGCCGCCGCCGGACCGCTCAACAGTTAGAGGCAAGTCGCCAACGCTTGAGCCGCAGCGAAGATCTTCTGCGCCAAGCCGCAACTGGGATACGCGGGTTTGAGGACGAATTTCGGGGGGTCCTCGCGACCTATGAAAGCCAGCGGGCGTGGACAGCCATGTTGATAGTCAGGAAAGCTTACGGCCTCCTGGCGGGCAAAGGGCTTCAAGGCGTTTTTGCTTTTGGTCGATGGCTGACGAAACTCTCCATGCCTTCCGGCATGGAACTGAAAGAGTACGACCTCAAGTTTCCCAGCGTACAAGAGCACGTACCCGTCGAACTTCAGCTCGAGATGGAGCACGCCCAACAATCGAGTCCGCCGACTCCCCGCACCGGCTGCAAATATGACCTAGTTGCGCTGCCCGTTTTTGAGTTTGACTTCAGATTTCAAAGGCCGCAACAACTTGCCCGGCAGTTCGCGCGCGGTGGGCACCGCGTTTTTTGGGTCAGCACCACGCGAGGGGTTCCGAATGAGGAAGGGTGCCCATACCGCCTCGTCGAACTCGAGAAGAACCTGTGGGAGGTTCAACTGCGCGAGAACATCCCCGATATATTCCGCGACCGGCTCACCAGCGAGTCAGCCCGGGAAATAGTGAAATGTCTGCGTCAGCTGTATTTTGATTTCGCGATCAGCGAGAGTTGCGTGTTACCTCAGCTTCCTTTCTGGCGCAGTGTGGCTTTGGGTCTGAGGGATCTTTTCGACGCGAAGGTTGTCTACGACTGCATGGATGACTGGGAAAGCATGCCGAACATTAGCGAGTTCAATCGCACCGAACAGCGTGAGCTGATTCGCGAGTCCAACGTACAACTGGCTAGCGCTCAGCGCCTCGTTGAGGGACACGCCGCTCAAGGGAGAAAATCCGTTCTTGTTAGAAACGGTGTTGATTTTAGATTATTCTCTGGAGCCGATCCAAACGAGGAACTACACCACGTTCCCAGGCCCATCGTTGGTTACTTCGGGTCCATCGCTGAGTGGTTCGACTACGAGCTGCTTTATACAGTTGCCGCATCAAGGCCTCACTATTCTTTTGTTCTGATTGGCGGCTATGGGCTTGAGGAGCAGGTTGTATCAGCGGCAACTTCGCGACTAAGAGAGTTGCCGAATGTCCACTTTCTGGGACACAAAAACCATGGTGAACTTCCTGCTTATTTGGCGAACTTTGATGCCTGCATCATACCGTTCATTGTGAATCCCCTGACCTGCGCGACCGACCCGGTAAAGCTTTACGAGTACTTCAGCCAGGGCAAGCCAGTGGTATCCACGCCCCTTGACGAGGTCGGCTACTGGTCGGATCTCGTCTATTTTGGCGACGGACCCGAGGAGTTTGCCGCCAGCCTCGACCTGGCGGTGAACGAGGACAGCGAACATCTGCGGCAGCGGCGCCTAACCGTTGCATCAGAGAATACGTGGAGCCGTCGCTTTTCGGAAATCGACAAAGCTATAGGAGAAAGCTTCCCGCACATTTCAATAGTGATCGAAGGCGGCGAGGACGTGGAAGATGTCAAGGGATGCATCGAGGCCATCCGCCGGTTCACCTCCTACCCCTCTTTCGATGTCCTTGTTCTTCAACACGACGATGGGGTCGGGATAGAAAAGCTTTCTCCGAGACGCTCCGGTATGGATGGCCGAATAACGGCGATCGATGGATGCGGGAGTCGGGATTGGGCTGGGATCAGCAGAATCGCATTGGAGCGTTCCGGGGCTGAGTTCTGGGTGTTGCTGAATGCAAAAATGAGAGTCACTCGAGGCTGGCTTGGGAGGCTCCTGCGGCATTGCAGCCAGGATGATCGTTCGATAGGAGCGGTCGTGCCTGTATCGAATTGGCCTGCTAGCAAAACGAGGGTACCGCTGGACGATACGGGCGATGGAGTGATTGAAGCAGTTGCCGCGGAATTAGGGCGCCGGAAAATGTTGCAGCACTCGCTCATCGAGTCCGCCCAGCCCGAAACCCCTCCCCTGGGGTGTGTTTTCGTCCCAAGGGATGTGATGGTTCGCGTTGCGGAGCTGGAAAGCGACCGGGAGAGCGAAGGCGTGAACAGCGGTTGCGAAGTCGTTTTCAGGAGTGTGAAAGAACTCGGATTGTCAACATCTTGCGCCGAGGATTGTTTTGTCCATGACGAGCGAATTGCCGATCAGCGGACGGGAGTAGCGGTCAACCGGGGTGAGTTCGACCGAGTGGCGCTTACTGGCGTTGGGTCTTCCGGCATTGTAGTGGCTAGGGGGCGAGGTTCAGGCCTCCGCAGTGGAAGTAGATGGCGTTGATGAAGTTCTGTTTGTTTCGGAATCCGCGGGCGGTGTACTTCACCCATTGCAC
>Ga0114996_10006236_pt1 | contig 13817 bp, 9 predicted proteins | sample ArcticOcean_MG_C_4_FD_87039 | JGI IMG/M metagenome (GOLD analysis project Ga0114996, IMG submission 87039) | Marine microbial communities from western Arctic Ocean - ArcticOcean_MG_CB4_134 | ecosystem: Environmental > Aquatic > Marine > Oceanic | place: Arctic Ocean: Canada Basin | collected... | reverse complement strand
CCTGATTCTACCGCAGATTCCCATTTTGCTTTGGCGCTATTTTTCCGCTCTCGCCGTTCATCAAGGGTCGCCCGCTTCAGTTGATGCGGTCGACCATCAAAGATGAAGACCGGGTCGATACCCGCTTGAATCATCGTCGTCGCGCGGTCGAGAAAACCCATAAGATGTGATGTGGCAACCCCATCGGCATTGGTCAGCGGTTTGCCATCCGGGCCGGTCATAGCGGTCAGGAATTGGTAGGCGTTGAGGAAAACATCGACACCGACACGTTGGCCGGCTAAGTCGCTTAGTTCGATTGGAACCGCTTCGGCGAGGTCCTTCAGATTGCAACCCATCAACTCACCTCTTCGATTTCCCGATGTTCGTTCCGGAGTGCAACCGTTTTAGCCATATCAATCGAAATCCTAGTCGAGGTCTTCGTCATCGTCTTCGTCGAACTCCTCGTCAGCCCAGTCGTCGTCATCGTCTTCGTCGGCCCAATCGGAATGGTCGAGTTTTCGATCTTGCAGCGTGACATAAACGCCAAATCCGGCTAAACCGGCGGCGGGCAGTAATCCAAGCAATGGATAGAGGTTCCATGTCTGCGGCTCACCCATGATTTCAGCAGCGTACCACGGTGTTGCAGCCCGCGGTGTACCGTCGCTCATGTTGACTCTGGACCGCATCGATTCTTCTGGCATAATGACGCCACCAATACCTTGCATTAATGTGACATCGAGCATGATTCCGGCTCCTTTTGCTGGATCAAAGGGCAGGCACATACGGTCATCACCTGAGACCGAGGTTGCGTTTGGGTCGTGCATCCCCTCACCAGCGCACATCGCTTCAATTGCTTCGGTTTTTGGTACATAGACCATCGAGAAGTAGAGTTGTGCTGCTTCGCGTCCTTTTAGAGTCGTCATCTCAAGGTCGCTCAGGTGAGCATTGTGCATACGATGCGAAAATCCGTAGAGTGTCACAGACTGATTGCCGACCATCCCATCCTTGACATAAACCACTTCGCTAGGCTCAAACTCTATCCAAATTTGAAATTTATCACCAGGAGTAAAATCTCCCAGAAATGCACCGGGATTTGCTTCCATCTGGGCGATGTCAGCGACCGAAAATGTGTTCGGGTCGGTATCGATATTGTTGTGCTCGCTGACATCATACCACGAAATGATAGGCGCAAGCCCAGATGTCAGAATCATCGACATCGCGACCAGCGCGACCGTCGCACCCTTCATCGGCAGCGCCGGAGTAAAGACGACGAGGGAAACAGCAGCACCGATGAAGAGAATAATAATGAGAAGTGGAATTACGAGTGACACCGTCGAAGTCGTTTGGGTCGAGAATCCCATATCTGATTTCGAGTAAGGAGTGTTCCAAGTATCACCGGGATTCAATTGAACATCAGGGATCACCGTCGTTTCGGGGGGAAGGACCGGGACATCCATCCAGAAATTATTGGCACCGAGATAGAGTGTGTAGCCGTCGCCGATTTGGCCCGGTTTACTGAATTCTACTCGTATTCCAAAAGTTTCGCCATCTTTGACAACGGTTGTGTCAGGGAAGAACTCGAACGAATAGACATCTGTCGTCCCTTCGTCAGGAGCATCAATCGCCAATTGAGTCATGTCTTGTTCACCGAGTCGTAAGTAAAGCGTCACGGCTTTGGAGCAAGTTCCTTGGCAGACAATATTCAGCCGCATCTGCCCGGTAATCGGTATTAATGGGTCTAATTCGATGGTGACATTGTTCGGATAGGTTCCATCAAATGTAAATGATCTACTCCCGCCACCATTGTTCGGTCCAGGAATCAAAGCGTTGGTCTCACCGATGCTATCAGCACTCTCTGGGTCTGAATTTCTCGCATGATTCCAGACCGGCCATTCGGTATATGCATCGCCAGTCGTCTCGCCGTAGAAGAATAACCGCTTATTTTCATCTGAAAGACGGTAAGGCTCTTCGCCGCCTGCTTGTGCAGCGCTCACTGGCAATAGTAAAATCACTAACATGGATGTTGTGAGGATTAATGCTTGGCGGCTTTGTCGTCGATTTTGCCAATTTTGTTGTAGACCGAGGTGAAGAAGGTCGCGGGCCGTGGAATCTCCGCTGGCACTCTTCATCGACTCCATCCGAGATGCTCGCGCATTATAGGGTTGAAGGCTGGAGGCGCGGCCGCAGGAAGCGTGAATGATACGATGACACTGCTCGTCGGCAGCGGTTGGCATAGTGCAATCTTCCGCGCCGAAGCAGCGGCGTTGTTCGGAAAAGTTCAGCCGCTGCATCGCCGATTGGTCGAAACTTCTTACTTCGATGCAGAACAGTGTGAGCGGTCAGCGAGCATCGATGAAGCGCTTCAACCAGCCGCGAGTGCGGATTGGTCCGAACTAGTGAATCCGGTTTCAACCATTTCTGAGTGGTGTCAGCAACACCTTGAACCGAGTGAGGGACAAACAATTGCAGTCCGAGCATCGACATTAGATGCGAGTCCGAATGAGTGGCATCAGCGAGCACTGGAGCGAGAAATCGGTGCAGCGCTCGTCGATTTGGGTTGGTCGGTGAATCTCGACTCACCCGATGTCACTTTTCGAATAATAGTCGCAGGGCCAGAAAATGGACCGACCAATCCCGATGGCTTAGCATCATCATACGGCGGCCATACCATAGTTTGGGGCGTCAGAATTTTTACTTCTGATAGCGATTGGAAATCGCGTGCAGCACCGCTTCGCCCCTTTTTCAAACCGATCAGCCTAGATGCACGGCTTGCTCGGGCTATGGTCAATCTCGCTCATCCAGATTCAGCACCCCGCTCTCGCCAAAGTCCCGCTTCACTCCAAGCCCTAAGTCCAACATCATCCTCTGAACAGAATCAAGTTGTTGAAGGCGAGAAAAATAGGATTAGTCTAGTCGACCCATTTTGTGGTACGGGCGGATTATTGCTTGAGGCCGCGTTGCTCGGAATTCCAACACTTGGTGCTGACCTCGATTCTCGAATGGTCGCTGGAACTGAAGAAAATCTCTTGTGGCTAAGGCATAATTTCGATGCTGAAAATTGCGTAACTCTAGAAACGGCCGACGCGTTATCGTTGAAATTATCTGTGCCTGCAAAAGGCTTTGTTTTCGACCCACCGTATGGTCGAAATTCATGGCGTTCCGATGAATCATTAGCGCTTTTTGTCGGTGCTTTAGCGTGCTGCCGAGACAATTCGACAGCGGATTCGCGTTTGGTCACATTACTTCCTTGGCCGCCTGAGCAGATTGAAGCGATGCGCCGTGGTGAGTTTTTGCCGGAGAAATCTCTACTGTGTTTGGGTATTGCTTGGCCGGGTTTGAAGGCGATGATTCGGGGGACGGGTTGGGCGGTTTTGGCGCAAATTCCGATTAGTATACACTCATCTCTTTCACGGTTACTAGTCGTTCTTTCAAGAGATCATCCCGGTGTCTGACTTCGTTTCCTTCCCACCTATGAAAACGGTTAGCGGGGAATTCAATTGAGACACTACCGTTTTTAACGCCGTTGTTTCAGCAGAAGCGACTAAATTTAGTGCTGAAATTCCGTGGTCGCAGTTCCTGCGCACAGTCTGTTGAAATCGATAAGGCGCGCAGTGAGAATCTGCAACGCCCATGCTAACAAAATGAAGCAGAAAGAGTGGGCGATGCAGGATTCGAACCCACGTGCTCGGCTCCGAAGGCCGAGAGGATATCCAGACTACCCCAATCGCCCGTTTACCGCCGACCGACACGGCTCCTTTCAAGTCGCCGCTGCTGAGCCGAGCCCATGGAAGCGCCCGCAGAGTGGCCAACGACGCCCTGCCTCCAGCGCGCGTGCAGCGTCTGCTGCCGAGAAACTGAGATGCCTCTCTCAATTACGGATGTGGAGAGGATTGTCGAAGTGAGCGGGATGGAGGTTGAGGAATTTTCCCATATCGTGGACGGTCTGCGCATTCTGAGAAATGATGAAAAAACACGCGCTTGCATCTTTTTGATTACCGATTCTGCAGAACTTACAGCCCCGGGCACCTGTTCAATACACGCCGACCGCCCGACTGGGTGCCGCTGCTACCCGTTGGTGTTAGACGAGACCGACGAAGCTTATCTCGACGAAGTCTGTCCGCATCGCGACGAATTTCCAGCGATTCCGAATTTGCTCGAAGAGATGTTGCTGAAATTAGATAGGGAACTCAGTACAAAATAATCTTGAGATACCATATCAAAATCGAGATATTAGCACTGTTTGCAGCGAGATCGGAACATTTTGTTTCAATCAGGCAGAATCGAAGGGTAACATTGTCAGGATTTGCAGTTGAAGTTGTCTAGATTCGCTGTTAAACTTGTCTTGATTCGCGGTTGAAGTAATATCAAACCTGTTCTTCCGGAGTTTCAGAATCGTAGATTATATTTTTTTAGAACTGTTGCATGTAAAATCTTAGAGCCAATTTGCCGAGGGCCAACCAAGGCCCGGAATCGACCACGCTTCGATGTTATCCCCGCCACATTCGAATGAACGGTCGAGGGTCAAGCCAGCCTTCTCGAGCAGCGTTGAATCTATGCCCGCTGCTAGCCCTTCGCCCAGTGTGACCGCCGCCTGAATCAATACGACGCGGTCGACAAGACCCGCGTCGATGAAGGATTTCCAAACCTTCGCGCCGCCTTCGATCAGCACCTCCTGAACTCCGCGGTCACCGAGCATGTCGAGTAATGTTTCGAGTTCGATGCCTGCTTGGTTAGCTGGCAATGAAACTAAATTACTGCCTTCCCTATCGGTTGTATGGATTAACAGAGTTGGCGCTGCAGCATCCAATAATTTCCATGAGTTATTATTGCCTTTCCTCTCTTTAGAATGCCCTTCAGTATCGCTTCCACCGTGCTTAGCCGTTTCACTTCCTCCAGCGTTGCCTGGACTACCTCCGAGGTTATCTTGTGAGGGTGAGATCTCGCTACCGGTTGGGCTGGTGGATAATATTTTGAGACTTGAATCGAGAATTATTCTGATTGGTTGCTCAGCGCCATTGAGTGGAATATTTCTGACTGTTAATGCTGGGTCATCGCGGAGAACTGTGTTGATTCCGACTACTATTGCATCCGAAAATCTTCTGAGTTTGTGGGCTAAAATTAGTGACTCTTCCGAGGTGAACCGAGAAGATGAACTACCTTTGGAATCGATGATACCATTGACATCGACCGCAATTTTCAATGTCACAATAGGCCGCCTTTTTTCGCACCAGCGCATGAATGCTTGCATCTGTCTATTTGCTTCCACTTCAAGGCAACCGACTCTAACCGGAATTCCTGCTTCCACCAACGCTTCCACGCCGAGACCTCTTACCGTCGGATTCGGGTCACGGGTGGCGATTACAACCTCGACGACACCGGCCCAGAGAAGTGCTTGGGTACACGGCGGCGTACGGCCGTGATGATTACACGGCTCCAGTGTAACATATGCTACACATCCCGCGGTCGCAACGCCTCTTTCCTCAGCGTCGGCAATCGCTGCTTGCTCAGCGTGCAAGTCGCCTAACTTAGCGTGCCAGCCGGTCGCTACGACCTTTCCATCCTTGACCAGTACACAACCGACCGGCGGATTCGGCGAGACACAGCCATGTCCCGCTTCCGCCGCTTCCAGCGCGGCTCGCATGAACATTTCATCGTCCAAACCGTGCCCTCCGGCCGGCCCACGCCGCTTCCCGTCAAGACCGCTCCGCCCCGAACGCTGATGACCAACCAGCCGCCTCCGGCTGTTATGGGCCGCACTGTCGTTATCGTCAATCCGGCTGGACGGGACGGAGTCGTCGGTCGGCGCTGGCCAAAAATCGAGACCACATTGAGAGCATCTGGAATCGAAGCGGAGGTTATTTTGACCAAAGCGGTAGGTCATGCGACCGAGTTGGTCGCAGCGCTCCGCGACCAACCAGACATCGACTTGGTGGTCGCCGCCGGCGGTGACGGCACCGTCCATGAAGTTGCGAGCGGTCTGCGGGGTACATCGATTCCACTAGGAATAATTCCACTCGGCAGCGGTAATGATTACGCGCGCTCACATGGAATTCCGCTGAAAGGCGTCGATCACGCCATCGATTTGCTCACCAACGGCGTCGACCGCAGGGTCGGTGCTATCCGTCTTGAAGCCGCACCGGCACCGCCTGCCGGAGCTTATCCAACCGCTGAGCCAAGAGTGTTCGATGGTGCGGCGAATAAGTCAGGGATGGTCGTGAGGTGGGTGTTTTTGGAGTCAGATTGTGGAGTTACATCTGTTGTAAGTAGGATGAAAACCGAAGGGAAATTCAAGCGAATCCGAGGTTCGATGAAGTACACATTACTAGGAATCCGTGCTGTTTTCGGCTGGAAGAAGCAGCGGGCTATAATCAAAATTGACGACCAAGCACCCCGAGAAGTCGATATGTCTGGCCTCTTTTGTATGTGTTTAGCAGAGACATTTGGCGGTGGTTACAGGGTGGCTCCAGGCACCGTTGCTACCCAAAAGAGCGCATCACTCGCCTGCGCCTTCGGTCTCTCAAAACTGAGGATGTTGATGCTGATGGGCCCTTTGAGGAAGGGCAAGCATGTCGGTAAATGGGGGATAACTTTGGCCAATGTAAAGCGTATGGAAGTTAGCGCAATCGGTGCTGATGGTTTGCCGAGCAGCGCCTCTCATGACCCTCCAATTTGGATTCAAGCAGATGGTGAGCCGTGCCTCCAAACCCCTGCTGTTCTCGAGTTCCATCCCGATCAACTGACGGTACGAGGTGCTGCATCGATTCCAAATCTTTGAATTTCTTTCCTCGTTTTAATGTCCAACACTGATTGTATTGTCTAAATGACTCGTAGGTTATTTTCACCTAAGGGATTTGAAGAACCCGGTATAAACCGGTTAAAAAAATATGTTTTCAATATTTGAATGATTCATTCAGAGTAGTAAATTTAGTCAGCACCAAATAGGCACCTAATTGAAACCGAATCAGGGAAGAGTGACTATTCAGTCAAAAGAGAAGTCGCTGAAACTTTCATCCTCAGCGACACTCGGTCCCTTTCTCGTTTCGCGTTTTGGCTTTCGTCGTGGTGGCTCTCGCTCCTCTTCATATTGCTCTTCTCGAGGCGACTCTGTGCGGCTTCGGCGAGCCGCTCGGGGTTGTTGTTCCCTATCGGTACCGCCCTGATTGCCTCTACCACCGCCATCACGGCTACTTCCTCCACGACTACTACCACCGCGACCTTCACGGTCACCGCGTTCCGTTCGGGTCCCCTCACTTCGTCTATCTTCACCGCGTGCGCGGCGGTCACCGCGCTCGCCACTACGCCTATCGTCGCTGCTCTCGCTCCGATCTAATCCGCCAGCGACCGTGAATCCTCGTCCGCCGCTGCCGCTCCGTTCGCTCCGACCGCCTCGGTCATCACGTCTTGGCTCTTCGCTTCGTTCGATACCACGGATGCTCGCTCCGCCGCCGCTGCCGCTGTCGTCTCTGCCTCGGCTCTCGCCGCGACCTGGACCATCTCGGTCACGGCCTTGACTTGGTCCATCACGTCCTCGGCTTGGCCCTTCCCGGTCACGGCCTCGGCTTGGCCCATCCTGGTCACGACCCTGGCTTGGACCATCACGGCCACGAGCCTGACTTGGACCATCACGGCCTCGGCTTGGCCTTTCCCGGTCATCGCTGCCGACTACGCTAGAACCACGCCGCTCAAAACTACGGCTGGGCGAGGTCTCAGTTTCAAATTCTGCTTCTTCAGCCAGGTAGGCTAACTCATCCTCCATGTTCGCAGAGGCCTGGGTTTGTACTACCGAGGCGCCGTGCCTTGCGACCTTCTTCTTGTGCAGTAGGAATTCTGACACATCTGAACCTTCATCCTCACCCAACATTCCTCCGATATCGAAGGCCTTGAGATCGACTGTTGGTTCATCATCGTCATCATCCTTCTTTGGCGAGAAGTCGATATCTTCTGTCTTTCTGCTATCGAGATGTTCAGTCGCCTTCTCGTGCTCGCGAACTTGGCCTGCAACTTCACGTGCACCACGGATTTGCTCATCGGTTAGCATCATCTTCGCATCGGCTGCGGCTTGAGCCCTAATCGACGCGGTTGAGTAGACGAATAGTCCGAACGCGCCACCTGCACCTCCCAATACTACTATCATCAGGTAGAGGACTCTTCCAATGATTGGGATGTCGCCCATCTGATAGCCACTATCTGCATCGACAACTTCCCGGTCACCGACTTGGAATGAGGTGACGACGAACATGCCGCCATACCCTTCATCACTGCCATCGACGAGTTCGCAGTTACGAACCTCTGGATAGCCGTATTGACCATGATAATCATTCTCACCCATTAGGTAACCCTCTAATCTAATCGGACGGTTCCATTCATTCAGGCCAGCGAAGCCGTCGTTGACCGTTTCAGACGCGGGAATCAATCCGAGCACGGCCCAACCGGAGTCAGGAAATTTATCGTCTGCCTGACCTAATGGTCTGCCGCCGAGAATCGTCGGAGAATCCCAATCATCGATAGCGACATGGGTGACATCTTCTATCACCCAATCTTGTACTTCATCCCAGTCGACGAGTTCCATCACTATCGCACGGCCAGCGACATTGTCCTTGCCGCCTCCATCGGTGAATGTTTTGTCGTGGCTCAACCAACCAGAAATTGTAATCGGACTTCCACCTTCGGTAGCAGCGCTAACGCCATTCAACATCTCGGGAGCAGTTCCATTATTGCAACCTATCAATGGTAACAAATCGCCTTCTGCCCATTCACCTTGTGAAGAGGAGAGTCGGTTGTGCACGGTAACATTCCTTCCATCATCTGAAATGACGGTCATCACTTCGCCTTCTGCGATTCCCCAATCAGGAGAAGCAGATGCCATACAACCGGCGAGTAGCAGGGTAAGCATCATTAGAATCGACAGCGGAATGAGACGCCGGCGCCGTGTCATAATAAGGCGAGGTACCCGCTTACTGATGACCCTTACCTTACTAATTCACCATTCAAACCGGTGACTGAGGTTCACTGATTAACCAAAATTTAAGGAATCGATAATGATTCATCGGTGAAATCGATAATTAAAGCTGGGTAGTAAGAATAGGCGCGAACGGAGAGATTCGAACTCTCGTGGCGCGAGGCCACCGGATTTCAAATCCGGCGCAATGCCAGGCTATGCGACGTTCGCAGCAGACCGCCGGACACGCCTTTCCTCCATGAGCGTACTGCTTCGGCTCAGCAGGTTGAACGGATTTTTTGTGAGCGTAAAGCGCTTATTGATTCAATTAAAAATATCTAATCTCACACGATGGTCAAGGTAATAAACTGATTATTAATTTATATTTTTTATCAAAAAAATCTAGCGCGAAATCGTTGAAATCTATCATTGAATTGTAGTTTTTGCAGAGCGCATAAATGCCATCGATAATTGGTGGAGAGAGATATTACGAGGCTGCTCTCGCCGTTTCTGAACCTTTTAGAATCAGAGTCCGTAGTATCCCGGTCTGCAAATCGCTGGGAGTGCAGTCGTCGCATCGGGATGAGTTAATCCGATGAAAATGACCATTATCAGGATGAATACCGTTGGAAATAGTGCTGTAACTGTCAGAATTCTGGAATCCTTGTCGCCTGTAAGGTGCATGAAAATGCCTGCGATCATCAAGAACTTAGGGATACCAATGCCGATTAGAATTAACAGCGTAGTCGAGCGTGATAAATCGATTCCAACCGCCCCTACTTCAATTGCAGTGAGAATCATCAATCCCCACATATTCATCCAATACGCATCTTTACCGAGAATTGTATGACTCATTTTTTCACCTCAGAATAGATAGAAGAAGGGGAACACCAGAACCCATACCAAGTCGACGAAATGCCAGTAGAGACCGAAGTATTCGATGGTCACCGCGTTGTCAGGATTGAATCCACCTCTGTACGCTTTTAGAGTCAGATAGAGTAGACCGATGACGCCAGCGAGAACGTGTATGCCGTGTGTTCCGGTGGTGACGAAGAATATCGATGCTGAGACCCGGATATTAGCCATGAAGTCGCCGCCGTGTGCCCAATGTGGTTGGTAATTGGCTGCATGAATCGTGTAGCCCTCGCTGACCAAAGAAGGAATCTCATGGCCGAACACATTGAAGCCGATGAACCACTCGACCATCTTTAATGTCAAGAAGAGACAAGCAAGCATCGTTGTGCAAGCGAGGTAGCGGTAGATTTTCTTGCGACGAACCTCTTCGTCGAGGTCTGGCATCTTAGCGTAGCGAAGTGCTTGGACGACTGTGAAGGAGGAGAGGATGAGCGCGAATGTGTTGATTGCCCCTGGTGCTAGATGCCACCAACTCGCAGCGATGAGTTGGCTTGCCGGTTCGTAGCAGGTGTATGCGGTTCCCGAGACGAGTTCGCCTGAGGCGACGAGGTCATTGTAGAGGTTCTCACACTTTGGCAAGCCGACGCGATATCGAATATAGGTGCTGAATAAACTCGAGAAAATCATCATTTCAGACCAGAGGAATACCCACATCGCTACTTTGCGAATATCGATGTTCTTGAACGGTGCACCGACTGCTTTCGGTTCGTAGGATCCATCGAACGAGAGGTCTTGTCGCCACCAGATACTGAGGCCAATTCCGATAAAGACGAATCCTACACATATTCCTAGTAATGCTCCGGTGATGTCGCTCGTATCGGCAATGTCACCGAATACGAATAAATTCGCGAATGAGAAGAGGAACGCGCCAAATCCGATGCTCATGATGAGTGGGGCCCAGGAATTGTGAGGAGCGCCGTGGCTCCAATCGTGTGGTCCAAATCCACTAGGATGATGGTCATAGTCGCTCAATGACTCACCTCCGAATCATCGGGCACCATCAATCGTTTTCCGAGCCGAGCCATGAATCCGGGTTCAGCCATTTCGGCGCCATCGATATGATTTGCATTGCGTAGAACTGGTAGATTGTTTGGGTCGAATGAAGGCGTTGGAGGTGGGCTGGTTGTCATCCATTCGAGGGACCAGCCACCCCATGGGTCATTGGGCGCTGGGTCGCCTTTGATTACCGTCTTGATAATATTGAAGACGAGGATCAGATTTGATGCGAAGAATAAGAAGGCGCAAACGGTGATGAACATATTCCAGTCAGCTGCTTCAGCAGGCAGGCTGCTGAACTCACTGGTCGAGATGAAGTAGGTGTGTGTTCTTCGGGGCATGCCCCAGACCCCTAGCCTGTGCATCGGCCAGAAAATCCCATTGTAGGCGATGAATGCAGTTAGGAAGTGCAGGGTGCCAAGCCTTTCATCAAGCATCTTACCACTAATTTTCGGGAACCAATAATAGATTGCCGCGAATAGACCAAAGACAGTCCCGCCGACCAAGACATAGTGGAAGTGAGCGACGACGAAGTAGGATTCGTGCAGATGCAAATCTAAGGCAATCGCTGGGAAGAACATCCCTGAAATCCCACCTAAAGTGAATGTGACTAGGAATCCGAGTGCCCAGAGTGTGTGTGTCCGATAGACAAGTGATCCACCATGCATTGTTTTCAGCCAATTGAATACCTTGATTCCAGTCGGTATTGCTACGAACATTGTCGTCACCATCGTTGCGAATCGGAGCGCGGGAGACATTCCTGAGGTGAACATGTGGTGGCCGTAGACCACGAAAGAGACTGCCCCGATACCAGCCATCGCGTAAACCATTGAGCGGTAACCAAAAATTGAGCGGCGAGCGCTGGTCGCGATGATTTCTGAAATGACACCGAAAGCAGGAACGATGACGACATAGACTTCAGGATGGCCAAAGTACCAGAATAGGTGGCTCCAGAGTAGTGGGTCACCTCCGGCACCGACATTGTAAAATGCCGTCCCTATCGTTCGGTCGAGATAGACTTGAATGAGTCCGATACCGAACGCTGGAATCGAGATGAAAAGCATCAGGACGGAGATTAAAATCGACCAAGTAAATAATGGAATTTGGAACCAGCCCATGCCATCAGCTCGCATCGTCGCAATGGTGACGATGAAATTGATGCCGGTCAATGTCGATGAAGCGACCAGCATGATTTGGCCAGCAATCCACATCGTCACGCCTGCATGCGCACCGGTTGATGCGACATACGGCGCATAACCCGTCCAGCCAGTATCGGCACCTTGCCCTGAAAAGACGCCTGTGAAGATGAGCATCGCTGCGATGGGTTGCAACCAGAAGGACATCGCGTTGAGCCGTGGTAGGGCGAGGTCAGGTGCACCGATTTGTAACGGAACTATCCAGTTTGCTAGAGCGTTGATGAGCGGCATTGCGGCGAGGAAGATCATCGTCGTGCCGTGCAGTGTGAAGAACGAATTGTATTCATCACGTGAAATAAAATCATTTCCAGGAGTAGATAATTGAACCCGAATGAGTAGGGCCATTATCCCGCCGACCCCAAGGAAGAACATTCCCGCTACGAAGTAAAGGGTTCCAACTTTTTTGTGGTCGGTGGTCGTTAGCCAACCGGTAATCCACGGCTGAAAGTGTTGCCATGTGAAGGCGTTAGGATTTGTTCTGTAAAATGTATAGCCTAGGGTCAAGACCAACAACACAGTGGAGATTACGATTAGAGTTGCTAATACCTTGAACGGATTGGCAGGTTCCAATTCATCGACCAACGCACCAGTTCCAGCAGAACTCGCATCGAGGCGAGCCCATTCGTCGCCGGAAGATCCACCAGACATTGCATCGCCTTCAGCAGAATTTCCATTCACTGAATTGACATGCAAGATGAAAGAGACATCGCTTCCATCATCAGGAGCAGTCCAAGAAACATTCCAAGATGTCTGGTCGTTCCCAGCATCGGTGTGGGTTGCTTCATTACTCATGATTTGAGTTGAAGCATCCATCTCGGCGAGGGTACCAGCAATCGCTCCATCAGATGACTCTGCTCGGAGATTGAATCCACCCAATGCGGTGGGATTTGTCACAGTCCCAGTTGGCCCACCAGTGAATGAGATTGTCAGATTATAGGTGGCCCCATTTTCGTAAGTTGTTGGAATCGCAGAGCCATCAGCGAGTGTCATCGAAGGTACTACTGCTGCCGAAGCGGCTGAGCCATGGCAGTTACAGCCACTTTGAGATACGCCATTTATTCCGGTGTCCAAGGATTCTCCGGTTGGCGCTAATGAGAGTGCGAATCCGAGAACGGTTAGAATCACCACTGTTCGAAGTAGCCAAGCCGTTCGTGCCATTCTCAATCACCTCAGGCGATTACATCAATTTGTGCAATCATGTATGCATGGTCTTGACCACAATATTCAGTACATAGAATCAATGTCGACCCCAATGTCGTTGGAGTTAACCAGAGGGTGGTAATCACGTTTGGAACAACATCTTCTTTTGTCCCTATATCAATAAACCATGGTGCATGGGTTACCGCAGGTGAATCCGGCCCGAGTGATTTTGAAGTCATGCTGACTAGATACACTTCATCGGATTTTAGAGTCAGAACTGGTTTCAATTGTTCAGTACTCTCATTGATTGCAATATTCGTAAAACCGGTTGCACAAAGCATAGGGTCGAGTTCGAGGCAATCAAACTCCCAATACCATTGATAACCGATGATATCAAACTTGTGATAACAGTTCGCGGTGGTGTTTTCTGAATCAAAAAATGAACTCTGACCAACCGTGCATTCATTGCCATAAATTTTCAGATTATCATCGACATCAGCATCACCCGCCGGTGCCCAGACAGCATTGAGAGGGGCCCATGCAACGTATGTGAGGTACAGAATTAGGATGAGGGGAATCACAGTCCATGTGACTTCAAGAGTGAAATTGTGATAATCCTTTGGAAATACACCAACCTCAATTTCATCTGGATT
>Ga0114996_10006234_pt1 | contig 13819 bp, 10 predicted proteins | sample ArcticOcean_MG_C_4_FD_87039 | JGI IMG/M metagenome (GOLD analysis project Ga0114996, IMG submission 87039) | Marine microbial communities from western Arctic Ocean - ArcticOcean_MG_CB4_134 | ecosystem: Environmental > Aquatic > Marine > Oceanic | place: Arctic Ocean: Canada Basin | collected... | reverse complement strand
GGGTCCCCAGGTGCTTACCGGCCCCACCCGTATGAAGGCCGGTAACGCGACGAAGCTGGTGCTCAACACGATCACCACCGGAGCGATGGTGCGACTGGGGAAGGTGTACGGAAACCTGATGGTCGATCTCCAGGTCACGTGCGACAAGCTGCAGGACCGTGGGGAGCGCATACTCAGCGAGACGCTCAATATCGAGCGGCACGTTGCGGCGAACCTGCTCGAGAGGGCCCACGGTCATGTGAAGACCGCGTTGGTGATGGCGCGCCTGGAGGTTGATCGTGATGAAGCGACCCGGCGACTCGAGGACGCTGCCGGCGCTCTCACGACCGTGTTGGGAGGCCTAGACCTTGAGTGATCCTCGTCGTTCGCGCGCGCTAGCCCTGAGCATCAGCCTCGTCGTCTCGGCCGTGTTGGTAGTCACCGCATTCAATCCCGCGCCCCACAATGGAGGAGACAACGCGGCCTACGTCACTCTCGCGTATTCTCTCGCGCAACAGGGCACGTACACCGACCTCTATGATCCCGCGGGCCTCCCGCACACGAAGTATCCTCCCGCCTTCCCGGGCCTTCTCGCAGTCCTGCTCCTGCTCGGCGTGCGTACTTGGACTGCGCTGAAGACGGTTGCCGCTCTCTCGACCATCGCGGCCGTGGGCTTCACGTTCCTGTGGGCCGAGCGCCGGATTGGTCCTTGGCCTGCGTTCGGAATTTCGGTGCTGCTCTCGATCAGTTCGGCGGTCGTGTACTACAGCCACTGGGTCTTGTCGGACCCTCTGTTCGTCGCGTTTACCATGGCGGCCCTCTGGGCCTTGGAGTCTGCGGACTCCGACGGCGACGCGAGGTGGTGGTGGCTCGTCGGCGGTGTGGCCGCGGCCGGCCTAGCGTACTTCACTCGCTCGGCTGGGCTGCCCCTTCTGGCCGCTCTGTTCGCCTGGTTGGGACTGAGGAGGCGATGGCGTGTGCTCGGCGGCAGCGCGGTCGCGCTCGGCGTTCCAGCGCTACTGTGGTGGCTACGCGGGCGAGGGGAAGGCGTCGCACAGTACGGTACGGAGTTCTGGATGGTCGACCCGTATCAGCCCTCTCTCGGCACGGTGGGCATCGGTGGGCTCGTGAGTCGTGTCTTCAGCAACTCATGGGCTTACGTGAGCGCACATGGGCCCGGCGGAATCGTCGGAGGGGCTGGGGGAAGCGGAGGGGCGGTTGCGACGTTCGGAATCCTGATTACGGCCGCAGCGCTCTACGGATGGTTCAGGAGTTCGAAGGAGCGCGTCGGGGTCGCCGAGCTTTTTCTGCCTCTGTATGCCGGTTTGATCCTGCTCTGGCCCGAGGTCTGGTCCGGAGACCGTTTCGCTCTACCACTCTATCCGCTCTTCTTTCTCTTTTCCGCACTCACGCTGCGAACCATCACGAGTAGGCTCGGTGGTATGGGCGGGAGCGCGCTCACCGTTGCAGTGGTGTGTGCAGTCCTGTTGCCGGCCGGCAGCAGTTGGATGTCCTCGGTGCAGCAGGCTGCCGCTTGTTCAGACGCGACTAGATCCGGAGGTGCTTGGGCTTGCTACGGGTCGGGCGTCGTCGACTTCGCGGCGGCGGCGGAATGGATGGGCGAAGGCCTTCGGGAAGGTTCGGCGGTCATGACTCGGAAGCCCCGGCTCTTCTATGTGCTCTCAGGGATCCCGAGCCGTGTCTTCCCCTTCGACGACGATCCGGCCGTGCAGCTAACGGAAGCCGACGGACTCGGCGCGCGGTATGTATTCATCGACCGTTGGGACGGGCTTGCGGGGCGATACGTGGGCGGCGCGCTCCAGCGCTATCCGCAGGCGTTCTGTTCCGTGAGGGCGTTTGGCACAAGCGAGGCACCGTCCTACCTGATCGGTATTCTACCCCTCGCCCAGCGAGGTTTCGGCGCACCGAGCGACGGCGCCGTACAGATCGACGGCTGCACCCCCGACTTCGCTTTGGTCGGCGCTCCGGGCTCGGGCTACTCCTCCTCGACCTCGTTGCGGATTCCGTTGCTCGATGGGCTGGACTCGCTGGATCCGTAAAGCAACGCGAGCGCGACACCGAAAACCAAGTGCTCGACATACACACGGTCGTGCGGATCGAGGTCCTCCAAGAGGTGCCCGAGCAAGGGCAAGTGGTGTTGGGGAGCGTGGGACCCGAGCAAGCGTGAGATACCTCCGGCGGGGTCAGCGGCATATTCCGCGGTCCCATAGAGTGCGCCCTTTACCATCGTGGGTCCGGGCACTCGTGGTTCCACGACGGCGCCGTACACGAGGCCTTGGCCAATGCCGGCCAAGACTCGATCGCCCGTCTCCCTATCGAGCGGGCCTACTCCGGATGCACCGCGAAGCAGCGGCCGGAGCACGTCGACCAGGAGAGCTGCTGCGCCGCCGGCCACACCAGCATGCAACAGTCGAAGCACCGCGGTCTTCCGTCGCGGCTTCCAACCGTTCAGCAGCTTGGTTACTGCGGCGGTACCGCCGGTTGCCACGATATTGTCTATCGAGGGCCACGGACTTTTGGGGCCTCGCTCGCTCTCAGCGTTCGAGGGCTTAGTTTGTCGGTCGGCGAGCCCCATTAGTGTTTGAGCAACTAATGTTAGACCAGAGGGGTTTCGACCAGAGGGGTTTCGACTAGTGGGAGCTTGCTCCGTGGGTGCTCCGCCGGCGAGTGGTCGACCCACGGCGGGCGGACCCTGACGGGTACGCTCGAGGGCGTAGCCGAGGCGAAACCAGAGGCTCTGTTTGGGAGGCATGGGCGATGAAGGCAGTCTGCAACGTGTTGGAAAGGGTGGCGAGGGCATCGTCCGTTATCAAGCTTTCGTGCGCGATTCTGTCGCTGGCGCCGTTGGCTGCTCCGCTGTCCGCCCAAGTGGCGCCGGACGAATCGTGGCGTACGCTCGACACCGAACACTTCCGTGTGACGTTCCCGGACGAGCTGGAGATGATCGGGCGCCGAGCCGCTGGCATCGCCGAGCGGGCGTACGATGAGCTCTCGGCTGAGTTCATCGAGGCACCGAGCGGGATGATCGATCTGCTGGTCACCGACCACATCGACCAGTCCAACGGGTTCGCCCAAGTGAACCCGTCGAATCGCATCACGATATTTGCCCGTCCGCCGGTTGATGATCCCGGTCTTGGATACATCGACGACTGGATGGAGCTCGTCATCACGCACGAGCTCGCACACATCATGCACTTGGACCGCGCGGACAACCTCGTCGGTAAGGTCGCCCGTGGTGTGTTCGGGAGGGTCACGGGTCCTTGGCCGTTTTTTCCAGGAACAGGGACGCCACGCTGGATCTCGGAGGGCATTGCTACGTGGTACGAGTCCGACCTCACCGAGGCTGGTCGCGTGAAGGGGACCTTCCACGAAATGGTACTGCGCACTGCGGCGATCGAAGGTCGGTTTGAGGATATCGGCCAGGCATCCGGGGGCTCGCCTCAGTGGCCCGGTGGGACTCGACCATACGCATACGGTGCGCTCTTCTTCGACCATCTGCTGACCAAGTTCGGAAAGGACCGGATGGCGTCGTTCGTGGAAGCGATCGCCAGCCAGTGGGTGCCCTACCGACTCAACGCGGCGGGGCGGGACGCTTTCGGGGTCTCGTTGTCGCGCGAGTGGGATGTATGGGCGCAGGGGCTCTATGAGGAGAGCACATCGCTCGACACTCGGCTAGGGCGCTTCGGTCCAGTGACCGAGCCGGAACGGATGACGGAGGGAGCCCGATGGGGTTGGCACCCGGAGGTGTCCGCCGACGGCAGCTCACTCGTCTATTTCAGGTCCGATGGTGGCTCCGATTTACAGCTTGCCATCGCTAGCCCCGAGGGCACTTCCCTACGTACGCTGACCCGCACGAACGGGTTGGCAACGTTCGACTGGATGCCTGATGGCCACGTGCTCTTCGCGCAGTTGGAATTGTCGGATCCTTATCGTGCGTATAGCGACTTGTACCTCACGACCCGAGATGGCGCTGTGCGGCGAGTGACGCGTGGAGCGCGCCTGAGCGACCCATCGGTCGGACCGGATGGCTCCTGGGCCGTGGCTGTGGCTGGTGGAGCAGGCACGACCGCACTCGTGAGCGTGGATTTGACGAGCGGACAGCAGACCACGCTCGTGGAGTCCGAGCCGGATGTGCAGTGGGCGTTCCCGAGCGTGTCACCGAACGGGCTCTGGATCGCGGTTACACGCTGGACGCTCGGCGCCAACCACGACGTCGTGATACTCGATCGCCGCGGCGCGGTGGTGCACGCGGTGACGGCCGACCGAGCCCTCGATCTGGCTCCGAAGTGGAGTCCAGACGGCCGGTATCTCGTCTGGGGATCGGATCGATCGGGAATCCCGAATATTCTCGGCGCACCGGTGGATCCCGAAACAGGCATTGTGGGTGCCCCTCTGATGCTGACCAATGTGCGCACAGGGGCGACCTTCCCGAGCATCGACCCGAGCGGCAGTTGGATCTACTTCAGCGGCTATCACGTGGACGGGTGGGAGGTCGAGCGCGTGCGTTTTGCCCCCGAAGACGCCCGGGCAGCCTCGCCACCGGATGTGCGATTCGCTTCTTCCGGCACCACGCAGATCCCACCGCCCGTCGAGGGCGAAGTGCGAGACTACTCCGCCGGCCCGACGCTTTGGCCCACATACTGGGAGCCGGTTTTGCGGGAGCCGGTGGATGCGCGTGCTCGAGAAATCGGTGATCAGTTCATTCCGGGGCGGCAGTTGTTGGGCCTCGGAATCGGTGCGCAGACGAGTGGTATCGATCTTGTTGGGCGTCACCGCTACTCCGCAGTCGGGCGGGTCTTCACGTCTGGGGGGAGGGCGGAGGGGAGAGCGACGTACTCGTTCGCCGGCCTGGGCGACCCGGTCCTCAGCTTTACGGCTCGCCAGTCGTGGGACGACGCCCCTTCGCTGCTCGGGCGGCGTGATCCCGATTTGCCCGCCGACACGCTGTTCGTGTTGGAGCGGGAGCGGAATATCCTGGCGTCAGCTTCCTTCCGTCGGCCGACTTGGAGAAGCGCGTTCCGTGTGACGTTCTCTGGTGGACTGACCTGGGAATCTCGGCAATTGCTCGATGAAGCGCTCGAGCCGTCCACGCAGTATTCGCTCTCCCGTCCGAGCAGTCGATTGAGCGACTTCCGTGTCTCCGTGACGTATTCGACGGCTCGCACCCATTCGTTCCAGATGGGTGCCGCGCGGGGCGCGACGCTGTTCCTGCGCGCTCGCACGCTCAACGAATTGAGTCTGCCGGATACGCTCGCCGGGGTGATCGGAGTCGACCGTTCCGTGGACGACGTAATCGGTCGCGCTCGTGTGTACCTGCCGCTCGCTGGTTCCGGGTACGCGTCCCACGTGCTGGCACTGCAGGGCAGTTTCGGAGCGGCCCGCGGACCCAACGCGGTGTTTAATCACTTCGAGGTCGGCGGCGCATCCGGGACCTCCGAGAACGCGTCAGGGCTCGATCTCTTCGGAGGGGGTCCGATCTTCTTGCCAGTGCGAGGCTACGACACGTTCTCGCGCTTCGGCCGCTACGCGTGGGCCGCTTCCGTGGAGTACCGTGTTCCGCTGGCCCTCGTAAACCAAGGCGTGGGAGCTTGGCCGGTCCACTTCGATCGCGTCTCCGCTTCACTTTTCGGCGACGCCGGGAATGCTTGGGGCCCTGACAGTTCTCCCGGCGGTTTCGAGAACCCGATCCGACGTGCGTTGGCGTCCGTGGGCGGTGAAATCACCGCTCAGGTGATGACTTTCTACAAGTCCACGCTGCGTTTTCGCACTGGTGTGGCGTTCCCTTTGGTGGACGGCGACGGAGCCCGAGTCTACCTCCGGTTGGGCGTGCCGTTCTAGCAACCACTCGCGGCGCGCCTCAACACGCACGAGCTGCCTTGCTTTTCCCCGACGAATAACGGAATATTACCCGAATAGATACCGAAAAGAGGGGTTAATCTCTTTGGTTGTCGGGCCAACAGAAAAAATTCTTGACCACAAGATGTAGTGCCCGTACTATGGAGCATACCCGACATCTCGTAGCGTCGTAGGAGTTTTACACGCGAGAAACCACGGCGGGGGCGCGTTCCCGCCGTTTTTCAACTCTTGTTTCCACTGTTTTCCACTAAGTAGTCCACAACCAGAGCTTAGATAAGACCATGCCGCGCGTTCACGCTCCCCGCCCTCCCCGTGACTCTGTGATCTTCGACGATGTATTGCCGGATGATCTGCCTGCCGCGGAACTGACAGAAAACGCCGGGATCGTGCTTGCTCGGCGGTACCTGAAGAAGGACGCGGAAGGCAACCCGAACGAAGAGCCTGAGGTGATGTTCTGGCGGGTGGCTCGCACGATCGCGGACGTGGACGGCGATTACGGGACGTCAGAGGCCGGGGTGGACGAGGTTGCTCGTCAGTTCTACGACCTCATGATCAGCGGCACGTTCGAGCCGAACTCGCCTACGCTCATGAACGCGGGGCGTCCGCTCGGCCAGCTCTCCGCGTGTTTTGTGCTTCCCGTCGAGGACGCGCTCTCGAATGGTCGAAGTGGCATCTACGACACGCTCACCGCCATGGCACTTGTACACCAGTCTGGGGGCGGCACCGGTTTTGGCTTCTCCCGTCTGCGCCCCGAGGGTGAGATGGTCCGGTCGACGATGGGGGTCGCTTCGGGCCCCGTATCGTTCATGAAATTGTATGACGCGAGTACCGATGTCGTGAAGCAGGGCGGCACACGTCGCGGGGCGAACATGGGTATCCTGCGCGTCGATCACCCTGACATCCGGTCGTTCATTAAGTGCAAGAACGACACGTCGCAGATCACCAACTTCAACATTTCTGTCGCGATCACCGACGCCTTCATGGAGGCGGTAGGCAACGACGGGATGTACGATCTCGTGAGCCCGAAGAGCGGTGAAGTCATCGGTCAGGAGAACGCAAGCGAGATCTTCGAGATGATCATCCGCGGCGCTTGGCTCACTGGTGAGCCGGGCACATTCTTCATCGATCGCGCGAACGAATACAATCCGGTTCCGGCGCTCGGCAGTTACGAAGCGACGAACCCGTGCGGCGAGCAGCCGCTGCTGCCCTACGATGTCTGCAACCTCGGCAGCATCAACCTGGGCAAGTTCGTGAAGGAAGATGTGGCCCCGGGTGTTGATCCCAGCGAAGGCATCGACTGGGACTCGTTCCGGACGGTAGTCCACCTCGCGACGCACTTCTTGGACAACGTTATCGACGCGAATCGCTATCCGCTGCCAGCGATCCACGACCTCGCTCAGAACATCCGGCGGATCGGTCTCGGCGTGATGGGGTGGGCTGACATGTTGGTGCGGCTCCGCATCGCCTACGACTCCGAGGAGGGCGTCGAGCTCGGTCGTCGCGTGATGGAGTTCGTGAACGAAGAGTCCCGGAATGCCTCGGAAAACCTCGCGGAGACCAGAGGCGTTTTCCCTGTGTGGGAGGAGTCGATTTGGGGCCCTGATGACAAAGCAGCAATGCGGCCTGACGGTACCAGGGTCCGTCCCATGCGCGAACTGCGGAACTGCAACCTGACGACGGTGGCTCCGACGGGCACCATCTCGATCTTTGCGGGATGCTCCGGCGGTATCGAGCCACTTTTTGCGGTCGCGTTCATGCGCAACCAGGCGGGCGTGCTCATGCCGGATGTGAATCCGGATTTTGTGCGCATGGCCCAAAAGGGAGGCTGGTACTCGGACGAGCTGATGGAGAAGATCGCCAACGAAGGTCACATTCACTTCGACGAGGTCCCGGAGGAGGCGCAGCGCAGCTTCCGGACGGCGCACGACATTCCCCCGGAATGGCACGTACGCATGCAGGCGGCCTTCCAGGAGCACACTGACTCGGCGATCTCCAAGACTACGAACTTCCCGCGTGAGGCGACTGAAGAGCAGGTGCGTGAGATCTATGAGCTCGCGTTCAGCCTCGGATGCAAAGGTGTCACGGTTTATCGCGACGGCTCGAGGGATGGGCAGGTGCTCTCCACGGGAAAGACGGCGCAGAGTGGAGTCAGTGCAGAAGCTGCGGCGGGCATTTCTGAGCTCGAGCAGTCTCTAGCGGATGCGCGCGAGGAGGCGCACAATCTGCGCATCGAGACCGAGCGCCTCAAGCACGAACTGCAAGACCAGGACCTTACGCGTGGGGCGGCACGACACAAGCGTCAGCGGCCACAAGCGCTGCGCGGCTTCACGATGAAAATGAATTCGCCGCTTGGGGACCTGTACGTCACGATGAATGAGGACGAGGGCGGCAAGCCGTTCGAGGTGTTTTGCACCTTAGGCAAGGCCGGTGGAGCTGCCAACGCGGATGCCGAGGCGATCGGCCGGCTCATGTCATTGTCCCTGCGGTCGGGCATTCCGATCACTCAGGTGAAGGATCAGCTGCGTGGCATCTCGTGTGATCGAGCGGTGGGGCTTGGGCCGAACAAGGTCCTGTCGGTACCGGATGCGATCGGTCAAGCAATCGAGAGCTATCTCGATGAGAAGGAGGGCATCCAGGAAGCTCTCCCGCTTACGACCGGGGCTGCCCCCAGTGCGAGTAAGGACGCGACCCAGGCGCAATCGTCTAGCTATACCTCCGGCAGCCAGGCGTTCGACATGGGCACCTGTCCCGAATGTGGCACTGGGCATCTCGCCTTCGAGGAGGGGTGCAAGAAGTGCCACGTCTGCGGGTATTCCGAGTGCGGATGACGGGCGAGCAGCCCGTTGAGGGTGCGATGCTGATACGCAGGTTGGTGGTCTTGTCGTTCGCACTTCTCTGTGGAGCTGTCACAGCGCTAATCGCGGGCTGTCTCGACCCGAGCACGCCCTCCGGACCGACTCCGGGCTCCCCTAGCTTCGACGGCCTGCGCGCCTTCGACTTGGTTGAGAAGCAGGTCGCGTTTGGGCCGCGCGTTCCTGGTACGCCGGGGCATGCCGCTCAGCTCGAATGGATGCTCGCCCGCCTCGACTCTTTCGCTCCCGAGCTCGTGTCCGACACCTTCGAACACGTGTCGTCCGCTGGTGACTCGCTCGTGCTGGTTAATGTGATGGCTCGCTTCCGTCCCGAGCTCGACCGTAGGATCGTCATCCTGACCCACTGGGACACACGCCCAACTTCGGACGAGGCCGCGGATCCGGCGAAGCGAGGCGACCCCATCCCTGGGGCCAACGACGGCGGCTCGGGTACGGCGGTGTTGCTCGAGCTCGGCGCGCTGATGGCAGACGCGCCACCGCCGCTCGGCGTCGATCTTCTTTTCGTCGACGGAGAAGACTACGGGCCGGATGGCGACGACATGTACCTCGGGGCCGTGCAGTATGCGGAGCAAATTTCGGCGGGTGAGCAGGTGGGTGCGCGCCCGATGTACGGGCTGCTACTCGACATGGTCGGTGACGCGACCCCCAGTTTCCCTGTGGAGGCCTATTCCGCCGAACACGCGTCCGTCGTCGTGCGCAAGGTTTGGCGTGCCGCCGCGCGCCTCGGCTACAGCGCGTACTTCCCGGAGACTGTGGGGCGTCGCCTAGCAGACGACCACGTACCGCTCATCGAAGCAGGGCTCCCCACGGCCGATCTGATCGATTTCACATATGGGGGCGCCGACAACAAGTTCTGGCACACGCCAGAGGATCTCCCTGAGAACGTCAGCGCGGCCACGCTTGGAATGGTTGGCGAGGTCGTGACGGAGTTGGTATACGCCGGGGGCTAGCGTCAGGGCATTCAGAGAGGACAGACATGAGTGAGAGCAAGACCGTTCGTGCTGCCGTTGTTCAGGCCGCCGCGACCCCTTTCGACTGTGAAGCGGCCGTCGACAAAGTGTGTGCGATGACCGCGCAAGCCGCCGAGAGCGGGGCGGATCTGGTGCTGTTTCCCGAGGCCTATGTGGGTGGTTACCCCTGGGGTCTCTCTTTCGGGACCGCCGTCGGCGGGCGCTCCGAAGCGGGACGTCGTGTGTGGGAGCGGTATTGGTCCGCCGCCATCGATGTGCCGGGTCCGGAGGTCGAGCGTATGGGCGAGGCGGCCGAGCGGGCGGGCGTTCATCTCTGCGTGGGTGTCATTGAACGTGACAGCACGTACAGCGGAGGCACGCTCTTTTGCACGCTCCTGTACATCGGTCCGGATGGCTCGCTGCTCGGCAAGCACCGCAAACTGAAGCCGACCGCTGCTGAGCGACTCATCTGGGGTGAGGGTGATGGCAGCACGCTCACAACAGTCGAGACCGAGTACGGGACCGTTGGCGGCCTGATCTGCTGGGAGAACTATATGCCGTTGGCGCGCATGGCGATGTACGGCAAAGGCGTGGACATCTACCTCGCCCCGACAGCCGATGCACGTGAGCGATGGCAAGCGACCCTCCAGCACATCGCGCTCGAGGGCCGGTGCTTCGTGCTCGGCTGCAACCAGTACGTACACCGGGACATGTACCCGGAGGATCTAGACACGCGAGAGGAGCTCGAGGCATGGCCCGAGGTCCTGTGTCGAGGCGGCTCCGCGATTTACGGGCCGCTCGGTGAGCCTCTTGCAGGACCCCTTTGGGAGCAGGAGGGCATCCTGATCGCGGATCTGGACATGAGCGCAATCGTGCGCAGCAAGTTCGACTTCGACGTTACGGGCCACTATGCGCGCCCGGACGTGTTCAAGCTGGATATCGACGAATCGCCACAGCTGCCCGTGAGTCGCTCCTAGCTCACCATAACTGCCGGTGAGTCGCTCCTAGCTCGCCACAGCTGCCGGTGAGCAGCTCTTAGCTCACCATTCGATCGAGCCTTGCTTCGTCGTATCGATGTCTTTGCCGTCTCCGTCACCCAAGAGCACCTGTTCGATCTGCTCGTATAGGTACTCACGTGCCTTCTTGTCCCGCGGGTCGAGGCCGTAGTGATTGATCAGCAGCGTCTGATGCTGTAGCCAGTCCTGCCAGCACGACGCGCAGATTTTGGCGAGGATCCGTTCTCCGAGCTCGTTTCGGAACGGAGCTTTCTCCAACATCGATGCATCGTCTTTACAGCGATGGCATTGGAACGTCTTGGCGCTCATTCCCTATCTTCCCTCATGTAGGCGTGACTCTGGATCCGGAGTACCCTAGCATGCCGGACCCGATCCCCTTGTTCAGAGGCCCCTTAGGTCGCGCCGTCTTCCTGGAGTCAACGTGTCACGCACAGCCTTCGCCGGAACCGGTTTCTATGTTCCGGACCGCGTCGTGAAGAACGACGAACTCACGCAGTATATGGATACTTCCCATGAGTGGATCGTGGAGCGCACGGGGATCGAGGAACGCCGATGGGTATCCGACGGAATGACCGGCGCTGAGATGGCGCGCCGGGCGAGTGAGATGGCGCTGTCCGCCGCGGACATCGATCGAAGCGAAATCGACGCGATCGTACTTGGAACGCTCAGCCCGGATGCATTCTTCCCAGGGACCGGTGTCTTCCTCCAGCGGGACCTCGGGCTGCAGGGGATTCCGGCGCTCGATCTGCGCGCTCAGTGCTCGGGTTTTGTGTACGGACTCTCTGTTGCGGACGCTTGGATAAAGTCGGGGCAGTACCGGACCATCCTGCTGGTAGGCGTCGAGATCCATTCGACTGGCCTCGACGTCTCGACTCGCGGTCGTGACCTAGCCGTGCTCTTCGGCGACGGTGCCGGCGCGGTCGTGCTCACCGCCACGGACGACGAGGATCGCGGTGTGCTTTCGACGCATATCCACGCCGACGGACAGCACGCCGAGATGCTCTGGACTGAGGCATCCGGGTCCAAGAATAGCCCCCGCATCTCCGCCGAAGACATCGCTGCCGGGCGCCACTACCCGCGCATGGAGGGTAGAGACGTTTTCAAGCATGCCGTGACTCGCATGCCGGAGGTGGTTCATGAGGCGTTGGCGGCGAACGATCTCACCCCCGACGACATCGATCTATTGATTCCACATCAGGCAAATCTGCGTATTTCGCAGATGGTCCAGAGAAGACTTGGTCTCGACGACGACAAGGTCGTGAACAATATCCAACGGTATGGAAATACCACGGCGGCGACGATCCCGATCGCCCTCGCTGAAGCGGTGAGGGACGAGCGCCTGGAAAGGGGCGACTTGCTCTGTCTCGTCGCTTTCGGCTCTGGGCTCACCTGGGGTTCTGCCCTCGTGCGGTGGTAGTTAACTTTTTAGGCTACGATGTTTCGGTAGGCTGGGACGTTTCGCATGCAGGAAGGCGGATATGGCTCTCACGAAAAAACAGCGCGCCCATCTTGAGAAGCGGCTCCTCGATGAGAGAGCCCGTGCGCTGAAGGCGCTCGGACTTTTCGATCGCAGGGCCAAGACAGGCCGCGAGTCCAGTGACTCGGACTTGTCCGCGTACACGGATCACATGGCGGACCAGGGGACCGAGGCGCAGGAGCGCGAGAAAGCGGCTGCTTCCGCGACCAAGGAGGGTCGGTACCTCTACCGCCTAGAAGAGGCACTTCGCCGGCTGTACCACGAGCCGAAGGCGTTCGGCGACTGTCACATGTGTGGCTCCGTCGTTGGCTTCGAACGGCTCGATGCGCTGCCGCATGCGCGCTATTGCATCGACTGCAAGCGGAAGGAAGAGTCGGTCGCGTAGGCGCCCGTTCACCTCTACTGACTCAAGACCGCGGCGATTAACTCGTCCCCCAGAAGGTCCATCCGCCAGGGGCGCATGCCGGCTCTTGCCGCGAGCGCTTCGCCGGTGGTCGGGGCCGCCACAGCGACATCTAGCAGCACACCGTTCGCGAGCAGTGTCCCCCGCGCGAGCCCAAGTTCATCCGCCTTTTGATTTCGCACACCCTTGAGCTTCTCGAAGAGTTGCTCGGCCTCCGGGGGTGGGCGCCCAGGCCCGCCACCCTTCTGTCGGGGGTATGGTTCGAGCTCTCCTTCCGGTAGGTCTACAACGTCCTGAAGCCGCTTTACGAGCTGATGCCCGTCGCCCTTCGCGAGGCTCCGCGGGAATCCCTTTATCGACGAGAGCTGCTCGGCGTGCTGAGGATGCATTGCGACGGCTTCGATAAGTGGTCCGTTGCCTATGACGCGGAAGGGGGCTTTGTCGAGTTCCCGCGCCAGCTCGTCCCGCCAGTTCAACGCGACCCTCAGGGCCGTGACCTGACGAGGCGAGAGATCGCGTGCTCCTTTCACTCGCGCAACCGGATCCTTGGATCCTGCGTTCGCCTTTGGAACCGTCGCGGATACCTCGAGTGCGCCGCATTCCTGCGCCACCCAGGTGGAGCGGCCTGCGTCAGCGAGTTCTTCTCCCAACTGGTCTCTGAGGCCCATCAGATAGCCGGTGTCAGCCGCCGCATAGTCGAGCATGCCGTCGGTGAGCGGACGCTCCGCCCAGTCCGCGCGTTGGTACTTCTTGCTGAGCTTCACGCCGAAGCGCTTCTCGAGCAGTGGAGCCAAACCGAGTGCGTCGAGTCCTAGCAGGGCTGCGGCGATCTGTGTGTCGAAGAGTCCGTGCAGCTGAATGCCGAGGTCGCGGAGAAGAAGTCTTAGGTCGAAATCAGCACCGTGCATGATGATTTCTCGATCTGGGTCTTCCAGCGTCTCGCGCAGGAGGGCCGAAGGGTCGAACGAGAGTGGATCGACTATGTAAGTCGCGGTTGCGGTCGAGATCTGGACGAGGCACAGGCGGTCTGAGTAGCGGTGGAAGCCGGCCGCCTCGCAGTCTAGTGCGATGCGTCCTCCGGAACTCAGATCATCCGTAAGACCGCTCGCGTCGCGGTCGCTTTTGATATGGATATAGCTCATGCGCCTGCACTGTTTCTGAGTCACAACGAATACGAACAGCGCGAAAAGAGCGGTGTGGGCCGCTGGGCGCCACCCCTAGGACCGTTGTCGAAGAAGTGCACG
>Ga0114996_10006233_pt1 | contig 13820 bp, 7 predicted proteins | sample ArcticOcean_MG_C_4_FD_87039 | JGI IMG/M metagenome (GOLD analysis project Ga0114996, IMG submission 87039) | Marine microbial communities from western Arctic Ocean - ArcticOcean_MG_CB4_134 | ecosystem: Environmental > Aquatic > Marine > Oceanic | place: Arctic Ocean: Canada Basin | collected... | reverse complement strand
GTCGTTATGACTTTACGGATTCAGCAGGAACGGCAGGATGCCGGGCACCTTCCGAGTCTTCGTGAATACTCCGATCGCTGGGGCATCAACGCAAAACGGCTCGCATTGGCGAACGACGGAGCGCTGCTCATGCATCCGGGTCCGATGAACGAGGGCGTGGAGATTTCGAGTGAGGTTGCTCACGGCGCTCAGAGTGTCGTTGAGGAGCAGGTGCGAAACGGGGTCGCTGTTCGAATGGCGGTGCTGTACAAGCTGTGCGCACCCGGCAAATCGACCCGAATCGGTGGCGGAGACGAAGCGCAGGCCCAGAATTAACGCGCAGTAGATAGTAAAGGAAATGCATTTGGCGGCCAGAAAACTGTCAATAACAGGCGGCAGACTGATCGACCCGGCACAGGGAATCGATCGGATTGCTGACGTCCTGATTTCGAACGGAAAAATCGTTGGCATTGCCGAGTTTTCATCGGACAACGTACATGACGGATACGAAGTAATTGATGCCGCTGGCATGATCGTTTCGCCGGGATTTGTTGATTTGCACACTCACCTGCGAGATCCGGGTCAGGAATGGAAAGAGACGATTTCGACAGGTACTCGTGCGGCCGCACACGGCGGTTTCACTACCGTCTGTGCCATGCCGAACACAGACCCGGTGCAAGATTCAGCGTCAGTTGTACTCGATGTAATTCGGAGGTCTGCGGCCGACGGAGTTGTGCGGGTGCTGCCGATTGGGGCGGTTTCAGTAGGTCAACACGGCAAGCAGCTTGCACCGATGGGCGAGCTTGCGGACGCCGGGGTGATCGGATTCTCCGACGATGGGAACCCGGTTGTAGATGCGAATCTCATGCGTCAGGCACTTGCGTACTCGGTGGAAGTCGGACTGCCGATCATCAATCATGCCGAAGACAAGAAAATTGGCGCTGGTGGAGTGATGAGTGCCGGATTGGTTGCCACTCGACTCGGCCTCGCCGGAGTGCCTTCCGAGGCCGAAACGGCGATGGTCACCCGTGACCTTCAGCTTGCTGAACTAACCGGAGCGAGGCTCCATATTCCGCACATTTCAACAGTCGGCTCAATCGCCGCTTTACGTGCTGCCAAAGACCGCGGAGTCGACGTAACCGCAGAGGTCACGCCGCATCATTTGACCCTGAACGATGAATGGGTGTTCGGGCTCAAGGGCGTTATCCCTGCGCAAGTTGGTCGTGAAAGCTACGACACCAATACCAAGGTGAATCCACCACTGCGCAGCAGGGCAGATGTCGATGCGGTTATCGAGGCCCTTAGCGAGGGGTTGATCGACATCATTGCGACCGACCATGCGCCGCATGCTGAAACCGACAAGGTCTGTACGTATGACGAAGCAGCCCACGGTATCAACGTTCTGGAAACGGCGTTCTCGTCGGTGTTCGAGTTGGTCGGTAATTCCAAAATATCACTCAGCCGCCTCATCGAGTCGCTGACCGCCGGACCAGCCAAGATTTTGAACCGTGACCTCGGTTCGCTGAAGCAGGGTTTCTCGGCGGACGTGGCGATTATCGATCCCAACAGTAAGTGGGTCGTGAACCCGAAAGAGTTTGCTTCGAAGAGCGCAAATAGTCCGCTGTCCGGCGTCGAGTTGACCGGGCGGGTTGTTAGAACGATTTATCAAGGAGAAACCGTGTTCGATATGGTGACCAGTGCCAATTCCGGAGCCAGAGCATGAGAGATGTTCGCGGCAACATGTACTTAGTACTCGAAGATGGATCGGTGTATCCGGGTCAGCGGCTCGGTGCCGAGGGCGAGACGACCGGTGAGGTTGTGTTCAACACGTCGATGACCGGTTATCAGGAAATGTTGACCGATCCGTCTTACGGCGGACAGATCCTCGTTCCGACCTACCCGATGATAGGCAATTACGGGACGAGCGAGGCTGATGTCGAGTCGACTCGCATCCAGGTGAACGGCTTCGTTGTGCGAGAGGACTGCGAGGAGCCGTCACACCCTCTGTCCGAGGGCACCATTCACGATTATCTGCTGGAAAATGGCATCCCCGGAATTTCAGGAGTCGACACGCGGGCGATCACTCGCAAGCTGCGCTCGGCTGGTGTGATGATGGGGATTATCACGCCAAATGAAGATGTTGAGGCGGCGTTGGCTGCGCTGGCAAAAGCCCCTCGCTACGGTGAGTTTGATGTCGTTGGCGCTGTTTCAACCGATGAAATTTACGCCTGGGAAGGCGATGCTGGCGAACGCTCCCGGGCCTACTTCGATCTTCGAGGCAGGGCGCGCCAGGGCGGCATGGGAATCAACGTCGAGTGGGGTGTTGGGAAGCAGGATCGGGATGACGATCTGATGAAGGTGGTCGTGAACGACTATGGGGTAAAGCTGAACATCTTGCGGTCGCTTAGAGCACGTGGCTGCGAAGTGATTGTGGTGCCAGACGACGCAACTGCTGACGACATTCTGGGTCACAACCCGGACGGTGTGATGCTTTCACCCGGACCCGGTGATCCTGAGCTTCTGGATCGTTCGGTTGCAACCGCCGAAGGCCTTGCGGGCAAGGTCCCGATCATGGGGATCTGCCTCGGTCATCAGGTCATCGCAAGAGCGTTTGGTGCGAGCACGTTCAAGCTGCACTTCGGTCATCGTGGTGGAAATCAACCGGTAAAAGATCTTGAGTCAGGTCGTGTTTATGTCACGGCTCAGAATCACGGATACGCGGTTGATCCGGCGGGTCTTCCTGATGAAATGGTAGTCAGTCATATCAATCTGAACGATCAGACCGTTGAAGGTCTACGCCATCGAGATTTGCCGATCATGACGATCCAGTACCACTCTGAGGCTTCGCCAGGTCCGCACGATAGCGAGTATTTGTTCGACCGGTTTGTGGAGATGATTCGAGCGGGTGCCAACTGGGGCAAGGAAATCGCGAACGCTGACTCGTTTGAGGGCCAAGAGAGTGCGAAGGTTTAGCGAAAATTCAGGGTGAATAATTTCACCCTCACCCCAACCCTCTCCCCCGGGAGAGGGAGTATTTACGGACGGTAGTAGAAGTGCCATTGGCACACACGAATTGGAGAGTTGATTGACGAACGGCGCGGCGGCTGAGATGCCCAAAAAGGTTCTGGTTATTGGTTCGGGTCCGATCATCATCGGGCAGGCAGCGGAGTTCGATTACGCGGGCACACAGGCCTGTCGATCCCTCCGTGAAGAGGGTGTCGAGGTGGTGCTGGTGAACTCGAACCCAGCGACGATCATGACCGATGAGGACATGGCCGACCGTATTTACATTGAACCGCTGACCGTGCCGGTACTGGAACGCATCATCGAGCGAGAACGTCCTGACGGCGTGCTCGGAACGATGGGTGGGCAGACCGGTCTCAATCTCGTGGTCGACCTCGAGAAGATGGGCATTCTCGAAAAGTACAACGTCAAGGCACTTGGAACTTCGGTGGCATCAGTTGAAATGGCTGAAGACCGCGAGCAGTTCCGTGACTTGCTGTCGCGAATCGGTGAACCGGTACTCCCATCTTTTGCCGTAGAAACCGTTGAAGACGCAGTCGAAGCCGGACGCAAAATTGGCTATCCGGCTGTTGTTCGCCCGGCGTACACACTTGGCGGAACCGGTGGCGGGATCGCTTATAACGAAGAAGAGCTGCGCAAGATCGCAACAGGCGGTATCTCAGCCAGCAAAGTCGGGCAGGTTCTGATCGAGCAGTCTCTACTTGGTTGGAAAGAGATCGAGTATGAAGTGATGCGAGATGGCGAAGGAAACGTCATCACCATATGCAACATGGAGAACCTCGATCCGATGGGAGTCCACACCGGCGATTCTATTGTCGTCGCCCCGAGCCAGACGCTCAACGACAAGGACTACCAGCGTCTTCGCACGGCATCAATGAACATCATTACAGGTCTCGACATTAAGGGCGGTTGCAACGTGCAACTTGCCTACAGACCTTCCACGATGGTGGCGGAAACAGTGGGTGAGGGTGCCGGGTATGACGATGAAGGATCGATGTATTACGTCATCGAAGTGAACCCACGTGTAAGCCGCTCATCGGCTCTCGCTTCGAAGGCGACCGGCTACCCGATAGCGCGTGTGGCGGCGAAAATTGCGCTGGGTAAAACACTGGACCAGATTTCAAATGCTGTTACGGAAAAAACCACAGCCGCCTTCGAGCCAGCCCTCGACTATTGCGTAGTCAAGATCCCACGTTGGCCCTTCGACAAGTTCCCTGGAGGCGACCGTTCGCTCGGCACCCAGATGAAGGCCACCGGCGAGGTTATGGCGATCGACCGTACTTTCGAAGCAGCTCTGCAAAAAGCGGTGCGCTCGATGGAAAACGGTCGTGGATCGCTCCTCTGGGAGAACCCGGAGTGGGGTGGTGAAGGTCCTCCGGATTTGCTGGCCGATGATGATCGACTCTGGAAGCTCACGGCAGCGATTCGTGGCGGGCGCACTGCTGAGTCGGTGTCTTTAGAAACTGGTGTTGACCCGTGGTTCACGCGTGCCATCGCCAGAATTATTGGCATGGAACGCAGGCTTTTAGGCGAAGAACTGACACCTGATTTGATGCGGCGCTCCAAGCGAATGGGATTCTCCGACGCGCAGATTGGAACGCTTGGCGATTACCTGCCAGAGCAGGTTCGAACGATGCGCAAGGACTGGGGACTCAAGCCTGTCTACAAGATGGTCGACACCTGTGCGGGTGAATTCGAGGCGGTCACCCCGTACTTCTACTCAACCTACGAGCAGGAGAACGAGGCTATCGCCACCGGGCGAGAAACGGCTATCGTGCTCGGTAGTGGTCCGATCAGAATCGGGCAGGGCATTGAGTTCGACTATTGCTCTGTTCATGCAGCCTGGGCACTTCAGAAGTCTGGGGTTGAATCAGTAATGATCAACTCAAATCCGGAAACGGTTTCGACCGATTTCGACACTTCCGACCGCTTGTACTTCGAGCCGTTGGACGAAGAGAGCGTTCGAGACATTATCGAAAATGAAGGTGCAGGATCGAGCTTGGGGAACCCAGCGACGATGGTGCAGTTCGGTGGGCAGACGGCAATCAACCTTTCACAGTTACTGGGTGTAGCCGATCTACCAGTTCTGGGCTCGACTCCAGATGTTATTGACCTGGCTTCAGATCGGGGTCGATTCGAAGAAGTGACAGCCCGTCATGGCCTACCACAACCACCCGGTGGCATGGCTTCCGACGTTGAGAGCGCGCTGCAAGTCGCCAGCAATGTGGAATACCCGGTTCTGGTTCGCCCCAGCTATGTGCTTGGTGGCAGGGCGATGGAGATCGTCCAGACCCCGGCAGAACTACTTCGCTACTTCAAAATGGCGATGCGAGAGTTCCCCGGCCAGACGATCCTGATTGATCACTACCTGACAGGTCTTGAAGTAGAGGTCGACGCCGTGTGTGATGGCGAGGATGTGCTGATCCCCGGGATCATGCAGCACATTGAACGAGCGGGTGTTCACTCTGGCGACTCGATGGCGGTCTACCCGGCGCAGTCGCTTACCGAAGCGGAAGTCGAAACCATTGTCGACTACACCAGGCGTATAGGACTGGCCCTGGGAATCGTCGGACTGATGAACATCCAGTTCGTGGTTGCCGGAGGCGGGACTTACCGTGGATTCAACGGAAGTAGTTCTGCGGCCGGATCTGGAAGTGGACCTGGGAGCGGATCTGGCGACCCGGAAATTTACATTATCGAGGTGAACCCTCGTTCTTCACGGACGATTCCGTTCATCTCTAAAGTAACCCGAATTCCCATGGTGCGAATTGCCACGGATGTAATGCGGGGCAAGACGATCAAGGAACAGGGCTACAAGGGCGGACTTGCGAAGAAGAAAAACCTGATTGCAGTGAAGGCTCCCGTGTTCTCGATGTCGAAACTTGCTGGGGTCGATACCTTTTTGGGCCCAGAGATGAAGTCGACCGGTGAAGTGATGGGCATCGATACCACGTTCGATGGTGCCGTGACCAAGGCTCTTCTCGGATCGGGACTAAATGTGCCAGAGGGTGAGGCGGTGCTGTTGAGCATTGCTGATCCTGACAAGGCTGATGCGTTGGGTCTCGTCCGCACTCTGGATGCGGCAGGACACCAGATCTACGCAACCGGCGGAACCGCCGAGATGATTCGAGCCATGGGTGTCGAGGTCACCGAGGTCGAAAAACGCCTTGAGGGCGGTAGTGGCCGGACGGTTGTCGACATCATCGAGGATGGAACGGTTAGCGCTGTTGTGAATACTGTGACGGGCGATCGTTCGACGATGCAGGACGGATTTCACATTCGTCGAGCCGCAGTCATGCAACGCATCCCATGTTTCACTTCGATCGATACCGCCCGCTGTGCGATCGAAGCCGAGGGAGCTGTTGCGGGTGCTCTTGGTGGGCAGGGCTACAACATCAAAACTCTCGCCGAGTATCTAGACGGCGAGTAGCTCAGGCACCGGTGCATACACGACGGTCTCGCGTGCCCACGTAGTTCCGCGGATTTTCCAGTGGATTTTACGCAAGCCAGATTCGCCTGAACCTGAACCCGGGGCCGAGTCCGATTCCGTTAGTCTTCGGAAATGTCCGAGGTTACGCCGGGAAGTGTGACGGTTATTTCAGTTCCCTTGCCAGATTTGCTGTTGACGACGATGGAGCCATCGTGAAGATCGACCAGCGATCTGACAACTGCCAGACTCAAGCCTCTGCCATCGGGTTGCGATGAACTGCCACTCGTGCCTCTGAAGAACGGGCTAAACATCATCGCTTGATCGGATTTAGAAATTCCGGAGCCACGGTCTTTAACGGTGAAGGCAATTTGCTCACGCTTGATTTCCACCTGAAAGTTAATCGTCGAGCCCTCATCAGAAAATTTCGATGCATTCGTAAACAGATTGGTCAATATCTGGATCACACGTGAGCGATCACCCAGTAAACCGTGATTCTTTACTTTGTTTTTGATCTTAAAATTTTGCTCTCGATGCGTGAACAGTACCGCCGTACTACCGGCCACTTCATCGATCATGTCTGCGACATTGAAGACAGCCTTGTTGAGTACAAGATGCCCGGTATCTGCCTGAGATATATACAACAAATCATCGATCAGTACGCCAAGTTGCGTGGATGATTTTCGAATGAGTTCTATATGTTTACGTTGACGTTCTGTTAGATTTTCGGACTTGCTGTTGAAGAGGATGTCGGCGAACGCAGAAACAGTGGTGAGCGGCGTGCGCAGCTCGTGTGAAACGGTAGAAAGGAACTCACTTCTGGCACCAGCCAGACGTTGAAGTTCTCGGTTTTCCGATTCGATGCGAAGTGAGTTTTCGTGCGCTTCTTCTGAGAGAAGGCGTTCGGTGATGTCTTTCTTGATACCGATAATGTGGGTAACGTTGCCGTCTTGATTCAGCACAGGAGTGACGGTGAGCTCTTCTGGGTACTCACTGCCATCCTTCTGCCTGTTTATGTGGATTCCACTCCACGACTTTCCACTGTCCAGTGCACTCCATATCTTGACGTCCTGACCCCAATTCTGCGGATCGGTAGATTTCATGATTGAAGTGGGTAATCCGATTACTTCGTTCGAAGCCCAACCGCTCAAGCGTGAGAACGCAGAGTTCGTCCATTCGATGATGCCTTGAGGGGTGGAAATAAAAATAGCGTTATCGGCCGATTCGAGTGCTGTTGTTTGAAGTCGGATCCGTTCGTTCGCGAGCGAATTCGCAAGAGCTCCAGCTATCTGATCTGCGAGCCGCTGTGAGTTATCGACTTCTACCTCACTGAACGCCTCTGGCGATGTGCTTCGGAACTGCATTACGCCAACGGTTTCATCATTAGAAATGAGCGGAGCGGTCAGGAATGCACGAGTGCCCGCCTCAAACGCCTCTACCGAACTCGGGAAGTCACGGAGTTGCTCTACGGATGAAAATTCCTGTCTGATCGGTACTCCAGAGTGGATAGCGGTAGATGCAGCCGATTCGTCGGTCGAGAATTCTTCTGGCGCAGTATCTTCAAGCAGGAATAAACCCCGGGCGAATAATCGACGGACAGTACGACGCTCGGCGTTGTACGACGCGATCGAAAACCCGTCGAATTCAATGATTTCTGAACTCAGTCGTTCTATTTCGGATATGGCGGCGCCAAGATCACCGCTCGAGGCGATGACCCTTCCCAATACAGCCAGAACATTCCGGATAAGCGCTTCCCTGGACATCTGAATGTTGGCTATATGCGCTGCGATTGCTCCACTTATCTGGTCGGATACCTGGGCAGCCAGACGGATATGGGATTCATCGTAGGCTTCGTGCTTGTTTGAGCGAAAGTGCATATGCCCAATTTGCGCACCATGCCAAACCAACGGAGCGAGTAGCCAACTATTGAGACCCGCGGCGGCGGCGAGATCCTGTGCTGCCCTGAATGGCTCGGAATTTGATATCAGATCTTCGCCAACAATGATCGGCGTCGGATCATCGGTAAATGCACTGAACAGTTCTTTGTTATCGAAGGGAACTTCATCGGGTTGGTAACCGTCAAAGGTGACGCCCGCTTGGAATGTGAAGTCTCTGGGCAGCCCCGGGGCTGGTAAAGCGATGATTGCGATGCGGTCCCAGGGAATGAGCCTAGACACAGATCGAGCAAATGGCCCGATTGCCTCATCGATATCTTGCGATTCCGTGATGGCTCGACTTATTTCCGCCAGCGCATCTCGCTCGCTCACCTGTTTCGCTAACTGGGCGTTCGCAAGAATTCCTGCGATAGCACCGCTAACTTGATCGGATATTTGAGCGGCGTAGCGTATGTGGGTTGCATCGTACGCATCGATTTCCGTAGCACGCAGATGAATGTGTCCGATCTGTTCGTTGCTCCAGAAGAGCGGCGCAAGCAACCAACTGTTCAATCCCGCAGTTCTGGCGAGATCTGCGGCTCTCTTCAATCCTGGGAAGTCCGCTTCTAATCTTTCGCCTATGAGTATTGGAGTCGGATCAACATCGAAGATTTCCATTTGATCCCGGATATCAAAGGGAAATGTGCTGATCATGTCCGTGTCGTACTTGACACCCGCCTGGTAGATGTAATTTTTCCATCTCCGTTTAAATCTAGAGTGGTGATTGCAATCCGATCCCAGGGGATGAGCTCTGATATAGATTCGGAGAGTCGACTAAAAGTCTCGTTGAGGTTATTCGATGATGTGGTTGCCCGGCTGATATTCGAGAGCGCTTCCCGCTCTCTGGCTTCTCTTAGAAGTACTTTGTAAGCAACGGTTCCGGCCACTATCCCCGCGATTTGGGTAGCGATTTCGTCTGCGAGTTGAAGTTCTGAACTGGCGTAAGAATCCGATTTTTCAGAGCGAAAATGTAGTGAGCCAATGCACTCGTCCCGCCAGAACAAGGGGGTGATCATCCAACCGGCGAGATCTACAGGGTCAGCTAACCGATGCGATTTTCTGAGGGCCATTTCGATATCTGGAATACTGGAATCGACGACGAACGGTGATCGGGTTCGCAATATCACTGCGTTGAGCTGGCCGTCGTCTGCCGGTATATCCCCCGGCGGCAGGTTAAACAGTTCTCGCCCGTAGCTGTGGCGGGCCATTGCCTGATCAGTCCCAGGACGATTGGTTATCAAGCTGATTCGCTCTGATGGAATCAGTTCAGTTATTAACGCTGCCAATTCCTCAAACGTTGCGTCTATATCCTGTGAAGCTGTGATCACCCGGCCGATTCGCGCCAGTAAATCTCGGATTCTTGATTGTTCTAGAGTTTCCTGATGTGCGATCTGATTGGCTATCGCACCAGCTATTTGATTCGCAATTGCATTGGCGACAGCAAGGTGTGAATCGCTGAAGTTATTTCGTTGATGAGACCGGAACGTAAGTGCGGCAATCGTTGCACCCTGCCAATGGATCGGAGCAACCAGGGTGGAATGGAATCCAGAATTTACCGCAGCTTGTTCTGACCAACGGGTGATTTCGGAATCAGCGATTATTTTATCGTCAACTACATACGCTGTTTCAGATTGCAACCAACTAGCGGTGTCAGAATCGAGCGGAGGAACATGTTCTTCTATTCCAGATTCTGGTTTCGGATCGCCAAATACGAGTATGTTTTCCGCGAAAGCGCCTGACGAGCCGGGAAGAGAAACGGTGGCTCTGTCGGAGTTCGTAATCGACAGAATGATGTTTCCAAAATCGGATTCAACGTCTTGAAGGCTCTGCACCGAGCTGACCAGTCGAGACAACTCCAGTAGATTTTTACGGGTATTCGACTCGAGCCTGGCTTCTGATAGTTGAGTCAACAATTCATCGCTCGAACGGAGCGGTTGATTACCTATGTTTGACGTCGAAAGACTCATGCTTAGAAACCGTTTAGATCTGCTGAAATATACTTGTTCGGGAGTGTAATCGTACTCATCTACACCACATGCGTGTAAACACGTAGATGATTTGAAAATGGGAAACAATATGCGGGCGACGAATTACGCTATTCAAATATAAAACCCCTGCCAGCGACAGGGGTTTTATTGTCATTTAGAAGGTGGTCTATGCCTTGGCAGCACTCACTGAGAGCCAGACTCTCGGGATGGTCTTTAGTTCCATCTCTTCCCAGATTTGTGCGAGACCCTTCTGGAGTGCCTCTCTACCTTTGTCGAGCGGGACACCAGGCATTACGCCTTCGATCCAGTCGGAGAATCCAGAGATGTGGTGCCAACCAGAAATGGGTACTTCAACGCGGTTGAAATCGTTCACCAAAACGTTGAATCCAGCGTCTTCTACAAGATCGATGTAGTCACTTGCTTTGAGCTGAACACGCGATTCCACTTTGGCCGCTTTATTGGCTGAGAGTCCATGCTCTCGCTTGAGAATGCGAAGTGATCGCATCATCCACTTTCGGAAAAACTCATGGCTGTCTTCCGGATGGGATCCTTCAAAGAACGAAGTGTTGAAAGCAAATATTCCGTTCGGTAAAAGCTTCTCTTTTATCTGAGCGACCAGAGCCGGCTTGTCGGGCACGTAGTGAATCGAGTTGCAGTAAACAACTGCGTCAACCTTTTCTTTCACGGCACCTGTGAGATTTTGAACTTCCGAGTGAACGTAGTTGATAGCCACGTCTTTCCGTTCACCGATTTCTTCAGCGGCAGCTTTCAGCGCGGTGGTGGAGTGATCGACTGCGTATATGACGGTGTCTTTTGCCGACTGCAATCGCTCGAGGATAAGCTTGGTGATTCCACCGGTGCCACAACCCAGATCGACGATTTTTCGTTGCTTGCCGACTTCAGCGAGGTCGAGCAGACGTTCGTTGACCTTGGTGTAGAAAGGTAGGTTGGAGAAGCTCGTGAAGGAGTATTCTTCGCTCGCTGTGACCAAATTAGTGCCTCGTGATTCGCTGCGTTCGCAGCGCTGGTTCAATTTCGTTCTCGTTGTACAGGTTGCAGCAGGCAACCGTAACTTTTAAATTCTATCAGAGCTTACCCTTTTCACTTAAGGAAATGACCTCCGTTTGTTGACTCGACGCATAGTTCAATTGGTGTTGACGATTTTTTTCGTAGGCGTCGCGGCGTCCTGTAATGGGAACTCGGACGATGGGGTGCCTCTTATTTTCGCAGCGGCTTCGTTGTCGGACGTCCTAACCGAATCGGCTGAGATATACGAGCGCGAAACTGGGAAAAGGGTGAATTTCAGCTTTGGTGGATCGATTGCACTGGCGAATCAGATCGTTAAGCTGGGTGCGCCCGCAGATGGGGTTTTGTTCGCGGGCGATGAACCGGGGCGATTGATTGCAGAAGCGGGACTTCGATTGTCAGATGGTGCTCCGGGGCGCGTGACGAATAGTCTGGTCGTAGTAGGCGGGCTTGGTACTTTGCCGATCAATTCGCTTTCTGATCTGGTATTTCCTGGCGAACGTATTGCGATCGCCAATCCTGAACTCGCACCAGCAGGGAGATATGCGATGCAAGCGTTGGGCAATGCAGGCGTATCAGTGGAAATCGCAGACCAACTTATTTTCACGAGCGACGTCCGTGCAGCATTGGCAGCGGTGGAATCGGGCAATGCGAAATACGGGATCGTCTATGGAACTGATGCTTACACTTCAGAACGGGTCGATATAGTCATGGATATCGATGGCGCCGGTGGAGGATATTATTTCACCGGAATAGCAGGAGCCCGTAATGGTCACGCTGCACAGACTTTTCTAAACTACATCGTCATTGAACCGGAAACTAGAGAAGTGTTCGAATCGGCTGGATTCGAAATTATTACGACGGTTATCGGACCGGGTAGTCCCGGTGGTTAGCGGACTTACTCAGGTCGCATATTTATGAACTCTGATATCTCCATAGTCGCGTTATCACTGCAGATCGCACTTGTTGCGACTGCAGTGACGCTGCCGCTTGGAATGTTCGTTGCGTGGCTATTGGTGCGTAAACAGTTCCGAGGCAAGTTCGCCCTCGATGTGATCGTTTCACTTCCGCTCGCGCTGCCGCCGGTTGTTATCGGATACACGTTGCTGTGGGTGGTGGGGACTAACGGCTGGATCGGGCAGTTGAGCGAATCATGGTTCGGATCGACGTTGGCGTTCACGTGGATTGCGGCGGCGTTGGCTGCTGCCATCGTATCGCTGCCTCTCGTAGTGCGATCTTTTACGGCGGCGTTGGCGGGTGTTGATCCAAGGCTGGAAATCGCCGCACGCGGTCTCGGTGCGGGGCCGGTACGAACGTTTGTGACTATCACGCTTCCGCTTGCGTATCGAGGCGTCATTGCGGGAGTGCTGCTCGGCTTCGTGCGTGCGCTTTCGGAGTTCGGTGCAACGATAATTGTTGCCGGAAATATTCCGGGTCGTACGCAGACTGTGCCCTCGGCGATATTCACTCGGATTTCCTCTGGCGATACTGAAGCGGCGTGGAGACTGGCGCTCGTTTCGGTGGTACTTGGTGTGGTGGCGCTCGCTGTGCACAACTGGTTACTGAAGCGCGGTTCGGCGAACGGCGCAGCGAATTCGAACGGTCGTGCCAGATGATTTCATTCGACGTACAGCTTGATCGTGCAGGCTTTTCGTTAGCTGTAGAGGGCGAATTCGGCGATGGCATTACGGCGGTATTTGGTCCCTCAGGTGCCGGTAAATCGAGCCTGCTGAACTGCTTCTCGGGGTCACTGCGGCCGACCCGTGGGAGTGTCCGAGTCAACGGAGATACGGTCTATTCGAGCGATCAAGGGGTTTGGGTTGCGCCCGAAAAACGTCGTATCGGAACGGTTTATCAAGACGGCGCGTTGTTCCCGCATCTAGATGTGCGAGGGAATATTGAGTTCGGGTGGAAGTTGATCGCAGAGAGCGAAAGGCGGTTCGCCCCGCTTGACCTGGCAGAGTTTCTCGGGCTTTCTCACCTGCTTGATCGCAAGCCGCCCGAGCTTTCCGGCGGTGAACGCCAGCGTGTTGCGATCGCCCGTGCCCTGGCTACTTCGCCGAAATTGCTGCTACTCGACGAACCCCTGGCGTCGCTTGATGCCGCGAGGCGCGGATCGATTCTCAACTATTTGAAGGGTGTCCATGCCGAGTTCGCCATTCCGATGGTTTACGTGTCGCACTCGATATCGGAAGTCGTTTCCATAGCGTCACAGGCGATGCTCTTGCGTGAAGGACGAGTCGAAGGTTTTGATCGTCCCTCGGCACTGCTACTAGGTGCGGCTGCCGCTGGTGGAGATATCGACAGCTTCGAGAATATTCTCGATGGGGTGATAGGGGATTCGACAGATCACCTGACAACTATTCGTGTTGGTGATGTTGAAATATCGACCCGCCACCAGAACAAGAATCCCGGTGAAAATGTCGTCATATCGCTCGGCGC
>Ga0114996_10006224_pt1 | contig 13834 bp, 15 predicted proteins | sample ArcticOcean_MG_C_4_FD_87039 | JGI IMG/M metagenome (GOLD analysis project Ga0114996, IMG submission 87039) | Marine microbial communities from western Arctic Ocean - ArcticOcean_MG_CB4_134 | ecosystem: Environmental > Aquatic > Marine > Oceanic | place: Arctic Ocean: Canada Basin | collected... | reverse complement strand
GTCGATTGGGCCAAGGGCAACTCCTCCACGATTTCACCACAAATGCACGAGCGCCTAGCGAGCGCCCGCAAGATCGCGATTCGAGTGGGATGGCCGAGCGCCTTCGCCATGGCCGCGAGCTGAGTGTCGGAGATTGCGAATGTCTCGGTCATTTCAGTTTCCTTTAATCGTCAATCGACGATAACGGTAATATAATTCGAGATAGGCGCAACCGTTGCGGTATGTGGACCAGCGCCGGCACATTGCCTGCCTCGAACCCGGGGGTGTATACCGTGGCACAAGAACGCGCAGTACTCGCAGGCGGTTGTTTCTGGGGGATGCAGGATCTGATTCGGAAGCTCCCTGGGGTGGAAGGGACCCGTGTCGGGTACACGGGCGGCGACGTGCCTAACGCCACCTATCGCAAACACGGGACGCACGCCGAGGGCCTCGAAATTCTTTTCGACCCAGATCAGATCTCGTACCGCCGAATTCTGGAGTACTTCTTCCAGGTGCACGACCCGACAACCGCGAATCAACAGGGCAACGACCGGGGCGCGTCGTATCGGTCGGCCATCTACTACACCGGAGCCGAGCAGAAGAGCGTAGCGGAAGACACGATCGCCGACGTTGAGGCTTCAGGACTGTGGCCTGCCAAGGTCGTGACAGAGGTCGAGCCCGTTGGTGACTTCTGGGAGGCCGAGCCCGAGCACCAGGACTACTTGGAGAAGTACCCGAACGGGTACACGTGCCATTTCCCCCGTCCAAACTGGGTGCTACCACCACGTCACGCTGGGGTCCCGGGCGCCGAGTAGATGCTCCTTTGATTCCTCCGGACACCTTTGCATTCGACAACAGCTACGCCGCTGAGCTCGAGGGCTTCTACGTCCCCTGTCTTGGCGATAAGGCGCCCGCGCCCCGGATCGTACACCTCAATCGTGACCTAGCGGACGAATTGTTGTTGGACCCGGAAGCGCTGGCGAGCGAGGGCGGTGCGGCGATCTTCGCGGGCAGCGAAGCCCCCGAAGGGGCCTCTCCCCTGGCACAAGCCTATGCGGGCCATCAGTTCGGCGGCTTCTCACCCCAGCTCGGAGACGGCCGCGCGCTGCTGATCGGCGAGTTGATCGACCGTCACGGCGTTCGCCGCGATCTGCAGCTCAAAGGTTCTGGCCGCACTCCTTTCTCTAGGGGCGGAGACGGCAAGGCGGCTCTGGGACCGGTGCTGCGCGAGTATCTGATCGGTGAGGCGATGCACGCCCTGGGTGTGCCCACGACGAGGGCTCTCGCCGCAGTCACCACGGGGGACCGGATCATGCGCCAGGGCAGCGAGCCGGGGGCGGTCCTCGCCCGTGTGGCAGCCAGCCACCTCCGAGTGGGAACGTTCGAATTTTTCTCGGCTCGCGGGGAAACCGAGAAGGTGCGCCAACTCGCGGACTACACGATCCGACGTCACTTCCCGGAGCTGGCCCACGAAGACGACCGGTACCTGGCGATGTTTCGGAGGGTTCGAGACCGTCAGGCCGCCACGGTGGCTCAGTGGATGTCCGTGGGATTCGTCCACGGAGTGATGAACACCGACAACATGGCCATTTCTGGTGAAACTCTGGACTATGGTCCCTGCGCGTTCATCGATGGCTACGACCCCGCGGCCGTTTTCAGCTCGATCGATCACGGGGGCCGCTACGCCTACGGCAACCAGCCGGCCATAGCACAATGGAATCTGGCTCGCCTCGCAGAGACGTTGTTGCCGCTGATCGACCCGAACGACAGCGCGCGAGCCACTGCAGTTGCGACCGCCGAGGTCGAGGCGTTTCAGTCGAGCTATCAGGAATTCTGGCTCGAAAGGATGAGCGCGAAGCTCGGGTTTGATCGGACGGAAGGGGACGACCTCGATGTGGCAAACGGGCTGCTCCGAGCCATGGGCGGCCAGGACGTCGATTTCACGGTGCTGTTCCGCCGACTCGCTGACGTCGCGCGGGGCGATTCGGGTGCAGCCCGCGAGCTATTCGACAATCCGGCCGCCTTCGACGGCTGGCTCCCGTCGTGGCTCGCGAGGCTCAGGCGTGAAGACGCCGATGCTCTCTCACAGGCCGACGCCATGGACCGGGTCAACCCCGTCTACATCCCGCGCAATCACAAGGTACAGGAGGCGCTCGACGCCGCTACGGAGTCGGACCTCGAACCGTTCCGGCGGCTCCTGACAGTACTCGGGCAGCCCTTTGGTCGAAGGGAGGGCCTGGACGAGTATGAGGGTCGCGCGCCCGACGGCTTTGGCCCCTACCGTACGTTCTGCGGGACGTGACCCCACACTGAAGTAGGCGGCGTCGATCGCCGGATGAGTCCCATCTGGCTTCAGCGGACGGGCGGTAGGCCGATCGGGGCCGATAGAGTGCCCCCAGGCCGATCTCTCCCGCCCCGGTCGAGGGGCTCGCCGAGACCTCCGCTGCACTGTAGGATCAGGCAGACCGGGCCGAAACGGACCCGGCCGGAAGCGCAGTGCTTCCGGGGAAGCAATCCGAAGCCGCTTACCTAGGAGGCACCATATGTCCGTCCGCACGGTTCGTGGTCGTTTTGTATGGCACGAGCTGATGACCACCGATCTGGATTCTTCTGCACGCTTCTACACGCGGGTGGTGGGCTGGGAGAAGCAGGCGTGGGACCAGGATCCGTCCTACCGGATGTTCGCGACCGGCGGCGTTCCGATGGCCGGTTACATGCTCCTGCCGGAGGACGCGCGCCGGATGGGCGCTCCTCCCCACTGGATGACCTACATTGGCACGCCCGACGTGGACGCAACGGCGGCTCAGGCAGAGGATCTCGGCGCTAGGGTGCTCAAGTCGCCCACCGACATTCCGAACGTCGGCCGATTCTCGGTGATCCAGGACCCGCAGGGTGCCACGTTTTCGGCGTTCACCCCGAACCAGCCGCCGCCGGGGGATGGTAAGCCCTCCCTTGGGGACTTCTCGTGGCACGAACTGACGACCACGGACTGGCCCGCCGCCTTGCACTTCTACCATCGACTCTTCGGTTGGGAGAAAGCCGGCTCGATGGAGATGGGCCCCGACATAGGCACGTACCAGATGTTCGGGTGAGACGGGGTGCCGATAGGCGGCATGTTCAACGGGTCCGCGAGTATGCCCGCGCCGCCCAACTGGCTTCCCTACGCCATGGTTCGGGACGCGAAGGGGGCCGCCGATGCCGCGCGAGCTGCAGGCGGCCAGATCCTCAACGGACCCCAGGAAGTGCCGGGGGGCGACTTGGTTGCGATGGGCATGGATCCGCAGGGGATCATGTTCGCGGTGCATTCCCTCAAGTCTGCGGTGCTCGCGGGTGAGGCGACCGGGCGGCCGGCTCCGCCTGAGAAGAAGGCTGTAGCGAAGAAGCAGGCTGCGCCGAAGAAGAAGGCTGCAGCGAAGAAGCAGGCTGCGCCGAAGAAGAAGGCTGCGCCGAGGAAGAAGACTGCAGCGAAGAAGAAGGCCGCGCCGAAGAAGAAGGCCGCCGCGAAGAAGAAGGCTGCGCCAAAGAAGAAGGCCGTAGCTAAGAGGAAGGCCGCGCCGAAGAGGAAGGCAGCAGCTAAGAAGAAGAGGGCTGCGCCGAATAAGAAGGCCGCGCCAAAGAAGAAGAAAGCTGCGCCGAAGAGGAAAGCCGCCGTGAAGAAGAAGGCGGCGCCGAATAAGAAGGCCGCACCGAAGAAGAAGAGAGCCGCGCCGAAGAAGAAAGCCGCCGTGAAGAAGAAGAAAGCCGCGCCGAAGAAGCAGACTGCGGTGAAGAAGAAGGCTGCGCCGAAGAAGACGGCCGCAGCGAAGAAGAAGAAATCCGCGCCGAAGAGGAAGGCCGCGGCTCGGAGGAAGCGTTAGGGGGACGCTTTGGCCGGGAGCCCGGGAAGCACCTCTGGGCTCCCGGCGTCAGGGTCGCCGCCGTTCGCTGGTTCCGGACTCCTATAGGTCTCCGACGAGTCGGAGCGCGACAGCCGCCCCTACTTGATCTCGAAGACCAAGGTCCGCGTGGACCCAGCCGCCACGTCAGTCTGGTGCACGGTCCCGCGATCGAAGTAACGCACCTCGGGCCTGAGCGCAGCATCGAATGAAACGACGACGGCGTCGTAGGCGTGGCGATGGGGTGCACTCTGGGCACCGGCGGCGCGCGAGCCATACTCCCACACGGTGGTCCGGTCGTTGTCGAGCCGCTGTAGCGGAGCGTCGATCGGGAAGACGGAGGAGCCGCCGGCGGCCTCAGGTGGGTCAATGGGCTCCTGCTTGATCTGTATGAAGATCGCGCGCAAAGGCTCTTCGCTCGCACCCGCCTCGCCATGGGTCACGCCCCTGAGCTGGAACGAGATGTTCCAGGCCTCGGTGCTCACCGGACGCTTCGCACCTTCGGGTGAAGTGATGATGCGGTCACCTGAGTTGTAGTACACGCCGACGTGATCATAGCGATGCCGATGCTGTGGGTATTCCTGCTGGAGCCAAGTGATGTTCCAGACGATCACGCGGCCGTTCTCGAGCAACGCCTCGGCCCCGGGACGCGGATAGGCGGGAGGCAGATCCTGCGCTTGGAGGGCCGGCGATTGGGAAAGCAACAGGGCGACTACAAGCCAACGCATATCAATCATCCCTTCCTCGAGTGTGCTCGCCGCCGCCAGAGACCACCATCGGGTGCGCCTTCCCCGCCGCTACCAATCCGTCGGCACGTAGTCCTTCAGGAATTGTCCCCAGATGTGCTCGCCGGTGTTGAACCCGCTGATGATCGGATCGACGATCCGCGCCGCCCCGTCGACGATGTCCAGCGGCGGATGGAAGCGATGCATTTCTGTCTTCTTCTTCGCGAGCGCCTCGGGGTCCTCATCGGTCACCCATCCAGTATCCACGGCGTTCATGTGGATCCCGTCGTTGTAATAGTCGGTCGCCGCCGTTCGTGTCATCATGTTCAACGCGGCCTTGGCCATGTTCGTGTGAGGGTGCCGGGTCGTCTTGGAAGTTCTATAGAACTGACCCTCCACGGCGGAGACGTTCACGATATGTCTGTCCCGGCTCTCCGTGCGCAGCATGAGCGCCCTTAGCCGTGCATTCAGAACGAAAGGCGCAACGGCGTTGACGAGCTGCACCTCGAGAAGCTCGATCGTCGGTACATCCGCCATGAGCATTCGCCAGGAGTTGGTTTCCCGGAGGTCGATCTGCTGCAGGTCCTGATCCAGCTCACCTTCCGGGAAGAGCGTCTCTCTCGCCTGCCATTCCTCCGGGAGTAACGGGACCTGGGATAGCTGAGCGGCGTGAGTCAGGCCCGGGAGCTTCGCTCCGTTGCCAGCGACCGGCCCCAGCGAGCCTAGAGGCTTCCCGCTCGGGAGCAGCTCGACTCCGTGCAGGCCCTCCCAGGAGCCCAGCAGGTTCTTCACGGTATCCGGGAGGGTGCCTAGGGCGGCAGCCTCATTGGCCATCATGTGTGCATAGAACTCCGGCGGGCGGCGTACCGTCTGGCACGCGTTGCTGATGATGATGTCGAGTCGATCTCGCGTCGCCAGGAGTTCAGCGCAGAACGTCTCGACGCTGGGGGTGTGACGCAGGTCCAGTCCATAGATCTGTAGACGATGGCTCCAGTCCGCGAAGTCCTCCTCCAGGGAGTACCGGGCCGCTGCGTCCCGGGGGAACCTCGTGGTAACGATCAGATCGACCCCGCAGCGGAGGAGCTTGATGCCTGCTTGATAGCCGATCTTCACTCGACCGCCCGTAAGGAGCGCGACCCGACCCGAGAGATCCGCCATCTCCCCTCGCTTCCGGTAATTCAGCGCCGCACAAGGTGGGCAAAGCTGGTCGTAGAAGTGGTGGAGGTCGGTGAAGTGGCCCTTGCACACGTAGCAGTGCTGCTGCCCGACGCCGCTGCACTCCGTTGCGCCGGCAGGGTCGCCTGATGCCGAGTGCGACGCCGGTGGTAGGTCACGGGCCAGTGCTGGAGGATGGCTGTTGGGAGTGGTAAAGGTCGGCTTGCGTCGAAGCGTCCTAATGCCGGTCCGATTCAGCGCCTTCTCCTCCTTACTCGTGGCTTCCGCCCTACGCTTCTTCGCCAACGCTCTGGTCAGCTGGCGCCGGCGCGTCTCATCGGGGCTCCAAACTCTCCCTGCCGCGTGGATCAGGCGTCGCTGCTCGGCCTTGTCGACGTGGGACAGAATGGATCGATCCTGTCCGATTCTCTCGAGGAGATCGGCGGCAGCCCGAATCTGTGCCTCGAGGGAGGGGTCCGTGCTGGCCGCCTCGGTCGAGGCGCGTCTGGGTTCGATGACTTCGACGGTGCTTGGCATGGCAAGGAAGCTAGCCAGCAGGGGCCTCCGACAAAGGACGTGTCAGTCGGGCTGCTCTCCTCCCTGGCTCCTCATCTGGCCGGATGTGTGCTACCGCAAGAGCCGAGGAAGGCCTCAGTCGCGGTTCAGACTCGGTGACGGATCGTGCGAGACCGCAAACAGTCTGAGGCTGGCCTGCATCGTCGGGCCCATCAGCACAGCGAAGATCAACGTTCCGAGCCCGATGGAGCCTCCGAGCAGGGCCGCGAGCGCGAGAACCGTGAGCTCGATGCCGTTGCGCGTGAGACGAAGGGTTCGCTTCACTCGCCGCGACAGACCCAGCGAAAGTCCGTCCCGTGGGCCCGCCCCGAGACGGGCCCCGATGTAGACGGCCGAGGCGAGCCCCATCACGAGAATTGCGCAGAGGAACTGGACTACGCCTATACCGCCGCCTATCGCATCCGGGAACCAAGCTTGGACGCGAAGGAGATCAACCCAGGGGCCGATGACCAACATGTTGAAAACGGTCGCGACGCCGGGTCGAACCCCGAGTACGAGCCCGTTGAAGACTATTAGCAGAAGGCCAACCCCCTGGGTGACACGTCCGAAGCTCAACCCCGATCTCAGGCTGAGCGCTTGGTGTAGCGCGGACCACGGATCGAGCCCGATGTCTGCTTCCAGCATCAGGGCCACGGCGAGCCCGAACAGGAACAGGCCGAGCTGCAGCCTGGCCATGTGGTGCCAGAAGATCCACGAGCGGTATTGGTCCAAGAATGACGTCCGGCTGTCGGTTCAGTTAGGCAGAGCGAACGCCACGCGGGTGCCGCGACTCGGCGATCGGTTCGAGAGCGACCCCAGTGGCGATCAGCTGACAGCAGCGCGCGAACCGGCCAACCACAGGTCGCTCAAGGGCCAACTCGGGCAGTTCGACCAACGGCTGGACCCGAAACCGGTCTCGCTCCAATTCGAGCTCGACCTGTACGTCGTGGAACTCGAGCATGCGATGGGTCAGCGGATACTGGCACTTGTAGAAGCTTTCCTTCGCGCTGAACACGTACAGAGCCGCCGCAGACAAGGGCATTGAACCGCGGCGCAAAGAACGGACTTCCTCCGTGGTACAAATCATCTCGACGAGCGAGTCGTCCAGCCTTCCCTCGGCCTCGATGTCCAGGCCAATCGAAGCGTATCGGGTTTGGTGGGCAACGGCCACGGCGGTATGTCCGCGGGTGTGCGACAGCGATCCGATCACACCGTCTGGCCAGACGGGCGCCCGGTGTTCGTCGGCCGGGATCGCGGCTGGCTGTACGCCTAGGCGGCTCAGGGCGACCCGGGCGCAGGCCCGGCCGGTCGAGAACTCTCGGCGACGCGAGGCGACGGTGTTCTTCACGATGTCGACCTCGATCGGGAGCAGTTCCTCCATTCGATCAGTCGTGGGTGCTTCCACGATCACGCACTGAGCCGGTAGCACGCGAGCTGCGAGTCCGTGACCACAGAACTGATAAACCTCTGCCTCCTTGGGATCGATCGGTGGGCGATCGGTCATGGTCTTAGGACTAGGTGTCATTTTGACTTGAGATCTGAACGAGGCATGAGGCGGTGCGGCGCGTCCGCCCCTCCCTGCCCAAGCGCCCAGCGCACATCCGCGGCGAACGAGTAGCTGAGCGCGGCCAGGCCTGCGGCGGCCACCGCCACCGCCACCGCGACGGGGATGATGGGCCCGAGGGCCACGAGCAGCACGACGCCCTGAACCACGCAGACCACCTTCCGGCGTATGCTAGGGGGCAGCTCCGCCCCGAGGGCCGGCCGGATCCGGCTCGCCGCAACGAACACGTAACGCATGAGCCCGATGAGCAGGACCCAGGGCCCGACCCTTCCGCTCTGCCATACCATCAGAGAAAGCGCCATGATCAGGGCCGCGTCGACCTCCATGTCGAAGCGCGCCCCGAAGAGGGTCTGAGTTCCGGTGCGTCGCGCGATGCGACCGTCCACGCCGTCCAGAATCAGCACGACAGTCGAAAGCGCGATGACCCACCACTGGCCCGTCACCCCGAGGGCGCCGGGCTGTACCGATAGGGCGAAGATTGGAATGGCGGTTGCCGCCCGCCCTAGGGTCACCCGGTTGGCTCGCCCGATGCCGGGGCCGGGTGAATCGGGCGGAATGGTCCAAAGGACAAGTCCCGCCAACGACACGTAGAAGGCCATCCCGATCAGGACGTAGCTGGCAGGCAGGCCTAGGAGCCACCAGGTTGCACCGACCGCTCCGAGCGCTAGTGCCAGCGCCGCCGCGAGGTCGCCCAGGACCCGGGATGCCCGAGGGGTGCGGGGCCGATCGGCTGTCACATGCATCAGGCCCGAGGGTCGAAGGAATCGAGAGGGACGACCTTGGACACTTATACCGCCCGACAGTTCTGGATCCGGTCGCCAGGTCTCGGTGAGATCGTGGCCGCATCACTCGCCCCGCGGCAAGAGGGCGAGGTCTTGGTGCACACGATCTACAGCGCCATCAGCCGGGGCACCGAGGCCTTGGTCTTCCGAGGAGAGGTGCCGGAGTCGCAGCACGACGCCATGCGCGCACCCTTCCAGGAGGGCCGCTTTCCCGGCCCCGTGAAGTACGGGTACTCGAGCGTCGGGGAGGTGGTCGAGGGCCCGGCCGGGCTCGAGGGACGCGCGGTCTTTTGTCTCTATCCGCATCAGGACCTGTACTGCGTGCCGGCGGCCTCGGTGATGCCGCTACCGGATGGCCTCCCAGAAGGACGCGCTGTGCTCGCAGCCAACGCGGAGACCGCGCTCAACGCTGTGTGGGATGCGCGGCCGGGCGCGGGCGACCGCATCGTCGTGATCGGAGCGGGCGTCGTGGGCCTGCTGGTGGCGTGGCTCTGTGACCAGCTGCCCGGCACGGAGGTCGTCACCTTCGACATCGATCCGGGTCGTGCCGAGGTCGCGGCGGCGTTGGGCTTGTCGTTCACCAGCCAGGCGCCCGTTGATGCCGACGCCGATCTGGTCATCCATGCGAGCGGGCACGAACAAGGGCTTCGGACCGCATTGGCCGCCGCGGGAATGGAGGCGACGATTCTCGAGCTGAGCTGGTACGGCAACCGTGAGGTATCCCTGCCCCTCGGCGAAGCGTTTCACTCGCGGCGCCTTACGCTCAAGAGTAGTCAGGTGGGCCGGATACCGGCCGATCGGGCGCCTAGGTGGGACCACCGGAGGCGCTTGGAGGCGGCCCTTCGCTTGCTGCTCGATGACAGGCTCGATGTGTTGATCAGCGGCGAGAGCGACTTCAAGGACCTTCCCCAGACGCTGGAGAAGCTGGCCCGGGACCCGGCGAGCGCTTTGTGCCATCGTATTCGATATCGCCCCGACTTCCACTCCACACGAGTCTGAGCATGTACAGCCTGAACGTCAGAGACCACTTCATGATCGCCCACAGCTTCCAGGGCGAGGTGTTCGGCCCCGCGCAGAGGCTCCACGGCGCGACTTATGTGGTCGACGCCACGTTCCGGCGCGCCGTGCTCGACGGGGACGGGCTGGTCGTCGATATCGGACTCGCCGGAAACGTCCTGCGTGCGACCCTCGACGCCATGAACTACCGGAACCTCGACGACGAGCCGGTATTCGTGGGGAAGAACACCACGACCGAGTTCCTCGCGCGGGAGATCTACGAGCGCATCGTCCGTGCCGTGCTTGCCGGCGAACTGGGCGAGGGTGCACCAGGCCTGGCGTCGATCTGCGTCACGTTGAACGAGTCTCACGTGGCGTGGGGCAGCTATGAAGGGCCTGTGTGACGCCTGAAGAGCTTCACGTGGTGGTACCGGGCCCGCTGGAGCAACTCACCGGTGGCTACGTCTACGACGCCCACATCGTGGCGGGGCTGAGGGAGCTCGGCTGGGGAGTGCAGGTGCACAGCCTGCCAGGTCGGTTCCCCGACCCGGACGCAGTGGCCCGGAATGCCATGACCGCCGCGCTCGAATCTCTGCCGGATGGCTCGCGGGTCTTGATCGACGGACTCGCGATGGGAGGCCTGCCCGGCCCGATCGAGGAGCACGGTGACCGTCTCCGGATTCTCGCGCTCGTGCACCATCCCCTGGCGGAAGAAACGGGGCTGTCCGAGGCGGAGAGGCAGAGCTTCTCCGAGCGCGAGCGCCGGGCCTTGAAGCCCTGTGCCGGAGTCCTCGTCTCGAGCGAGTTCAGCGCCAGGGGCCTCGACGCCTACGGGGTTCCGACGGATCGCGTACGCTCGGTCCCTCCTGGGACCGAGCGAGCCTCGCCCGCTGAAGGCCCCGGCGCGGGCGAGCCACCCGTGCTGCTCTGCGTCGCGAGCGTGACGCCGCGGAAGGGCCACGACGCGCTCGTCGCAGCCTTGGAGCGGATAAGGGACCTCCCTTGGCGGTGCGTCTGCGCGGGCGGCCTCGATCGGGACCCGGGGCATGCAGCCTCCGTGCTCCAACAAGTGGCCGGTGCGGGTCTCGAAGACCGCATCGACTTCATCGGCGAGCGAGACCCCGGCAGCCTCCGCGAGTTGTACAATGGCGCCTCCGTCTTCGTGTTGGCGTCGCATTACGAGGGATACGGAATGGCGCTCGCCGATGCGGTCGCTCACGGTCTTCCGGTCGTGAGCACGACGGGCGGTGCGATTCCATTCACGGTTCCCGCCGATTCCGGGATCCTCGTCACGCCGGGGGACGCCTCAGCATTTGCCACAGCGCTGCGGACACTTTTGACTCCGAATACCACGGCCCATGCGGATCTCGCATCGGCCGCCCGCCGAAGAGCCGCAGAACTCCCGACCTGGCGGGACGCCGTAGCGGCCTTCGCCTCCGCTATCGATGAGCTGGCACCATGACCGCCATCTGTGAGTGGGGGACGAGGTGACCGAGACGTTCGACTCGGCTTGGCTGGGACTGCGGGAGGGGATCGATCATCGGTCGCGCGCGGCTGAACTGCTGCCTGACTTGCGAGCGTGGTGGACAGACGGCGAGCGCTCTGCGGTGCTGGATCTCGGGTGTGGCACGGGATCGAACCTGCGGTACCTGGCGCATAAGATACCTGGCAGGCAGACGTGGACCCTGGTCGATCACGATGCGGCGTTGCTCGCTCGCGTCGAGGCTCCGCGGGACGATGTACTGGTGAAGCCTGTTCAGGGAGATCTGGCCGGAGTAGGACTCGCCGAGGTGGGCCGTACGCATCTGGTCACCGCGTCAGCGCTGCTGGACCTGGTCTCGGAGTCTTGGCTGAACGCCATGGTCGATGCGTGCGTAAGCGCGAGGTGTGGTGCCCTCTTCTCCCTCACCTACGATGGAACGATCGAATGGGCGGAAGGCGACCCGCTCGACGCAACAGTGCGCGACGCGGTCAACGATCATCAACGGAGGGACAAGGGCCTGGGGGCGGCGCTCGGTCCGACGGCCGGCCGGACCGCCGAGGAGATGTTTCGCCGGAGAGGATACTGTACATGGCTCTCTCCCAGCGCGTGGAGGCTCGGTCCGAAGGAGGTGGCCTTGGCGCAGGCCCTGGTCGAGGGTTGGGCCACGGCGGCGGCAGAGGAATGCCCTGCTCAAGCGGACGACGTAACACTATGGATGGAACGTCGTCGGGCGACCGTAACAAGGAGCGACCTCGACCTCCTGGTCGGGCACCAGGACCTGCTCGCGCTGCCGATCGAGTAGATGTCGGAGTCGTCTTGAGCTCAGGACGCCGCTCGAGGGCGGGGGCCGTGGCCGGCCGCGTCGCGGTCAGCGTGACCCTGCTATGGCTCGTCTCCCGCTTCGTCGATGTCGGCGAGGTGCTCGCTCGGCTGTCCGAGCTGAGCCTGGGATGGGTCGCTGTCGGCCTGGCGGTGTCGGTGTTGCAGGTAAGCGTGCTCGCCTGGCGCTGGCGGTACACTGCAGCGCGGCTCGGAATCGATCTGCCGCTCCGCGAGGCATTGGGCGAGTACTACCTGAGCATCCTGCTCAACCAGCTGTTGCCCGGCGGCGTCACTGGCGACGTCTCGCGGGCGTGGCGTCATGCCCGCACCGACGCGCCGACCGGGCCGGCCGTACGGGCCGTGATTCTGGAGCGCGCCTCGGCCCAGGTCGTGATGACGCTGGCGGCCGTAGTGTCGGTGCTCGTGCTCCCGTGGGCCCCGCCCTCCATCCGCGTGGCCGCGGCCGTCGCGGCGGCTGTCGTGCTCGGAGCAGTACTGAGGGAGCTCGTGGGGCGACCCGGGTCGGAGTCGACGTCGGGAGGCTTCTGGGCGGACACCCGTCAGGCGCTCTTCGCACGCGACGCTAGAGCCGCCCAGGCAGCGAGTGCCGTCCTGGTCGTGGCCTCCTACATCGTGGTCTTTCTCGTGGCGGCGCACGCGGTCGGCGTCCAGACGCCCCTCGCATCGATGCTACCGCTCGTCGCTCCCGTGCTGATGACCATGCTCATTCCGGTCACGGTCGCGGGCTGGGGGATCCGCGAGGCAGCGGCCGCCGCTCTCTGGGGACTCGCTGGGCTGACTCCAGAGGACGGCGCGGCGATTTCGGTGACCTACGGGCTGCTCGTTCTCGTATCCAGCGCGCCCGGCCTACTCGTGCTCATGCGGGATCTGATCGGAGGTCGAGGTCGAACAGCACGTCTTCCCCGAGCATGAAGCGGCGGCATGCCGGCCGCATCGCCTGATCGAGGCTCACGATCGGATCCAGGGTAATCGAGGGTCGCCCGGAGCCGATCAAGAGCGGAGCCACTGTGAGGTGGAGGCGGTCGAGCAATCCCGCCTGTAGGAACCGCGAGACAGTCACGCCCCCGCCTTCGACCAGTACGCGTCGGAGGCCCCTGTTCCGGAGCTGCTCGAGGAACTCCCGCAGGTCGAGTCCGCCCGGCTCCGACCAGGGCACGAGCAGCTCCTCACCGGCGACTCCGCGAGCGATCACTCCCCCGGTGGCACGGCGGACGACGAGCGTCCTGGCGGTCGGTTCGGAGAAGACGCGGCGCCCCGCGTCGAGCTGCTCCGACGGGTCGAGGACCACCCTCACGGGATTCGGCCCCTCGACCAGCCTCACGGTGAGGCGCGGGTCATCGCTGGCCACCGTCGCCGCCCCGACGATCACGGCGTCCACGAGTGCTCGGAGGCGATGCAGCCGTTCGATGTCCTTCTGCCCGGTCACGAAGTGCGACGCGCCGGTCTCGGTGGCGATGCGCCCGTCCAAGCTTTGGCCGAGCTGACCGATCACGAGCTCGGCGGGAAGCCGGACGGGCAGATAGATATTGAACACGTCGCGCGCGGCCTCGCTCACTTCACACGATGCCTGCCACGAACCAGAGCCCTCGACCTCCAGCCACTTGTCGGCGGCGACAACCCGCCCCACCGAGCCGGGGGTCACCGCACGCACGAGCTCCCATGCGGTCCGCTCGTCGATCGAGGCGTTCACGTCGAGCCGGACGTTTTGCTCAACCGATCGAGCGGGAAGTCGCGCGCGTCGAGAATCACCTCGGCCAGAGCCCGACCGTAGTGCTCGACGAGTCGCTCTCCCATGAAAGCGGTCGCGAGCGTGGCGTTGCCTACGACTCCCTCGGGATTCAGGTCTGATGCGAGCCAAGAGAACGATGCCTGACCCT
>Ga0114996_10006223_pt1 | contig 13834 bp, 10 predicted proteins | sample ArcticOcean_MG_C_4_FD_87039 | JGI IMG/M metagenome (GOLD analysis project Ga0114996, IMG submission 87039) | Marine microbial communities from western Arctic Ocean - ArcticOcean_MG_CB4_134 | ecosystem: Environmental > Aquatic > Marine > Oceanic | place: Arctic Ocean: Canada Basin | collected... | reverse complement strand
TGCTCCTCTCCGATGAAGCGCTGGCGCTGTCGCGAGCGATGCGGCGCCAGCTCTCTGACATTCCGGCGGATGTCGCTATGACCGAGTTGCTCGGTGTCATGAAGCGGATGCCCACGAATACCGAGCTGGTCGAGTACTACAAGTCGCGCGTCTAGCGGCGCGGCACATCAACCTTCTGCTTCCCTCACCTGCTCTCCGAGTCGGGCCAGCGACCCTTCCATCTGGGCCCCCTGCATACGGTCCATGGAGCGAGCCAAGTATCCGAACAGGGGATTCCTGCCGAAGTCGCCCTGCTCCTGCCACGTCACCCGTGTCCCAGTTCCTTCGGCCGACAGGCGGAGCGTCCCCTCTGTGACCATGCGGCCTCCCTGCACCTCCACCCGGTAGCGTACCTCCCGATCCAGGATCGTGGACAGAATTGTGAACATTCCGTCGCCCACCTCGGGGTGAGTCCATCTCCGGCTCGCTCCGGCGCCCCTGGGAGGTCCGGAAAAGGTCGCTATGACCTCTCCGAGCGGCGCCCATTGGTCCCACCGATGGGGGTCGTCCAGCCACGGGAAAACGGCGGCAGGGGGTGCGGCTACGACCGCGCTCCGCTCGACATCCCAGCGGCCGGGGAGGAGGAAGCCGATCAAGAGCGCCAGCACCAATAGTACGATGGCGGCTGACAGCACCTTGAGCGGAAAACTCAAGACGAGTGGACGCGAGCTGGGGGGCGACGCCGTCACTGCCGGTTCGGGCGCCCGCGCGCCGCAGCACGGGCTCCAGCACGGTCCACATCGTACGCGCGATGCGCTCGTGCCCTTCGGACGTCGGGTGGATACCGTCCTCTTGGTTGAGCGCGCGCACGCCGGCCACGCCCTCGAGGAGGAACGGTACCAGAACGGTCTGGCGTTCCCTGGCGACCGTGGGGAACACCGCGCGAAACGCGCTCGTGTAGCGCGCTCCTAGGTTTGGAGGCGCCTGCATTCCGGCCAGCACGATCTCTGCGGTGGGCCAGTGGGCCCGGGTCGAGTCGATGATCGCCTCGAGGTTATGTGCGAGCGCCTCAGTGTCCTGCCCACGCATGCCGTCGTTAGCTCCCAGCTCGAGCACGAGCACATCTATGGTATCGGCGACCATCCACGCGATGCGGCGCAGCCCACCTGCGCTGGTTTCACCGCTCACCCCAGCGTTCACGATGCGCGCGGGGACGGCGGCGGAGTCGGCCATCGCCTGGAGCCGCGCCGTGAAGGCTTCTTCGGTGGAGCGGAGTCCGAGCCCAGAGGTCAGGCTCGTGCCCATGAAGACCACTCGGGGACCTGCTTCCCGCGGCGCGCTCTGGTCGCGGTCTGGGTAAGGTGGGTGTCCCGCTGTGGTGGCGGGTGCCTCCTCCGTTGACGCGCCTGCCGCTCTTCCGGCATCATCGGCGGGTCCGCAGCCTGCCGCGGCGAGAGGGAGAAGGAGGAGGATGAAGAGCGAATGGACGATCATATGATCCTGGCCGATGGCCTTGGAAAGACCTATGTGAGCGGGGGCCGGCCCCTGCCGGTTCTCAAGGACGTAAACCTGCGCATCTCCCAGGAGGCGTTCGTCGCGATCCTAGGACCATCGGGGAGCGGCAAGACCACCCTGCTCGGCCTGCTCGCCGGTCTGGACAAGCCCAGCGCTGGCCGGGTTCATCTGAACGGTGTCGACCTTTCTACTCTTACCGAGGATGAACGCGCGGGGTTTCGTGCGCGCAACGTAGGGTTTGTGTTCCAGACCTTCCACCTCCTCCCCACCTTGACTGCCCTCGAGAACGTGCTGGTGCCGCTAGAGCTGATGGGGAGAGGGCCAGCGCAGGGTCTGCGCGAGGGGGCCGCAGAATTGCTCGAGCGGGTGGGACTAGGGGACCGCCTCGACCACTATCCTGCCCAGCTTTCCGGCGGTGAGCAGCAGCGAGTGGCGCTCGCGCGCGCGTTCGCCAACCGCCCACGCATCCTGTTCGCGGATGAGCCGACTGGGAACCTGGACCAAGAGACGGGGGGGCGAGTGATCGAGCTGATGGAGGCGCTCAACCGGGAGGTGCGCACGACGCTCGTGATGGTGACGCATGACCTCGCGCTCGCGGGTCGAGCCCATCGCATCGTCCGCCTGGCCGGTGGGCGAGTAGTGGAAGACAGCGGCGCCGTGGTCAAGCAATGAGTGTCCGCTTTGCGCTCGGACTGGCCCGTCGGGAGCTCCGGTCGTCGGCCCGCCGCATCGGTGTCTACATGCTGTCGATCTCCCTCGGTGTAATGGCGCTCGTGGCGATCCACGGTTTCAGCTCCGACCTGAACCGCTCGGTCCAGGACGAGGCCGAGCGGCTTCTGGGCGCCAACGCGCGACTCTCGTCCAACCGTCCGTTGCCCGAGCCGGTTGCAGCGGTGGTGGACTCGCTCGCCGTCGCCGGACACCCGTCGGCACGCGTCACCAGCGTTGTGTCCATGGTGCAGGCGCCACGGACGGCAACCGTGCGCCTCCTCCAGGTGCGTGGTGTGGACCCGGGCTACCCCTTCTTCGGCACGGTGCGCACCGTGCCCGCGGGTGCCTGGCCACCCCGCGCCGGCGAGGCGCTGGTCGATCCAGCGGTGCTCACCATGCTAGACGCCCGCCTGGGCGATTCTCTGGTCGTGGGCGAGGTGACGTTTCGGGTGTCTGCGACGGTCGAGGACCTGATGGGCGACTTCGGGCTCCAGACCGCGGTGGGTCCGCGCGTTTGGATCGCGCGCGACGGGTTGGACGCTGCCGGCCTGCTCGCCTTCGGCAGTCTGGCGCGGTACGAGCGCTACCTGAACCTTCCGAACCCAGTGGAGCGGGAGGCGGTGCAGAATCGCCATCGCGCCCTTTTCGACAGCGCCCAGGTGCGGTGGACCACCGCGGAGGCGCAAGCGAGGCGGCTCACCCGTTCGTTAAACTACCTGAGCCGCTACCTCGGGCTCGTCGGTCTCGCCGCTCTCCTCTTGGGCGGTGTCGGGGTGGGGAGCGCGGTCCACGTCTTCGTAATGGAGCGGCGCACCGCCGTGGCGGTGCTGCGCTGCATGGGAGCGGGTCAAGCGAGCATCTTCGCTGCCTATTTGATCCAGGCGGGAGTGCTCGGGTTGGGAGGGGCCACGCTCGGCGCCCTCGCAGGACTCGGGGTTCAGCGCCTGCTCCCCATGGCGTTGGCGGTGGTACTCCCCGTGCAGGTGACGCACCAATTAGCTTGGCAGCCAGTGGTGGCCGGGATCGGGATGGGTCTGTGGGTGGCCCTGCTCTTCGCGTGGCTCCCTCTGCTCGCGCTGCGCGACGTACCGCCCCTCGCTGCGCTACGGGAGGATGTCGAGCCGTACCGCCGCCGCGTGGACCACCTGCGCCTGCTCGCGTGGGGCGCGTTGGCAGGCACGGTAGCGCTACTAAGCGTGATGGAAGCGCCGGAGCGAGACCAGGGTCTCGGCTTCGCGGCGGGGCTCGCGGCCACGGTCGCCGTGCTCTGGGGAGTCGGTTCGGTAGTGGTCCGGCTCACCCGAAGGTACTTTACGAAGCGCGCTCCTTATCCGGTGCGGCAGGGCATCGCCAACCTCTTCCGACCCCAAAACCAGACCGTTGCGATCACGCTTGCGCTCGGGTTCGGTGTGTTCGCCGTGGGGACCATCCTCCAGGTGGAGAGCGCGCTCGTGAGTGGCTTGGCGCTCGACGAACACGGCCGCGCCAACCTTGTGCTGTTCGACATTCAGCCGGACCAGGAGGCCGGCGTGATCGCGGCGCTGCCCACGGTGGTCCGTGAGACCGCTGCGCTGGTGCCCTTGGTGCCCGCGCGCATTGCGGCCGTGAAGGGCGCTACCGTGGCAGAGCTCAGCGCCGGCGGGCGCGTGCGCGGGAGGCTGCGTCGTGAGTATCGCAACACCTGGCGAGACACCTTGACCACGTCGGAGACCCTGGTGGCGGGGAGTTGGTGGAAGGATGGAGACGAGGCGGCCGGCGGGACCTCTACCGACGAGATTGCGCGCATCTCCCTCGAGGTCGAACTGGCTGATAATCTGGGGGTGGGGATCGGGGACCATATCACCTGGGACTTAGCCGGGCGGGAAGTCGAGACCGTGGTTGCCAACCTGCGGATCGTTGACTGGGCCCGCTTCGAGCCCAATTTCTTCGTTGTCTTCGAGCCTGGGGCACTCGATGGTGCTCCCCGAACGTCGGTCGTCGTAGTGCAGGTGGACGACCAGACCGAGCGGGCCCGTCTCCAAACCGCGCTAGTGCGCACCTACCCAAACATCTCGGCGGTGGACATGACCCGTGTCCAGGACGCGCTCGAGCGGGTGCTCGCGCGCGTCAACGGGGCGCTCCGCTTCCTCGGGCTGTTCACCGCTGTGGCCGGGGTGATCGTGCTTGCCGGGGCCCTCGGCACGTCGCGCTTCCAGCGCATGCGGGAGAGTGCGCTACTCAGGACGCTAGGTGCGCGGCGGGGGCAGGTCCGTATCGTATTGTTGACCGAGTACCTCGCGCTCGGGACCCTCGCTTCGATCACTGGAATCATGCTCGCGGTCGTCGCGGCCGGTACACTCGCTCGCACCGTGTTCGAGCTGGACTATGTTCCCGACCTGGAGTCCCTCGCAGTGCTGTGGGCTGGGGTCACCGTCCTCACGGTTGTGGTTGGGCTTTCGGGGAGCGGAGGATTGTTGCGGCACCCACCCCTTCCTGCGCTAAGGCAGGCGTCCGAGTGAGATCTTTCCCTGTCTTGGAGGCACGCTCCTCGTGACGAGGGACCATATTCCCCCCGCTGACGTGACCCAGGCCGACCCCACCGAAGGGAATAAGCGCGCGACGCTATCACGGGAGCTCTCGGAGTTCTTGATCGAGCTCTCGATCGCGGTGCACCGGCAAACCATGTGCCCGCCGGGTAGGGGTTTCACGAAGTGGTTGGGAGGTGGAGATGCTGTACGGGATCGGAACGTGCGAGTAGGACCGCTTGCTCCGCGAGGGGTGCGCCGTGCGCATCCTGGTCAGCTACGGCACCCACTGGTTTCCGTGGTACATGCGCCGCATGGCCGAGCGGCCGGCGAACCCCGGGTTCGTGCTACGGCAGCTGCTCCCGGTCCGAGGTCTTCTTCCGGATGAACCTTTCGGTCGTCGCTGCCCTCCTTCTGCTCATCCTGGTAAACGCCCTCTACGTCGCCGCCGAATTCGCGGCTGTGAGCGTGCGTCGAAGCCGGGTCCAACAGCGAGCGGAGGAGGGTAACTGGTTTGCCATCCGTCTCCTCCCCTATGTCACCGGTTCGCATCGGCTCGACCGCTACATCGCCACCAGCCAGATCGGGATCACCATCTCGAGTCTCGTGCTCGGCGCGTACGGGCAGAATCAACTCGCGCCGGTGATGATTCCACTTTTCGAGGGCATGGGAGGGATGCAGGCGGCCGGCGCCCAATCAGCCTCCTTCGTGGTCGTTCTGCTGGTTCTGACGGCCGCTCAACTGATTCTGGGGGAGCTGGTCCCCAAGGCTCTCGCGCTCCAGTACCCTACGCACGTTGCCCTCTATACGCTGCTCCCCATGCAGTGGTCTTTGCGGGGGTTCTCATGGTTCATCTCGCTGCTTAACGGGAGCGGACGCGCAGTGGTCCGGCTGTTCGGCGTCAAGCAAGGAGGCCACGTTCACATCCACTCACCTGAAGAGATCGAGTATCTGATCGCGGAGAGCCGGCAGGTAGGATTGATCGAGCCCGACGAGCATGCCCGACTGCGCAGGGCACTTCACCTAGGCACCGTAACGGTTAGTGAAGTGATGGTGCCACACGCCGAGATTTTCGGCATCGAGGCCGGCACCCCTTTCGGCAAGATCCTGGACATAGCTGCGGACAGTCGCTACACGCGCTTGCCCGTGTACCAGGACACTATCGATCACATCATCGGCTACGTGCACGTGCAGGACATCGCGCGGCAGGCGCTGGACGACGGGGAGGGCGCGCTACTACGGCCCGTTTCCTCCATTCCGGCCGATCTGACGCTGGACCGCGTGCTCGAGCGCTTCCGGACCGAGCGGCAGCACATGGCGCTGGTATCGGACGAGTTCGGCGGAACCGCGGGGCTGATCACGGTGAGCGATATACTCCAAGAAATCCTGGGTGGGGTCGCCGATGACTTCGAACCCCCGGAATCGGCGCCCGAAAGGATGCCAGACGGCCGCATCCGATTGCCTGGATCGTTGCGCCTGGAAGACGCCGCGGTCCTGCTGAGCGCCGACTGGGAAGGGGAATCTTCGACCCTCGGCGGGTTCCTGATTGAGCGCCTCGAACGGCTACCCCGCGTTGGCGAGAGACTCGTGATCGACGGGGTGCGGGTGGAAGTCGAGGGCATGGCCGGAAGCACCGTCGCGTCTGTCCTCGCAGTACCGGCCACGGAACAGCGTGGGGGTGAGGCGCCATGACGATCATCGTCATGGCCCTGCTCATCGGGATCAACGGTCTCTTCGTTGCGGCCGAGTTCGCGATCGTGGGGGTTTCCCGGGTGGAGTTGGAGACGAGCATGCGCGCTGGCAATCCTGCCGCCCGCTTGGTGCTCTGGATCATCACTAACCCGCGCCGGCACGACCGCTTCATCGCGACCGCGCAGCTCGGCATCACCGCTGCCAGCCTGGGACTCGGCATGTACGGCGAGCACCAACTCGCGGACGAGATCGCCGCGCGGCTGACCGGTTGGGAAGGAGAGCGCTGGATCACTGCCCACACGGTAGCCAGTGTCGTGGCTATCACGCTGCTCACCTATTTCCACATCGTCCTGGGGGAAATGGTGCCCAAGTCACTGGCCCTCGACCGGCCAGGCCGGATGGCGATCTGGATCGTCCCGATCGTGCGCGCACTCCAGTTCGCGCTGTATCCGCTGGTTGTGGCGTTGAACAGCATCGGCACGAGGCTGCTCGCCATGCTCGGCGTGCGCAGGACCTCGGTCGGTCCGGAGCACTATCGTACCCCGGAGGAAATCGCCTTTATCGTGCGCGAGAGCCAGGCCGGGGGACTCCTGCGCGAGGCTTCCGCGCAGGTGGTGGGAGACCTTCTCGAGTTCGGGGACCGGACCGCGGGTGAGATAATGGTCCCTCGGGTACTGATCGCCGCGCTGCCCGTCGGCGCCCACCTGGGTGCACTACGGGCGCTACTCCGCACGGCCCCGCACACACGCTACCCGGTGTATGAGGGAACACTGGATCACATCGTCGGCATGGTCCACGTGCGCGACACCCTCCGTTCGCTCCGGGAGGGTGCCGGAGCGCCGGAGTACATTCGCCCCGTTCCCCACCTGCCAGCGACGGCGCGCACTGAGCAGCTGATGGTTGCGATGCGGCAGGCGGGGGTCCAGATGGCCGTGGTGATGGACGAGCACGGAGGTACTGCCGGCATCGTGACCATGGAGGATCTCTTCGAAGAAGTGGTGGGCGACATCACCGAGCGTCCGAGCGAGGTACCGGAGATAGTGGTCGAGGGTCCACGGCGGCTACGCGCAGACGGCGCCGTGCGGATAGAGGAGGCCGGTGATGCGCTCGGTGTAGTGCTGGAGCACGAGGATGTCGACACGGTAAGCGGACTGGTTCTAGCGCTGCTTGGGCGCCGCCCGATGGCTGGGGACCGGGTGGTGTACGACGGCGTCCACTTCCAGGTGGCTAAGCTCAGGGGAAACGGGGTGGGTAGGTGCATCGTGTGGATACCGGACGTCGTGCCCGGTATGGAGGACTGAACGAGCCATTCCAGGGCCTGGCGGGCAGGCCGATCATCATTGCTGCGTGGCGAGTTGGATCTATACACTGAAGGTATATTACCCCCCTCGAAAGGACTCTTCCATGCTTCCTGAGCGAGGTCTTTTTCTCAAGGTAACGAGTGGCTGTACGCTGACCCTGTCGAGGTCCAGGCGGTCAACCTCATCAAGGCCGACCCCTTGGCCTTCCGAGAGACCCTAGGAGCGCTGGGCCTCTCATGAATAGGCGGCCCCGGTTTCGCACCTTAGTTTATTGATGAAGTAGCGAGCGCCACCTTAACCGATCTCGATTATTAATTATGATTTCACCCATGGATTTTCAGCCTTGGAGTCTCAGCATGCACACGAGAACGGTGGGTTCCATAGTTAGCGCCGTTGGGTTTCTCGTTCTTCTGGCTGGCCCGGTAGCCGCTCAGAATGGGGTGCTCACTGGAAGGTTGATTGACGCGGAGACCGACGGTCCGGTAGCCCAGGCGCAGATCCAGATTCTGGGTGGAGGTCAATCGAGAGGTTCGACGAGTAACGCCCAAGGGCGATATCAGGCTGATCTCACGCCAGGAACCTACGACCTTGTAGTCCAGGTTCTAGGGTACGTTGGAGTACGCTTAGATAATGTCGGAGTCTCGGCCGGGGAGACCACTGAGTATGACATTATCCTCACCCCAGTGGTTCTGGCGCTGGACGGGATCGTAGTGTCTGCCTCGCGGTCCACACCCGAGAAAGCTACTGAGGCACCGGCCACTACCTATATCGTGAGTTCCGTGGAGATCGGAGAGCGAGTGACTCCCACCATGGCCGACCATCTCCGGTCAGCTCCGGGCGTAGACGTGATTACTACCGGCCTTCAGGGAACTAACGTCGTGGTGCGTGGATTCAATAACATCTTCTCTGGTTCCCTCCACATGCTTACCGATTATCGGCTGGCCGGTGTGCCGTCACTTCGTGTGAATCAGATGCACTGGATCCCCGCCACGGACGAGGACATTGATAAGATGGAGGTCGTGCTTGGACCGGGATCCGCACTCTACGGTCCTAACACAGCAAACGGGATAGTACACGTGCTTACGAAATCTCCTCTGACGAGCACAGGAACGAGTGTCACCCTAGGTGGAGGCGAGCGTTCAGTGCGTCAGGCCTCGTTTCGCTCCGCCTTTCTTCTCGGTGATGATTTCGGATTCAAGGTGTCGGGAGGGTATCTCAGTGGTCAGGAGTGGGAGTACCTAGACCCGACCGAGCAAGCGGCACGAACGGCGGCAAACAGCAACCCCACGTCGTGCATAGGTGACAAATTGGGTCGGGGGCTTAACGCGGCGACCGCACAGGATGCATGCAACCGACTTGGTATCCGGGACAACGATATCAAACGTCTGAGTTTCGAGATGAGGGCTGACTGGCAATTCGCCGAGGATGGCACCTTCGTGGCTACGTACGGTCGTACCGATGCCACGGGTATCGAGATGACGGGCCTCGGAGCTGGGCAGGCTGAGAACTGGATCTACGAGTTCTATCAGGCGCGATTTAACAAAGGCCGCTTCTTCGCGCAGGCGTACTACAACAGGAACGACGCGGGAGGAAGTTACCTCCTCCGTGACGGGACGCCACTTACAGACCAATCCACCCTTTTCGTCGCCCAGGCTCAGCATGGCTTCTCCTTTCTGGACGATGTGCAGGACTTCACATTCGGTGTGGACTACTACGCGACCAGGCCTCAGTCGTTAGGAACGATCTACGGGTCCTATGACGCCAATGACGACCTGAACGAGTGGGGCGCCTATGTGCAATCGAAGACCGCCTTGTCTTCACGGCTCGATCTTATCGTCGCGGGACGAATGGATGCGCACTCAGTTCTCGCGGACAACGTGTGGTCTCCTCGTGCGGCGCTGGTCTTCCGACCCGAAGAGAGTCAAAGCCTGCGTTTCACATACAACCGCGCATTCTCCACCCCATCCACCCTGAACCTCTTCCTGGACATCCCGGGTGGGTTTGCACCGGCCCCACTGGGACCCATGGGCTACGGCACCCGAGCATTCGGGACAGGTACGAATGGATACTCTTTCCAGAAACCGGACGGGAGCCTCCGCGGGATGCGTTCCCCCTTCAACCCGGGCGGTGCCGGGCAGCTCCTGCCGGTCGATCCGTCTATTCTTTGGCCTATGGCAGTGGGAGTAATGGCGGCGCAGGGCGCGATCAACGCCACTACTGCGGGGCTTCTGAATAGCCTCTCGCCAACAGCTGCTGACATCGGTCTGATGCTCCTCAATCCGCTGACAATGGCGTTGGTACCGGCAGCTGGTTCCGTTCTTCCCGACGTGGATCCGCTTCTTGAGTCGTACACGGAGACGTTCGAGGTGGGATGGACCGGAGTTCTGAACAATCGAGTTGCGGTTTCTGCGGATGTGTACCGCATGAAAAAGAACAATTTCGTATCGCCTCTCATCTTGCAGACTCCCATGATTACCCTGAACGGACAGGACGTCGGTGCGTTCATGGCGGGACCGGTAGGGACTGCGGTAGCGACCCAGCTCATAATGGACGGAATGGATCCAGCTACGGCTGCCGCGAAAGCCGCGGCTACAGTCACCGCGCTGGCGACCGGAATCGCTCAGATCCCGCTGGCAGTCGTATCCTCGGATCAGGTAGCTGCCCAGGGAGCCGACCTGATCCTGGCGTATCGGAATGTGGGTGACGTGACGCTCTGGGGAGCCGACCTTTCCGTCCAGGCGTTTCTGACCGACGAGTGGACGTTGAGCGGAACCTATTCCCACATCAGCGAGGACTATTTCAGCATCGTGGGGGGTGCCCCGATTGCACTGAATTCGCCAAAGGACAAGGGGTCAGGCATGCTCGCATACAGAAACCTGTCGTCGGGGTTCAGTGCGTCGGGAAGGGTAAGGATCACGAGTTTGTTCCCGGCTGAGTCGGCCGGTTTCGTGGGAACTAAGTGCATCACTGGCGGGACCGGGGGCATTTTCGAGGAAGATTGCGTCGCCTCCTCGACCATCTTCGACCTCACAGCCGGATACAAAGTTCCCGATACGAGGGCCGCAGTGCAGCTGTCGGTGAACAATATTTTCGATACCGGATATCGGTCGTTCGTGGGGGTACCGTCAATCGGCCGGTTTGCAATGATGCGTGTGAAGTATGATCTCTTTTGATGTAGTCGACTTCTTTAGTTTTGCGGGATGCGCTCGCAGTTCACGCCGGCGACTGTGGGCGGGACAAGACCCTGTTGCCCGTGGATGTGAACACGCTGTGGTAATACGGCGTGGGCTTGCTCCAGGCGCAGGGACAGACCAGCGCCGCGCAAGCGGCGGGGCTCGCGCCATTGAACGCTGCGGGCGCGGGTGTCAAGCTGAACATCCTAATCCGATTGCTAGGGCTGTGACGCCGATCGCGTCGGCGGTGGTGCCCGACGCGCCTCGCCTTCAGCCCAGCATCACGACCGCTACCGTACAGCTCTACGTGTCCAACCTGTTCGACTCGGACTACCGGAGCTTTGTGGGTGTACCGAACATCTAACGGATGGCGCTGCTGCAACTCAAGTACGTGTGCTGACTGTATAGGGTGAGCGAGGAGAGAACGTGACGACGTCGGAAGCCAGGGTGGCAGTGACCGTGCGGTGCCCCTTTTGCACTTCGTTCAACAAAATCGATATGGCCCGGGCGGCCGATTATCCCAAGTGCGGGGAGTGCAAGAAGCCGATATTGCTCGACCGTCCGATCCGGGTCGAAGAGCAGGACTTCCAGAGGACGGTGCTTGAGGCGACGGCGCCTGTGCTGGTGGACTTCTACGCCGACTGGTGCGCCCCCTGTAAGATGGTCGCCCCCCTGGTGGACGAGCTGGCCAGCGAGCATACGGGACGAGTGCTGTTCGCCAAGGTCGACACCGACCGCGCCCCGCAACTCTCGCTCACCCACAACATCCGTGGCATTCCTACGCTCATCCTGTTCAGCGATGGCAAAGAGGTGGGCCGGAGCGTCGGATTCGAGCCGGAAAAGGTGCGCTCGCTCGTTGCTGGGGTCACGTAGCGTGTCCTCCAAGAGTGCCCGCCAAGCGGCCGTCCTGGACGTGATCCGTACCCGACGGGTGACCAGCCAGGACCAGCTTCGCCAGCTGCTCGGAAAGGCGGGTTTCGCGGTCACACAGGCCACCGTTTCCCGTGACATCCGGGAGCTCCGGCTGGTCAAGGTCCCAGGAGCGGAAGGGATCGGCCACTACACACTGCCCGAGGAATGGGAGAGCACCCCGCCCCTGCAAAGTCTTCTGCCATCGCTGTACGTGTCGGCGGCGGGGACCGGCAACCTCCTGGTCGTGCGCACGATGACGGGAGGAGCCCAGGCGGTCGCGCTCGCCATCGATTGGGAGGATTGGCCCGAGGTGCTCGGGACGATCGCTGGGGACGACACGATTCTGGTCATCTGCCGGGGGCCGGATCAAGTCCCGGAAGCGCAGCGGCGGATCGAGGATATTGCCGGGGGATAGGGGAGCGTACGAGTTGTACACCTGAGAGCGATAGCGCATAATTATGCCATGAATACGAATATAAAGTCCTCTCGGGTTCCCGTCGGGGTGCTTGGGGGGAGCGGTTATACAGGCCTCGAGTTGCTCCGGGTCCTGCGAGGACATGACGGTGTCGATGTCCGGTTCGCCACGTCCGACAGCGAGGCGCGGCACCCGACGCCCATTCCTGGGTTGGCGTTCGTGCCCGTGGCCGAGGCCCGCCTGGAAGATGTGGAGGTGGTGTTTCTCTGCGTTCCTCACGGGGAGGCGGCGGTCTGGGTGGAACGGAACGGTGCGTGCGTCGGGCGCGTAGTCGATCTGACCACTGACCACCGGCCCGGCTCGGGGCGGGAGGCCGGCGCAGTGTACGGGCTGCCCGAGGTGACTCCGCGGGAGGTCGCCGAAGCCCGGCTCGTGGCTAACCCCGGTTGCTATCCGACGGGCGTGATCCTATCGCTGCTGCCACTCGCGCGGGCTGGCTTGGTGGACGCTGCCCGCCCGATCGTGGTGAACGCCGCCTCCGGCGTCACCGGTGCTGGGCGCTCGCCCAAACGTGAGCTCCTTTTCGCAGAGGTGGCCGGCGACTTCCGGCCCTATGGGCTCGGCAACGACCATCGCCATCTGCCCGAGATGCGGGCCACCCTGCCGGGGCTCCAGCTCCTGTTCGTGCCCCACCTCCTGCCCGTGGCAAGGGGCATTCTGGAGACGATCGCACTTCCGGTGGCGACTGGCGTCGACGCGGCGCGAGTCAAGGCGGTGTGGCGGGACGTCTACAGTGGCTGCGGCGCCGTCCGCGTGGAGGACCGTGCGCCCGCCTTGGCGGAGGTCGTAGAGACGGACCTGCTTGCGCTCGCGGCGTTCGACAACGTCGGACTCGCGGGGCCTACCCTCACTCTCGTGGCTGCGTTGGATAATCTGGGTAAGGGTGCAGCTGGACAGGCCGTCCAGAACATGAACCTCATGCTTGGCTTCGAGTCTGAGCGTGGGATCCGGTGCTGACGGTCATCAAGGTCGGGGGCGCTGTGGCAGGCTCCTCGACCGAGCTCGCCGCGTTCGCCTCAGCGGTTGCGGCCCTACCAGGGTCGCGGGTTGTGGTCCACGGTGGGGGCACCGAGATCACAACCTGGCAGGAGCGGCTCGGGCTCCCGGTCGAGTGGAAGGACGGGTTGCGCGTCACCACGCCCGCCGCCATGCAGGTTACCTCGATGGTGCTTTCGGGTTCGGTCAACAAGCGTGTGGTGGCGGCGCTGCTCGACGCGGGCGAACTCGCCGTGGGCATTTCGGGCGAGGACGGCGGCCTGGTGCGTGCGCTGCGCCGGGACGGGGGTCGGCTGGGTGAGGTCGGCGAGGTGGTGGGCGTGGACCCGCGTCCGCTCCGTGCTCTCCTAGATGGTGACATGCTCCCGGTAGTGTCGCCTGTGTCCCGTGGGCCAGGTGGTGCGCCCCTGAACGTGAATGCTGACGAAGTTGCGATCGCTCTGGCTGTGGGGATCGCTGCGAATCGACTGCTGCTTGTGTCCGACGTACAGGGCGTGCTGGTCGACGGCCAGCCGCTGTCACAGATTACCGGCGCGGGCGCGGTCGAACTGCTGGAGCGGGAGGTCGTGCGGGACG
>Ga0114996_10006222_pt1 | contig 13836 bp, 9 predicted proteins | sample ArcticOcean_MG_C_4_FD_87039 | JGI IMG/M metagenome (GOLD analysis project Ga0114996, IMG submission 87039) | Marine microbial communities from western Arctic Ocean - ArcticOcean_MG_CB4_134 | ecosystem: Environmental > Aquatic > Marine > Oceanic | place: Arctic Ocean: Canada Basin | collected... | reverse complement strand
ATTCATGGCTCCCCTCGAAACTTTTCACACCTAACCCTTCAGAAAGGAGATCCTCACCCTGCCGCTTGCCCTTTTCCGCCCTGACCCGTTTCAGGCTCATCCTTGCATTGGAAAATGCTGGCGGTCCGAACATTTGCTCGCACTGTGAGGCGTTGCTGAGAAGCGCTGTTGGGGCTTCCTCTCCTTGAAGGATCGGGTCGACCCCGAACGCTGCTCCAAAGCTTCGGGCGATCGAGCGAATCGAAACCGCCTCGGCTCCGGTCAAGTTCAAGACGAACGGTGGCGTCGAGCAGTGATCGAAACAGCGCAGCGCTACCGAGTTGGCGTCGCGCTGCCAGATGATGTTGGCGTAGCCCATGGAGAGGTTGACGGGCTTGCGGTGGCGGACCTTGTCCGCTATGTCGCGCAGGATGCCGTAGCGCAACTCGATGGCGTAGTTGAGGCGCAGGATCGCCATGGGCACGCGGCCGCGCCGGGAGAAGTAGTCGAGCAGTCGCTCGCGTCCGAGGACGGACTGGGCGTACTCTCCAACCGGTCCGACGGGATCCGTTTCGGCGGGCCCTTTGCTTTCGACTGGCCAAAAGGGGTAGATGTTGCCGCTTGAGAGGGCGACGATGCGCGAGCGGGAGAAACGTTCGGCGACCAAGGTTGGAGCGTAGACGTTCGTGGCCCAGGTCATCTCGGGATGGTCCCCGGAGCCGAACTTGTAACCCACCATGAAGAGGATGTTCGGGCAGTCGGGCAGGGCGTCGACGTCGCCGCGGTTGAGAACGTCGCAACGAATCGTGGAGATGCCTTGTTGCTCGAGCGACTCGCGCAGGCCGGGCGTTGAGAAGCGGGCGACTCCGATGATTTTCTTTGGCGTGCCGGCGTCATTGCAAGCTCGCTTCGCCAGCGCGGCCAGGCTCGGTCCCATCTTGCCGCCGACCCCGATGATCATCAAATCGCCCTCCAGGGACGCCATGGCGGCGAGGTCGGCGGCGCTTGGCCGCGAAAGCGCCTCGTCGAGTTGTGGCTCGGTGTTCATGGCGTTGTGGAATCGCGGCTGTGTGGACGCCTGGCCCGCGTTTCTTGCCATCTAAAAGTCGAAGCGGGCCGAGAGCTTAACTAATGGGCTTCGACCTGCCCATGCGTGATCACAGTCTTTCGGAAGCTTCGAGAATCCGCACGATCTCCGGATACCCCAATCGGCGGGCGTTAGAAAGGGCCGTATGACCCTCTTTGTTGATGATCGTTAGGTCGGCGCCTCGCTTAATCAGCAGCTCCAAGATCTCCGTATCACCGTGGTCGATGGTCGCGGCATAGAGCGCGGGCGTGTAACCGAACTTGTCGACGTGATCGATATTCGCTTCCAAGTCGAGCAAAGCCTCGACGAGGTTCAGCCGATTCGCTACGACGGCCCAGGATAGGAATGACATGCCCTCAGGGTCGTCTTCGTTTGGATCCGCGCCGCCGCGGACCAAGTCGCGGAAAAGGTCTGTGTGCCCGTTGAACACCGCCGAAACAGCCGGTGTTACCAAAATCTTCCCGATCAACAAGAAGGGCCGATCCGGGTCGCCGCCCGCTACTTTCAACATAGCCGTGCTCTCTCGATCACCCACATAAGCTGCCAGGGACAGCGGAGAGGCGTTGAACATCACATCCCGGTCGGGTTCGACCTCGGCCCCGGCGTCGAGGAGAACTCGGACGGAACGGGCAGAGCCGCGATGACCGGCCGCCGCATGCAAAGCCGTGAAACCGGACTTCGCCTTTGCATTGACATCGGCGCCGGCTTCGGTCAGGAGCGCGATCTTGTCGGCGTCGGTGCTGGCGGCCATCAATAAAGTCGTGCCCTCTGGGGTAGCGCTATTGGGATCGAGCCCGTCGTCCAGCAGCTTGCTCAACTCCGTGGCAGTTCCAAACAGCGCGGTCTCCATCCATGCTTCGACGCCGGTCGGGCTCAATGCAGGCAGAGGCAGCGGCTCAGCAGGCGAGCTGGCTGGCGGCAAAGCGTGCGAAAGAGCCATGATCGCCCAGCTCGCCGCGCTTGCCGAGATGAACTGATGCTTTTCGTGCGGGTACCCTGTTTCGTAGTACGGTGGACTGATCGGAGCGGGAGACACCTGCCGTGTTTCGACTAGCCACGATCCATCGGACTTCTGATTATCGAGCAAGTATTTGACGCCACGCCGCCACACAGGGTTATCGACAGGAATGCCACCGGCTTGGTGGAGAGCGACGAGAGCTTCGGCGGTAGCGTAGGCGTCCGTGGATCTCGAACGGATCTGCGCCCAGCCTCCATCGTCCTGCTGCAGCGCGAGCAACTGCTTGACGGCCTCACGCAGCTTAGCGCTGTCGGCTTGCGTCCACTTGAGGCCGAACAGGCGAAACGTGAAGTCCTCGGTCGTCTTCGGCTGGGCCTTCTCGAACCAGTGTCGCGCCCGTTGCACAACGTGCAGCTTCTTTTTTTCGAGTTGCCTCGGCATGTAGAGATCGATCGCTCGAGCCGCGACCGCGGTGTTGGTGAAGATGCTGTGGCTCGATGGCGGCCTTGCATCAACGGTCGCCCACGTCCCGTCTTCCGATTGCCAGTTTGCCGCGCGCATTGCATGGACCGCCGTCACGAGGGAACGCTTCAGTCCGGCGGCGCCGCCCGCAATCAGAGTGAGCCCCGTTCCGCCCATCCCCGGATCGATCAGCAGCGGTCCCTGAATGGCCAGATCGAGAGAAACGAGGTTTTCCGTGTCGGGACTCGCAAAAGCCTTGAGGGCGACTTCGCGAGCCGACCCTTCATCCACCAGGACGCCGTGTTCACGGGCTCGCTTGAGCGCGATTGCGGGCAGACCTGCGTGATGGCAGGAGAAGCAGGTTTGCACCCGCGCGACCTGTTGGCAGGACTGTTGCAGCAGCGCGACAGCCTTGGCCGCCGATTCACGAATTTCCTTCTCGGCCGGGCCTTGCGCGCACAGACTTGTCGCGCAAAGCAGCGTCAGGAATAGTCGCTTGGCGATAGAGTGCATTGGAGTCTCTCCTGGATGGCTCACGTCTGGCGATTTGCCGGCTCGATTATACCGCGACATATCTCCGCCGCTCCTCGGCTCTGGGGTTGAGTGGTCGAGTGCGCTGAACTCAAAAGCTCTCAGCCGACGGGATTAGGGCCTCAATGGTGGCGGTCGAGTTCCTCGGGAAATAGCGCGAAACCGGAGGGTGGCGGCAGAAAGCCGCGTACCAAGTTCAATCGCCGGCGGATGTTGGGACTGGCGAGCTGGCGCGGTCCGGCCTCGAGATCGATATCGCAGCAAAGGCCGTGCATATAAAGAGTGAGCGTATCGTCGAGCGCCTGGCTCAGGTAGTCGCGCAGCAGCGGGCTGTCCTTCACCGGATTCGATTGCAGGCGCACGAGATCCTCTTTGAGCTGCCAGCTTCCTTCGTCGATCTCTCCGTGCGCGCCGTTGGAGAGTTCATCGCGCACGAGGTCGGCGAACCCTTGTAGTGATTCGCGTTCCAGCTTGACGCTAATGAGCGATGAGAGTGCGTTGTAGAAGCTGTAATGGCAGTCGGCGACGTCCTCATCGCTGATCGAGACGAAGACGAAAGTTTCGCCTCCGTCAACGAGAGTCGTCGAGAAGAGCTGGCGGCGTCTGGCCGGCCGTTTGAATGTGACCAAGCGTTCCGGCTTTTCGGGGCGGCTCTTGGCGACCGGCTTCCGTTCGTTGCCGTTCTTGCTTCCCTTCGCGGGATTGGTCTTGGCCGGCCCGCGATTGCCGCTCACTTCTTCAAGAAAAGGAACCAGCACGACGGCGACGGGCGGCAGTAACTTGGCGACCGCCGGCGGCAGGGCGGCCATAGGATCATGGAGCACCCGCTTGATAGCGGATTCATTGAGCGGAGTGGCAGTGAAATAGCTAAATAAGCTATTGAGGGGAATCATCTGTGATCGGCATTGATCCACAAAGGATTCCAGCGATATTTTTTGGCTGGCGGACATTGATATTAGATGCTCTTTAGCACCCCAATTTTAACAGACGGGACTTGCGAGAACCGCCGGTGTCCAGGTGACGCGATTCCGCGGGCCCCGAACGGCGGGCTCGCTGACGCGCGGGAGTCAGTCGAGGTGCATGTAGTAAAGAGTCTTCGACTCACGGCTGATCCAGACAGCTTCCCCCGCGCCGGCAGGCGGCGGCCGCTGGTGATGCTCCAGCGTGGCGTCGTCGTGCTGGGGGATTGCCGGCAACCACCAGGACGGAAAATGCAGCCGGATTTTCTGGTAGCCGCGCGGCTCGCCGGGCTCCATTTGTAGCTTGTTTAGTATCTGCCCGGCGACCTCGGGAGTGCTGTAGGTGAACTTTACATAGACCTCTTTGGATTGCCAAGACGAGACGCGGCGGCAGTAGAGCTTCCGCACCGAAGCGGGAGCGGCGAAGCCAAAGGTCTGCTCGAACCCTTCCCGCGCCCATTCGGTGTCGGGACCTTCGCGCAGCGAGAGCGGCCAGGGCTGAAAGACCGCCAGGGCGATGACGATCACCGCGGCCGAGCCGGCCCACGAAACATGCGTGATGAGACGGGAGGCCCAGACGACTCGGCTCTCTCGAAAAACGGAGGCGTCGGGCTGGTCCTTGAGCAGAACGCGAATCATCCCCGCGGTCCCGGGGATTCCGAAAAACAGATACGGCATGGAAAAGGCCAAGACCACGAAAAAGAATTCGCCGGATATTTCGAGAGCCATGAACACGAACGAAAGCGCGGCGACTCCGACGACGGCGCCGCGAAAGGCGTGGAGCTGGAAGGCCCAGCGGGTCTTATTATTCAGGGGCTGGTTCAAGCCGTGCCAGAAAACGGGCGCGGCGCCCAGCATGAAAATCGCCGTCGCGAGCGGAACGATGCTCAAGGCAAGAGGGAGAAACTTTCCGCGGGCGGCGAAAGAAGCGGCGATGGCGAGCGTCAGCAGGACCGCCGCGGCGGGCACGGCGAACTTCAAAAGCGTTTTCCTTGTCATCGACGTTCTTGTGATCGGCAAAAGCCGCCTATTTCTGGTCCGGGCTAGGCCGCTACGGGGACGGGCAAGCAATCGGATCGAGCGGCAGAGTGACCTCGTTGAGGAACCGTTTTTAGTCTAAGACACCGAGACGACCCCGCTGGGTGCGGCCGTCTGTAAGGATTCCGGTTGCCGGCAAGCGCGTGATGATAAATCCCGTAGAGAAGAGCTCGAAGAGACCCGCGGTTTTTCGTTCCGTTCACCCGCTGGGTGCGGCCCGGCGAAAGGCCGCGGGTCTCTTCGAGCCCCGCGCCTGGAGTTTCTACATTTCGCGGGCGACCCGGCAAGGTCGCTACAACGATAGCCCACGGCTTCAGCCGTGGGGATGGTCAAGAGAAAGTTGAGCCCTGGAAAGGGCGGTACAAACGCGCGGCCAGAGACAGGTCTCGTGGTACACAATTTCGTGCTTCTGTCAATTCGATATTGGGTCGTTGTCGAGAATGGGCGGCTAATCTTTCGTCGAAAAGAAGACATGAATCAGCAGGTCTGCGAGGCTGTGCGGCAGGGGTGTATCGCCCTTTCCAGGGCTTATCGCAATGGGACCGGTAACCCACGGCTGAAGCCGTGGGCTATTGCTGTTTCGTCCCTGACGGGACGCTGCGGGTGCTTCTTTTGTCTGTCGCAGCTCGCCCCGACCAGGCCCCGACCAGGACCCGGCCAAGTCCCGGCCAAGTCCCGGCCCGCGGGCAACTCGGCAGGGTCGCTACAACGATAGCCCACGGCTTCAGGGAAGCGTGCCGGGTCACCCGCGAAATGTAGAAACTCCAGCCGCGGGTCTCTTACGAGCCGCGCGCTACGGGATTTGGACTGACCTGCATTCCGATGGCGGCCCCGGCCCCGGCGCATGGACTACGCTCGACCGCACCCTTGCGGGCGCGGCTCTGTTTCGGCCAAGTAACGCCGCGGATTGTTGTTAAGATCTATTATCAAGCGATGGCAGCCGCTACAATTACCGCAGGAGAACGATTTGGAAATTGACCCTGATCTGGCTGGGCAAGCACTGGAGCAGGCGCTGGCGCAGTTTCCGCAATTCCAGCAATATGGCCCCAAGCTGGAGTGGCGGGCGCTGATGCAAGGTGGTGCTTTCGTTGTGTCTTACGAGGAACCCCCGCCGCGAGAGATGCCGAATACTTGGGATTTCCAGAACGCTTTCGCAAAGGGTTACAAGCGCCTTGCGGGCGTTTGATTATGACCAGCGGGGCGTCTTTTCCCAGAGCCCCAAACGGGTCTTCCCAGAAGCCCAAACGGGTTTTGCCAGGAGCCGCGAAACGGGTAGGGTAAACTTAAGATAGAGTCGATCGCGGAGTCTTCACTGCTCTGTGCCGATCGGACAACCATGATGCCCAAAGCGAAACGGACCAAAGACGAGCAGGCGAAGGATCTGTGGCTGGAAGGGACTCAGCGTCTCACCGAAGGCCGCGTCGAGGAAGCCGTCGAGCTTTACGAGGAAAGCATCGAAGCCAAGCCGACGGCTGAAGGCTACACCTACCGTGGATGGGCTATTTCCTCGCTAGGACGAATCGACGAAGCGATCGATGACTGCAAGAAGGCGATTCGGATCGACCCGGAGTTTGGCAACCCCTACAATGACATTGGCGTCTATCTGATGCAGAAAGGGCAGTTGAACGATGCCATTCCCTGGTTTGAGACGGCCAAGCAGGCCAAGCGCTACGAGCCCCGGCACTTCCCCTACTTAAATATGGGCAGGGTTTACGTTGCGAAAGGGGAGGAAATGCGCGCGCTGGATGAGTTCGTCAAGGCGCTGGACCTCAATCCGAACGACGCGGCCGTGCTCGATGCCATCAAGAAGATCGACTACACGGTGAATTAAAGTCGCGACTGGCGATTGAAGTCCCGGCTGTCATTTGAAGTCGCGGCTGTCAGTTGAAATCCCGCAGAATTGCGGTGCCCTCTACCTGCTCCATCTCCGTGATGCCGAAAGCGTCATCCACATAGCTGGGCTGCCGCATTCCCACCAAAGAGCACGATAGCCCGTCGAGACTGGCGAGGACGCTGAGAGCCAAGCGGCTCAGCGACTCTTCGGAGTCCGGGTATCCCGCCGCGCGGAGCTTCGCGCGCACTCCGTCGGATTGGCCCTGCTGCTTTGTGCCCAGGTAGCGGCGCAGGTCGGCTAAGACCGTATTGATCGCCCCGACGAAGTCTTTGAGCCAGGTGTCCCACTCAGGTTTGTTCTGGAGATTTTCGCGGGTTTGAACAATCCACGCCTGTATCGGCTCGATGACATGATGGCCTACCACTTGTTCCCAGGTGGAGAGTGAGCGCAGGCCGGGAACGACTCGAAGCAGCATCTCCGAGATCGTTTCTCCGCTGGTGAGACGCACGGGTTCGTCGAAGATTTGCTCGAACCAGGCTTCCTGCTGCCGGACGGGCTGCAGCATCTCGATGAAAGCTTCTGGGCCGGGCAGACGTGCGCCCGGCTTGGCCCAGTCGGCGAGGCGAATCATGCGGTTTCCGTAAAAGGCATTGAGCGGGCGATTGGCCAGAACGCCGATGCCGTTTTCCTGGCAGAACTGGAGGACGGTCTTGCCGGCGTTGTTGGGTTCGACGGCTCCGCCGGGTTCATAGAGATTCAGTGGCAGTTGGACTACCCGGAAATGGTGGCTTGGCGAAACGGCTTCGGCTTCCCTCAAACAGCGGCTGACGCTGGTCATTGTTGTACAAGCTTCGGTTGTACCAGTTTCGGTCGTGCCAGCTTCGGGGGAGTCAAAGGCGGGTTGTCCGAAATTGTTTGAACTGATGCCATACCAGCCGATCACGCCGGCGGCGACCTTTGCCTCCAGAAAACGAAAGGCCTCGCGGATGCGGCGATAGAATTCATCGTGGCCGGCGGCGCTGAGCTTTCCGCGATGGCTGACGTCTTCGAGAAAGTATTCCGGGTTGTGCAGTAAATAAACGTCGATGTAGTCGCGTTGCATGCGCTGGCAGGAGCGCTCGATCTGGGTTTCGAGGAACTCGGGATGGATGCAGTGCGAGATCCCCGGCCCGTATTCGACGACTTCGGGGAAATCTCGCTGCTGGGCCAGGGCCATGTTTTGCCCCTGGATATAGCCGCCTTTTGTGACGACGATGACCCTCTCTCGCGGAATGCCTTGCAGCACCTTGCCGACCAGTTCTTCCGAGGAGCCATCACCGTAGTTAGCGCTGGTGTCGATGAGGTTTCCGCCTTTGGCGAGGTAGGCGCGAAGGGCGGCTTCGTGGTCGGCGTCTCCGTTCATGATTCGGTAACAGCCGAAACCAAGCAGGTGGCATTGGAGACCGGTGGTGCCCAGGGGGCGAGTTGGGTTCATTTTGGGGTGATGTCCTCTGGCGCGTATCCTGGCTACACGGTCTGAAAAGCGGTCTGAAGGCACTCCGGTGCTTTGGCCGGATTCCCCGCACTGCGACCGAACAAACCGACGGATCGGTTTGCGGCAAGCGTGGACGCTCACGCCACGTTGGCCGCGCGAGATTTCTACGCTCCGGCCAGAGTGAGCACTACGACCGACTTGGCCGGGAGCTGGAGTTTCAGGGACTCTTCTCCGAGAGTTGCTCCCGTGAATTTCGCGGGCTGAACTTGATTGGGTGCATCGGCCGTGTTGTGCGCGTCCATCGTGTTTGCGGTGAGAATGCTCCCGGAGACCGAGGAGAATGCCCGCCCTTCGATGCGCGCCTCTACGTCCATGGCAACGTTGGGATCAAGATTGACCAGGCTGATGTGCAGTTGCCCCTCCGAGTCGCGAGAAGCCGAAGCGCTCAGGGCCGGGAGCGCGTCACCGCCGTCGAAGCTGTACTTGTCGGAGATCAGGTCAAGCGGCACGTAGGTGGTGTCGTGATGCACCTGGTACATATCGAAAACGTGGTAGGTGGGCGTCAAGATCATCTTGTCGCCTTCGGTCAAGATCAGCGCTTGCAGAACGTTGACTAACTGCGCGATGTTGGCCATTTTCACGCGCTCGGCATGATCGTGAAAAATATTAAAGGTTGCCGCGGCCACCACCGCGTCGCGCATCGAATTTTGCTGCACGAGAAATGAAGGGTTCGAGCCCGGAAACGGGGAATACCAGGTGCCCCACTCATCGACGTAAAGTCCTATGCCGCCGTCGGGGTCGTGGCGGTCCATGATTTTTTCGGCTTCATCCAAGAGGCCGTCGATCTTGAGGGCGTCTCGCAGGACCGCGTGCCAATCCCTCTCGGGGAAATCGATCGAGGGCAGCTTGTCTCGCCAGGTGCCGCCCAGGGTGTAGTAATGCATCGAAATGCCCTGGATATCCCTTTTTACGCGTCCGGCAAGGACTTCGAGCCAGTTGAGCCGCGTGCCGCCTGGACCGCCGGCAACGCGTGTCAGGGTGTTGCCCGACCAGTCGCGAGCATAGACACCGAATCGCTTGTAAAGGTCGGAGTAATACTCGGGGGTCATGTTGCCGCCGCAGCCCCAGTTCTCGTTGCCGATTCCCAGGAAGGGCACACGCCAGGGTTCTTTCCGCCCGTTCGCTTCGCGCTCCTTGGCTAGGCTGCTGTCTCCGTCGAAGGTCATGTACTCGACCCAGTCGGCCATTTCCTTGGGAGTGCCGCTGCCGACATTGCCGGCGATATAAGGTTCGGCGCCGATCAGCTCACAGAAATCGAGGAATTCGTGCGTGCCGAAGCTGTTGTCCTCGACGACTCCGCCCCAGTGAATGTTGACCTCTCGCGAACGCTCTTCAGGCGGGCCTACGCCAGTCTTCCAGTGGTATTGGTCGGCGAAGCAGCCGCCGGGCCAGCGCAGGTTGGGGATGTTGATTTTGCGTAATGCGGCGATGATGTCGTTGCGCATACCGCGGGTGTTGGGGATCGGGGAATTGAGGCCGACCCACAGCCCGTCATAGATACACCGGCCGAGGTGCTCGGCGAAATGACCATAGATGTGACGGCTGATTTCCGGGCCTGATTGATCGGCTCGGATTGTGAGCGACGCACGCTTGGTTTCTTGCGCCTGCAAGTGGGCGGCGGCGGGATGCAAAAGGAGAAATCCGGCAATGGCTAACAGGCAACTCGAAATGCGGCGGATCCTTCGCATGACATTCTCCACGTAGTCAATTTTAACAGCGCCTTGGTACGGTATCACATCGTATATGGCTCACGAAAATGCCGACAGCTTGCCTGCGATCCGGGGCTTGCGCCGCTGGTTCGTGAGCGGGTCGAAAGGATCATCGGAAGGATCGAAGACGGTTAGACTCTAAACGGTTAGACTCTAAATAGTAGTGACCGATGTCTTGGAACGGGTAAGGAGAGCTATATGAAGATCGTCGTCATTGTTCTATTGGTCCTGATGGTTGCCTGCAGCGCGGGCATGTATTACTGCGGCAAACAGGTGGTCGACACCGCTAGTGAGTTTTCCGATGCGGTGACCGAGGAAGGAGTCGACGTTTCGAACCCGCTCGGGGCGCTGAGCGCCCTATCCGGGCTGGCCGAAGACGTTCAGAAGATGCAGCAGGAATTGGAGACGATGGAACCGGTCGATCCGCTCCCATTCCAAACCCTCATTGATGAAGGGCTTCCCGAGGCGCCGAGCGGGTGGACGGCAGGGAAGTCCCGGGGATCGTCGAACACGATGGGCAAGTTCCAGATCACCCAAGCCAGTCGCCGCTACGAAAACCAGGCGGACGGCAAGACGATCGACGTGAGCATCAGCGATTGGGCGTTCAACCGGGCCGTGTATGCGCCGTTTTTATTGGCGGCCAACTTCAGCCAAGAAACCACCGAAGGCTATAACAAAGGAATCAAACTCGGCGAAGACCCGGGGCGCGAGGAGTTTCAGTACGAGCGCAAACGCGGCGAGAGAACCGTGCTCTACGGCAAGCGCTACAACATCGTGGTGAAGGGAACGGGGATCGAGCCGGAAGACCTAGAGGAATGGTACGGCTTGGTGCGTAAGCAGAATCTGCCGAAGTAGTCTTTGAAGTCCAAGGTTGTCGACCGCTCGAAAGATCGGCCTAAGAACCGAGCCGCGGGAGCGAGGCTCCAGCCGCCGCGCTCCAAATTCAAGTCCCCGATTCTGTGCCAACACAACCCTTTGGTATCGTAACTACCATGCGTGATCCCAAGACTCTTCGCAGTCACGAATGGTTTGGCGGCAGCCAATATGAGAACTACGTCCGGCGGGCTGCGATGCGATCCGAGGGCTTCGGCGGCCACGTTTTTGAAGGCAAGCCGGTCATTGGTATTTGCAATTCTTGGAGCGAGCTGACGCACTGCAATGTTCACCTGCGCCAGGTGGCCGAGGCGGTCAAACGCGGCGTCTGGGCGGCGGGCGGCGTTCCGCTTGAGTTCCCCACGATCTCGCTGGGCGAGCTGTTTATGAAGCCCACCACGATGCTGTTCCGCAACCTGATGTCGATGGATGTCGAGGAGTCGATCAGCGCGAACCCGATCGACGGCGTCGTTCTGCTCTCGGGATGCGACAAGACCACTCCGGCGCAATTGATGGGAGCGGCCAGCTCGGATCTGCCCGCCATTATGGTGACGGGCGGCCCAATGATGAGCGGCCGCTGGGGTCCGCGCCCGCTGGGTTCGGGTACGGATGCACGCAAGCTTTTCGAGGAGCTGCGCGCGGGCCGCGTGACCGAGGAGCAGATGTGCGAGGTCGAAAGCTGCATCTCCCGAAGCGCCGGCCACTGCACTGTCATGGGAACCGCCTCGACGATGGCATCCATGGCGGAAGCTCTCGGAATGACACTGCCCGGCAACGCCGCCATCCCGGCTCCCGATTCCCGCCGCTACCAACTGGCCGAGGCCAGCGGACAGCGCATCGTCGACATGGTCTGGGAAGACCTGCGGCCGTCGAAGATCCTGACCAAAGAGGCGTTTGAGAACGCCGTCCGGACAGACATGGCGATCGGCGGATCGACCAACGCCGTGGTCCATCTGATTGCCTTGGCTGGGAGGCTGGGAATCGATCTCACGTTGGGGGACTTCGACCGCCTGTCGCGCGAAACGCCGTTCATCGTCAACCTCAAGCCCTCCGGGGAATTTCTGATGGAGGACTTCTATTACGCGGGTGGCCTGCCGGCGGTGACGAAAGAGATCCTTCCCTTGCTCCATCAAGACTTGCTGACCGTCACCGGCAAGACAGTCGCCGAGAACGTCCGTGACGCCAAATGCACCAATCCAGATGTGATCGGGACGCTGGACAAGCCGCGAAGCCCCGAAGGCGGGACGGCGATTCTTTACGGCAACCTGGCGCCTGACGGGGCGGTGATCAAGCAGACCGCCGCGTCGCCTCACCTGCTGACCCACCGCGGGCGGGCAGTAGTCTTTGAGCGCAACAGCGACTTGCGGGCGCACATCGACGACGAAGATCTCGAGATCGATGAAAACTCGGTGCTCGTCCTGAAGAACGCCGGCCCGCATGGCGGCCCCGGTTTCCCGGAGTGGGGGCATCTTCCCGTTCCGGCGAAGCTGCTGAGGCGCGGGATCAACGACATCGTGCGCATCAGCGACGCCCGCATGAGCGGCACCAGCTTTGGGACCGACGTGCTGCATATCTCGCCGGAGTCCGCGATAGGCGGACCGCTGGCGGCGGTCGAAACCGGCGACGAGATTCAGCTCGACGTTCCCAATCGCAAGATCGAGCTGCTGGTGCCGGAAAATGAGATTCAGCGGCGATTGGCCGAACGTCCCGCGGTGGAACCGGCCTACGAGCGGGGTTATGGGAAGCTGTTTCTGGATCAAGTGACGCAGGCGCACGAAGGCTGCGATTTTCGGTTCTTGCGGCGGGTGGAGAAGACGCAGCTGTGAGCGGCTGGCGGGCGTCCGGAGTTGCCCACTCCATGGTTGATTCGGTAACAACGTCGCGGGCGGGGCGGCAGCAGCTCGGAGTTGCGGTTGCCAGTTTATGGCCCCGTCGCCCGGCATGCGGTCCCAACTCAAGATATAATGTCGATAGTACGATAAGTGCTTTTTATCCCGGTGTCTAAATAACGCTGCGTGCTATCATGAGCAGCCGTCTTGCCCGAGACCGGTAACCTTGTCCAGTAACCTTGTTTAGTTTGTCCGCGCTTGCCCCCCCCCCCCGATCGGAGGATTGTTAGAAATGCGTCCATCCAAAATGGGCATTCTCATTGCCCTGATGTTCACTCTGCCCCTGGTGTTGGGAGCGGCGGAGGTTGTCTTCGTATTTGACCGGTCCGCGCCGACGGCCAGCGTGTATGACGCGGGCAGTCTGGAGCTGATCGCGAGCCCCCGGGTCGGGGTCGGAGCTTCTCATGCTTTCGGCATCGGCGATCCGGGTGAGGGCGGACGCTTTGAGAAGTTCTACGTCGTTTCGCGCCTGGCGATCGTCATCTTGGACCCGGATTTCTCCGTTCTTGGCAATCTGTTTCTATCCGGCGGTGTCGCGGCAACTCCCGGAGCGGCCGCCATGTCACCGGATGGTACGCGCTTGCTGGTCGCAGCGGGGGATCGGGTCTATCTTGTGGATACGGCACGGGACCAGATCGTGGGCCAACTCAGTCCGGGTTTCGTTCCGACCAGCCTGGCCGTGCTGCCCGACTCCGATACGGCCTACGTGGCGTCGTCGAGTTCCGCGCTGGTCCGCACGATCGATCTGAAGTCGGGCGAGCTGAGTGAGCTGGTGCGGGTGCTCCCGGTCGGCCCCACGTCCCTGAGCGTAGGACCCGATTCGCGTGTTTACGCGACGCCCCCGGGAGAGATCTACGATGTCGGCCGGTTGCGGCAAGTCCCGCTTCCCCCGGCGCTCGGCATCGCAACAAGTTCGGGTGCGGGTGCGGGGTTGTCAAGCGGCCCGGGTGCGGGGTTGTCAAGCGGCCCGGGTGCGGGGTTGT
>Ga0114996_10006221_pt1 | contig 13837 bp, 10 predicted proteins | sample ArcticOcean_MG_C_4_FD_87039 | JGI IMG/M metagenome (GOLD analysis project Ga0114996, IMG submission 87039) | Marine microbial communities from western Arctic Ocean - ArcticOcean_MG_CB4_134 | ecosystem: Environmental > Aquatic > Marine > Oceanic | place: Arctic Ocean: Canada Basin | collected... | reverse complement strand
CATTCCAGTATTTACGGTATTCTAAAGCCTCCTCCTATCTCCACAAGTTCCCCGCGAGACACCAAGACTTCTTTGCCAAAAGCCATGCTTCGCAGTGCCATGACGAGTGCCGATGCACCATTATTCAGCACTAGAGCCGACTGGGCCCCTGTTAGCTCCTTTAATAATAGCGAGCAATGGTCATATCTCGATCCTCTCATTCCATTACTGATATCGTATTCAAGATTCGAATAACCGGCAGAAATCATTCCCATTGCCGCCAGAGCATTCTTGGCGAGAATAGCTCTTCCTAGATTTGTGTGCAGAATCACGCCTGTCCCATTCAAGACTCGATTTAGGGATGGTTTTTCACAGATCAGTAACTCTTTTTTCACAGAATCCGCTAGGGGTATTATCTCAACAGTTTTATCATGGAATTCGCCCTTCAACATCCGATTTCGCAACTGCTCTATCTCCACGTTCAAGATACTTAGTACTAACGCACGAGGATGATTTTTAAAGATTTCTATGAACTGGTCAGTTTGTGTGATGAGCTCAACGGATGGAATCAACCGCAGTTTATCGTTCATATACTAACCCTTTGGAAACTACTAAAGTGTCCCGAGGTATATCCGGAGGTTCTCGCATAATACTACCTGTCCCTCCCCCTGACCCTATACCATTAATATTTTCAAGGTTAAATATTGAAACCTCATAATTGAAACCTACCCTTATCGGTTCTGGTAAAATGAGATAAATGACTTGACTGGGGATTTTCTTGTCGGACGTCCTTTCTGGTCCAAAGATATCAGTATTATCCACATTTTCTGGTGAGCCAGTGCCAGTATTTGATAGTGTGTCTCGTAGCATATCCTCTCGAGTATCATATTCATCTTTACTTAAGATTTCTATTATTTCTACAAGGTTAGTAGAATCGGAAGAAAGGGTTGCCCTGACATTTCCAGCCAGAATTTGTTCTGGGTTCAAGTAATCATCAAATTCGACTAACAATGTCAACGAGTCGACCAATCCAATAGCATTTAATTCTGCTGAAGTACTGTCGGGTCTTAGTAGCCTCATGTCTAAGAATACTGTGTCGTTAGGGTTCATGACCAAATGGTCCTCTGAGACAGGCTCTGTCAATTCTGGACTGTTGTTTCTATTCTCATCTACAAACGCGGTGATGGAATAATTTCCAGCTGGCAAGTATCGAAATGCGTACACTCCACTGCTATCAGTAATCGCAATATGTTCCAATTCAGATTTGCTCTCGGTATCAACGGCACCAAAAGGTTTAACGGAAGCAATAATCGTCGTTCCTTCCAAGGGGCGCAGAGTTATACCATCTATCACTATACCTGCTGCAACATTTGCTAACATCTCTGGACCTGTTGAAAAAAGAAATTCAAAAGGATATGGCATAGGATTTTGAAAAAGATCACGCACCGTTGGAAGGACGGTCACCCTATAAATCATGTTAGCAGGGAATCCTCCTTCCATTTGGATCTTCAAACCTCGACTGCTGTGATTTACTGTAACTTCACCCAATCTCGGCGATATTTTCACCGATTCCTGTAGTGTACCAGAGCTAGTGGACTCACTAATACGTTCATCGAAGACCAACTCAATCGGACCATCAAAATTACTCATAACGGCGAAAGTATCGGGGATAGTGCTGACCACCTGGGGTCCGACATTATCAATAGGTCCTCCAACAGGAGCTCCTGGCCTAGCGCAACCGATCCAGACTACCGATAATACCCCCAGTTGCACAATACGGTTATTCACTACTCTAATGCTCGAAATATTTCTTAATGAGATGTCCGGAACTCCTACACATCGGTTAAACTCTCTATCTTTCTATTGAGTACAGAAAGTTGTTGGAGAAAACTACCTTGTTTTAATTTTTCCCTTTCAACAACATCTGCGGGTGCTCCTGTTAAGAATTTGTCGTTCGATAACTTCTGCCGGGCACCTTCAACCAGACCTTCCAGCCGTAAGATTTCCACATTTAGCCTCTCACGTTCTTTCACCAGATCGATGACGCCTTCTAAGGGGATGAATACTTCTGTTCCGTTCTTCAATACAGCATGAGCACCGGAACCGCTAATCTTCCCATCAATGTGGATATTTTTTACTCCAGCCATTTTGGCCAAAATCTCTGGGCGATCAACCAGTAAGTTGGACAGGTCGATCTTACTTCCAATTAATTGTAGATCAATCTGTGATTTTTCTCCTACACCATATTCCTTCCTTAAACTTCTGACCTGAGTGATCAATTCCTGTAGTTGATTCAGAGATATTTCTGCTTCTTGATCTACTAAATCTTGGTTTGCCTCCGGCCACCTTGCAACAGTCAATGTCTCAGGTTTTTCCCCTCCTCGAGGGAATGGCAACTGGATCCAAAGCTCAGAGCTGACAAATGGCATTATAGGATGGATCAACCGGAGGACCCCATCTAACACAGTGACAAGGGTAGATCTCGCGGCATGATAAGATTCTCCTTCTTCTTCGACTAAACGAGCCTTCACCATTTCCAAATACCAATCAGCAAAATCTCCCCATATAAAATGGTAAAGGCGTTCTGTAACTTCATGGAATCTGAAATCAGCAAGTCCATGAGTTACTTCGTCAATTGTCTCCTGTAATCTGGACAAGATCCATTTGTCCTCTATCTCCAATTTGTGTTTTATATCTGAGACCGAATAAACTTCAGCTCCTCCCAGGCGCATTAGGGCAAAACGTCCTGCATTCCAAAGTTTGTTAGCAAAATTTCGGCCAACCGAGAATGATGATTCGAGATCCTCGTGATCCAGCCTTATGTCACCTCCAGTCCCACTGCTCGAAAGGAGTGTAAACCTCAACGCATCAGATCCAAACAAATCCACTATCTCCATTGGGTCAACACCATTCCCTAGTGATTTGGACATTTTGCGACCCACCTTGTCACGGACGGTTCCGTGCAAATAAACTTGGGTAAACGGAGCTTCACCCATAAATTCGTATCCAGACATGATCATACGAGCCACCCAGAAAAAAAGTATCTCTGGGGCAGTGACCATATCATTGGTTGGATAAAATGCTTTAAGATCCTTAGTTTCTCGAGGCCATCCAAACACGGAAAAAGGCCAGAGCCAAGAAGAAAACCAAGTGTCTAGTACATCAGGATCACGAGTCAGATGTGAGCTGCTGCAGCTATCACAGCATTCAGGATCTTTCCTGGCTACAATCGTTTCTCCACAGTCATCACAATACCAAACTGGAATCCTATGTCCCCACCATAATTGTCTAGAGATACACCAATCATTGATGTCCTCCATCCACCGCTCGTAAACCTTTTGCCAATGGCTAGGCGTAAACGTTATCGTGCCATCTCTTGACGCCTGCAACGCAGGCTCTGCCAAAGGCTTCATTTTGACGAACCACTGTAAGCTCAGCCTAGGTTCTACTATTGTATCACATCTATAGCAGTGAGGGACTGCGTGCGCATGGTCGGCAGACTCGCCCAATAGGTCCAATTCCTGCAGAGACTCTAAGACTTTTTTCCTCCCTTCTAATCGGCTCAAACCCCTGAATTGTTTGGGAACATTGTCATTCAGATTAGCTTCTGGAGTAAAAATATCTAGCATCTCCAGCTCAGACCGCTGTGCAATTTCAAAATCGTTAGGATCGTGAGCGGGAGTCACTTTAACTACGCCGGAACCAAATTCAGGATCAACAAAATCATCTGCTATAACCCTTACAGTTCTAGTCGTCAAAGGAAGCTCTATCTCAGCACCAACCAACCCTACATATCGGGGATCTTCAGGATGTACAGCAATCGCAGTGTCGCCTAGAATAGTTTCAGGGCGAGTAGTAGATAATGTTATGTACCAGCATCCATCTGAAAGCTGGCCAATAGTGTCCACCCCTTCTTTGTGTGCCTGACTAGCAGCACTCCAAGATTCTTCTGCCAAGGGATATCTCAACTGGTACAGTTTCCCCATCATTTCTCTGCTCTCAGCTTCTTCGTTAGAAAGAGCTGTCAAACACCTGGGACACCAATTGATTATATATTCACTTCTATAAATGAGGTCTTTTTCATAAAGTCTGACAAACGCTTCCCGTACAGCATCACTCAACCCTTCGTCAAGCGTAAAACGAGTTCTCTCAAAATCACAACTGGAACCAATGGTCTTCAGCTGTTCTAGTATCTTTCCGCCCGTTTTATCTACATAGTCCCAAACTCTTGATTCAAAGCCGTCACGGCCTAGATCATTCCGAGTAATCCCTTCTTGGGCTAATTGTCTTTCCACCATATTCTGGGTAGCTATGCCAGCATGATCAGTTCCTGGCACCCAAAGGGCCACCCTTCCCTGCATTCGCCGCCATCTTATCAGTACATCCTGAATGGTATTGTTAAGACCATGCCCTATGTGAAGAACTGCCGTAACGTTTGGAGGTGGAATCACTATCACATAAGGGTCCTTGCCAGTTTCGAGCACTGAATCCGGGTCAACCGTGAAGTATCCCTTTTTATCCCATGAATCGATCCAGCCTTTCTCTATACTCCCTGGATCAAACCGCGAAGGAAGTATCTCAGCCATGGTAATTCCCATCGATCATATTCTTATCTTCCAGATTTTCAGGTTTGTCCATTATTATTTCTATAATTTGTAGAAATGTAACACCATCTCATAACTCAAGATTGGATACTTCACTACGATTCGATTCACTGAATATTACTAATTGCCAATAGTATCTGGAGGCGCTCCTGAATTCTCCCTCTCTCGATCTTTTCTTCTTCTTATAGCTTCTGCTCTCTCTCTCCAGCTACTTCTGATTGCAATATTCCTGCTTGCATTCAGGATATCTCTATCTTCCCAAGCTTTTCTAGTACTGCGCTCACGCTGCCAGCTGTTTTGACCAAAATAAACAGGCAAAGGAATTGAGACGTCACCTAGGTGTAATCGGCCAGGGCTGACGCCCCATCTTTTTCCTTCTGAATCAGTTTTTGTCCAATCGGTAAGTGCATTTTCCGCTTCCATCGCCTGATAGACTGAGTCCACCCATATCTCAAGCCGGCCCGCCAACATAAGCTCCATAATTTCAACTTCATTCAGTTCGAATACTTCGGGCTGGGCTTTCCTCCACAGCCGGTCATCCGAATTTTTTATTTTCAATATTTCCGATGCTCTTAGTTCAAACTCAGCCTCCACACTGTTCTCATCGCCTGATTGATCCAGTTCCAATGGAATCATTTCAACCAATAAAATTGGATCCTGTGGGAGGTCTTCAATAACTTCAGATTCCTCTTCTATCAAATCAGTTTCGACTATTCTAATTACTCTTATGCCCTCCATCGAACCAGCTACCGTTTCTGGCGCTGACACTATATCTCCGAGATACCACTCCTCTATACCTAACGAATAAAAGACAATGAAAGCACAATGCAGGACGACAGACACAGTAAAGCCACCGACCATCGGTCGACGATTGAGTTTAGCACGGCGGAAATATCCCTCATCCTTCTGATCGTATTTGTCCATAAACGCTCCATCGCACGCTACTGTCCTCACGTCATACTTGGACCACATATTCCTATATATTTATGCGTACTGGTGGTCACTCTATTTACCTATTAATCGCCCCAATCTTTTTGCAGCGACTCTCATTAGGCTATTTTCCACTGTCAACGCTATGCGGAAAAATCCTTCTCCCCCAGCTCCAAGTCCGGCACCAGGCAAAACAACAACCCCTTCCTCTTCTAGGGCACGTCTAGCAAACTCCATTGAACTCTCAGTACCTGGGATGGGAATCCACAAATACATAGTAGCTTTCGGTTTGTTGACAGAAAAACCTTCCTGAGTAAAGCTCTCGACAGCCACATTTCTCCTGGACTCAAAAGTTGCCACATTCTCTGGCACCCAATTGTCATAATTTTTCAGGGCAGTTACACCAGCAGATTGAATAGCCTTAAAGCTACCGGTGTCCATAAACGTCTTCACTTTGCTTAACGCAGAGATTAGGTCAGCGCCACCTGCAACCCAACCCAAACGCCAACCCGTCATGTTATAAGTCTTAGAGAAAGAGTGAAATTCCAATGAAACATCTTTAGCCCCTTCTATCTCTAGTATGCTAGATGGCCGATAGCCGTCAAAAGCGATTTCACTATAAGCATGATCATGGACTAAGAGTGACTTAGTTCTGTGACAAAATGTGACAGCTTCCTGTAGGTACTCAGGAGAAGCTACTGCAGTAGTCGGATTGTTGGGATAGTTCATATAAAGCAATCGGACTTTAGAGGTAATTTCGGCCTGGAATCCGTCCAGAGGAATAAGAAAATTTTCCTCTGGACGCAGTGGTGTCAAACACGCACTTCCCCCAGCTAAAATTACACCACCTAGGTAGGACTGATAGCCTGGGTCTGGTATTATCGCTACGTCTCCAGGATCCATAAAAGCCAGTGGGAGTTTTGCAATACCTTCTTTGGAACCCAAGAGAGGTAGTATTTCTCGATTTGGATCCAATTTGATTCCAAATCGCTTCTTCATCCAATTAGCCACTTCTTCTCGGAAGGAAGGAAGGCCAGCCTGAAAGGAATATCGAGACATTTCAATTTGCTGAGAAGCTTCGGAAAGTGTCTGGATTACTTCACTTGGAGGGCTCAGATTTGCGTCACCAGCGCCCAGGTCAATAATTCTTATCCCTTTTTTAGCCAGTTTTCTCTTTGTGCCAGCAAGGTTTGATAGTGGGTATTCCGGCAACCTTGAAAACCTCTGACTCACTCTAACCATTCACAGATTCTCCAACTACACTATTTCGCAAAATACTCCTACCTATTAATTCAACTTCAACTATGTCTCCAATAGACAAACTCCCCACTCCAGCAGGTGTTCCCGTTACTACTATATCTCCCCTTTCCAAAGTTACTACTCGAGAGATGTAAGCTATCAGAAATGGGACAGCAAAAATCATTTCTGATACCATCCCCTTTTGACGTTCATGACCATTTACTCGTGTAACCACTACCAACTCCTCAAACTCATCTAAGGTGGATGGAAACACATCGCCAAGGGGACAAAAAGTGTCGAACCCTTTTCCCTTGAACCACTGGTTTTCCGCTCGCTGAACTTGGCGCGCTGTGACATCGTTCACCGGCATAATCCCATCAACGAATGCCCAGGCGTTTTCTTCAGAAATATGACGTCCAGACTCACTTATTCTAACACCGATCTCACCTTCATAGTGCACCTCTCCAACTCCGTCAGGAATTACGATTTGATCACCATCTCCAATAATGCTCGACGGAGGCTTGAGGAAAAGCAGAGGCTCTTCCGGGACATCATTGCCTAATTCTTCGGCATGGGCATGATAGTTCCTGCCGACACAGATGATTTTGGAGGGCATGCCGAATTCTCCAGTCGAATGAATACTATCTGTCATCCGACCCAGAAGTTTTTTGGGTATGAATAAAAGTGCCAACAATGGCAGATAAGCCAGCGATGGTAAGAAACAAGCTAATAACTCCCCACCAGAACCCAATATCTAAATATCCATTACTCCGTCCTTCTAAGGAATCCTGAAATGCTAAAGCTGCAAGCACCAGGATCCCCAACCCCATCATTACTCCCAAAACACGTGCCATATTCTGTTCCTCTATTTCCTTTATGATCTTCACTGTCTATGCCCCACAAAATGGGGAGACACCCTCACCCATTTATACATCACCGCTACTATAAGGTAGTAGTGTAAAGCTTATTCATCCAATCTGTAAAATTGCTCAAGATTGGTTTTTATTTCTTTCCAAGGTCCCAATACTAACCGGGCAGGTGGCAGTGAGTCTCTCATATGGAGGCCATAGGGCTTAATAGCTAACCTTTTGTCCAAAATAACCACAGCCCCCCGATCAGTAGAAGATCGAATCAAACGACCAAACCCTTGTTTTAGTTTCAATGTGGCTATCGGTAGCTGTAAATTTTTAAAAGAATCCCCCCCCCTAGACAGAACTCGCTCGATCCTGGCAGCATTAACAGGTGTAGTAGGAACACTAAAAGGCAACCTGGGAATTATGACGGCCTGGAGAGCAGAGCCTGGCAGGTCGATTCCTTCCCAGAAGGATCCAACACCTAAAAGGGCACCCTGGCGATTTTGGATCATTCTTTCCAATAATCTAGATCTTGTATCCTCACCTTGGACTAAAAGAGGTGATACTGTTGTCGATGATTCCCGTAGAATACCACTTACTTTTCTTAGGGATTCCCAGGAAGTGAACAATACAAGAACTCCCCCTTTCGCAATCGCTACAACTTCTTCGATCACTCGCACTGTATGCTCGTGATATAAATCTCCGGGACTCCTAGCGTCTGGCAAATCAGTCGGGATCGCGAGAATGGCTTGATTGCCAAAATCGAAATCCGAAGATAGCGCCATTTCAGTAGGTGTGAGTTGTTCAGGCAGAACTTCCGATTCTTCGGTCCCAAGTCCCAATCGCCCTCGGATAAAATCAAAGGATCCTTGAGTGGTAAGTGTGGCAGACGTCAAAACCAATGTGGTCATTTTCTGGTATAGCGTTTCCCTTAACATTGCCCCTGATTCCACAGGGAGGGAATTCATAAGTAAATTCCTACCTCTTGTTAAGCTACTCTTGCTCCACTCAACCCAACGTACGTGAGATTCATCATGGTGATCCACATTAAACATCTTACTTAGACAAATGGTGATTTCTCCAAGCTTGGATTCCAAACTTCCCAAATCAAGAATTCGCTCATTCATTCTATCTATGCTTGATACTTCCAGCTCTAACTTTAGTCTTGCTTCCCTAGTTTGACTTTTAAGTATATTCAGATTCGAAATCAACTCCTCTGATGCCCTAAAAACCAAAACACTTTCACGAACATCAGTTGCTGTAGGGATGATGTGGTGAGATGACCCAAGGGCGAACTCATGAATATTACTCTCAATAGTGTTCAAGAATTCTTCTAGGTTTCTTTTTATAACCTGCAGTATAGCATTGATCTGATTTTCCATTCCCTTTTTGCCTTTCCACCATGCAGCGATACTGCCACTATCTATTAAGGAATGCCTCATAGCAGAAAGAACTCCTAGATCCTCGGAGCCGAAACGTTGCAACACTCGCAATATCTCATCACTCGTCACAGTCACACCAAAATGTGTAGTTGCCACGTCTTCGATGTTGTGAGTTTCATCTATAATCAACCTCTTGTAATCAGGTAATACAGGCTTCTTTGGATTCATGGACACTTCATTTTTAGCCGAAGCATCCGACAGGAGAAGATGGTGGTTGACAATCAACAATTTTGCGTCTGACACTCTCTTCCTAGCATTTTGATAAAAACATTCTCGAAAAGAAGGACAGGCTCTACCCAAACAGATTTCAGTATCACTTTTCACTTCATCCCAAACTTTATGACTAGGTATAAATCCCATGTCTGAGAGAGATCCGTCCACAGTTTGATTCGACCATGAGGTTATTTCCTTAAGCTCCTTGGAGTGTTTTTCACCGAAAAGAAGTGCATCATTAGTCCCCGCAAGTTGCAATCGACGTATTGATAAATAGTTGCTCCTTCCTTTCACAAGAGCCCAGTCGATTTTTTCCCCAGTTAATTCTTCAGTTAACGGGATATCCTTTGTGACCAATTGTTGTTGCAATTGGATAGTACTAGTAGAAATCACACTTACTTCACGATTTCTAAGTGCCCAAGAAACCGCTGGTATTAGGTAAGCTAAGGACTTTCCAGTGCCAGTTCCTGCTTCGACTAGAGCTAAGCCTCCCTTGTTGTATTTATGTCCTACCAGCCTTAACATTTTCCTCTGTCCCCTGCGGTCCTCATACTCTTTATTCAGCTTTTTCATGATTCCGGAAGGTGCGATAAGGTTTTCCAATCGATCAATATTCAACAGTTCTGTTCTATTTGTTTTCACAGGTGCAATTACAATTTCCATACGCTGACCATCATTGGACACAATCCCAAATCCAAGACCGTATTTCGCAATACGTATCCCTGCCGACAACTCAGCCTTAGACGGGAAGAACTCTTCAGATTGATGACTAATGAGAATTATCCCTGGTTCGGCTGTGTCGCGGGCCACCTGAACCATAGCTTCATAGTTTGAACGAGCTACTACTTTTGGTTCGATGAGGTTTCCTGAAGAATCAAATTGGACCAAGAAAGCTACTGACTGTCCTCTAGCTTTTTCTACACCTATCCCAATCAATTGCTGACTTATTTCAGGCAGAACAAATTCCAAATTTACGCTCAAGTCTTAAGTTTTTTCTTCTTTGCAGCCGGAAAGAGAACGTTATTGAGTATCAACCTATACCCAGGGGAATCTGGGTGGAGGTCTAAATCGGTTTGCGGATCACCAATCTGATGTTCTGGGTCTTCGGGATCGTGCCCCCCGAAATATGTCCAAGTTCCTTCCCCAAAATTTCCATGAATGTACTTAGCAATATTGCCTTCTTGGGCCAATATCAAGGTACCTGGCTTCAGGCGATCTATTCTGAAAGATGTCGTTAGTCCATAAAAGTCTGGAATCACACCAATATGGTTTTGTGTCAACATTGTCGGGACTGGATCGAATTTGGCAGAAAAATCAAAAAGAGAAAAAGCCCCCAGTTGCAACCTCCAAGGAGTGTTAACCTGATGTCCATCTATATCACTGAAGGAATTAATAGAAGGTTCCACCTGTAAGTTGGCGTCGGAAAAAGCCATTGTGGAGGACCAGTTCATTTTTTCTGTACCATCCAAGTCTGGTGGGGTTCCGTCAGAAAATACCGCTGCGATGTCCACATTTTCAGCGCCCAGTGCTAACTCAAGTGTTTCAGTGGCCGAACACATCGCCAATAAAAATCCACCTTCTCCCACGTAAGCTCTGATCTTACGGGCCACTGCTTTCTTTAGAGCTGGCACATCAGAAAACCCTAATCGATTTGAAACTTCTTGGTTTCTTTTTACTTCCTCCTGCAACCATGAAGCTCCCGCATATGTAATAAAGAATTTGGAATACTGTCCAGTAAAATCTTCGTGGTGCAAGTGCAGCCATTCATAATCGGCCAATTTGCCATCCATGACCTCTTGGTCCCAGACTGTCTCATAAGGAATGCCGGAATACTCCAAAGCCATGGTAACAGCATCATCCCATGGAGCACTGTTAGGAGGCGTATATATAGCAATTTTGGGGGCTTTTTCTAGTACGACAGTCTCCATATTGGAACTAACAATATGGGATCGGATTAGCGCTAATTCAGACCCCGTAACAGATTGTACAGTCACGCCCCTGAGAGCAGCCTGACGCCTGACGCCGTCAACATCTGGCAAAAGAAAAGACCCTCCTCTATAGTTCAAGAGCCACTCAGCGCCGGAATACTGATCTAATGCCCAATAGGTTAACCCATAGGCTTTGAGATGATTCTTCTGGTCTCGGTCCATAGGCACCAATAACGACTGACTTTCAGAGACAATCGGGGTTAGAAAAAAGAGGATCTGCATAATTCCGATTAGTGATTTCATTCTCTTATTTCCCTCCGAGGCGTTGAAGTTCTCTTCTGGCCAACGGTGCTATCGCACTACTGGGAAGGGCAACGATCAGATTTTCTAACAGAACTATAGCTTCCTCTCTTCCGCTTTCAAATTTACCCTTAAATCTAGCTAACTCCAGGGAAGCTTGTGGGAATTCATACGACTCAGGATAGTGATCAACGATGTTTCTCCTAAATTCAGCTGCTTTTTCATTCAACCCAGCCTTCTGTGCGATTCTCGCAGAAAAAGAAAGCAGAATTGGTTGAGCAAGTGGTTCGATTTCATTAAGACTTAGTTCCAGTTCAGAAAGAGATTCCATAAAATATCCTCTATGTTCCAAGACCGCTGCCCTTATTACAACCTCAAGCGCATTTCCCTGGATTCTTCCTATGATATCTAGAAGCCTGAGCACTGCAGTAGCTTGATGTGGAGGCAACCCTGACACAGCTGTCATCAAGCTATTCTTACCCATATCGATTTCGGCATTGATAAGATGAAGGTATCCTCTTTCAAGGTCACTTCGTGGACCTTCTACTCCTTTTAATAGAGTCTCTGCTAAAGCTTCCTGGCCTTCTGAGTCTAATACGACCGCCAATTGCACGCTGAGTTCGTCTATTTCAAAAGAATCTGGAAATTCATCCTTAAACTCTCTCAGAGCCAACAATTGCTCAGTCATCTCTCTTGTTGTACCCATGCGCAAACCATCTGCAAGCACTCTTCGTCTCTCGGGATTACCTCTTGGAAGAGATTCGGCTATGGCGTACTGTGTTTCCAAGGCTTTCGCCATATCACCTATTTTCAAGGACGCTGAGACAATCCTATAGTTAAGAGCTCTTATTTCAGTTTGATCTAGAGCTTGATCGCGCATCGATTCATAAGCCCAAATAGCGGTTTTTTCGCCACCTTTAATTTCCTGTGCTTCCTTTGCAAGTACAGTTAAGAATCCCCGGCGAGTCTGTCCTTCCAAGCCTACCACAGCGACCTTGGCAAACTCCAAAGCTTCAGCCACCAACCCTATTTCAAGAGCAATCCTAGTAGCTGCTCTAATTCTAGCTATCGTGGTTGGTTTTTCTATTAACTCTTCCAACAATAATTCAATGGAACTTTGTTTCTCTTCACCTAGCGCGACCACTCGTCTAATAACTGCGGATGTCTGAGAACCATCATCACCTATCCCTTTTGCCCATGCAATAACCGCAGAATCAAACCGCTCCATTTCAACCAACAAATCTCCTATTGTCAACGCAAATTGGGAGGAGGATTGGAGAGTTTTTTCACCTCTTTGGAGAATTTTTAAAGCTTCCTCTTTCCCATATATTTCCAAGAATACTTCACTGACTTTGCGGTATGATTCAGCTCTTTTTCCATCGACGGCTAACCAAGTTTCAGCAGATCTTTTCAAGCTCTTCAGATCTCCCAAAGCTTGGTAAGTCTCCAAGGCCAGACTTCTAGCAACTGATCCGTCAGAATCAACTTCCAGGTAGCTATCTATTAGTGGTAATATCTGTTCCAATTTGTCCTGTTCTTTGAATATTCTCTCAGCCGCGATTAAGCCAGCGTCTGAAGTGGGATTTGCAGATAAAATCAATCTGACAATTCTCTCTGCCTCCACTAAATTTCCACGACCTTCCTGACTCGAAGCTTCTCGAATCAATTGACGTTCAAGGCTAGGGTTATATCGCTGAGCCATGAGTTCTCTGGGATAGAAATGAGTTACTATGGACAAAGCGATAACTAAGCGTACACATCTGCAAATAGTTCGCTTATTCAAGGCGTGCCTCCTCTCTGACTGACCGTCTTATTTATACGGTCAAAATACTCCAATACCATCTGCCTAAAAATTGGTGAAAGCTTATTCATTACGTCAGAATCAGGTATTTTAAATGGTAAGTATCCCATATCTTCCGTGCTCAATTGTCTCACTGGCCTTTGGATAACATCTCCGGGACCTTCTGATTCTCTTTCCTCAGAATATTCATCCTGTTCCAAGCTTCGTCCAGCATCCAAAAGTTTTTGGAATAATCTTTCTTGTTTCCTCAAAATCTCGGCATTCAAGCGATTGTCAGCGAGCATTTCCGCTAAGCCTAGCGCTTCTGAAGCCAGTTCTTCAAGGTCCCCCAGAGCATTCCCTTCCTCAGGAGAATTGGCCATTTCAGATAATTGCTCAGCAATTTCTTCTTGTACTGTAGATAGTTCCTGTAATTGGTTTTGCATTGTCTGGTCTCCAAGTTGCATAGGTTTTAGTTGACCAGTTTGGCTATTCACAGAACCTTGCTGTTCAGCCAGCTGCTGTAATTCTTCCATAGTTTGCTGGCCAGATCCTTGCTCCCCGTCCT
>Ga0114996_10006219_pt1 | contig 13839 bp, 10 predicted proteins | sample ArcticOcean_MG_C_4_FD_87039 | JGI IMG/M metagenome (GOLD analysis project Ga0114996, IMG submission 87039) | Marine microbial communities from western Arctic Ocean - ArcticOcean_MG_CB4_134 | ecosystem: Environmental > Aquatic > Marine > Oceanic | place: Arctic Ocean: Canada Basin | collected... | reverse complement strand
CGACTTCGCCGGACGCTTCTCGGGGTTCTCGATGTGGGTGGCATCTTCATCAACCGTCAGGCCACGAGCGGGCCGGAGGACTACAACCGGAGCTGGGGCGTCGATGCCAACCTCCGTGTCGGACCTAGCCTGAAGTTCCATTCGTACCTCGCCCAGACGCATGAGCGGGGACTCACCGGTGACAACCGGGCGGCGCGAGTCTCCGTTGCGTGGCGCGACGCGTTCTGGAACACGTCCGCGCTCTTCAGAACGATCGGGGATTCCTTTCGACCAGGCGTCGGGTTCGTGCGTCGCACGGCAGTTCGCAACTACTACGCGACGGTCGGTGTTCACCCGAGATCCGGGTACGAAGGGATCAACGAGATCAGCCCATACATCGAGGTCGAACGATTCACCGACTTGAACGGCACTCTCGAAACTGAAGCCATCTCGGGAGCCGTCGTCGTCGCCTTCCTGGACGGCGGGCGGCTGACGCTCCAGGGCTCGGATCGCTTCGAGCTTCTCACGAGAGACTTCAACCTGTCCGGCGGAGTCGTGCCGGCAGGCAGCTACGACTTCCGGGAGGGCTCCATCCGTTACGCGGCGAGCGCTGCCAGAACGGTTTCAGGACAGGTACGCTTGAGCGGAGGCGAATACTTCCAGGGCGACCGCAGGTCTGTCGGTGGGAGTTTGGTGCTGCGCCCGAACGCCCACTTCGCGATCGACCTCGGCGTCGACCATAACGTGGTCGATTTGACCGGCGAGTCGTTTACCGTCGATGTGCTCAGTGGTCGCGTCGATTACCTGTACTCGACGAAGTTCGTCGTGGGCGCGTGGGTGCAGTTCAACGAAGCGACCGATGAAATGATCACCAACCTGCGTCTCAATTTCATCCACTCGCCACTTAGCGACTTGTTTCTCGTGTATTCCGAGAGGCGCTTGACCGATGCCAGCTTGGTTGTCGACCGCCGCTTTACCGTCAAACTGACGAAGCTGCTCGCGTTCTAGAGCTTGCGGTGTCGCGGCGCCTCGGCGCTCTTGCGAATCGGTATCGGGTCCTCTTGGCCCTAGCGAGTCGAATCTTCGCTTCTCATGTTGGTCCGGTCGTCGTTGCCACTCACCCCGTTGCAGGTGGTGTCCCGTGAAAAGCAGCACTCTTCAAATCATCGGGCTGGCGGTCCTCCTGGCGTGGAGTCCCCGACCGGTGGAGGCTCAGGAACCCGGAGACGGGTATGCGATCACCAGCCAGACCGTCATCGATAGCTGCGATAGGTGTCACACCCTCGACGACGAGGGGCGGATGACGCGGATATCGTATCTGCGCAAAACGCCAGAGGGATGGCAAACCTCGATCCGCCGTATGGTGTCGCTGCACGGCGTGCGCCTGCAGCCCGAAGCGGCGCGTGAGATCGTGCGGTACCTCTCGGACCGGCAGGGCCTCGCCCCGGAAGAGTTGCGCCCCGCGCTTTTCGAGGTGGAGCGGAGGCGCACCGACCACGACTACGAGGGGGACTCGGGCGTCGAGTTCACGTGTATCCAGTGTCACTCCATGGGGCGGGTGATGACGCAGCGTCGCACGAATGAGGAGTGGGTGCTGCTGCTAGAGACCCACCGCGGATTGTACCCGCTCGTGGACGATTTTCAGTTCAGGCGCCAAGGTCGGGTCCGGGGCGGCGATTCACGCCACCCGATGGACAGAGCCATCGATCACCTCTCCAGCGTCTTTCCCCTCGAGACCTCCGCGTGGTCCGCTTGGTCCGCGACGATGCGGCCGCCACGGCTCGCGGGCACGTGGGCGCTCTCCGGTTACGAACTGGGCAAGGGCCCCATCCATGGAACGGTCACAATCTCGGCGAGTCCAGATGGGACGGGGTTCGCTACGTCGGCGTCTTATGTGTACGCGGAGACGGGCGCCGCCGTGCACCGGTCTGGCCAGGCGTTGGTCTATACCGGATACCAGTGGCGCGGCCGCTCGAACCCGGGAACCGACTCCGAGCTTCGCGAGGTCATGTTCGTTGAACGGAATCAGCGCGAGATATCCGGACGATGGTTCACGGGCGCGTACGATGAGATTGGCACGGACGTGAAGCTGCTGCGCGTGAGCGATGATCCGATCGTCGCCGGAGTCCACCCGAGCACGGCTGCTCGAGGGGAGCGGATCGAAGCACGCGTGTACGGCATGGGACTGGTGAGCGCAGCTGCTTCGGATCTCGATTTCGGCGCTGGCGTCACGGTCGGCTCCGTACGGGGTTCGAGCGATGGTTGGCTCGATGTCAGTCTGACCATCGCTGCCGACGCCGACATTGGCGCACGTGACCTCTTCGCCTTCGGGGTGCTGCACCAGCGAGCACTCGTTCTTCACGACGGCGTGGACCGCATTGCGGTGACCCCCGAGACGGGCATGGCCCGGGTAGGTGGGGCCAATTTTCCGAAGGGATACGAGACTTACGAGGCGATCGGCTTCGACGACGGGCCGGACGGCGAGCCCGAGACAGCTGACGACCTGCGGCTTGGTCGCGTCGACGTCGTGTGGGCCGTGGAGGAATACGCCGCGACGTTCGGCGACGATGACGTCACATACATCGGCTCGATGGGTCCGGACGGGACCTTCGTTCCGGCGCTCGACGGGCCAAACCCGGATCGCAGGGGCGATCGCAACAACATCGGGGACGCATGGGTCGTCGCGACGCACACGACGGCGGATGGGGCCAAACTGCGCGCGCGCGCCCACCTGCTCGTGACGGTGCCGAACTATATGCGCTTCGAGCCCTGGCGGGAGATCGCGCGATGACGGCTACTATGGTGCGCATACGCATGAGATGCTCCGCCGTCCTCGTTCTTTGGGGCGCGGTAGCCGCGGCCCCCCTCGACGCCCAGGCCGACGCTCGGTGGTACATCGCCACGTACAGCAGTCACATGCTGGTATGGGACGAAGTAAGCGAGGAGGTCGTGGACCGGATCGACATGAGGAACCCCATCCCGACCACCGTGGTCATGAACGAGAAGCAGGACCGCCTCTATGTGATGGAGGCGACCGCGCAAAGCATCGAGGTCGTCGACCTCAAGCAGGAAGAGGTCGTCGATGAGTTCACGCTCTCGGAGGGCAACGTGACTGTGCGCATCCAGCGCTTCGCCCCTCATCCGTCGGACGAGCGAGCGGCGCTGTTCGTGAAGCGGTATACGAAGCACCGGGATCGATATCAGGTCGAAGGGCCTTTCATGCTCGAGTACGACCTGACCACCAAGACCGTGAGTGATACGATCCCCTGGCCCGACGGCGAGCAGGTGGAGAACATCGATTTCCGATACTCCCCCGACGGAGAGACGCTCTACCTCTTCACGGATGACATCATCGCGCTCGACGCAGAGACCTTCGAGGAAGCCGACCGCTGGCAGATCTCTGACCCGCTCGAGCCGGGCTTGGGTCGAGGGAGCTTCGGCGTTTCCCCGGGCACCTACGACGAAGATGGTGTCGCAACGAGCCTCTATCGTATGACTGACCCGGCTCAGAACCGCAGCTTGATCGGTATCGCGCGCGTGAGGCTCTCTGAAAAGGAGGTCGACTTCTATACGCTCGGGACGAGCGAGCCCCTCACCGCCTTCAGCGTCGCCCCAGGGGGCGAGAAGGCGTTTGCGTTGTACGCCGAGATCGGCCGTTACGAGTTCTGGGAGTTCGACCTCGTCAACCAGCGTGTCACGCAACGCGTGCCGTTCGACGGCCGACCCCGCATGCGCCTGCAGGTCAGCGCCGACGGGGAGAAGCTCTACATCTTCGAGGCCGGGAATACGATCGACATCTACGACTCGAGCTCGTTCGAGTATCTGCGCTCGGTGACCTTCGACGAGGACATGGCATATCTGGGCATTGCTGTGATTCCATATGGAGGGTGAATTCCGCCCGATGCGTATCGCTCGACACCTTCTAGCTGCCGCGACCGTCGCACTCGTCTTTACGCCGCTCACCGCACTCGACGCTCAGGAGCAACACCTGGCGATCGTGCGGGACAAATTTCAGGCCGAACTCGTGGAGATCGTGGACGCCTATGAGGGTGTGGTAGGGATCCACGTGCTCGACCTCACGACCGGCGAGCGCTTCGCGGTTCAGGACGACCTGATTTTCCCACAGGCGAGCGCGATCAAGATCCCGATCTTACTCGAGCTCTTCCGGCGCTCCGAGGTGGAGCCCGGGCTGCTGCGTCGGCGTGTCGAGATGACGGACGAGGTCCGTACCGCCGGCAGCGGAGTCTTGCAGGTACTCACGGACGGGGGCTCTGCGCTCTCGCTCGAGGACTACGCGATCTACATGGTTCTACACTCGGACAATACCGCCACCAACGTGCTCATCGACGAGCTCGGTATGGACGCGATCAACGCTCTGTCGGCTTCGCTCGGTGCATCCCAGACCCTGTTGCAGCGCAAGATGATTCAGCCCGAAGAGTCGGCGCGGGGGAACGAGAACCTGTCGACGCCACGAGATGCCGCGCTGATCATGGAGAAGATCGCGACCTGCGACCTCCCGATGAGCGAAGCCTCGTGTGGCCGAGTCCGCGAGATCCTCGAGATCTACAAGACAGGACCCATCCGGAGGCCGGTCCCGCGTCAGATTCCGATCGCGTTCAAGCCAGGGGGCATCACCGGCGTGTCGACGGTCTGGGGCCTGATCGACGTGCCCGACCGCCCCTACGTGCTCTCGGTCATGTCGAACTACGGGGGGAACGGCGGCGCGGTGGTCGAGGCCGCGTCCGCGGTGGCGTTCGACTATTTCTCGCGTCTTTCGGGTGTGACGGAGTATGGAACCCGCGTTCCGCTCGCCGTGAAGCGTCGTGTGGGAGGTAACTGATGAGGCGCGGGTCGCCGCCGAGTCACCTAGCTCCGAGCAAGCGCTAGCCGCCCGCCTCCACCGCAGCCGCTAGGTCCTTCTCCGTGAGCAGGTATTTGAGCGCGAACGTCCCGATCCAATGTGAGCCCGCATAGTCGGCATCGAACATCGCGTCGAACCCTCTCGAGCCGTGGACGAGGGCAATCTTCCTGAGCGCCGGGATGCGAGGGTCGTCTTCAGGAAGGGACGCCGCCAGACGGTTGATCGCATCTGCCCTAATGAACGCGAGCCCGATCAGATGGGATGCCGATGCCAGGAAGCGGCGCTCGGCGTCGGCCTGTCGATCTTTGCTGGCGGCTTCGTCGTCCGCGGTGGCGTCCAAGGGTGTGGGTGAGTCGTCCATCTCCTCCGTGATGATGTCATCTGGATCGATCGGGCTCGTGAGCGGAGCGAACTCGCGTGACGTCAGTGGCGGGAGGAAGTCGTCGAGCCACGGGAGGAAGTTGTCATCGTCCAAGACTTCGGCCATGAGCGCGGCCTCCTCGAGGCACGGCGATAGGAAGTCGGAGCCCCACGGCTCGTACGCGGTAGGGCAACCGAAGTCTTCGCCGAAGAGCCGCTCCGCCGCATCGACGATCGCGGTCTCCAGCGTGACATCGAGAGTGATCCGCGCCGATTCGAGCATCATCGTGAGCGAGAACGCAGTGTTGCTGTGTGTCCCGCTCCGAGACGGCACTTTGAGGTCCTCGAGGTACTCGACCATGCGTTCTGAGAAGACCGTCGCCAGCGGCTCCACGTGCGTGGCCCATTCCTCCGCATCGTCGTGGTCCCACGTGCTCAGTTCCGAGTGGAGCTTGAGCAGCCAGGCCCAGCCGTAGGGTCGCTCGAAGGACCGGCTCCCCTCGAAAAAGGCGATCTCGCCCTCGAGCGCCTCCTCGGACAGGTGGTCGTTGAGCTTCTCCTCGATGAGACCAGAGACCGGGATGTCCGGAAACTCCTTGTAGAGCTTCACCATTGCCCATGTCGCGTTCGCGGCGGAGTGCCAGTCCCAACAGCCGTAGAACGCCCGTGAGTCCTCGTACCCGGGCACGCGCGACGCGACGAGCGTATCGAGGTAGTTGCGTCGATCCTTTGGGGCAGCATGCGGCCGATCGAGGCACGACAACGGCATCGCCGCCAACGTCAGCGCCATCTCGAGATCGAGCTCCGGGATCTCTGCATTCGGGATGGTCGCGGCAAACCCCGGGAGGTCGGCGGCGTCGGCAGGAGGCCGCGTGACCGTTTCGGGGGTCTCGTCATCGAGCGGGACGCACGCGGCCATCAGAATGGCGGCGAGCAACCCGATCATCGTTTCTCTACGCATGACAACATAGTAAGGGCTCTAGCGCTGTGTTGCCGAAGTCTGGTGCTATTAACGGCGGCGCGGTGGTCGGGGCTGGCGCCCGTCAGGTCCCCGATCAGGCGGAGCAGGTCATGGGGACGTGCACGAAGCGCCTGCATGCCTTATTACAAGATCGACGACATCCTATGCGCGAGGCGTTTTGCCCAAGAATGTTCCGCTCGCCGTGAAGCGTCGCGTGAGCGGCAACTGACGATGACCAGCCTTTGTCGGTTTCAACGCTTGAGCCGACTAGATGTTTCCAAGAGGAGAACACGATGTGCACGACGATGATCATTACCTCCGGGGCGAGCGCTCTTGCGGCATCCCACGTCAGATGAAGGACGGGGCCCGAGCTGGGTTTCGCGACGCACGGCGGGAAGAGGCGCTGCCGACCGCTTGGTAGGCGCGAGGGAGCTTCGGCGACTGGAACAGGGGACCCTGAGGCATGGTGACTGGAGCGTGGTGTGGGCGCGCGCGATCCCAGTCTTGGCAGAAACCTCTGCGGTCTTGGCCGGTATGGGCTCGATGAAGTTCGGCAGATTTATTCTACTGACCGGTTTGTCGAACTTAGGCATCTCCCTCGTCTATGCCTGGGTGGGCGCCTTCGCGGCAACCGTACAGTCATTCCTGTTCGCACTGGCAGGTGCGATCCTCTTGCCGCTGGCGGCCATGATGGTGTTCGCCGGTAGGTGGCGCCGGTAGCGCCAAGTCGATCTCCCCTCTCGCTCCACAGACCTGTGATGCCTGCGATGTTCAGTAGCCGCGTGATATCAGTCCGATGCTCCCAACCGGGCCGGCCGTCGTGGTGGTCGCCTTGCTGGTCGCCGGGGACGTACCGGGATACGATCGTCTGATGAGCGAGGTCCTGCGGTTCATCAAGGAATTAAGGCGACGCCGTGTGTACGGTGCCGCGGTGGCGTATATCGTGGTCGGCGTGGGAGTGCTTGGCGCGGCCGAGGTGATCCTCGACCCGCTGGGACTCGGCGATGCTCGACCGGTCATCGTCATCGTCACACTGCTCGGGTTTCCTCTGGCTATGGTCCTCTTGTGGATTTACGACCTGACGCCCACGGGATTGGTGAGTGACGCGGGCGCGCCAGAAATGACCGAAAAGTCGGAGGCCAACGCCCTCGGGCCGGCGTCGCCGGATGACGAAGCGTCCGGTGGCATCGTGGTCCTGCCCTTCGAGAATATGAGTTCGAGCAAGGAGGACGAGTACTTCAGTGACGGTGTGACGGAGGATCTCATCACACAACTGTGCCGGATTGATTCGCTCAGGGTCATCTCGCGCACGTCCGCCTGGCAATACAAAGCGAACCGCGTCGGCACCAAGCAGATCGCCATGGACCTCGGGATAGTATACTTGCTGGAATGAAGCGTTCGTCGCAGTGGCTCGCGGGTGCGGATTGTCGCCCAGTTGATCGATGCGAGGCGTGACCGGCACATGTGGGCGGAGACCTATGACCGTGAGCTCGAGGATATCTTCCAGATTCAAAGTGAGGTCGCCGATCGCATAGCATCTGCGCTGCAACTCACCCTGTCAGATGTCCATTGTGAGCCGCCTGTGGAGCCCAAATCTGCGGTGCCGCCGAGCTCGCCGGACAAGGCAGCGTCTCCCCCCGAAGGACTTGGCGTAGGCCTGACCTCAGACTTGGAGGCCTACGATCTTTACTTGAGGGGTCACTACCTCTGGAACAGGCGGTCCGAAGCGGCGCTGAACGAGAGCGTGTCACACCTCGCCGCTGCAATCGAGCGGGATCCGGAGTTCGTGCGTGCGCGCTCTGCCCTCGCAGAGGCCTATGTGACGTTGGCCGTCTAGGACTTCGCTCCGCCCAGGAAGTGTTGCCCTTGGCCCAGCGACAGGCTGGCGATGCTCTGAGGCGCGATCCCGCCGAGGCGCCGGCCGGCTCCGTGCTGGCGTGTGTTCGCGCGATCTACCAATGGAAGTGGGCCCAAGCCGAAGCCGGCTTTGCGGGCGTGATCGCAGCTGCTCCGCAGTACCCCGTCGCACCACAGTGGCTTGCCATGAATGTTCTCCTGCCACAGGGGCGGTTCGACGACGCCGTCTCTCAGTTGGAGCGGGCCCGCGAGCTGGATCCACTGTCTCTGTCCGTTCAGGCCTGCTTCGGCGTCGTTGACTTCATGCGAAGGGACTATTCTCGGGCTGGGGAGACATTCGACACGCTGGTTCTACAGGACCCGGGCTTCCAATTCGCCCACTACTTCGGGGGCCTGAACCAACTCTACGGAGGTGATGTCGACAGAGCGACGGAGTCGCTTCAGCGAGCCATGGAAGTGGGAGGCTGGAGCCCGGAGGTTGCCGCCGCCGTGGGATGGCCTTCGTGGCTGGGGGCCAGGCAGAACGCGGTCGGGAGACCGTGGACCAGATGCGAAAGGAGAGCGCTAGTCGCTACGTTTCACCCGTTCGTATGGCGTTGCTTCAGTCGGCTCTAGCCGATCATGACGCGGCGCTCGATTCACTGGATGAGGCCCTCACCAGTCGGGCTACCGACCTGATCTGGTTGGATCTCCACCCGGGTTTCGATGCTCTTCGGGACCATCCACGATTCCGGGACGTTCGCGCACGGATCTTCGCGGGATAGCCGGTAGAAACTGCGCGACCAACTGCGGGTGGCTGGGAGGCCTTCGGCGTTTTACGTGCCGCTCGGCAGGGCCAGGGTAGCCACTTACCTGGCATTCTGGTCCCCGATCTGCGATCGTGCGCAACCAGGCACCCATCCCTGAACCCGGTTGCATTCGATGATGCAAGACTGGTTCGATCCGCTGACGGAGATCGCCCCCATGACTCGTCCGATCCGGAACTCGACCCTACTCGCGATCACCACGGTCCTCGTGACGACGACCGCCGCCCTCGCACAGGATGCCAAGGATCAGATGGCGGCGCACATCGACGCGAACGCCGATTCGTACGCGGGGGTCGCGCAGGAGATCTGGGAGCTAGCCGAGGTCGGCTATATGGAGACGGAGTCCACCGAGATGCTCCAGGGAATGCTGCGCGAGGCCGGATTCGAAATGGCGTCGGGCGTTGCTGGCATGCCGACGGCTTTCGTCGCCTCGTGGGGTGGTGGTGGACCGATCATCGGCATCATGGGTGAGTTCGACGCGCTCCCCGGCATCAATCAGAGCCGCTCCGGGGAACGGGATCCGATTCCCGGGAAGATCGCTGGGCATGCGTGCGGGCATCACCTGTTCGGGACCGGATCCGTCGCGGCTGCGATCGCTGTGAAGGATTGGCTCGAGCGAACCGGACAAGCGGGCACGATCCGCGTCTACGGGACCCCGGCCGAAGAGGGCGGCGCGGGCAAGGTCTATATGGTGCGGGCCGGACTCATGAACGACGTCGACGCCATGCTGCACTGGCACGCCAGCTCGGAGAACAGCGCGAGCGCGTCGTCGTCGCTGGCGAACAAGTCGGCCAAGTTCCGCTTCTACGGTCAGTCTGCGCACGCGGCTGCGGCCCCGTGGCGTGGACGTTCGGCTCTCGATGGCGTCGAGGCCATGCACAACATGGTCAACCTGATGCGCGAGCACGTGACCCCCGCCAGCCGGATGCACTATGTCGTCACCGCCGGCGGTTTCGCGCCCAACGTCATTCCCGACTTTGCGGAGTCCTACATCTACGTGCGTCATCCGGACCCGGAGGAGGTTCGCCGGATGTTCGACTGGGTCGTGAAGGCAGCTGAAGGCGCTGCGCTCGGCACCGAGACGCGCATGGAATACGAGGTCATCCACGGTATCTACAACGTGCTCCCGAACGAGCCGCTCGCTCGCGCCATGCACGAGAACCTGACCCGGGTCGGTGGTGTGGAGTACACGGCGGAGGAGCAGCGCTTTGCTCAGATGATCCAGAGCAGTTTCCCGACGGATGTGCCACCTATCGAGAGCGCGATGCAAGTGCAGCCGTTCGAGGTGATCGAGGTGGGCCAGGGCGGATCGACCGACGTGGGTGACGTGAGCTGGGCCGTCCCCACCGCGGGCCTCAGCACGGCGACCTGGGTGCCCGGCACCTCTGCGCATTCCTGGCAGGCAGTTGCGGCCGGCGGCACGGACATCGGGAACAAGGGGATGATCAACGCCGCCAAAACGCTGGCGTTCACGATGCACGACCTGTTCACGCAGCCGGCGCTCCTCGAGGCCGCGCGCGAGGAGTTCTTCCGGCGTCGCGGGCCGAACTACACGTACGAGCCGCTGTTGGGCGACCGTGATCCTCCGCTCGACTACCGGGCGAGCGTCGTGGGAGGGGGTGGCAACTAGGATCGAAGAGATCTGGGCGCGCGTGGGGAATTAGAGGGGCCGCACCTTGGTGTCGACAGTCACGGACGTTGATGTCGTTGTCGTCGGGGCAGGGATCGCGGGCTTGGCCGCGGCCCGTACGCTCAGAGCCTGCGGTCTGGACCTCGTCGTGCTCGAGGCCAGAAATCGTGTCGGTGGTCGCCTGTTGTCCTTCCCCGCCGATGGCGGGAATCTGGACATCGGAGCGACATGGTTCTGGCCGGACGAGCCAAGGATCAGCGAGCTCGTAGCCGAATTGAGCATCGCCACGCATCCCCAGCACCTTATGGGCGACGCTTTGTACCAGGACGTGCACGGGATGCAACGACTTGCCGGGAACCCCGTCGATGTGTCGTCATGGCGGATCACGGCAGGCGCCCAGCACCTGGCGATCGCGGTGGCCCTCGAATTTCCGCAACACACGATCCGGTTCGACCATGACGTTGCAGAGATCCACTCCACCGCCGATCACGTTACGGCCCAAACCGCTACGGGGAGCTTCCGCGGCAAGCACCTCATCCTCGCTGTCCCGCCCGCATTGGCGGTATCCGCCATTGAGTTCGCCCCCAACCTGGACCGCAGGACGGTGGAGGTCGCGCGGGCCACACCCGTGTGGATGGGCGCGATGACCAAGGTGGTGGCTCAGTTCAGGGCGCCTTTTTGGCGAGACCAAGGGCTCGCTGGAGCTGTCATCAGTCATGTCGGCCCGATGCGCGAAGTACACGATATGAGCGGTAGAGACGGGAGCCCCGCGGTCCTCTTCGGATTCGTGCCACCCGATCCGCCTGGACGCCCCACTGTCACGACTGCGGAGGTTCTGACCCAGCTCGTCGACATGTTCGGGCGGGACGGGGGGAGCCCTGACAAGCTCGTGATTCACGACTGGCGAGACGAACAGCACACCTCGCCGCCCGGAGTCGAAGACCTTCAGGCCTACGAACTCTTCGGCCATTCCTGTTACACCGCTCCGGGGCTCGGTGGTCGGCTACATTGGGCCTCGACCGAGGCCTCCGTCACACACCCCGGGCACATCGAGGGAGCTCTGGCTGCCGCCGATCGTGCCGCTAAGGCCGTAGTCAGCGCCATCCGGGGCTGAAAACCGCAGGGCTCCTTCCCTCCCTACAACGCTCCGCGCAGCACCTCCGCAGGATGTAATGCGACCCGCCCAGTTCCATCCTTGATCTGCGCACGGCAGCTCGTTCCGGGTGCGACGATCAGCGTATCGTCCTCCTGTTCCCGCACGGCGGGCAGGAGGTCGAGCTCACCCATCTGCATCGAGATATCGTAATGCTCGGCATGGTACCCGAACGCACCCGCCATGCCGCAGCAACCCGACTCGATCGCTGCGACCTCCAGCCCAGGCACGCGGCCGAGTAGCCGCATGGTGGCATCCGCCGCACCCGCCGCTTTCTGATGGCAGTGGCAGTGGACTGCTACGCGGCCCGGCTCGTTCACGAACGGGAGCGTCGCCCCTGCCTCCAAGTCCGCGTCTACGGCCTCCTCGAAGAGTGAGAAGCTGTCGGCGACCAGACGAGCTTCGTCGGACGGCAACAGGCGCGGGATTTCGTCGCGCACGGTCAAGACGCAACTCGGCTCCAGCCCCACAATGCGGACGCCGAGCTTCGCGTACGGATGGAAATACGCGACCAGCCTCTTCGCTTCCCGGCGCGCTTCGTCGAGCATGCCAGCGCTCAGGTAGGTGCGCCCGCAGCACAGCGGGCGGCCGTCCGCTGGAAAGCAGCCACCGACGGAATCGCGTGTGTGTAACAGCACGTCACACGCCGCACGCGCGACATGAGGCTCGAACCAGCGCGTGAAGGTGTCGACGAAGAGCAAGGTGTCGGCGAACGGACCTTCGGTTGGTTCCCATGTGCCGATCTCGCGATCATGCCAGGGCTTCTTCGACCAACGAGGAAGCGGACGGTGCTTCGAGATCCCGAGCTGACGTTCGGCGAGCGCTCGCAGGACGCTGCTGCTTCCCGCTGCGTTGACTGCTGACGCCACGTGGCTGATCCGGGGCGCCTGCCGTGGCAGGTCGGCCAACAGACGCTCCCGCAGCGACACCCCGTGCCTTTGATTCTGGCGATGCTGCCACTCGAGCTTCAAGGCGGCCATGTCGACGCCCGCCGGACATTCGCGCTTACACCCCTTACAAGAGATACAGAGCGACATGGCTTCGGCCATTTCGGCTGAATCGAGCCCGTCATCGCCGAGTTGCCCGGTCATCGCGAGTCGGAGCGCGTTGGCGCGTCCCCGTGTCGAATGGCGCTCGTCTCCCGTGGCACGAAGCGAGGGGCACATCACGCCCGGATCGGATTTGCGACACGCGCCGTTGTTGTTGCAGCGTTCTACCGCGCTGAGCAGGCCTCCTTCGGCCGACCAATCGAGTACCACCGGGAGCTCCTGAGCGGGACCATACTCCGGCGAGTACCGAAATAGACTCCGGTCGTCCATGCGCGGTGGGTCAACGATGTTGCCCGGATTCATGAGTCCATTCGGATCGAGCGTCTTTTTCACGTCACTGAAGAGCTTGGCCATGCGCTCGCCGAGCATCGACTCGAGGAACTCTGAGCGGAGCCTGCCGTCTCCGTGCTCACCGGAATGTGTGCCGCCGTACTCGCGCACGACTTCGTGGGTCTCCTCGGCGATGGCCCGCATACGCCGCACATCGTCGGGGTCGCGGAGGTTGAGTGCGGGCCGGACATGCAGGCAACCGACGGAGGCATGGGCGTACCATGTGCCGGATGCGTCGTGCTTCCCGAAGATCTCCTCGATTCGCCGCGCGTACTCCGAGAGATTCTCGAGCGGGACCGCGCAATCTTCGATGAACGAGATCGGCTTTCGGGGGCCCGCCATCGACATCACGATGTTGAGGCCTGCCTTGCGCACACTCCACACGGCTGCCTGCTCGGCCGCCGTCTCTGCTCGTACGACGCTCTTTGGACACCCGAGCGTGCCGAGCAACTGCTCTAGCTCGGCGAGCTTCCCGCGCAGATCGGCGCCAGGAGATTCATCGCAGAACTCGACGAGCAGAAGAGCCTTCGGAGCCCCACGTACGAAGCTTTGCATTGCGGTGCGGTAATCCGGGTGCGCGGCCGCGAGCTCGAGCACGTTCTCGTCCACGAGCTCCACGGCGCTCGGGTCCAAAGCGACGATGTGCTGCACCGTGTCCAACGCGTCGAGCAGGCCACTGAAGTGGCAGACAGCGAGCACGCGCGTTCTGGGCAGCGGTTTGAGGCGAAGCCGCAGCCGCGTGAAAAAGGCCAGCGTTCCCTCGGACCCGACGAGCAGGTGCGCGAGGTTCTCCTTCGAGGGTTCGAGCCGGTCCACGTTGTAGCCGGCGACGTTCCGCAGAGTTCGGGGTGTG